>Ga0070717_10000006_pt1 | contig 353403 bp, 315 predicted proteins | sample LARL113metaG_FD_71366 | JGI IMG/M metagenome (GOLD analysis project Ga0070717, IMG submission 71366) | Corn, switchgrass and miscanthus rhizosphere microbial communities from Kellogg Biological Station, Michigan, USA - LAR L11-3 metaG | ecosystem: Host-associated > Plants > Roots >...
CAACGCCAGATGGTCCAACCTGCCGCTGCCGTCATAGTCAAACGCGAACGCCCGATCCGCCGCCGACCGCAAGTCATACCCACCGATCCCAGACCCCGGATCGCCCTGCTGAAACACCGGGGCGAAGGAATCCGCCGCGTAGTAGACATCGACCTCGCCGCCCGGATTGGCGTCGCTGACGACGACGGCATGCTGTCCGCAGTCCGTCACCGCGTTCTCCGCGGTCCACGCGAGACGAGGCGGCTGCGCGCCGGTGTCGATCGAGATGTCGCTGAAGCGCGTCGCGTCGACGTCAGGGTAGTCCGAGCACTGCGCGACCGAGTATGCCTCCAGCGTCTCGTTGCACCAGGTCAGCTCGGCGATGCCCTGCATCGTGAGGAGCGTCCCGGCGATGCCGGCGAACTGCGAGACGTAGTCGAAGCTGCCGCCGCCGCTGCCGGCGAGCGTCATCACGCCCACGAGCGCGTCGCCGCTGTTCACGCGCACGAGCGTCGTGTGGAACGCCTGGCCGCCTGAGGTCACGTACCAGCTGGCGACGGACCAGTAAGCGCCGCCGCCCGCGGCCGACGGGCCCCACTGCAGCACGGGCTGCAGGATGCCGAAGTTCGTCCCGCCGTTCTGGATGCCGTTGAACAGGAAGATCGTCTGACCGTCCCGCGACCGCGGCTCCTCGGGCACGCGCCAGCTCGTGCGAAACGACGACAGCGGCGTGCCGGTGCCGTTGCTCCAGTACGCGAACGCGATCCAGCCGCTGCCGAGGGCAGGGGCCCGACCGGCGTCCGGCGCGGGCGGCGCCACCGCGATCCGACGCTGTGTCGAGAGCTCGATCAGCTGCGCCGCGTCTCCCGACAGGTCGACGGCGTGGCCCGGGGGCACGGCATGGACGAGTGAGGGATGGCGCGGGCCGCCCGGCGTGACCACGTGCCCCTCGGACACCGGCTCGCGCGCCGCGACCACGACGTGCGCCTCTCCGTCCGGTGCGTAGCGGACGGTCCCCGCCGGTCCGACCGCATGGACCAGCCGGCGCGGGCGTGGACCGCCTGGTGTAAGCGTGCTCGCGTCTGACATGTCGCCACATCCCCTGTCGATCGCGGATTCGCCGCGCCAACGACTCCCACCGCCGGCGCACAGTGCCTCGCCGAGGTATAGCAACAAATCTGACTAATGGAGACGCCGGGAATTGAACCCGGGTCCGCGGTCGCGTGAAGGGCGGCTTCTACGAGCGTAGCCGGCGCTCTGGTCTCGTCCCTCGCTCGCCTCGCCGGCGGGGTTGCGGGGGACCAGCCTCCTGAAGATTTCCCCGGTTCGGCGGAGGCGGGCCTCGCCGGGTGAGCCTGCGTTCTGATTCCGGCGATACCCCGCGGCAGGCTGGCGGGGGCCGAAACCTCGCGGTCTTAGCTAGGTGCTAAGCGGCGAGGGCGTACTCGTGAGAGTCCGCACGTATGGTTTTCCCGGTGGTTTTACGAGGCCAACCGGGACCTCGGCTCGCAACCACCCCCACGAGAACAACCACGTCGAAGCCTGTCGTCCCCTGGGGTTTAGTGCTTCCTGAAGTGTAGCTGCCAGACTGCATCCCATGGACCAGCGCGTCGAGTGGCTCCCGCCGGGGACCGCGGCGTCCTCCGCCCCGCCGCCGGCGGTCGCGCCGGAGGAGGTCGGGCTGCCGCCCGCGCAGCCGCGCACCGGCGTCAAGCGGCTCGCCGGCCCGCTCGCGGTGATCGGCGCCACGCTCGCCAAGCTCAAGTCGATCCTGCTGGTGCTGCCGCAGGTCAAGCTGCTGACGACGTCCGGCACGATGCTCGTGTCGGTGGCCGCCTACAGCCTCATATGGGGCTGGACGTTCGCGACCGGCTTCGTGCTGCTGCTGCTCGTGCACGAGATGGGGCACGTGATCCAGCTGCGGCGGGAGGGCGTGAAGGCGAGCGCGCCGATGTTCGTGCCGTTCCTGGGCGCGGTCGTGATGGCCCGCTCGCTCGGCGAGGATGCCGCCGCCGAGGCGCGCGTGGGGCTCGCCGGTCCGGTGCTCGGCTCGCTCGGAGCGGCGCTGCTGATCCCCGTCTGGCTCGCGACCGGCAACCCGTTCTGGCAGGCGCTCGCGTTCACGGGCTTCTTCATCAACCTCTTCAACCTGATGCCGGTCGTGCCGCTCGACGGCGGCCGCGCGATGGCGGCGATGGCGCCGTGGATGTGGTTCGTCGGGCTGGCGGCGATCGGCGCGCTCGCGATCGCGTTCCCGAACCCGGTGATCCTGCTGATCTTCGTGTTGGCCGCGTTCTCCACGTACGAGCGCTGGCGGGCCCGCCGCGCCGGCGCCGAGGCGCCCGGCTACTACGCGGTCTCGCGCGGCCAGCGCGCAGCGGTCGCGGCCGTCTACCTCGGCCTGATCGCCGCGCTCGTGATCGGGATGGACGCGACGCACCTGCTGCGTCGGCTGCCGTGATGATCAGCGCTGCGCGTCGCGCAGCTCGCGCTGCACGTCGCGCGCCATCTCGCGGCGCTTGATCGACTCGCGCTTGTCGAAGCGGTCCTTGCCCTGCGCCAGCGCGAGCTCGACCTTTGCGCGCGGGCCTCTGAAGTAGATCCGCGTCGGCACGAGCGTCAGGCCGCGCTCTCTCACTCTGCCGAGCAGCCGGTCGATCTCGCGGCGTCTGAGCAGCAGCTTGCGGTCGCGCTCGGGCGCGTGGTTGTCGTGGTAGGCGGGCGGATAGGGCGGGATGTGCAGGTGGTGGAGCCACACCTCGCCGTCTCTGACGGTCGCGTAGGCGTCCTTCATCTGGGCGCCGCCGGTGCGCAGCGACTTGACCTCCGTGCCCTGCAGCACGATCCCGCACTCGACGCGGTCGAGCAGGTTGAAGCGGTGGGAGGCGGCGCGGTTGCTCGCCACGTCGCCGGCCCCGATCTTGCGCTTGGCCTTGCCCTTCGCCATCGCAGAAGCCTTACAGCTCGACGGGCAGCAGGTCGACCCGTCCGCGTGCCGTGTCGACGCGGTCGACCTGCACCCGCACGCGGTCGCCGATGCGGATGCTCGCGCCGCCGCGCGTTCCCTCGAGGATCGTGCCCTCCTCGTTGAGCTCCCACCACTCGCCGCGCAGCTTGCGCACCGGCAGCAGCCCCTCATGGCCCCCGCCGAAGACGACGAACGCGCCCGCGCCGATCACGCCCGTCACCTCGCCCTCGAACGCCTGCTCCCAGCCGCCCTCGAACAGCTCGCGCTCGAGCAGGAACGCGCGCGCGACGTCGTCGGCGGCGCGCTCGACGCTCATCGCGTCGCGCTCGCGCGCCGAGCACCAGTCGCCGGCGCCCGGCAGATGCGGCGCTCTCGGCGCCTCCTCGCCGCCGCCGACCGCGGAGAGCAGCGCGCGGTGGCAGACGAGGTCGGGGTAACGGCGGATCGGCGAGGTGAAGTGGCAGTAGTGGGTGAGGCCGAGCCCGGCGTGGCCGAGGTTCGCCGCGTCGTAGCGGGCGAGCTTGAGCGAGCGCAGCACGAGGCTGCTCAAGCCGATCGCGCCCTGGCCGGTGCGCGCGACGTGCTGCTCGACGAGGTGCGAGCACGCGGCGATCGTCTCCGCCGCCTGCTGCGGCGTGAGGTACTCCGGCGTCGGCGGCGTCGCGACGTCGAGCGAGGCGAGCTGCGCGACGAGCCGCTCGGCTGCCTCCCCCTCGGGCCGCTCGTGGACGCGGTAGAGCGTCGGGACTCTGCGCTCGGACAGCAGCCGGGCGACCTGCTCGTTGGCGAGGATCATCAGGTGCTCGATCAGGCGATGCGCCTCCGTCTGCACGACGCGATGCTGCGCGGTCACGTGGCCCTGGGAGTCGAACGCGAAGTCAGGCTCGACCGATTCGATCGCCAGCGCGCCGTGGCGCTCGCGCTCGGCGTGCAGCGCGGTCGACGCCTCGCGCGCGGCGGCGAGCGGCTCCGCCCACGGCGCCCGCGGCTGCTCGCGCAGCGCGAAGATGCGGTCGACCTGGTCGTAGTCGAGCCGCGCGTCGGAGCGGACCAGCGAGCGGTAGAAGGCGCTGCGCACGACTCTCGTGCCGTCCAGGTCGACCTCGACCGTGACCGCGTTGCGGTCCTCGCCCGGGCGCAGCGAGCAGGCGCCGTTGGAGAGCGCCTCGGGCAGCATCGGCTCGACCTTGCCGGGGACGTAGACGCTCGTGCCGCGGCGGTATGCCTCCTTGTCGACGAGCGAGCCGGGCCGCACGTAGGCCGAGACGTCGGCGATGTGGATCCAGATCCGCCACGCTCCCGCGCCGCGCCGCTCGGCGGAGATCGCGTCGTCGAAGTCCTTCGCGGTCGCGGGGTCGATCGTGAACGTCGTCAGGTCGCGCAGGTCACGGCGCGGGACGTCCGGCGCACCGCTCCCCTCCGCCGCCGTGCGCTCCACAGTCGGGTCGAAGCGGCGGCGCAGGCCGCGGTCGAGCATCAGCGCCTCGAGCACGTCGCGCGCGATGTCGGGGCGGCCGATCCGCCGCTCGACCTTCGCGTGGCCGCGACCGCCCTGGCCGCCCCGGCCGCCCGTCCTCAGCAGCACGAGGTCGCCCGGCCGCGCGTTGCGGTCCTTGTCGACGATCAGCTGCGGCCCGCGGCCGAAGAACGAGTCGCCGATCAGGAAGCGCCCACGCTTGTCGAGCACGGCGACGACCGCCGTGCGCGGGGCGGCGCGCTCGCGTGGCTCATAGCGCGTCACCGCGTCTTGGCGGCCAGCCGGCTCAGCGCGGCGTCGAGCGCCTCGTCGCGCCGCGGCGTGGCGGGATCGTCGCTCGCGCGCACGTTCGGCGCGATGCCTCTCCCCTCCGCGACGCCCGTGCCGCCGATGTTGCGTCCGCTGGGCAGGAAGTACTGCCCGACGGTGAGGTCGAGCGCGCCGCCGTTGGGCAGCTCCCGGATCTCCTGGAAGACGCCCTTGCCGTACGTGTTCGTGCCGACGACGACCGCGCGACGGCGGTCCTGCAGCGCACCGGTCACGATCTCCGCCGAGGAGGCGGTACCGCGGTCGACGAGCACCACGACCGGGACCGAGGTCGGGATCGCGCCGCCGGTCGCCGTGTAGACGTGGCGCGGGCGTGCGCGGCCGTCGGTCGAGACGATCGTGCCGTCGGGGATGAAGATCGAAGCGACGTCGACCGCCTCGTTCAGCAGGCCGCCGCCGTTGCCGCGCAGGTCGAGCACGATCCCTCTCGCGCCGGCTCTCAGCAGCCGCTCGACCTCCGCGCGCACCTGCGCCGCCGACCCTTCCGTGAAGCTCGTGAAGACGACGTCGCCGTAGCGTCTGCCGTGCCGGCTGACGATCTGCCCGGCGACGACCGGCTGCGTGACGCGCGCGCGCTCGATCGCCTCGGACCTGCGTCTGCCGCCGCGCACGATCGTCAGCGTCACCTTCGTGCCGGGCTGGCCCTTGATCAGCCCGATCGCGTAGCTCGACGAGCGGCCGCTCAGCGAGCGCCCGCCGACGGCGACGACGCGGTCGCCGGGCCGCAGGCCCGCCTGTGCCGCCGGCGTGCCGCGGATCACCGACTCGACGACGAGCCCGCCGCCGCGCTCCGGTCGCACCGTCACGCCGATGCCGCTGAAGCTCGGGTTCGTGACCTGCTCGAACTGCCTGTAGGTTCTCGGGTCGAAGTAGTGCGAGAAGGGGTCTCTGAGGCTCGCGACCGCGCCCTCGATCCCGCGGTTGACGAGATCCGGCGTGTTGACCTTGCGGTAGTAGATCTGGTTGATCGTGTCGACCGCCTCGTGCATCAGCCGCGTGTCGTCGGAGGCGACGAACGAGTCGCGCAGCGGGCGCGGCAGGTCGCTCGGGTGGCCGCCGAGCCAGACGCCGAGGAGCAGCACGACGATCGCGCCCAGCACACCGAGCAGTGCAGGCAGCGTGCGGGGGGATCGGCTTCTCACCGCGTCAGCGTACCGACCTGCGACCCCGGCCTCGGGCGGCGGGTACGCTCGAAGGCCAGCGATCCCGAGTCCGGAGGCCAGCCGCATGTCCGTCGAGCAGCAGTCCCGTCCCGCCGTGCGCGACAGGCTCTACGTCGGCGGCGCATGGGTGACCCCTGACGGCGAGGAGACGCTCGAGGTCGTCGAGGCCGCGACCGAGCAGCCGCTGGGGACGATTCCCGCCGGCACTCCGGTGGACGCGCGCCGCGCGATCGCGGCCGCGCGCGCGGCCTTCGAGGGCTGGGCGGCGACGCCGGTCGCCGAGCGCCAGCGGCTGCTGCGCGCGATCGCCGACGGGCTCGAGGCACGCGCCGACGAGATCGCCCGCACGGTGACGGCCGAGGTCGGGATGCCGCTCAAGCTCTCGCGCATCATCCAGGCGGGCCTGCCGATCGCCTCCTTCCGCATGGCCGCCGACCTGCTCGACGAGCTCGAGCTGGAGGAGCAGGCCGGCTCGGCGCTCGTCGTGCGCGAGCCGGTCGGGGTGGTCGGCGCGATCACGCCGTGGAACTACCCGCTGCACCAGGTCGCGTGCAAGGTCGCGCCGGCGCTGGCGGCCGGCTGCACGGTCGTGCTCAAGCCGAGCGAGGTCGCGCCGCTCTCGGCGTTCATCCTCGCCGAGGTGATCGAGCAGGTCGGCCTGCCCGCCGGCGTCTTCAACCTCGTGACGGGCACCGGTCCGGTCGTCGGCGAGGCGATCGCCGCCGACCCGGATGTCGACATGGTCTCGTTCACCGGCTCCACGCGCGCGGGCAAGCGCGTCGGGGAGCTGGCGAGCGCGACGATCAAGCGCGTCGCGCTGGAGCTGGGCGGCAAGTCGCCGTACGTGATCCTCGACGACGCCGACCTCGCGCAGGCCGTCCCGAACGGCGTCGCGAAGGCGTTCCTCAACAGCGGCCAGACGTGCAGCGCGCTGACGCGCATGCTCGTGCCGCGCGAGCGCCTCGCGGAGGCCGAGCGGATCGCCGCCGCGACGGCCGCGAGCTTCGAGCCGGCCGACCCGACCGGCGAGCGCGGCGGGCTCGGGCCGCTGGTGTCGGAGGTGCAGCGCGAGCGCGTGCGGGGCTACATCGCGAAGGGCGTCGAGGAGGGCGCGCGCCTCGTGACCGGCGGCGCCGAGCCGCCGGAGGACCTGCCGCACGGCTACTACGTGCGCCCCACGATCTTCTCCGACGTGACGCCCGAGATGACGATCGCGCGCGAGGAGATCTTCGGCCCGGTGCTCGTGATGCTGCCCTACGACGACGAGGACGACGCCGTGCGGATCGCCAACGACACGACCTACGGCCTCGCCGCCGGCGTGTGGTCCGCGGACGCTGAGCGCGCCGAGCGCGTCGCCCGCCGCCTGCGCGCCGGCCAGGTCGAGGTCAACGGCGGGGCGTTCTCCCTCGCCGCCCCGTTCGGCGGCTTCAAGCAGTCGGGGAACGGGCGCGAGAACGGCCGCTTCGGGTTGGAGGAGTTCCTGGAGGCCAAGGCGCTGTTGCGCTGACGGGCTTGCTTCGGCGTTCGCGGTACGCCGGGGCGCGCGACCCGGGGAAGCATCGCGCGCCTCGGCGTACGGCAGCAGACGCCGGAGCCTAGACCCGCAGGAAGCGCCGCAAGGACAGGCCGGAGCCCAGGGCGCTGATCGCGATGCCGGCGGCCAGCATCACGACGACGAGCAGCGGGAAGGACATCGTGCTCGGGGCGGAGATGAGCGTGAAGTCGCTGGCGAGCGGGTCGATGATGGCGATCTTGCCGATCGCGAGCAGGAGGATCGCGAGCAGCGTGCCGAAGGCGCCGACGACGACGCCCTCGATCACGAACGGCCAGCGGATGAACCAGTCGGTGGCGCCGACGAGCTTCATCACCTCGACCTCTCGGCGGCGCGCGTACAGCGAAAGCCGGATCGTGTTGGCGATCAGGAAGATCGAGGCGGCGACCAGCAGCGCGGCGAGCGTGCCGGCCATCAGCTTCACGAAGCGCGTGACCTCGAGGATCTTCTTCGTGTCGTCGCGCTTGGTGTTCACGCTGTCGATCGCGCGGTCGATCGGCGTCGCTCTGCCCCCGGCCGAGGTCGGCGCGATCTGCGCGGCGATCTTCAGCACGTCGTCGGGGTTCTTCGGCGTGATGCGGAAGGCGTCCGGCAGCGGGTTGGCGCCGAGCAGCGCGAACGCCGCCGGGTCGGTCTTGCGCTGCTGCTCGTATGCCTGCTGCTTGGAGACGAACGCGACGCGCTTGACGTCGGACATCTGCGCGAGCGCTGCTCTCACCCGCGCGACGTCCGCCTGCGTCGCGCCTCTGACGAGGTAGACGTCGACGAGCACGCGCTTGCGCACGTCGTTGGCGGCGCCCGTCGTCGCCTGCACGATCGGGATGAAGACGCCGACGACGAGCATCGTCAGCAGGATCGTCGCGAGCGCCGCGAAGCTGGGGGCTGCGTTGCGCCGCAGCGCGCGGACCGCCTCGCGCGTGAAGAAGCCGAGCTTCACCGCTCAGACCCCCGGCGGCGGGTCGGGGAGGTCGCTGCGCATGCGGGCCGCGAACTCGCGCGTGGACTCGTCGCGCACGTAGAGGCCGGTCGCCTCGTCGCGCACGATGCGGCCCTGTGAGAGCTCGATCACGCGGCGGCGCATCTTGTCGACCATCGAGTTGTCGTGCGTGGCGATCAGCACGGTCGTGCCGGCGCGGTTGATGCGGTACAGCAGCTGCATGATCCCGATCGAGGTCTCGGGGTCGAGGTTGCCGGTCGGCTCGTCGGCCAGCAGCAGCGGCGGGTGGTTGACGAACGCGCGCGCGATCGCGACGCGCTGCTGCTCGCCGCCGGAGAGCTGGTCCGGGTAGTTGTGCAGCTTCGTCGAGAGGCCGGTGAGGCGCAGGATGTCCGGCACCTTCGCGCGGATCTCCTTGCGCGTACCGCCGGTCACCTGCAGGGCGTAGGCGACGTTGTCGTGCACGGTGCGGTTCGGCAGCAGCTTGAAGTCCTGGAAGACGACGCCGATGTTGCGGCGGTAGTACGGCACGCGCCTGCGGTCGATCTCGGCGAGGTCGCGGCCGGCGACGCGGATCGTGCCGGCGGTCGGCTCGAGCTCCTTGATCAGCAGACGCATGATCGTCGACTTGCCCGAGCCGGTCGAGCCGACGAGGAACGCCCACTCGCCGCGCCCGATCGAGAAGGTCGCCTGGTCGAGGCCGACGGCGCCGACGTCGTAGCGCTTCTCGACGGCGCGGAACTCGATCACCGCGGCGGCGCCCGGGGTGGCTCTGTGCGGCACCGCGGAGCGCGCAGCCACGATCGGGGCGTGCTCGGCCGCGGCGCGGCGGGAGTGACGGGAGTTGCCTGTCTTCACGGGCATCGGGCTCCGGCACAGTAGCGGCGCGCGCCGAATGCGACCAGGCGCGGGCGGCTGCTGCAAGCAGTTTTGCAGGGTTTTCGGTCGGCTGCTGCCTCGCTCGTGACCCATCGTCTTGGATCGGTGCCGCCAGACGAGGCCGGAGCAGGACGACGCAGACCCGCGCAGCGGCTCGCCGCGCCGCTACGGTTCGGGCATGACCGCGATCTCCACCTCCGTCGCCCGGAACGGGCTCCCGATCCACCGCGTCCAGCTCGACGGCACGCGCGCCGTCACCGCGCTCGTCGCGTTCGACGCCGGCGCGCGCAGCGAGCGTCCGCACGAGAACGGGATGGCGCACTTCCTCGAGCACCTCGTCTTCAAGGGCGGCGAGACGTTCTCCGACTACAGAGCGGTCAACGAGACGGCCGAGCGGATCGGCGGCCAGCTCAACGCGTACACGAGCCACGACCTCGTCGCCTTCCACATCACGGTGCGCGCCGAGAAGGCGCTTGAGGCGATCGATTTGCTGACCGACTTCGTCGGCCGCCCGCGGCTCGACGCCGAGGAGCTGGAACGCGAGCGCGGCGTCGTGATCCAGGAGATCGCGCGCGCGAACGACCAGCCCTCGACGGTCGCCGAGCACCTGATCGACCACGCAGCGTTCGGCGAGCACCCGCTGGGGCGCACCGTGCTGGGCCCGGTCGAGCACCTGCGCGACACCTTCACGCGTGAGGGAATCGTCGCCTTCCGCGAACGCCGCTGGGCGGGCGCGCGCGGCGGCGCGTTCGTCGTGGGCAACCTGGAGCACCTGCCCGCGAACGGAGCCCTGGACGAGCTGTTCGGCCGCTTCCCCTCGCTGCCGGAGCCCGAGCCCTACGAGGCGGCGCCGCCCCTGCACGCGCGCACGCTCGTGGAGCAGCGCGACTCGAACCAGTCGCACCTGCGGATGTCCTACCGCCCGGCGATCGATCCGGCCGACCGCGCCCAGCGCGCCGCGCTGACGATCTACGCGACGCTGCTGGGCGGCTCGATGGGCTCGCGCCTGTTCGACGAGATCCGCGAGCAGCGCGGGCTCGCCTACTCCGTCTACGCGCTCTCGCACAACAGCTCGGACGTGCCGATCCTGCAGCTCTCCGCCGGCCTCGACTCCGCGAAGTGCGTGGAGGCGTACCGCCGCATGCGCGAGATCGTCGCCGAGCTGCGCGAGCAGGGCCCGCGCGCGGAGGAGGTCGAGCGCGCCCGGGCCTACGCCGCCGGCGCGCGCGTGCTCGCCTTCGAGAACACGAACGCGGTCGCCCGCCACGCCGCCCAGCAGACGATCCTGTTCGCCGACGAGATCGACCCCGACCTCGCCATCGCCGCGCTGGACGCCGTCACCTACGACCAGGTCGCCGCCGTCGCCCGCGACGTGGCGGACGAGCTGGCAGTCGCCTGCGTCGGCCCGCACACGGCCGAGGACTTCGCCGCGTAGCACCTGACCGCTGAGGGAGACCCGCAGCGCATCGCGGACCTCCGCTGATCTGCCGGCTCCGCGGCGCGCGTCGGCGGCGACTGGCAGCCGCTGCACGGACCGCGACCGACCACCCGCCCGGGCGGATTGCGCTCGCGCCGCCTGAACGGGGAGAATCCGCCGCTGTGCTGCCCGCGGACCTCTCCGACCTGAACCTGCGCGAGCTGCGCCGCTACGTGGAGCGCGTCAGCGACCGCTGGCCGATCTCGCGGGCGCTCGTGGGCGGCGCGCGCGTCGACGACGCCAACGGGGCGCCGCCGCAACGCGAGCGCGGGCCGGAGTGGGTCGTGGTGCTCGTCTCCGACTACTTCGACGGCGTGCCGTGGCTCGAGCGCGTCTACCAGGCGGGATCGCTGTGGGACCGCGCCGAGATGGGCGCGCCGGCCGACGTCCACTGCTACACCGAGCCCGAGTTCTCCCGGCGCCGCGAGCAGCTCAGAGCCGTCCGGGACGCCGCCGAGCGCGGCATCGACGTGCTCGCCCAACCGGCGTAGCCGTCGACGCCGCGCTCGCCGCGGGCGCTCAGGCTGCGGCCGCCGCTCTGATCAGCGCTCCGCGCAGCCGCTGGTCAAACCCTCCTAGGAGATCGCGACCATCCGCTCGATCGGCACGCGCGCGCGCTCGGCGACCGCGGCGTCGACCTTGACCTCGAACCGATCGTGCGCGAGCGCGTCGCGCAGCTTCGGCAGCGTGATCATCTTCATGTAGCGGCAGCTCGCGCGCTCGTTGGCGGCGATGAACTCGACGTCGGGCGCCGCCTCGCGCAGCGGGTAGAGCATGCCGGTCTCGGTCGCGACGATCACCTCGCCGTCGCGGCCCTTGCGCTCCTGCGCGAATCTGAGCATCCCGCCGGTCGACAGCATGTGCACGCCCTCGGCGGCGACGTCCCCGGCGGCGACGTACTCCATCACCGACGTCGAGCAGCCGCACTCGGGGTGGATCAGGAAGTCCGCCTGAGGATGCGCCGCGCGCACCGCGTTGACGTCGTCGGGGCGGATGCCGGCGTGCACGTGACACTCGCCGTCCCACACATGCATCGTGCGCCCCGTGCGCTTCTCGACGTAGGCGCCGAGGAACATGTCGGGCCCGAACAGGATCTCCACGTCCTCGCCGTGCTCGCGGTAGATGTGCTCCACCACGGCCACGGCGTTGGAGGAGGTCACGCAGTAGTCGGTCTCGGCCTTCACCTCGGCGGTCGTGTTGACGTACATCACGACGACCGCGCCGGGATGTCTCGCCTTCCAGCCGCGCAGCTGCTCGGCCGTGATCGAGTCGGCGAGCGAGCAGCCGGCGTCGAGGTCCGGGATCAGGACGCGCTTCTCCGGACAGAGGACCGAGGCCGTCTCGGCCATGAAGTGCACGCCGCAGAAGACGATCAGGTCCTGGTCGGCCTTGGCGGCCTGCTGGGAGAGCCCGAGCGAGTCGCCGACGTAGTCGGCCACGTCCTGGATCTCGGGCAGCTGGTAGTTGTGCGCGAGGACGACGGCGCCGCGCTGCGCGGCAAGCTCGCGCACCTCCGCCTGCAGGGCGGGGATGCTCTCGAGCATGAGGGGGCCGGCATTCGCACTTGGTGTTTGCACCATGGGGAGGCTCATGAGAGGGGCTCCAATATGAGGGACAGGTCCAGTGCCGGGGCCGAGTGCGTCAACGCCCCGATCGATATGAAGTCTATCCCGGTCTCCGCGATCTCCCCGAGCCGTTCGAGCGTCACGCCGCCGCTGGCCTCCAGCGACGCGCGGCCGGCGGTGCGCGCCACCGCTTCCCGCATCGTCGCGAGGTCCATGTTGTCGAGCAGGATCCGCGGCGCGCCCGCCGCGAGCGCCGCCTCCAGCTCGTCAAGCGATCGCACCTCGACCGCGAGCGGGAGGTCCGGCCGCGCGGCGCGCGCTCTGCGGACCGCCTCCCCCACCCCGCCGACCGCCGCGGCGTGGTTCTCCTTGATGAGGATCTCGTCGAACAGGCCGATGCGGTGGTTCGTACCGCCCCCGAAGTAGACGGCTGCCTTCTCAGCCATCCGCAGCCCGGGCGTCGTCTTGCGCGTGTCGAGGATCCGCGCCCCGGTCCCCTCCACCTCTCTGACGCAGCGGGCGGTGAGCGTGGCGATCCCGGACAAGCGGCCGAGGAAGTTGAGCGCCGTGCGCTCGGCCCCGAGCAGTGCGCGCGCGTTGCCGCGCACGAACAGCACCGGGTTGCCGGCTGGATGCCAGATGCCCTCCGGCGTCTCGGCGCGGACCTCGGCGTCGGGGTCGAGCGCGTGAAACGCCAGCTCGGCGTAGCCGATCCCATAGACGACGCCGGGAGCCTTCTGGCGGATCACCGCCTTCGCGCACGCGTCGGCGGGGATCGTCGCCGCGGCGGTCGCGTCGCCCTCGCGGAGGTCCTCGGCGAGCGCGCGAGCGACGATCTCGGGCGCGTCCGCCGGGAAGTCCGGCAGCGCGCGCGGACGATCCGCTTCGGGCGGCAGCTCACGCATCGCGCAGCACCGTGATCGTCTCGAACGCCGGGTCACTCGCGCCGTGCAGGCGCGCGCCGGCCGCGGCCAGCTCGCGCAGGTAGGCGACGACCTCGCCGCGGATCCGCTCGCCCGGCAGCAGCGCCGGGATGCCGGGCGGGTAGCCGGCGATCGCCTCGCACGAGATCCGACCGAGCGCCGCGTCGACCGCGACCACCTCGGTCTCGCCGAGGAACGCCTCGCGCGGGGCCACGGCGAGCTCGGCGCCGAGCTCCGGCGCCCGCACGAGCGGCGCCCGCTCCGGCGCGATCGGCCGCGCGACGTCCGCGAGCGTCGCACCGAGGTCGTGCACGAAGCGCTCGAGCGCATCCGTCTGCTCGTGCACGCCCAGCACGAGCACGAGCGTCGCGTGCGTCGCCAGCTCGACGTGGATGTCGGAGCCGGCGCGCAGCTCGGCGGCGACCTCGTAGCCGCTGCAGCCGGTCGCGCGCACGTCGATCACGAGCCGCAGCGGATCCCAGGCATAGACGCCCGGCCGGCCGACGAGCCGCTCCCCGACGACCGCGCAGCCGGGGATCGCGTCGATCGCGACCCGCGCGCGCGCAGCGGCGGCAAGCGTGCCGGCGAGCAGCGCCTGCCCGTGGATCGCAAGCTGCCGGCGCGCCGCGTCGAGCGAGGCGAGCAGCAGCGAGCTGGGGCTCGTGGAGCGCACGAGCCGCACCGCGCGCGCCACCGCCGCCGCGTCGACGCGCCCGCCTGGGGCGACGTGAAGCATCGCCGCCTGCGTCAGCGCACCGACGATCTTGTGCGTCGAGGTGATGACGGCGTCAGCGCCGAGCGCGAGCGCCGAGGCCGGCACGCCGGGGTGGAAGCCGAAGTGCGGCCCCCACGCCTGGTCGACGACGAGCGCCGCGCCGGCAGCGTGCGCGACCTCCGCGAGCCCGGCCACGTCCGCGCACAGCCCGTAGTAGGTCGGCGAGACGACGAAGACAGCTCGGGCGCCGTCGCATCGCGCCAGCGCCGCCCGCAGGGCGTCCGGCGTCACGCCGTGCGCCATCCCCAGCTCGTCGTCGGTCTCCGGCGCGACGAACGCCGGCATGCCGCCGCTCAGCACGAGCCCGTCGATCAGGCTCGCGTGCGCGTTGCGCTGCAGCACGACGCGGACCCCGTCCCGCCCACCCCGCGCGAGCGCGAGGCACAGCGCGTGGTTGCCCTGGGTGGCGCCGTTGGTGAGGAACCAGGAGCGCTCCGCCCCATAGGCGGCCGCCGCCAGCTCCTCGGCCTGCCGGTAGGGCGTCGGCTCGGGGCCGACGTCGATCCCCTCGGTGTCCTGCGGCACGTCGAGCAGCAGCGCGCGCTCCCCGAGCGCCCACCGCAGCCCGGGATCGGCGCCGGCTCCGCCCTTGTGGCCGGGGACGTGGAAGCGGGTCGGGCCGCGGAAGCCGTAGGCGACGAGCGCGTCGAGGTAGGGCGCGGTCGGCTGGCGGCGGTCCAGCGCGGTGCCGGAGGCGGGTCCCCCGACCGTCTCTGCGCCGCCCGGCGAGACGTCGGCGCCGCCGGCGCCGGGGCTCATCTTCCCGCCGCCCGCAGCAGCTCCGCGCGCACGAAGCCGTCGAGGTCGCCGTCGAGCACGCGGCTGGCGTCGCCCATCTCGAAGCTCGTGCGGTGGTCCTTGACCATCGTGTAGGGGTGCAGCACGTAGGAGCGGATCTGCGAGCCGAAGTTGACGTCCTGCGCCTCCCCGCGCTCTCTCGCGATCTCCTCCTGGCGCTTGCGCTCCTCCAGCTCGGCCAGCTTCGAGCGCAGCATGCCCATCGCGGTCAGGCGGTTGGAGGACTGCGAGCGCTCGTTCTGGCACTGCACGACGATCCCGGTCGGCTTGTGCGTGATGCGCACCGCCGAGTCGGTCTTGTTGACGTGCTGGCCACCGGCGCCGCTCGCGCGGTAGGTGTCGACCTGGAGGTCGTCGTCGTCGATCACGATCTCGCCGACGTCCTCGACGACCGGCGAGACCTCGACGCCGGCGAAGCTCGTCTGGCGGCGGTTGGCGGAGTCGAACGGCGACAGGCGCACGAGCCGGTGGACCCCCTTCTCGGCGCCGTAGAGGCCGTACGCGTTCTCGCCTCTGACGCGGAAGGTCGCCGACTTGATGCCGGCCTCCTCGCCCGGGCTCGCCTCCAGCAGCTCGACCTCGAAGCCGCGCTTCTCGGCCCAGCGCATCTCCATGCGCAGGACCATCTCCGCCCAGTCCTGCGCGTCGGTGCCGCCGGCGCCGGCGTTGATCGTCACGAGCGCGTCGCCGGCGTCGTATCTGCCGGAGAACAGCCGCTCGAGCTCGAGCGCCTCCAGGCGCGTCTCGACGGAGGCGATCTGCTCCTGCAGCTCGGCTTCGAGGTCGGGCTCCTCGGCCGCCATCTCGGCGAGCGGCTCGAGGTCCTCGACGTCGCGCGCCAGCCGCTCGTAGGTCTCCAGCTTCTTGGCGGCGCGCGCGTGCTCGGCGCTCGTCTTCGCCGCTCGCTCCTGGTCGTCCCAGAAGCCGGGCGCGCCCATCTCGCGCTCGAGCTCGTCGGCGCGCGCCTTCAGCCCAGCCGGGTCAAAGATAGTCCGCGAGCAGCTTCAGCTGGTCGCGGATCGCCGCAAGGCGCTGCGGCGTCGGCTCCGACGATGAGGCGGGTGCGGTGGACACGTCCCGGAGGCTATCGAGAGTGTCGGGTCTGGTGACGGCCGCCGTGCCATGGGCCTACGCCCCATGGCACCTCTTGAACTTCTTGCCCGACCCGCACCAGCACGGGTCGTTGCGCCCGATCTGGTCGATCGCGTCGACGCGCCGCTGCGAGACGTTGGCGCCGCCGTCGTCGCGCGGAGCAGGCGCATCCGCCACGCCGAGCGCCGAGGCCGACTCCTCCCCGCCGGCGAGCGCTCCGAGCGCCGTCGCCGTCGAGGAGCCACTCGAATACGTGAACCCGCCGCCGCCGACCCAGTTGCTGGAGCTCGCCTCAGCAGGGTCGGGGATCGCCTGCTCGGGCTCGCCCTCGACTTCCATCGAGACCTCGACGTTGAAGATCATCCGCGCGAAGTCGGACCAGATCGTGTTCATCAGGTCCTGGAAGAGCTCGAAGCCCTCGTTCTTGTACGCGATCAGCGGGTCGACCTGAGCCAGCCCGCGCAGGCCGATGCCCTCGCGCAGGTAGTCCATGTCGTAGAGGTGCTCGCGCCAGCGCAGGTCGATCGTCTGCAGCAGCAGGTAGCGCTCGAGCACGCGCATCAGCTCCTCGCCGAGCTCGCTCTCGCGCTCGTCGTAGAGGCGCAGCGCGTCCTCGATCAGCCGCTCGGTCAGTTCCTCGCGGTTGGTTCTGGCGGGGTCGACGTCCTCGAGCCCGAAGCTGACCGGAAATATCTCGGCTATGCGGGCGAACAGGCCCTCGAGGTCCCAGTCTTCGGAGTAGTCGCCGGCGGTGAACTCCTCGACGACGCGCGTGAGCATGCTCGCGATCTCCTCGCGCGCCTGCTCGCCCATGTCGCGCCCCTCGAGCACCTCGTCGCGGTAGGCGTAGATGATGCGGCGCTGCTCGTTCATGACGTCGTCGTAGTCGAGCACGCGCTTGCGGATCAGGAAGTTCTGCTCCTCGACCTTCTTCTGCGCCTTCTCGATCTGTCTCGTCAGCAGGCCGGCCTCGATCGGCTCTTCGCGGCCCTGGTCGTCGGTCGTGCCGAAGCGGTCGAGGATGCGGTAGATGCGCTCGCCCGCGAACAGGCGCACGAGGTCGTCCTCGGCGGACAGGAAGAAGCGCGACTCGCCCGGGTCGCCCTGGCGTCCGGCGCGGCCGCGCAGCTGGTTGTCGATGCGGCGCGACTCATGGCGCTCGGTGCCGATGATGCAGAGGCCGCCGGCTTCCATGACGTGCACGCGATCGGTCTCGCAGCGCGCTTCCAGCTCGGGCAGGATGCGCGCCTCGTGCTCCTCGTAGTCGGGGTCGCCGGGGTTCAGGCCGAGCTTCGCCATCTCGTGCCGGATCAGGTGCTCGGGGCTGCCGCCGAGCTTGATGTCGACGCCGCGACCGGCCATGTTCGTCGCGATCGTGACCGCGCCCGGACGGCCGGCCTCGGCGACCGTCTCGCCCTCTCGCTCGGCGTGCTCGGGCTTCGCGTTGAGCACCGTGTGTCTGATGCCGCGCATCTGCAGGCGTTCGCTGAGCAGCTCGGAGACTTCGACCGAGATCGTGCCGACGAGCACCGGCTGGCCTCGCTCGTTGCGCTGCGCGATCTCCTCCACGACCGCCGACCACTTGCCCTCCTTGGTCTTGTAGACCTGGTCGTTGCGGTCGTCGCGGACCATCGGCCGGTTCGTCGGGACCTGCACGACGCTGAGGTCGTAGATCTTCATGAACTCGGTCGCCTCGGTCAGCGCGGTGCCGGTCATGCCGGAGAGCTTCTCGTAGAGGCGGAAGTAGTTCTGGTAGGTGATCGAGGCCATCGTCTGGTTCTCCTCGGTCAGACGACAGCCCTCCTTCGCCTCGATCGCCTGGTGCAGGCCCTCCGACCAGCGGCGGCCCTCGAGGATGCGGCCGGTGAACTCGTCGATGATCTGCACCTCGCCGTCGATCACCGCGTAGTCGACGTCGCGTCTGTAGAGCGACTCGGCCTTCAGCGCCTGGATCAGGTGGTTGACGAGGTAGCCGTTCTCGGCGCGGTAGAGGTGGTCTATGCCGAGGAAGCGCTCGGCCTTCTCGACGCCGCGCTCGGTGACGGAGATCGTCTTGTGCTTCTCGTCGAATTCGTAGTCGAAGTCGGCGACGAACTCCTTCTTCGCCCTCGGGTCGAGCCCTCTCGGCATCTCGCCCGGCGTCAGCATCGGCGCCAGCCGCGCGAACTTCGCGTAGATCTCGGAGGAGTCCTCGGGCGCTCCGGAGATGATCAGCGGCGTGCGCGCCTCGTCGATCAGGATGTTGTCGACCTCGTCCACGATCGCGTAGGCGTGCGCAGCCGAGCGGCGCTCGAGGCGGTCCTTCGCCGAGCGCACCTCGCCGAGATCGCGGCCGCCGTGCTGGACCTTGTCCTCCAGCGTGGGCGCCATGTTGTCGCGCAGGTAGTCGAAGCCGAACTCGGAGTTCGTGCCGTACGTGAGGTCGCACTGATACGCGTGGTGCTTCTCCTCGAGCGGCTGCATCGACTGCAGCACCCCGACGGACACGCCGAGCAGGTCGTAGATCGGGCTCATCCACTCGGCGTCGCGGCGTGCGAGGTAGTCGTTGACGGTCACGACGTGGACGCCCTTGCCGGCGAGCGAGTTGAGCACCGCGGGCAGCGTCGCGGTGAGCGTCTTGCCCTCGCCCGTGCGCATCTCGGCGATCGCGCCGTCGTGCAGGACCATCCCGCCGATCAGCTGGACGTCGAAGTGGCGCATCCCCATCGTGCGCCGGCCGGCCTCGCGCACGAGCGCGAAGCACTCGTAGAGCAGGTCGTCGAGCGGCTCGCCGTCGCGGGCGCGGGCGCGCAGCGAGTCGGCCGCCGCGCGCAGCTGCGCGTCGGTCAGCTCCTCGGTCTCGGGCTCCAGCTCGTTGATGCGCGCTACGCGCTGCTCATAGGACCTGAACTTCTTGCCCTCCCCCAAGCGCAGCGCACGATCGATCAGCGACATGCGGCCTAGCGTAGCAGTGGCCGCAGGCCCGGATGCGCCCTCCCTGTGACCGTCCGGACAGGGCTCAGGCGGCCGTCGCGCCGCCCCCTGCGAGACCGTTCGAAGCCTGCTGGGCAGCCCGCGTCTCGCGGCGCTTGCGGCGCTGCTCGCGGTGGCGCTTGACCTGGCGCGAGAGCTGCTCCTCGCAGCACACGATCGCGTGCTTCATGTCGGGGGCCGCGGCGCGGGCGCGCAGCGTGACGCCCTTGAGATGGAGCGTCGCCTCCGCCACCTCGCGGTCGGCGATCGCCGGGTTGCGCTCCTCGCTGAGCTCGATCTCGAGCTCAGCGAGCTCGGAGACCTGGCGCGCGATCGCCCGGAAGCGCTTCTCGACGTGCTCCCGAACGCCGTCGGTGACCGGAGTGTTCCGTCCCTTGACCGCGATGCGCATGATGCGCCCCCTTTTGCTTCGTATGGGGTGGATCTCGTCGTTGGATCCTTCCCCGATCGTAGACGCGCCAACGGTCGTCTTCCAACCGTGCTTCCCCGCAGCGCGTCACGGCAGAGCCCGGCAGTAGGCGAGCGCGGCGACGTGGCCTGCGCCCGCGGCGCGCAGCGCGCGGGCGCAGGCGTCGAACGTGGCGCCGGTCGTGTGGACGTCGTCGAGCAGCAGCGCCCGCGCGGGGGCCGGCCCGTGCACGCGCAAGCGCTGGCGCTCGGCGGCGTCGCGGCGCGCCGAGCGGCCGGCGCCGAGCTGACGCGTCGGCGCCCCGGAGCGGCGCAGGCAGGCAGCAAGCGGCAGCCCGCTGCGGGCCGCCAGCGCGTGCGCGATCAGCGCGGCCTGGTCGAACCCGCGCGCGCGGCACCGCGCCGGATGCAGCGGGACCGGCACGAGCGCCGCACCGTCGAGCAGCTCGCGCGGCGCGGTCGCGGCGAGCTGCGCAGCCATCAGCCGCGCGACGGGCAGCGCCCCGCGGAACTTCAGCGCCGCGACCAGTCGGCGCGCCGCTCCGGCGTGGGCGAGCGGCGCCCATGCGCGCTCGAACGCCGCGTCGCGAGCGGGGCACCCCGACGTGCGGCCGCACGGCGCCGGCAGTCCGCAGCGCGGACAGCGCGGACCGGCCAGCCACGGCAGCGCGCGCCGGCAGACGACGCACAGCTCGGCCTGCGCGCCGGCCAGCGGCGCGCGGCACGCCAGGCATGCAGGCGGCGCGAGCGCGGCCGTCAGCTCGGCGCGCAGGCGTTCGAGCAGGTCCGCGCCTCGCATGCCTCTGAGCGTCGCCGCGCCCGTCGACACGGCGCAAGACGCGAGTGCGACAATCCGCCGGCATGTCTCCGGACGCATCGTGGACGTTCGACCCGGGGGTCGTCATCGCGCTGACGCTCTACACCGGCGTCTACCTCGTGCGCTGGACGCGGTCCCGCACGCCGGACGAGCCGCACCCGCCGAGCGTCGGGCGGCTGCTCGTGTTCCTGGCCGGGATCCTCGCGCTCGTCGCGGCGCTGTGCTCGCCGATCGACCGCCTCGCCGAGCAGATCCTCGTGATGCACATGGTCCAGCACGTGCTGCTGCTCGACGTCGCGCCGATCCTGCTGATCCTCGGTCTCACGAAGGTGCTGCTGCGCCCCGCGACGCGGCGCATCCACCGGGTCGAGCAGCGCGTCGGGTTCCTCGCCGCGCCGCTGTTCGCGGTCTTCCTCTACACCGCGGCGATGTGGGCATGGCACGTGCCCGCGCTGTACGACGCGGCCGCGCGGCACTCGGGCATCCACGTGCTCGAGCACCTCACCTTCACGTTCGCCGGCTTCCTCTACTGGTGGCACCTGATCTCGCCCGTCGCGACGCGGCTGCGGCGCGAGGGCACGACGCCGCTCGTCTACATGCTCAGCACGAAGGTGACGGTCGGCTTCCTCGGCATCCTGCTGACGTTCGCGCCCGCTGCCTTCTACGCCTACTACAAGCTCCAACCGCATTACTGGGGGCTCACCCCGCAGAGCGACCAGGCGCTCGCCGGCGCCGTGATGGCGCTCGAGCAGGCGATCGTGATGGGCATCGCGCTGACCGCCCTGTTCGTGCGGATGCTCGCGCAGTCCGAGCGCGAGGAGCAGCGGGCGGAGCGCTACGGCGTCGTGTGACGCGGCCGCAGCCGCTCGACGATCCCTCTGTGGCCGGCGATCGCGCCGATTAGGATCGTCTCGGGCGCGACCTCGGTGCCCGGCAGCACGACGGCGTCCTTCAGCGCGGCGCCATCGCCGATCACCGCGCCGTCGCCGATCGCGAGCGGACCCTGCAGGCGCACGTCGGCGCCGATCGTGACGTCGCGCCCGATCCACACGGGCGGCTCGATCAGCGTCGCGTCGGTCAGCTCGGTGCCCTCGCAGATGCGCACGCCGTCGGCGACCGGCTCGCCGCGCAGCTCGACGTGCAGCTCGCCGCGCAGCGCGTCGAAGGTGCCCTCCTTCAGCTCGCCGAGCGAGCCGACGTCGTTCCAGTACTCGTCGATCTCGTGGACGTGGAACGGCACGTCGTGCTCCAGCAGCGCTGGGAAGACGTCGTGCGCCCAGTCGACGAACGGCCGTCTCGGGAAGTAGTCGAAGATCTCCGGCTCGAGCAGGTAGATGCCGCAGTTGCCGAGGTCCGAGAGCGCCTCGGCGGGGTCCGGCTTCTCCTGGAAGCCGGTGATGCGGCCGTCGGCGTCGTGCAGCACGACGCCGAACTCGCGCGTGTCGGCCACTCGCTTGACGGCGAGCGTCGCGATCCCGCCGGCCGCCGTGTGGCGCTCGACGAAGCGGGTCAGGTCGATGTCGGTCAGCGCATCGCCGGAGATGATCAGGAACGGACCGCCGTCGAGGAAGTCGGCGCAGTTGCGCACGCCGCCGGCGGTGCCGAGCAGCTCTGGCTCCTCGCGGTAGGCCAGTCGGTCGCCGAAGTAGTCGCGGATCGTGTCCGGGAAGTAGTGCAGGTTGGCGATCACATCGTCGTAGCCGTGGCGGTCGAGCAGGTCGACGATGTGCGCCATCACGGGCCGGTCGAGCACCGGCACCATCGGCTTGGGCAGCTCGAAGGTGAGCGGGCGCAGGCGGGTGCCGAGACCCGCGGCGAGGACCATGGCCTTCATGCGGGGGCGGACCCTAGCGAACGGCCTACGTGCCTTGCTCCCAGGCGGTCAGATAGGCGCGCTGGGCGTCAGTCAGCGCGTCGATCTCGACGCCGAGCGCGGCGAGCGTGAGGCGCGCGACCTCGTCGTCGATCTCCGCGGGGACGCCGTGGACGCGCGGCGCGAGCGTGCCGGCGGCCTTCACGAGGTGCTCGGCCGCGAGCGCCTGGTTGGCGAACGACATGTCCATCACCGCGGCCGGATTGCCCTCCGCGGCGGCGAGGTTGACGACGCGGCCCTCGGCGAGCAGGTTGATCCGCCGCCCGTCGGCGAGCACGTGCTGCTCGACGTGCGGGCGCACCTGACGGCGTTCGACCGCCAGCGCGCGCAGCGCGGGCAGGTCGCACTCGACGTCGAAGTGGCCGGCGTTGCAGAGCACCGCGCCGTCGCGCATGACCGCGTAGTGCCCGGCGCCGACCACGTCGCGCCCGCCAGTCGCGGTGATCAGCACGTCGCCCTTCGCCGCCGCGGCGACGCCCGGGAGAACCTCGTAGCCCTCCAGCTTCGCCTCCAGCGCGCGCACCGGGTCGACCTCGCAGACGACGACGTGCGCGCCCGCGCCCTTCGCCCGCAGCGCGATCCCCTGCCCGCACCAGCCGTAGCCGAACACGACGACGACGCGCCCCGCCAGCAGCATGTTCGTCGCCCGCAGGATCCCGTCGAGGGCAGACTGGCCGGTGCCGTAGCGGTTGTCGAACAGCCGCTTCGTGCGCGCCTCGTTGACGGCGACGACCGGGAAGCCGAGCTGGCCGGCGGCCTCGAGCGCGCGCAGCCGCACGACGCCGCTCGTCGTCTCCTCGGTGCCGCCGAGGATCTCGCCGAGCGCGGCGGCGCGGTTCGCGTGCAGCGTCGAGACGAGGTCGGCGCCGTCGTCCATCGTGAGCTGCGGCTCGGTGTCGAGCACCGCCTCGATGTGGCGGTAGTAGGTCGCCATGTCCTCGCCGTGGATCGCGTGGACCTGTGCGCCGTCGCGCTCGACCAACGCAGCCGCGACGTCGTCCTGCGTGTCGAGCGGGTTGGCCGCGCACAGCGCGACCTGCGCCCCGCCGGCGATCAGCGTGCGCGCGAGGTTCGCCGTCTCGGTCGTGACGTGCAGGCACATCCCGACGCGCAGCCCCTCGAACGGCCGCTCGTGCGCGAAGCGCTCGCGGATCGAGCGCAGCACCGGCATCTGCTCCGCCGCCCATGCGATCCGCGCGTCGCCGGCCTCGGCCAAGGCGAGGTCGGCGACATCGGATGCGGGCTTGGTTCTGGCCATCGCCGCGGGGGACGGCGAGCGGGGTCGGCTAGTACCGGTAATGGTCCGGCTTGTAGGGGCCCTCGACCGGGACGCCGATGTACGCGGCCTGCTCGGCGCTGAGCCGCGTGAGCTTGACGCCGAGCGCGTCGAGGTGCAGCCGCGCGACCTTCTCGTCGAGGTGCTTCGGCAGCACGTAGACCTTCTTCTCGTACTCGTCGTTCTTCGTGAACAGCTCGATCTGGGCGATCGTCTGGTTCGTGAACGAGTTGCTCATCACGAACGACGGGTGGCCGGTCGCGTTGCCGAGGTTCAGCAGGCGCCCCTCGGAGAGCATGATGATCGTGTGGCCGTCGGGGAACTTCCACTCGTCGACCTGCGGCTTGATGTTGATCTTCTCGATCCCCGGCAGCTTCGCGAGGCCGGCGATGTCGATCTCGTTGTCGAAGTGGCCGATGTTGCCGACGATCGCCTGGTGCTTCATGCGCGCCATGTGCTCGGCGGTGATGATGTCCTTGTTGCCGGTGCAGGTGACGAAGATGTCGCCCTCGCCGATCACGTCGTCGAGCGTCTTGACCTCGTAGCCCTGCATCGCCGCCTGCAGCGCGCAGATCGGGTCGATCTCGGTGACGATCACGCGCGCGCCCTGGCCGCGCAGCGACTCGGCGCAGCCCTTGCCGACGTCGCCGAAGCCGCAGATGACAGCGACCTTGCCGCCGATCATCACGTCGGTGGCGCGGTTGATGCCGTCGACGAGCGAGTGGCGGCAGCCGTAGAGGTTGTCGAACTTCGACTTGGTGACCGAGTCGTTGACGTTGATCGCCGGGAACAGCAGCGTGCCGGCCTCCGTCATCTCGTAGAGGCGGTGGACGCCGGTCGTCGTCTCCTCCGTGACGCCCCTGATGCCCTGGCCGATCCGCGTCCACTTCTGCGGGTCCTCGGCGAGCGTCCTGCGCAGCAGCGCGAGGATCACGCCGTACTCCTCGGAGTCGCCCGGCGCGTCGTCCGGCACCGCGCCGGCGGCCTCGACCTCGGTCCCCTTGTGGACGAGCAGCGTCGCGTCGCCGCCGTCGTCGAGGATCATGTTCGGCCCGTCCTCGCCCGGCCAGTTGAGCGCCTGCTCGGTGCACCACCAGTACTCCTCAAGCGTCTCGCCCTTCCAGGCGAAGACGGGGACGCCCCGCGGGTCCTCGGGCGTCCCGTCGGGACCGACGGCGACGGCGGCCGCCGCGTGGTCCTGGGTCGAGAAGATGTTGCAGGAGACCCAGCGCACCTCGGCGCCGAGCGCGGTGAGCGTCTCGATCAGCACGGCCGTCTGGATCGTCATGTGCAGCGAGCCCATGATGCGCGCGCCCTTGAGCGGCTGGCTGGCCGCGAACTCCTCGCGGATCGACATCAGGCCGGGCATCTCGTGCTCGGCGAGGCGGATCTCCTTGCGGCCGAAGTCGGCGAGCGAGAGGTCGGCGACCTTGAAGTCTGTTCTGCTGGACAGGGCGGTCATCGTGGCGCGGTCTCCATGGTCGGTGCGTGGTGGTGGTGGTCCTCGGGCGTGCTGCGCTGCGGTGCGGCGGCGGCGAGCAGCGCCTCGTGCTTGCGCTGCTCCCAGCGCAGCCAGTCGGCGTCCTCGACGTGCTCGGGGCGGCTCGGCTGCGCTTCGAGCCACTCCTCGACGGCCGCGCGCAGGTCGGCGTCGCGGCGCATCCGCAGCGCGAAGCCGACATCCGAGAGGCCGACGTCGAAGCGTTCGAGCAGCTCGCGCAGCGTGCGCAGGCGCTGCAGCTCGGGCGGCCCGTAGAGCCGATAGCCGGCCGCCGAGCGCTCGGGCGCGACGAGGCCGCTGCGCTCGATGTAGCGCAGCATCCGCGACGACCAGCCGGTCGTGTCGGCAGCCTCGTGGATCGTCAGCGCGTCGCCGCCCGCCATCAGGCGCCAAACATTACCAGAGTTGTGTCAAGGTTTGGCCGCAGCGAATCGGGCCCGATGCGAGCGGGAGTCGACCACGACCACGACGGCGACCAGTCCCGACCCCGCCCAGACGCCCCGTAGACCGTTTCGCGCTCGCCGGCGACTAGCATCGCCGCGTGCGCTACCACGTGCAGATCAGACGCGGCTTCCGCGTCGCGCGCGAGTTGAACCTCGAGGAGCCCGAGCTGCGCGCACGCGTCCTGACGCCGTGGACGCGCGGAGCGCCCGTGCCGGTGGGCGGGCGCGAGTGGGAGCCGGCGCACTGCGAGCTGCGCGTGCTCGCCGGTCCGGAGCTGACGGCGGCGGACCTGGCGATGGGCCAGGGCTGGCAGAACGCGGAGCGGTCCGCCCGCGACGCGACCGCCGAGCTGCTCGCCGTGCGCCCCAAGCCGGCTGCCGTCGCGCTGCTCGCGCAGACGGCGGCGGCCGCCGCGGCCGCGAACGCCGCGCTCGAGCGCGTCGGCGTGCAGCCGCTGGCGTGGGAGCAGGCCGCGGGCGCGACCGCCGCGCTCGTCGCGTTCGACGCCGGCAGCGGCGACGGGACCGACGCGCGCTGGTGGCTGGAGGTCGGGCGCGCGCTCGGCGCGCTCGGCCCGCGCGCCGTGCTGGCCGTCCACGACGGCGACGTGCTGCCCGGGCCGCTCGCGCACGCGCCAGCGGTCCGTCTCGACGACGCGGACGCGGCAGCGCAGGCGCTGCGCGAGCGCCTGCGCTGAGCGAGCACCTGCAAGGTTCCCCCTATTCGGTGGAGAACTTGCGCGGAGGCGGCGTGGGCGCTGCGCGAGCGCCCACGCCGGGCGTGTCGGTCAAGCGGTCGTGAGCGGCGCGCCCGCGGGCGCGACCGGCGGGACCGGCGGCTGCGAGCCGCCGAACGGCACCGTCACGCTGTGCGGGACGACGAGCACGGGGCAGGTCGCCGTCTCGACGGCGTAGGCGGCCGCCGCGCTGATGTTCACGCGGCCGGCCGGCGCCTCCGGACGCGAGGCGACGACGAGCAGGTCGATCGTGCCGTCGCCGGCGCGCACGACCTCCGCGCCGAGCGCCGCCGAGAGCGTCTGCGCGGTGCCGTTCGCGCCGCCGGTCGGGACGTCGGCGAGCAGGCCGATGCGGCGGATCGCCGCCTCGGGGCGCTCGCGCAGCTTCGCCGGCGCGACGGCGACCGCGCACGGGCCGCCCTCGAGCAGGCGCTGGGCCGAGGTGCCCGGGCGCACCGTTCCCGGCGCGGTGCGGTACTCCGAGCCGAACACGATCACGTCCGCGCCTTCGCGCTCGGCGAGCGCCCACAGGCCCTCGCCCGTCGAGGCGCTGGCGACGACGTGCAGCGGCGCGTCGGGCTTGCCGATCGTCTCGGCGCCGCGCCGCAGCAGATCGCGCGCCGCCTCCTCCTCGAGGTCGCGATCCGCCTGCGGCGTGTGGCGCACGTACGCGAGCGCGACCTCCCCGCCTGCGTCCGCCAGCAGCTTCCCGAGCGCGAGCGCGTCGCGGTCGTTGTCGGTGTCGTCGTAGGAGATGATGATCTTCGCTGCCATGTCGGCTCCCGTGGATTCGCGGGTGTCTGACGGGTCATACGGAGCGTGCCACCGCGCCGGCGCGCACACCAGCGAACCTCTTGATCGCGTGGATAAGCTGCGCTGATGCTGAATGTGGCGCGCCTGCGCGTCCTCGCCGAGGTCGTCGCGCGCGGCTCGTTCTCCGGGGCGGCCGACGCGCTGTCCTATACGCAGTCGGCGATCTCGCAGGCGGTCGCCACGCTCGAGGCCGAGACGGGCGCGACGCTGCTCGTGCGCGATCGCAGGGGCGTGCGCCCGACTGCCGCCGGCGCCGCGCTCGTCGTGCACGCGGAGGCCGTCCTCGCGCGACTGCAGGCGGCGGAGGACGAGCTCGACGCGATCCGCGGCGTGCGCGCGGGCCGGCTGCGGATGGCCTCCTTCCCGACCGCGGGCGCGACGCTGATGCCGCACGCGATCGCCGCCTTCCACGCCGCCCACCCCGGCGTCGAGCTGAGCCTCGCCGAGGACGAGCCCGAGCACGTCGCGCCGCGGCTGCGCGACGGCGAGCTCGACCTCGCGCTGCTGTTCGAGTTCCCCGGCGGCGAGCTGGCGCTCGGCGGCGGGATCGCGCGCCACGCGCTGCTCGACGATCCGCTGCACGCCGTGCTCCCGGCCGACCACCCGCTCGCGCGCGAGCCGGAGCTGAGACTCGCCCAGCTCGGCGAGGCCGCGTGGGTGCAGACCTCCGCGGCGAGCCCGTGCGCGCGGCACGTCGTGCGGATGTGCCACGCGGCCGGCTTCGAGCCGCAGGTCTCGTTCGAGAGCGACGACTACGAGACCGTCCAGGGCCTCGTCGCCGCCGGCGTCGGCGTGGCGCTCGTGCCGCGCCTCGCGCTCGCGCGCACGCGCGACGACGTCGTCGTGCGGGCGCTGTCCCCCGACCCGCCGCTCCGCCACATCGTCGCCGCGACGGCGGCGGGGGCGGGAGCCGCCCCTGCCGCCGTCGCGATGATCGACATCCTCACCGCCGTCGCGCGCCGCTACGAGGAGCGGGCCGGCGCCGCGACGGCGTAGGAGCTGGGCTCCGGAGAGGAAGCGGGGAGATCGACCCAGGAGGGTGCCTCGGCGCGATCTCCCCGCCGCTTCGGGACCTGCCGCGAGCCTACGTCGCTTCGCTCGCGCCGGTCGCGTACGCGGGCGCCGGGATGCCATTCGGGAACCCGAGCGAGGGCACGTCCGACGGGTACACCTCGTGCCCGTGGACCGCGAGATCGCCTTCCTCGAGGTCCTTGTCGGTCATCCGCAGCGGGACGACCAGGCCGATCAGCTTCAGCAGCACGAACGTGCCGACGCCGGAGAACACGATCACCCACAGTGCGGTGATCGCCTGGTGGCCGAGCTGCGTCGCGCCGCCGCCGTAGAACATGCCGGCGATGCCGGGCAGGTTCGCGCTTCTGCCGCGCCCGATGTACTCGATGATGTGCGGGTCGGCGAAGAAGCCCACCAGCAGGCCGCCGGCGAGGCCGGCGAAGCCGTGCGTGTAGACCACGCCGAGCGTGTCGTCGACGCTGCGGAACGGCCGCACGCGCGAGAGGTAGTAGTAGGCGAAGTAGACGATCGTCGTGCCGATCAGGCCGATCGCCGCCGCGCCCCAGCCGTTGACGAAGCCGGCCGCGGGCGTGATCGCGACGAGGCCGACGATCATGCCGTTGACCGAGCCGATCAGCGACGGCTTGCGGCCGGTGACGTAGTCCCACGCGACCCAGCCGAGGAACGCGACCGCGGTGGCGAGGTTCGTGTTCAGCACGGCCGTCGCGGCGTTGACGCCCGCGTAGTACGGGTCGCCGCCGTTGAAGCCGTTCCAGCCGAGCCACAGCAGGCCCGCGCCGGTCGCGACCATCAGCAGGTTGTTCGGCGCGTCGATCTCACGGTCGCGCTGGAGGCGCGGACCGATCACGGCCGCCGCCACGAAGCCGGAGATGCCGGCCGCGAGGTGGATGACGTACCCGCCCGAGTAGTCGAGCGCGCCGTGCTGGGCCCACCAGCCGCCGCCCCAGATCATGAACGCGTTGACCGTGTAGATGATCGACGACCACAATATGACGAACGGGATCCACGCCTTGAAGTTGAAGCGCCCGAGCACGGAGCCGAGCAGCAGCAGCGGCGTGATCGCGGCGAACACGAACTGGAAGTACGCGAGCGTCGCGGTCGGGAAGTGGAACGCTGGGCCGGTCGTGATCAGCGGGATCGCCGCTTGATCCTGCAGGCCGTGCGCCGAGAGGATCGCCCCCGGCTTGCCCAGCATGTTGGCGAAGATGCCCGACTTCGCCCCGAAGATGTGCATGGGTGAGCCGAAGCCCATCTTGAAGCCGAACAGCACCCAGGTGATCAGCACCAGGGCGAAGGCGATGAACGCCATCATCATCGCGTTGACGGACCAGCGCTTCTGCATCACGCCGCCGTAGAGGACGACGAGTCCCGGCACGCTCATCAGGCCGACGAGCGTCGCCGCCGTGAGCTGCCAGGCGTTGTCGCCCGGGTTCAGCCAGTGTGGATATGCGTCCCACATGGTGTGGTTCCCTCTCCTTTGTCTCGCCGCACCTCGGCGGCCCTCCTGGATCGAGCGAGAAGCTTCGCGCGTGCAGGCGTGCTCCCAATATCGACATTGGGCCAAAGACCCGTCTGTACAGATGGACAGCAGGAGCCTCGCGCGCGCGGGCGGGCGATTACAGTGCCTCCATGCCCGTCGAAGGTCAGTGGGAGCGGCAGCAGACGCCGCTGCGCCGCCTCTCGCACCGCGAGCTGCGGCTTTTGCAGGGCTTTCTCGCGGTGCTGCTGGCCGCGCTCGCCGCCAGCGTCGTGCTGATGCTGACGACCTCGGATCCGCCCGTGCCGCCAGACTGCATCCAGGTGACGGGCGGCAGCACGCTCGGCGCCGTGCACTACCGCGTCTGCGGCCAGGACCGCGCGGCCTGGTGCCGTCAGGTGGCGGGCCGCCAGGACCCGACCTCGCTGGCGGTGCAGAAGCACTGCCGGGCGCTGGGGCTCGACGCTCGCGCGCCGCGCCGGCATCCATAGCTCTTTTATCCGGTAAATTGAGCCCTTGTCGGCGAGGGCCCTCCAACGGTCTCGCGCCGTCGGGGGACGCGTCGAAGCTCGTTCCTCGACGCATGCGCTCACAGCGGGCGAGTCCGCATGGCTCGCCGCGCTCCCATGCGCGCTCGCGCTGACGGCGGCGATCGTCGTGCTCGGGCCGCCGCTCGGGCGCGCCCTGCTGGCGCCCCCGGCCGCGAGCGGCATCTGGGAACGCTTCGTCGTCGAAGGGCTCGTGCGCCCGGAGCCGACCGAGCACGCGCGCTACCTCGTCGCGCTCAGCGGTCCGCTGCTCGTCTGCGGCGCCGTGCTCGCGCTGCGCGGGCGCGTGGTGCGCGGCACGACCGCGACGGCGCTGACGGGCGCCGCCAAGGCGCTGCTGGTCGCGTTCGTCGTCGCCTGCCTCGTCTACCAATACGTCCACGTCGGCGAATTCGGGAGGGCCGCGTACTTCACCCTCCCCACGCTGCTCGTCGCGCTCGCCTTCGCCGCGGCGGCGGCGGTCGTGCTGCACGCGCCGCGCGCGCTCGCGCGGACCGCCGGCGTGCTGCGCGAGACGGCCGCCAAGCGCGCCGTCGCCGTCGCGCTCGCCGCGCTGTTCGTCGGCGCATGGCTGCTGTCGGCATACGACACCGACGGCACGATCGGCCTCGCCAACTACGAAATGCGGATCAACGTCCCGTGGTGGATCGACGAGGCCGGCGCGCTGCTCGACGGCCACGCGCCGCTCGTCGACTTCCACGCCCAGTACGGGCAGCTGTGGGCGTACCTGTCGGCCGGCGGGATGGAGCTGCTGGGCGCCTCGCTCGCCGTCTACTCCGCGATCATGCTCGCCGGCACGGCGGGGGCGCTGGCCGCGGTCTTCGCGACGCTGCGCCGCCTCGCCGGCAGCTCGCTCGGCGCGCTCGCGCTGTTCCTGCCCTTCGTCGCGACGAGCTTCTTCGTCGAGGCCGGCCCGCTCGCGAACCGCTACGGGCCGGCGAACCTCTACAGCCTCTTCCCGATGCGCTACGGCGGGCCGTTCGTGCTGCTGTGGCTCGTCGTACGGCGCGTGGCGCGTGGCGACGGACGGCCGCCGGTGGCGCTGTTCGCCCTGGGCGGGCTGGTCGCGGTCAACAACGCCGAGTTCGGCGTGCCGGCGCTCGCCGGCACGCTCGCCGCGCTCGCCTGGACGGCGCCGCGCTCGCGTGCCGTGTTAGCCCGGCTCGCTGCGAGCGCCGCCGCCGGGATCGCCGCCGCGGTGGTGCTCGTCGCGGCGCTGACGCTCGCGGTCGCCGGCTCGCTGCCGCACCTCGGGATGCTCGCGACATTCCCGCGCATCTACGGCAGCGACGGGCTCAACATGCTGCCGATGCCCGTGCTCGGGCTGCATCTCGTCGCCTACGTCACGTTCTCGGCCGCGCTCGTCGTCGCGACCGTGCGGGCGCTCGGGCGCACGGGCGAGCACGAGCGGGCGCTGACAGCTGCGCTCGCATGGGCCGGCGTGTTCGGCCTCGGCGCCGGCGTCTACTTCGTCGGCCGCTCCCACCCCGACGTGCTGATCGACCTGTTCGCGGCGTGGGCGCTCGCGCTCGTGCTGCTGCTCGTGGTCGCCGTGCGCGCGATCGCACGACGGCCGTCACGGCGCGCAGGCGTCGTCGAGCTGCTCGTGCTCGCCGGCTTCGGGCTCGCGATCTGCTCGCTGGCGCAGACGCCAACGCCGTGGTCGCAGGTCGAGCGGCTCGAGCGCACCGCCTCCCACGACCGGCTCGCCACCACCACGGAGCTCGTCGCGCGCCTGACGCATCGCGGGGAAGCGGTCGCGCTGCTGGTCGGACAGGGCCATCGCATCGCCGCCAGGCTCGGGCTCGACGACGTCGCGCCCTACTCCTTCATCGACGCGATGGTGACGCGCAGGCAGTGGGAGGAGACGATCGCGGCGCTGCGCGCAGCAGGCGGCCACCGCCTGATCGTGCCGGAAGACCTCTTCCAGGAACAGGCCGACTGGCTCCTCGAACACGGCTTCAGGCCGTACTTCCGCTCGGCCCGCGCGATCGCCTTCAGCCGGCCGTAGCGCCCCGGCCGGCGCCGCTCAGCCGCCGATCAGCGCGCCCTTGAGCCGCTCGATCGCGTCGACCGGCGTCGGATCGACCCCGCGCAGGACGGCGAGGTAGAGCGAGACGAGGTCGCCGAGCAGCACGAGCGAGACGAGCCGCTCCAGGCGCGTCTCGCCGCGGCTCTCGACGCGGAAGGAGGCGGCGGCGCTCGCGCCGATCAGGCCGCGCGTCAGCTCGATCCGCTGGCGGATGCGCGGGTGCAGGTCGGAGTCGTCGAGGAAGACGGCGCCGAAGCGGCCCAGCTCGGCCGCGCCGGCCCAGCCGGCGATCTCGTTGTGGTCGAGCTCCGGCAGGTCGGCCGAGTGCGCGGGGACCTTCGCGTTCTCGTTGAGCTGCGTCTTCCAGCGGTAGGCGATCGGCGCGCTCAGGCCGGCGCCGGCGATCTGCGGGATCGTGCCGAGCAGGCCGCGCGCGAGCTGCTTGGGCAGCGAGTCCTCGGCGCCGTCCGGGCCCCACTCGGCGACGAGCGCCTCGGTGTGCGCGGCCGCGACGTCGATCTCGGAGTGCAGCGACTCGGCGGCGCCGCAGGAGGCCGCGACCTCGAGCGCGATCACCAGCGCGTAGCCGACCGCGGCGCGCGGCTGGAACGCGCCCGGGAGCGGGATCACGGGCACGTCCTCCTCGCGCGCGGCGGCCGCGAGCTTGCCGCCGGTGGTCGCGACGACCCGCCGCGCGCCGAGCGCGCCGGCCGCCTCGAAGGCGGCGAGCGTCTCCTCCGTGTTGCCGGAGTAGGAGGCGCACAGGACGGTCGCGTCCGGCGTCGTCCACGACGGCACGCCATAGTCGCGCATCACGACGATCGGCCGCGAGGCGCGGTCGCCGAGCGCCGAGCGCGCGAGCGCGCCGCCGATCGCCGAGCCGCCCATGCCGGCGACGATCAGGCCGCCGGGCGCGTCGTGCTGCTCGAGCTGCGCCGACTCGACGCGCCACAGCGCATCGCGCAGGTGCTCGGGCAGCGCGAGGATGTCGTCGATCTGCCTGGCGGCGTCGACCGCGTCGATCGCCTCGCGGGTGAGAGGGGCGGCTTCGGTCAAAACTTGATCGCTCCGTCGGGAAGGGACACGTTCGGGGACAGGCGCGCGCCCGCCGCCAGATGGTTGTCGGCACCGAGCGTGACGCACTCGCCCAGCACGACGCCCTCGCCGAGACGGCAGTGCGGGCCGACGCGCGCGCCCGGCCCGACGATGCAGTGCGTGAGATGCGCATGCGGGCCGACGACGGCGCCGTCGAGCACGACCGAGCCGTCGACGTGCGCGCCCTCACCGACCTCGACGCCGGGGCCGAGCACACTGCGCCCGCTCACGATCGCCCCGTCGGCGACGCGCGTGCGCTCGCCGACGAGCGCCGGGCCGACGACGCGCCCTTGCAGCTCGGCGCCGTCGGCGATCGCCAGGTGGGCCGCGTCGTAGGCGTCGGTGACGCTCGTCCTCACAGCCCCGTCGAGGATGTCGTACGTCGCCTGCAGGTAGCGCTCGGGCGTGCCGATGTCGAGCCAGTAGCCGGACGCCTCGAAGCCGAAGAGGCCGTCGCCGACGAGCGTCGGGAAGAGCTCGCGCTCGATCGAGACGTGCTGGCCCTCGGGCACGCCGGCGAGCACCTCGCGGTGCAGCACGTAGGCGCCGGCGTTGATCAGGTTCGTGTCGATCTGGTCGGAGCTCGGCTTCTCGAGGAACTCCGACACGCTCGCGTCCGCGCTGCGCCGCACGAGCCCGTAGGCGGACGGGTCCTCGACCGGCACGAGCGCGAGCGTCGCGCGAGCGCCGGTGCGCTCGTGCTGGGCGAGCTGGGCGGTCAGGTCGATGTCGGTCAGCACGTCGCCGTTGAGCATCAGGAAGCGCTCGTCCAGCAGCGACTCGGCGAACTTGACGGCGCCGCCGGTGCCGAGCGGTCTCGGCTCCTCGACGTAGCGCAAACGCATGTCGTAGGCCGAGCCGTCGCCGAGCACGTTGCGCACGCCGGAGGCCATGAAGCCGCAGGAGATCACGACGTCGTCGACGCCGTGGCCGCGCAGCCACTCGAGCATGAACGCGATGAACGGCCGGTCGACGAGCGGCACGACCGGCTTGGGGACGGTCGAGGTCAGCGGGCGCAGCCGCGTGCCCTCCCCCCCGGCGAGGATCAGCGCCTGCATCTCAGGCGTCGCTCCCGCTGCCGACGCCTTCGCGCTCGCGCGCTGCGGCGCGGGGCGCGCCGCGCCCGACGCCCTCGAAGGTCAGGCCGACGGCACGCACGGCGGCCGGGTCGAGCGCGTTGCGCCCGTCGATCACGAGCCCGCCGCGCATGCGGCGCGCGACCGTGTCCCAGTCGAGCGCTCTGAACTCCGGCCACTCGGTCACCAGTACGGCCGCGTCGGCGCCGTCGAGCGCCTCCATCGCGCTCGGCGCGAACTCGACGCCCGGCATCAGCCGCCGCCCCTCGTGCTCGGCGACCGGGTCGTACGCGCGCACGTGCGCGCCGTCGGCCTGCAGGCGCGCCGCGAGCACGAGCGAGGATGCCTCGCGCATGTCGTCGGTGTCGGGCTTGAAGGCGACGCCGAGCAGCGTCACGGTCTTGCCGACGAGCGAGCCGAGGTGCTTCTGCAGCTTCGAGATCACGCGCCGCTTCTGCAGCTCGTTGACCTCGATCACGGCGGTGAGGAGCTGGAAGTGGTACCCCGAATTACCAGCAAGCTGTTTCAAAGCACTCACATCTTTAGGAAAACACGAGCCGCCGAAGCCGATGCCCGGGCGCAGGAAGTGGCGGCCGATGCGCTCGTCGAGGCCCATCCCCTTGGCGACCTCGAGCACGTCGGCGCCGGTCTCCTCGCAGACGTTCGCGATCTCGTTGATGAACGAGATCTTGGTCGCGAGGAACGCGTTGGAGGCCATCTTGATCATCTCGGCGCTCGCGACGTCGGTGCGCACGAGCGGTGCGCCGAGCGGCGCGTAGAGCTCGCAGACCGCGTCGCCCGCCCAGTCGCCGTCGTCACCGACGACGACCCGGTCCGGTCTGCGGAAGTCCGCCAACGCCGTTCCCTCCTTGAGGAACTCGGGGCAGGAGACGTAGGAGAAGCCGTCCTTGCCGCGCTCGGCGAACGTGCGCCTGATCGAGGCGCCGGTGCCGACCGGCACGGTCGACTTCATCACGAGCGCGTGACGGTCCGACGGCGGCATCGCATCGACGACGGCGTGCACCGCCGAGAGGTCGGCGTCGCCGGAGTAGGTCGGCGGGGTGCCGACCGCGACGAACAGCAGCCTGGCGTGCTCGAGCGCCGGCGCCAGCTCGGTCGAGAAGTGCAGCCGCTCGCGGTTGGCGGCGATCGACTCGGCCAGGCCCGGCTCGTAAATCGGCAGCTCGCCGCGCTCGAGCCGCGCGATCTTGGCGGCGTCGATGTCGACGCACCACACGTCGTTGCCGAGCTCGGCGAAGCCGACCGCCGTGACGAGGCCCACGTAGCCGGTGCCGATCACCGCGATCGGTTCGCGCGGGGGAGTCATGCGGCGGCGAAGACTACTAGCGCGTGCCGAGCCGGGTGAGCGAGCCGGCGAGCGCGAGCATCTGGTCGTTCGTGAGCTTCTCCTGCAGCGAGTTGGCGATCCAGTAGACGGCCTGCGGCGTGTGCCAGGCGACGAGCCGCAGGTGCACGCCGTCGTAGTAGAGGCTCAGGGGCTTGCCGTTCACGGTGCGTCTGTCGGCCGACGGGTTGCGCAGGATCGGCGGGTCCTGCCACGTCGTGCCCTGCACCCCGTAGTAGTTGCCCGGATCGCCGTTCAGCCGCACGACGAGGCGGTAGGCGGCGTGGACGGAGCCGTCGGGGGCGCGGATCCGGTAGTTGCGCGGGTAGGCGCCCTGGAGCGGCGCCATGTACTCGCCGTTGCCGGCCATCAGCTTCGGGAAGTAGATCGGGAAGCCGAGCCCGCCGCCGAGCTGGATCGCGTAGTTCTCGCCGACCGAGGCGGCGGCGACGAGCCCGCTCGTGCTGGGACCGTGCGGACGGCCGCGGCGGCCGCCGCCCGCCGCTCTGCCGGGGCCAGCCCCTCCGCCCGGTTCCTTCGGCGGCGGCGAGAGGAACTGGTGGCGCATCTGCGCGAGCACGTCCGGGCCGGCGATCACGTAGGAGCCGGTCGGCAGGTTGAGGTACGCGGGCGGGAACTGGATCTGGCGCACCGGCTTGCTGGCGGAGTAGATCACGAGGTCTGCGAGCTTGAGCAGCGCGTCGACCGAGTGCAGGTTCGGATCGGTCGAGGAGTAGCGCCCCACGATCCGCGTCAGCAGGTGCGGGTCGGAGACGAACTTGCCGGCGCCGTACTGCGACTTGACGTCGCGCAGGAACGCCTGCTGGCGCGCGGCGCGCACGAAGTCCGTGTCGGTGTGGCGGTAGCGCACGTAGGAGAGCGCGTCCGAGCCGCACAGCTTCTGGTAGCCGGGTCTGATGTGGATCTCGGCGTACTGCTCGCTGCCGGGCAGGTTCGTGTGGTTGTAGAACTGGTCGACGTCGACGTAGACGCAGCCGATCGCGTCGATCGCGGCGCTGAAGCCGCCGAAGTTGATGTTGACGATGTGGTTGATGCGGACGCGCAGCAGCTGCTCGATCGTTCTCGCCGTGAGCGCCTCGCCGCCGTCGGTGTAGGTCTCGTTCAGCTTCGCGCCGCGCCGCCACAGGCCGTTCGGGAGCTGGAAGTCGACGCGCAGGTCGCGCGGCATCGAGAGCACCGTCGTCGCGTTCGCGTGCGGGTCGAGCCGCACGAGCATCATCGTGTCCGAGCGCGCGTTGCTGGAGGCGTCTCTGAAGCGGTGGTCGGAGCCGATCAGCAGCAGCGTCTGCGGCTGGCCGGCCTGCGCCTCGGTGACGATGCCGCTGAGGCCCTTGATCGTCGTGCCGCGGTTGAGGTCGTTGACGAAGCTCTGCACCGTCGTGAGGCCGACGGTGGCCGTCACGCCGGCGCTCAGCATCACGATCACGACGCCGGCGAGCACGAAGCGCCACCACGTCCCGCCGCGGCGGGGGAACTCGGGCGACGGCGCCCCGACGCTCACGCGAGCCCGCCCTCGATCGCCGTCAGGCCGCCCGGTCCGGTCGCGCGCTCCCGCGCGAGCCGCTCCGGCAGCGCGCGCACGAAGCCGGCGAGCGCCTCGCGGTAGCGGCGCAGCGAGGCGAGCGAGACCCACTCCTCGGGGCCGTGGTGGCCACCGCCGACCGGGCCGAACTCGACCGCCGGTATCCCTGCCTCGAGGAACGAGATCGCGTCGGAGGCGCCGTCGCGCCCGACGCTCAGCGCCTCCCCTTCGGTGCTGCGCGCGACGGCGTCGCGCAGCGCGCGCACGTAGGGGTTCGTGCGCGCGACGTGCGCCGGCGCGCGCATCAGCGTCTTGGTGACCGTCACGTCCGGCAGCGCGCGGATCTGCGCGAGGATCGCGCCCGGCTCCTGGCCCGGCAGGTAGCGCACGTCGACGACCATCTCGCAGCGGTCGGGCACCTTGTTGAAGACGTCGCCGCCCTCGATGCGGCCGAGGTTGATCGACGGGCGGTCGAACAGCTCCGAGGACTCGCGCGCGAACGGCATCGACTCGATCTGGCGGAAGACGTCGAACGCCTTCAGCACCGCGCTGTCCCCCAGCCACGGGGTCGAGCCGTGCGCGGCGCGGCCGCGTACCTCGATGCGCATCGCCAGCACGCCCTTCGCCTCGATCCCGATGTGCAGGTTCGTCGGCTCGCCGGTGATCGCGAAGTCGGCGCGCATGCCGCTCGCGACCAGCTCGTCGGTCGAGCGTTCGTCGACGTCCTCGGCCTCCTCGTCGGGCACGCACAGGAAGCGCACGCGCACCCGGTCCTGCTCGGCGCAGTCCTTCACCGCGCACATCATCGCGGCCAGGCCGCCCTTCATGTCGTAGGCGCCGCGGCCGATCAGGCGGTCGCCCTCGACGCGCGGCTCGTACTGCTCCTCGTGGCCGGGCACGACGTCAAGGTGGCCGTGCAGGAGCACGCACGGGCAGCCGTCGCCGCTCGCGCCGACGTCCGCGATCAGCACCGGCAGCCCGTTGTGGACCTGCTCCCTCACCGCGATCTCGCGCGCTTCCAGCCAGCCCTTCACGAACGCCGCCGCGGCCGCCAGCTCCTCCGGCCGCGAGGTGTCATAGGAGATCAAGCGCTCCGCAAGCGCGCGTTCGTCGACCACGATCGAGAGAGGATACGAGGCGATCCGGTCCGCCCCACCCGGATGCGCGACGGATCGTCCACCTGTGAGGGAGTCAGAACGTCGCGCATCGGGCGCGTGCCGGTCAGGCGCCCGAGGCGATCCGCTGGAATGCCTCCCAGCGGCGTCTGTCGCGGGCGGCGAGCCGCTGCTCCTCGGAGCCGTCCTGCGCTCTCGCGTAGGCGTCCTCGGCGGCGCGCAGCTTCTCGGTGATCTCCGCCGCGTCGAGCTTCCCGGGCTCCACGGCGTCCTCGACGAGGATCAGCGCGCGCCCGTCGGCCACCTGCAGGTAGCCCTCGCCCTGCGCGTAGCGGACGATCTCCGACTCGCTGCGGTAGAGCCGCAGCTCGGTCGGGTCGAGCATCGCCAGCAGCGGCGTGTGGTTGGCGAGGATGCCGATCGAGCCCGTCGCGGTGCGCGTCGAGACCATCTCGACCTCGCCGTTGAAGACCTCCCCCTCGGGGGTGAGGACCTCGACTGGGAAGGGCGTGCGCGCCATCAGCCCTTCGCCGCCGCGACGACGTCGTCGATCGTGCCCTTCAGCAGGAAGACGCGCTCGGGCAGCTCGTCGTGCTTGCCCTCGATGATCTCCTTGAAGCCGCGGATCGTCTCGGCGATCGGGACGTAGGCGCCGGGCGTGCCGGTGAACTGCTCGGCGACGTTGAACGGCTGCGAGAGGAAGCGCTCGACCTTGCGCGCGCGCTGCACGACGAGCTTGTCCTCGTCGGAGAGCTCGTCGATGCCGAGGATCGCGATGATGTCCTGCAGCTCCTTGTAGCGCTGGAGGATCTGCTTGACCTCGTTGGCGACCGAGTAGTGCTCCTCGCCGAGGATGTCGGGCTTGAGGATCGTCGAGGTCGAGTCGAGCGGGTCGACGGCCGGGTAGATGCCCTTCTCGGAGATCGAGCGCGAGAGCACCGTCGTCGCGTTGAGGTGGGCGAACACCGAGGCCGGGGCCGGGTCGGTGAGGTCGTCGGCCGGAACGTAGATCGCCTGCACCGAGGTGACCGATCCTTGGCGGGTCGAGGTGATGCGCTCCTGGAGCTGGCCCATCTCCGACTCGAGCGTCGGCTGGTAGCCGACCTGCGAGGGCATGCGGCCGAGCAGCGCGGAGACCTCGGAGCCGGCCTGCACGAAGCGGAAGATGTTGTCGATGAACAGGAGCACGTCCTGGCCCTGCTCGCGGAAGTACTCCGCCATCGTCAGGCCCGAGAGCGCGACGCGCATGCGCGCGCCGGGCGGCTCGTTCATCTGGCCGAAGACGAGCATCGTCTTGTCGATGACGCCCGACTCCTTCATCTCCAGCCACAGGTCGTTGCCCTCGCGCGAGCGCTCGCCGACGCCGCAGAAGGCGGACAGGCCGCCGTGCTCCTTGGCGAGGTTGTGGATCAGCTCCTGGATCAGGACCGTCTTGCCGACGCCGGCGCCGCCGAACAGGCCGACCTTGCCGCCCTTCGCGTAGGGCGCGAGCAGGTCGATGACCTTGATGCCCGTCTCGAACATCTCGGTCGTCGGGGTGAGGTTCTCGACAGTCGGGGCGGGCCGGTGGATCGGCCAGCGCTCCTCGGCCTGCACCGGGTCGCCGAGGTCGATCGGCTCGCCGAGCAGGTTGAAGATGCGGCCGAGCGTCGCGCGGCCGACCGGCACCGTGATCGGGCCGCCGGTGTCGACGACCTCGGTCCCGCGCGCGAGGCCGTCGGTCGAGTCCATCGCGACCGCGCGCACGCGGTCGTCGCCGAGGTGCTGCTGGACCTCGCAGACGAGGAGACCCTCGTCGCCGCGGTCGATCGTGATCGCGTAGTTGATCTCCGGGAGCTGCTCGGGGAAGACGGCCTCGATCACGACGCCCTGGATCTCCTCGATGCGCCCGACGTTCTTGGTGGCTGTGGCTGACATGTGTTGGGTTTCTCCTAGAGGGTCCTAGCGGGTGCCGGGGGCGGCCACGTGGCGGCCGGAGGCGGGTCCCGATGATCGGGTCGTCGTCACGACAACGCCTCGGCGCCGCCGACGACCTCCATGATCTCCTGCGTGATCTCGGCCTGGCGGGCGCGGTTCATCTCCAGCGTGAGGTCGGTGATGATGTCGCCGGCGTTGTCGGACGCGTTGCGCATCGCCGTCATGCGCGCGCCGAGCTCCGAGGCGGTCGACTCCAGCAGCGCGCGGTAGATCGAGATCTCGACGTAGTCGGGCACGAGCCGCTGGAGGATCTCCTCCGGGTCGGGCTCGTACTCGACCAGAGCGTGGTGGCCCGTCGGTCTCTCGGCCTCCTCCGGCGTCTCCGCCTCGAGGATCGTCGCCTGCTGGAGCGGCAGCAGCGTCTCGCGCCGGACCTCCTGCGAGATCGGCGAGATGTAGCCGTTGTAGAGGATCTCGACGCGGTCGACCTTGCCGTCGACGTAGGCGGCCGTCAGGCACGAGGCGATCTCGCGCGCGTTCGCGTACGACGGGCGCTCGGTGAAGCCGGTGAAGCCCTGCTCGGGCTCCGTGCCGCGGAACGTCAGCGACGAGACGCCGCGCCGGCCGGTCGCGTAGTAGACGACCTCCCTGCCGGCGTCTCTGTAGTCCTGGGCCGTCCGCACGCCCGCGCGGATGATCTGGGAGTTGAACGCGCCGGCGAGGCCGCGGTCGGCGGTGACGAGCAGCAGCGCGACGCGCGTCTCCGTCTCATGCTCGTTGAGGATCGGCAGCGCCGGCACGTTGCCAGCCGCCTCCGCCGCCTGGCGCGTCATCCGCCGGATCGCGCCCGCGTACGGCCGCAGCGCGGCGATGCGCTGCTCGGCGCGGCGCAGGCGCGCGGCGGCGACCATCTCCATCGCGCGTGTGATCTTCTGGATGTTCTTGACCGACGCGATGCGGTTCTTGACGTCGCGCTGAGCCATGGCCTAGACCGCTGCGGGCTCCTGCTGGGCAGCCTCGCCGACGCCGTTCGCGTTCGCAGCTGGCTCGGCGTGCGTCGGGCGCACGTCGGGCGCGGCCTCGTCGGTCAGCGGCTGGCCCTCCTCGTCGAGGTCGTAGCCGAAGTCCTCCGCGAAGCGCTTGACGAGCGCGTCCACCGCCTGCTGAGTGTTCTCGCTCCAGTCGCCGCCCGCGATCTGCGAGCGGATCTCGCCGCCCTCGGCGTGCGCGCGGCGCGTCAGGCCGTCGAGGAAGCGCTCGACCTTGTCGGCGTCGATGCGGTCGAGGTAGCCGTTCGTGGCGGCGAAGATCTGGATCACCTGGTCCTCGACCGGCAGCGGCGCGCGCTCGCCCTGGTTGAGCGTCTTCACCAGGCGCTCGCCGCGCGCGAGCGTGCGCTGCGTGTCGGCATCGAGGTCGGAGCCGAACTGCGCGAACGCCTCCAGCTCGCGGTACTGCGAGAGCTCGATCTTGATCTTGCCGGCGACCTTCTTCATCGGCGAGATCTGCGCGTTGCCGCCCACGCGGGACACGGAGATGCCGACGTTGATGGCCGGCCGCACGCCCGAGTAGAAGAGTCTCGGCTCGAGGAAGATCTGCCCGTCGGTGATCGAGATGACGTTCGTCGGGATGTAGGCCGAGACGTCGCCAGCCTGGGTCTCGATGATCGGCAGAGCCGTCATCGAGCCGCCGCCGAGGTCGTCGTTGAGCTTCACCGCGCGCTCGAGCAGGCGCGAGTGCAGGTAGAAGACGTCGCCCGGGTACGCCTCGCGGCCCGGCGGACGGCGAAGGAGCAAGGACATCTGACGGTACGCGTAGGCGTGCTTCGTCAGGTCGTCGTAGACGCACAGCGCGTGTCTGCCGGAGTACAGGAAGTGCTCCGCCATCGCGGCGCCCGCGTACGGCGCCATGAACTTGATCGGCGCGGCCTCGTCGGCCGGCGCGGCGACGATGATCGTGTTGTCGAGCGCGCCGTTCTCGGCGAGCGTCTCGGCGAGCTGCACGACGGTCGCCATGCGCTGGCCGATCGCGACGTACACCGAGATGACGCCGGTGTCCTTGTTGTTGATGATCGTGTCGAGCGCGATCGCCGTCTTGCCCGTCTGGCGGTCGCCGATGATCAGCTCGCGCTGGCCGCGGCCGATCGGGATCATCGCGTCGATCGCCTTGATGCCGGTCTGCAAGGGCTCGACGACCGGCTGGCGCTGGACGACGCCGGGCGCCTTGAACTCGGCCGGGCGGAACTCGCTCGTCTGCACGTCGCCCTTCCCGTCGAGCGGGTTGCCGAGCGGGTCGACGATGCGGCCGAGCAGCGCCTCGCCGACCGGGATCTCGAGCAGGCGGCCGGTGCGCTTGACCGTGTCGCCCTCGACGACCTTCTGCCAGTCGCCGAACAGCACCACGCCGACGTTGTCGGACTCGAGGTTCAGCGCGAGGCCGGTCACGTCGTGCGGCAGCTCGAGCATCTCGAACGACATGCAGTTCTCGAGCCCGTGGATGCGGGCGATGCCGTCGGCCACGGACAGCACGGTGCCGACCTCGGTCAGGTCCGCCCCGCCGGTGTCGAGGCCCTCGATGCGCGACTTCAGGATTGAGGTGATCTCGTCGGGCTTGATCTGCATGAGAGGTTCAGTGGCTCCTTGACGGGACAGGCGCAGTGCTACGCCTGTGCGACGTGCTTGCGAAGTTGGTCGAGGCGGTGCTTGATCGAGGCGTCGAGGATCGAGTTGCCGACGCGCAGCACGATCCCGCCGAGGATCGAGGGATCGACTCTGCTCGTCAGCTCGACGCGCTGGCCGGTCTGCTCGCCGATCCGCGCGCCGATCGAGGTCACGGTCGCCTCGTCGAGGTCGACCGCGCTGGTCACCTCCACGGGCAGCAGCCGGTTCTCGGCGTCCCACAGCCGCCCGTACTCTGCGCGGATGCGGAAGATGACCGGCATGCGGTGACGCTCGAGCAGCGTCTCGAGGAAGTTGACGACCGCCGGGTCGGCGTCCACGAGCGCTCTGTGCAGCCCGTCCTTCTTCTCCTCGGTGGAGAAGTAGGGCGAGAAGAAGAACACGCGCAGGTCGGCGCTCTCGTTCAGCGCGTCGGCGAACTGGCCGAGCTGCTCGCGCACGAGGTCGAGCTTGCCCTGCTCTCTGGCGACCTCGAAGAGGGCGCGCGCGTAGACCTGGGCGATCTCCTCCATCTCCTACCCCTGGTTCCGCTCGCCGGACAGGCCGCTGAAGTCCAGCTCGCCGAGCGCCTCCTCGACGAGCCGGCGCTGGTCGGACTCGTCGAGCGTCTTGCGCGTGACGCGCTCGGTCGCCAGCACCGTGAGGTCGGCGACCTCGCGGCGGATGTCCTGGATCGCGGCGCGCTTGGCGGCCTCGATCTCGCGCAGGGTCTGCTCGTGCAGCTCCTCGCGCTGCGCCTTCGCGGCCGCCAGCGACTCGTCCTTGGCGACCTCGCCGGCGCGCTCCGCTCTCGCGACGATCTCGTCGGCCTGGGCACGTGCGTCGGTCAGCCGCTGGCGGTACTCGGCCAGCAGCGCGTCAGCCTCCACGCGCGTGCGCTCGGCGGCGTCGATCGACTCCTCGATCGCGCGCTGGCGGCGGTCGAGCGCGTCGCCGATCGCCGGGAACGCGTACTTGCGCAGGATCAGGAACGTCACGAAGAACGCGAGCAGCAGCCAGATCATCAGGCCCACGGAGGGCGAGACGAGGAAGTTGCCGCTGTCGCTCGAGGCTGCGATGACGGGGGTCATGGCGCTAGGAGAGGAAGAACGCGATCAGGCCGAAGATGAAGGCGTAGAAGACGATCGCCTCGGTCAGCGCGAAGCCGAGCCACTGGATGCTCGTGATCTCGTCGCGCATCTCGGGCTGGCGCGTGACCGACTCGATCACCTTGCCGAAGATGTAGCCGACGCCGACGCCCGGGCCGATGGTGCCGAGACCGGCGCCGACGCCGAGCGCGATCGCCTTGCCGGCCTTGCGGCCGATCGCCTCGTTCTCGGCGACCGTGGCGGCCAGCGTGTTGATGACGGAGAGGTCCACAGCAGATCTCCTGTGTCGTTAGTGAGACTCGGCGACCGCGCCGCCGAGGTAGATGGCAGTGAGCGTGGCGAAGATGAATGCCTGCAGCGTCGCGATCAGGCCCACCTCCAGGACGAAGAAGGCGACGGCGATCGTGCCGGTGATCAGGCCGAGCACGACCGAGCCGGCGACGGCGAGGTTCAGCAGCACGACGAGCCCGCCGCCCATGAAGAGGATCAGCAGGTGGCCGGCGAGGATGTTGGCGAACAGTCGCACCGACAGCGAGATCAGCCGCATGAAGTGCGAGATCGCCTCGATGAAGAAGATCGGGATCCGCGCGGCGCCCTCGACGCCGGCCGGGATCCAGCTCTTCATGTACTTGACCGGGCCCTTCGCCCGCACGCCCTCGACGTGGTAGCTGACCCACACGACGAGCGTCAGCGCGAGCGGCACCGACAGGTTCGCGGTCGCGGCATAGAGCGCGAGCGACGGGATGTGCGCGCCGAAGATGTTCACCTTGTGCTCGGTGTTCGTCGGCAGCGGCAGGTACCCGAGCATGTTCGAGAACCAGATGAAGAGGAACAGCGCGCCGACGAACGGGAACCACTTGCGCGCCATCGCGTCGCTCATGTTTCCGCGCGTGATGTTGTCGCGCATGAGCGAGAAGGCCGACTCGACCGCCGTCTGCACGCGGTTCGGGCGCGCCTGCATGCGGCGCGCGATCCACACCATCGTCGCGCACGTCAGCGCGGCGGCGACGATGACGTAGAAGACCGCCTTGTTGATCGACAGGTCGAGGCCGCCGACGTGGATCGAGATCCACGGCTCCAGCTTGAACTCGTTCTGCGGTCTGTAGCTCTCGTTGACCTGGAGCGCGAGCGCGCTGCCGGGGGTCGCGAGCAGCAGGACGAGCGGGGAGGTCGCCGCGAGCAGACGGGCCTTGCACCTCATGGACGCGGGTTCTCCTTCTCGAACGGGCGCAGGATCATCTGCATGGTGAAGTAGACGGTGAAGAGGGCGATGAAGAGCACGGCTGCGGACAGGCCGACCTTGGAGCCGGCCGCGGCCCCGACGGCGAAGATCGTAAGGGCTGTGAGCCATCCGCGTCCGATCATCGAGCCGGCCATCAGCCCGACGGTCGTGCGCGCGTCGTGGCTGGCGGCCGCGCGGCGCGTCGTCCACTCGCCGACCGCGCGCTGCAGGGCGTAGACGCCGAAGCCGGTGAGCCAGCCGCCGAGCGGCAGCTCCGCGAGCAGGAAGACCGGCAGCGCGAGCACGCCGATCGCCAGATCCAGATAGCGCAGGACGGCCATCGGATCAACGGACCTCAGTGCATGCGACGTGGTCATCGGGCTGGTGCTCGGACTGGTTTGGGGGACACATGGAAGGCGTTGCCGCCGGATGCAAAAAGCCCGCACCGGGCGGCGCGGGACTGCCGCGAACCTGAAGATGTCCTCCATGAGTCCGCGGGCGGGCGGAGTGTACAGAATCCTGCGGGCTTGTAACAACATTGTGACAGCCGGCACGCGCCATCCGGGGGCGCCCGGATCGCACGCTGACCCCAGGGGGCTTCGCCAAACCCTCCTACGGCTGCTTGCGCTGCGGCTCGAGCGCCGGGAACTCGCCCGTCTCCAGCTCGCGCTCGACCTGCTCGACGATCTCGTGCTCGCTCGTGTCGGGGTCGGCGTGGCGGAGCTGCCAGACGCGCAGGCGCTTGAGCTTGAGGATCTCCAGCACGACGACGAGGTAGATGCTCGCCGCCAGCACAAGCAGCGCGAGCGCGGCCATCACGAGCGACCAGCCGAGCCTGTAGTGGCCGTGATGGTCGGAGTACGGGACGAAGCGCATCGCGACCGCGAGGCCGGCGAGCAGGAACGTCCACGCGTAGAGGTAGAGGACGGTGCGCCGCTGGCTGAAGCCGATCCGCGCCATGCGGTGGTGGAAGTGGTGGGCGTCCGCCGACCACGGCGCGCGTCTGTACTTCAGCCGCCGCGCGATCACGAAGCTCGTGTCGAGGAATGGCACCGCCAGGATCGCGAGCGGCCCGACGAGCGCGATCAACGCGTTCGTCTTCAGCGTGCCCTGGATCGCCGCGCAGCCGAGCAGGTACCCGAGCAGCATCGCGCCGCAGTCCCCCATGAAGACCGAGGCCGGGTGGAAGTTGTGGATCAGGAAGCCGAGCGCAGCGCCGGCGACGATCGCCGCGAGCACCGCGGCGGCGTCGCGCCCGAGGTCGAAGGCGATGATCGCGAACGCGACCGCGCTGATCGCGCACACGCCCGCGGCGAGGCCGTCGACGCCGTCGGAGAAGTTCACGACGTTCATCAGCCCGACGAGCCCGAGCACCGTGAGCGCGCCGCCGAGGCCGGGGCCGAAGCTCAGCGGGGCGATGAACGGCACCGTGACGTGGTCCACGCGCACGCCCGCGAGCACCGGGACCAGCGCGGCGACGACCTGGCCCGCGAGCTTCACCGCCGGCGAGAGCTCGCGCACGTCGTCGGCCGCGCCGACGGCCGCGATCACCAGCGCGCCCCCCAGGATCCCCTTCGTCTCGCGGTCGCCCGGCAGCCAGATCAGCGCCGCGACGAGCACCGCCGCGAGGATGGCGAGGCCGCCGAGCAGCGGCGTGCGGCGCGCCGCGAGCCCCCGCTCGCGCGGCTCGTCGACCGCCCCGATCCGCGTCGCGGCCCGCGCGACGAGCGGCGTCAGCAGCGCCGCGACGGCGAATGAGGCAAGGAAGGCGTAGAGGGCGTCGAGCTCGCTCATACGTCGCGACGAAGGATGCCAGCCACAGCGGCTGGCGCTCCGCCGCTACGCGATGGCGGCGGACAGCTCGGGATACAGCGGGTAGCGCTCGGCGATCGCGCGGCTGCGCTCGGTCAGCTCGGCGCGGCGCTCCTCGAAGTCCGGTCCGAGCGCGGCGGCGATCACGCGGCCGATCTCAGTGAAGTCCTCGAGCTGGACGCCGCGCGTGGCGAGCGCCGGCGTGCCGATCCGCAGGCCGCTGGAGACCATCGGCGGACGCGGGTCGAACGGCACCGCGTTGCGGTTGACCGTGATGCCGATCTCGTGCAGGCGGTCCTCGCCCTGCTGGCCGTCCAACTCGCTCTCGCGCAGGTCCACCAGGATGAGATGGACGTCGGTGCCGCCGGTGAGGACGGAGACGCCGTGACCGGCCTGCAGGACCTCGTCGGCGAGCGCCCGCGCACCGTCCAGCGTGCGCTGCTGGCGCTCCTTGAACGCGTCGCTCATCGCGAGCTTGAACGCGACCGCCTTGCCGGCGATCACGTGCTCGAGCGGGCCGCCCTGCTGGCCGGGGAAGACCGCCGAGTCGATCTTTCTCCGGTGCTCCTCTCTGCAGAGGATCAGGCCGCCGCGCCCGCCCCCGATCGTCTTGTGCGTCGTGCTCGTCACCACGTCGGCGCAGGGCACCGGCGACGGATGCAGGCCGGCGGCGACGAGCCCGGCGAAGTGCGCCATGTCGACCATCAGCAGCGCGCCGACCTCGTCGGCGATCGCGCGGAAGCGCGGGAAGTCGAGCTGGCGCGGATAGGCGGACCAGCCGGCGAGCAGCAGCTTCGGACGGCGCTCGCGCGCCACGCGCGCGACCTCGTCCATGTCGATCAGGCTGCTCTTGCGGTCGACCTCGTACGGCGCGATGTCGTAGAGGCGGCCCGAGACGTTGATTCTCATGCCGTGGCTGAGGTGGCCGCCGTGCGCCAGCTCCAGCCCCATGATCGTCTCGCCCGGCTGCAGCAGCGCGTGGTAGACGGCAGTGTTGGCCTGCGCGCCGGAGTGGGCCTGCACGTTCGCGTGCTCGGCGCCGAACAGCTCCTTCGCGCGGTCGATCGCGAGCTGCTCCGCGACGTCGACCCACTCGCAGCCGCCGTAGTAGCGACGGCCCGGATAGCCCTCGGCGTACTTGTTCGTCAGCACGCTGCCCTGGCAGTCGAGCACCGCCTGCGGGACGAAGTTCTCGGAGGCGATCATCTCCAGCGTGCGCTGCTGGCGCTCCAGCTCCTTCGCCAGCACGTCCGCGATCTCGGGATCGACGTCGGCGAGCGGGCGGGTGAAGAAGTCGGGCGGCAGGTCGGTCATGCGGTCTCCGTCGCGGTGGCGGTGGTCTCGAGGGCGGCGATCTGCTCGACGCGGCGCGCGTGACGGCCGCCGTCGAAGTCCGTCTCCAGGAACGTCGCGACGATCGCGTCGGCGCTCGCGGGGTCGAGCCGCTGCCCCGACAGCGTGACGACGTTCGCGTCGTTGTGGCGGCGGGCCATCTCGGCCTCGGCGGTGTCGTGCGCGTTGACGGCGCGGATCCCCGCGACCTTGTTGGCGACGATCGCGACCCCGTTGCCCGAGCCGCACACGAGCACGCCGCGGTCGGCCTCGCCGGCGGCGACGGCACGGGCAGCCGGCTCGGCGTAGCGCGGGTAGTCGACGGACTCGGCCGAGTCGGTGCCGAGGTCGAGCACTTCGTGGCCGGCGGCGGCGAGCGAGCTGGCGAGATGGTCCTTCAGGGCGAAGCCGGCGTGGTCGGAGGCGAGCGCGATCCTCATGGGCGGCCGACGATACCAAGGGCCCTGGCGACGTCCGCGGCCGGCAGCGCGCCCTCGCGCACCACCGTCCAGTCGCCGCTGCGCCCGTAGCGCTGGAGGTCGATGACGGTCGATGGGGTGCCGGGCAGCGGGCCGGCGTCGAGGACGAGGTCGGCTGATCGGCGGATCGGCTCCGGCACCTCGCCCACCTGCCGGGCATCCGGTCCGCCGGCCTCGTTTGCGCTCGACTGCAGGACGACCGCCCGCACGCGCGCGAGCGCCGGCACGTCCGGGATGCGGACCCCGAGCGCGGCGCCGGCGCCAGCGCCGGCCGGACCGGCTGCGAGGGGGAAGCGACCGGCGGGGTTGGGCAGCAGCAGCGTCACGGGCCCAGGCGTGAGCGCCTCGACGGCCGCGCGGATCCGGAGTGGCAGGTCGCACAGCGTCGCCAGCGCCGCATCGCGATCGAACCACATCACCGCCGCGGGCTTGTCGGCCGGACGGCCCTTCAGCGCGTACAGCTGAGCGACTGCAGCCGGGCTCTCCGGATCGCACGCGAGCCCGTAGACCGTGTCGGCCGGGAAGATCGCCACTCCTCCCCGCTCGATGCAAGCGGCGAACGCGTCGGCATCCGCGGCCGTGAGCACGGGGCTCACCGCCGTCCCACCACCACGCGCTCGATCCCGGCCAGGTCGCGCTGCACGTCGACCGCCCTCGCGCCCGCGTCGCGCAGCATCCCGCCGACGGCCTGCGCCATCCCCATGCCGACCTCGATCGCGACCAGCGGCGCACGCGCGACAGCCGCCGGCACGAGCCGCCGCACGACCTCGAAGCCATCATGGCCGCCGAAGACGGCGACGTCCGGCTCGGCTATGACCTCCGGCTGGAGCGTGTCGAGATCGCGCCTGGCGACGTAGGGCGGGTTCGACAGGACGGCGTCCAGCTCTCCCTCGACGGCGTCGAGCAGGTCGCCGCAGACGAAGCAGACGTCGAGCCCGAGCGCGCTGGCGTTGGCGCGCGCGACCGCGAGCGCGTCCTCGCTCACGTCGCTGCCGAGCACCTCGAGGTCGGGGCGCTCGTGCTTGACGGCGAGCGCGATCGCGCCGCTGCCGGTGCCGACGTCCACCACGCGCGCGCCGCGCGGCAGCGCGAGCGCCGCCTCGACGAGCCCTTCGCTCTCCGGGCGCGGGACCAGCACCCGCTCGTCGACCGTCAGCTCGATGTGGCGGAACGCCCGCCTCCTCAACACGTAGGCGACCGGCTCGCGCGCGCGGCGGCGGCGCAGCAGCTCGGCGAAGCGGTCGGACTCGGTGCGCGTCAGCTCGCGCTCGGGCGCGAGGTGCAGCTGCGTGCGCGTCGTGCCGAGCGCGTCGGCCAGCAGCAGCTCGGCGTCGAGCCGCGGCGTCTCGCAGCCGGCGTCGCGCAGCTCCGCGCTCGCGATCGCGAGCGCCATGCGCACCGCCGGCCCGTCGGCGAATTCGGCCCCCTGCGCCCCCATGTCGTCACGCGACCGCCTGGGCCTCCAGCCGGCGGCGCTTCTCGTCGTCCTGCAGGGCGGCGGTCAGCTCGTCCAGCTCGCCGCCGAGCACGGCGTCGATGTTGTGGACGGTGCGCTTGATGCGATGGTCCGTCACGCGGCCCTGCGGGAAGTTGTACGTGCGCACCTTCTCGGCGCGCTGCCCGGAGCCGACCTGCGCGAGGCGGTCCGCCGCCAGCGCGGCCTGCTGCTCGGCGAGCGCCCTCTCGTACAGGCGCGCGCGCAGCACCCGCATCGCCTTCTCGCGGTTCTGCAGCTGCGACTTCTCGTCCTGCATCGAGACGACGATGCCGCTCGGCCTGTGCGTGATGCGCACCGCGGAGTCCGTCGTGTTGACAGACTGGCCGCCTGGGCCGCTGCTCCTGTAGACGTCGACCTGCAGGTCCGACTCGTTGACCTCGACGTCGACGTCTTCGGCCTCCGGCAGCACCGCGACCGTCGCGGTGCTCGTGTGGATGCGGCCCTGCGTCTCCGTCTCCGGGACGCGCTGGACGCGGTGCGTGCCGCCCTCATACTTGAAGACCGAGTAGGCGCCGGCGCCCTTGATCGCGAACGCGTACTGGCCGTCGCCCTCGGACAGGGCCTCGGTCTGGAAGCCGCGGCGCTCGGCGTAGCGGTTGAGCATGCGATACAGATCTCCTGCGAACAGGCCGGCCTCGTCGCCGCCGGCGCCGGGGCGGATCTCGACGATCACGTTCTTCTCGTCGCTGGGGTCGGGCTCGACCATCGCGAGCCGGATCTCCTCGTCGAGCGCCTCGATCCGCGCGTGGGCGTGCGCCGCCAGCTCGCGCAGCTCGGGGTCGTCCCCGTCTTCGAGCAGCTCGCGCGCCCCGGCCTCGTCGTCGACGGCGCGGCGCCACTCCTGCGCCAGCCTCGCCGCCTGCTCGAGGCTCGCGTACTCGCGGCCGACCGCGGCGTAGCGCTGGCGGTCCCCGATCACCTCGGGGTCCGCCATCAGGCGCTCCAGCTCCGCGAAGCGGGCTTCGATCTGCTCGACGAGCTGCTCGATCATCGGATGCCGAGTCTACGCAGCGTCCCGATCACCGCGTCGGGTCGAGCGGTCAGCTGGCGGTACGTGAAGCGCACGACGCGCCAGCCGGCGGCGGTCAGCGCGGCGTCGCGCTCGCGGTCGCGCTCGAAGGCCCCGCGCGTGCCGTGGTCCTGCCAGCCGTCAAGCTCGACGGCGATCCGCTCCCCGCGCCAGGCAGCGTCGACGCGGAAGCCCTCGATGCCGACGTTCGTGGCGGGGAGCCGAAGGCCCGCGGTGCGCAGCAGTCGCAGGAAGGCGTCCTCGAGGACGGAGTCGGTGGCGGCGCCCTGGAGCGCCGCACGCTCCGCGATCGCTTCCCTCAATGCGCTGTGGCCCGGACCGACGCGGCCCCTCGTGCGCGCCAGCACGGCCTGGACCGCCCTGAGGTCGAAGGCGCGCTGCCGCTCGGCCTCCTTGATCGCCTTGACGAGGCCGTCGTGCGGCACGAGGCCGGCGAGGTCGACGAGCGTGCGGGCGACTGTGGTCGTCGGGATTCCGTGGACGGTGGCGATGTCCTGGGGATCGAGGACGCGGGTCCGATGCACGGCGATCCTCGCCGACGACCGTGTCCTGCCGTTCGTCGAGACGTCGACGCGCACGTGGTTGGCAGGCCGCAGGCCGTGCAGCCCCGCCGCGTCCCGATGGCTCAGCACCGCGCCGGGCCCGACGGCCAGCACCGCCGCGAGCCAGTGCCCCTCACGCCGCAGCCGCGCGTGGCCGACGGCATAGACGCCCCGATGGAGCGGGAGCAGGCGGCCAGCGCGCACCCGGCTGCGAACCACCGTCGCCGACAGGCCGGCATCGAGGAGCTGGCGCCGGGTCGCCACACCCCACTGCCTCGCCCCCAACGCCGCGATCACTCGATCTGTGTCCTTTCGGGGGTCCATACGACCCCCTGAGGGACACAGCTCCTGGATTTCGCCCCCGGCGGGCCGGCGGGCCGGCGCGGGTCAGGCGACGACCTCGACGCCGATGAGGGACTTGGCGTCGGCGGTGAGGAGGTTGGGCTCGGCGGCGAGGACGGACTCGAGCGCGGCGATCGCGACGGCGAGCTGCGAGCGGTCGGGCTCTCTGGTGGTGAGGTACTGCAATTGGATGCCGGGCCACATGATCGCTCGGACCCAGCGGCGGTGGCGTTGTCTGCCGCTCAGCTTGATGAGCTCGAACGAGATCCCCGCGATGAGGGGGACGCCGAGGATCCGCGTGAGGACCAGCCAGTACCAGGCCGGCAGGCCGATCGGGGCGAAGACGAAGATCGCCACGACCATCACGAGCAGCAGGAACGTGGTCCCGCAGCGGGGATGGAGGCGCGAGAAGCGCTCGGCGTTGGCGGGCGTCAGCGGGAGGCCCGACTCGAAGCAGGAGATGGTCTTGTGCTCGGCGCCGTGGTACTCGAACACGCGGCGGAGATCGCGGAGCCGCGAGAGCGCCAGCAGGTAGCCGAGGAAGATCGCCGTGCGGATCAGGCCCTCGATCAGCCAGAACAGGAACGAGGAGTGGAGCTGATCCTTGATCAGCGAGGTGAGCCCCACGGGGATCAGGAAGAAGAGCCCGATCGCGAGCACGACCGAGATCACGATCGTGCCGGCCCACATGCCGCTCGAGATCTCCTGCTCGTCCTCCGGGAGCTGCGCGTTGGCGGAGATGCCGAGCGCGTCGAAGCCGACCTTGAGCGACTCGCCCAAGGCGACGACGCCGCGTATGACGGGCAGCCGCAACGCGCGGTGGCGTCTGAGCCACGAGTCGAGCGGTCTGGTGACGACGGCGATCTCGCCCTCCGCGGCCTCGTCGGGCGCGAGCCCCTCGTGGTGCGTGGCGAGCTGCTCCGCGGAGGGCTTGCGGACGGCGACGGACCACGTCCTGATGCCGCGCATCATCACGCCCTCGAGCACGGCCTGGCCGCCGACCGGGGCGTCCCGGCCGGCGCGCAGCTGGGCAGCCTGGGAGCCGGCGGGCGCGGCCTGGGCTGGCTTGTCGGCGACGCTCATGACCGCTTCCCCCGAAGGCGGCGCGTCGCGCCGCTACGCCCCGGCGCCCGCCCGGCGCTTGGCCGCACGGCGCTGGAAGCGTTCGACGCGACCGCCGGTGTCCACGAGCTTCTGGCGGCCCGTGTAGAAGGGATGGCAGTTCGAGCAGATCTCGACGTGAATCTCTCTTTCGACAGAGCGCGTGGTGAACTCGTTGCCGCAGGTGCAGCGGACGTGCGCCTCGCGGTAGGTGGGGTGGATTTCGGTCTTCATCGTCGGTCCAGTGTAGCGACGCGCCGCCGTCCGGCCGACCGCGCCAGCCGCGCTCAGGGCGCCGGGCAGGAGCCGGCCAGCTCGTTGTTCGCCTCGTTCGCCTCGTCGACCGCGTTCGCCGGATCGACGACGAACGACGCCGGCGGCTGCCCCGCCGCGCAGCCGGCGCCCGTGAACGTCACGACGGCGCTCTCCTCCGGAGCGAGGCTCGGGACCGGGCGCCGGCGGGCGTTCGGCGTGCCGTCGCGAGGGAGCGTGGCCGCCACGACGGTACGGGGCGCCGGCGAGCGCCCGGCGTTGCGGACCGTGACCGCGTAGCGCACGAGGCCGTCGCCGCGCGGCGATGGCGTCGCCTGCACGGCGTCGAGCACGAGGTCCGGCCGCAGGTCCGGCTCGCGGCAGGCGGCGGTGGTGAGCGCGGCGGTGCGCACGACGGCGCCCGCGGCGTTCGACCAGCGGAACGAGACGCGGAAGCGGTATGCGGCGGGCACGACGAGCCGCCCGACCGACTGGCGGTACTTGAAGACGTCGCCGGGCCGACTGCCGAGCTGCGGGTCGCTCGGGACGATCCAGGCGCCGAGGCCCGGCACGTCCGTGCGCTGTGCCCAGCGGCCGCCCTGCAGGCGCTGCCACAGGTCGACCCTCACCGCCAGTCTTCTGCCATTCGGGAGCGGGCGCATCGACGTCCCCACGACTGCGACGCGCGCCGCCAAGAGCGGTGAGCGTCTGCATGCGAGCAGGCGCGCACTCGCCGGCGCGGGCGCGCGTGGGCCGGGCGCCGCGAGGGTAGGGACGGCGAGCGCGGACGTGGCGAGGAGCGCGACCGCGAGCGCCCGTGTGCTCGTGCCGGCACGCGAGATCATCGTGTCGCGTTAACCGCCTGGCGCGAGCGAAGTTGCGTGCGGCCGGCCAGGCCGGCCGCACACGCGTACGTCAGGTGATCTGGTAGAGCGGCCCGTCGCCGCCCTCGGGCGTCGTGAGGCGCCCGCCCTTCGCCGTGATCGCGCCGCACTGCACGCAGTTCGTGTAGTTGACGATCACGTCGACCGGCCCGTGCTCGGGCGCGTCCTCCGGGATCTCGTACACGCCGGCGGGGCACATCCACTTCCACGTCTCCGCGATCTCGCGGGGGACGTGCTTCTGCACGCGGATGTGGTTCGGCGCGTCGTCGCGCGTGGCGTTGCCGGTGATGAAGACCGAGGAGAGCTTGTCGAACGTGTATCTGCCGTCCGGTCTCGGATAGCGCTTCCACGTGTTGCCGACGAACATCGGCTTCTCGTCGTTGCGGTGCCACGCGAGCCGTCCCGGCGGCAGCTTGCCTCTCGACGCGATCGCGAGATTGACGATCGGCCCGCCGCGCAGGAAGCCCTTCTGGAACGGCTGGCGCAGGTTGCGCACCTCGTAGAGCTCTCTGCCCGTGAGCGAGTCCTCGAGCATGTACTCGTAGGACTCGAACGACGTCTCGCCGTTCTTGAGCCCTCTGTAGATCGCCTCGGCGGCGAGCTTGCCGGAGTTGATGCAGTGGTGGACGCCCTTGAGCGCCGCGGTGTCGACCATGCCGCCGGCGTCGCCGACGATCACGGCGCCCGGCATCGACAGCTTCGGCATCGACCAGTAGCCGCCGCCCGGCAGCGCCTTCGCGCCCCACGCGACGCGCTCGCCGCCGTCGAGGATCTTTCTCACGAGCGGGTGCAGCTTGAACGCCTGCAGCATGTCGTGCGCGGAGGTCGTCGCGTCGGCGTACTCGAGGCCGATCACGAAGCCGAGCGACACCAGGTGATCCCCGGTTCTCTCGTCCGTCATCGGGTAGAGCCACGTGCCGCCGACCTGGCCGTACTTGCCGGGGATCTTCGCCGGCCACGGGCCGACCGTGTGGATCAGGCGGTCGAGCGGCTTGGGGACCTTCCAGACCTCCTTGACGCCGAGCTCCCACACCTGCGGCTCGCGCCCGTCGCCGAGGTCGAACTCGCGGATCGCGGCGCCGGTGAGGTGGCCCCAGCAGCCCTCGGCCAGCACGACGGCCTTCGCCTTGATGTCGGTGCCCGGCTCGAAGTTGCCGAGCGGCTCGCCGTCCTTGCCGCGCCCCTTGTCGCCCGAGCGCACGCCGACGACGCGGCCCTCCTCGACGATCAGCTGCGTCGCGGAGGTCTCGGTCAGCACGTAGGCGCCGCCCTCCTCCGCCTGGCGCTGCTGGTAGCGCGCCAGTGCGGAGACGGAGACGATCTCGTTGCCGTGGTTCTTGAACGGCGGCGGCGTCGGGATGCGCAGCGCGAGCTTGGAGGTCGGCGTCATGTAGACGGCCTCCTTCGTGACCTCGCCGAACGCGAAGCCCTCCTTGCGCCAGTCCTCGCGCGTCAGCTCCGGGAACAGCTCCTGGAGCGGCCCGGGGCGCATGACCGCCCCGGACAGGTTGTGGCCGCCGCAGGTCTTCGCCTTCTCGATCACCGCGACGGGCACCTCGCCGAGGCGCTCCATCAGGTCGGGGTCGTCCGCCAGCAGCTGGAGCAGCCGGTTCGCGCACGCGAGGCCGGCGGTGCCGCCCCCGACGATCGCGACGCCGACCTCGATCAGCTCGTCCTCGGGGTCGAGGCCGCGCTTGACGAACTCCTTCGGCGAGTCGACCGGCGGCGGGTACGCCGCCGGAACGACCTTGCCGTTTCCGTTGCTGGTGCTGGCGGACATTCCGATCAGGCTCCCTTCTTGGCCTTCACGGCCTCGGTGAGCTTCGGCAGGATCTTGTTGAGGTCGCCGACGATGCCGAGGTCGGAGAACTCGAAGATCGGGGCGTTCGCGTCCTTGTTGATCGCCACGATGTTCTCCGATGCCTGCATGCCGACCTTGTGCTGGATCGCGCCGGAGATGCCCGCCGCGAGGTACAGCTTCGGCGCGACGGTCTTGCCCGTCTGGCCGATCTGCGCTGCGTAGGGGTACCAGCCGGCGTCGACGACCGCGCGCGTGGCGGCGACGGCGCCGCCGAGCGCGCCGGCGAGGTCCTCGCACAGCTGGAAGCCCTCGGCCTTGCCGAGCCCGCGGCCGCCGGCGACGAGGAAGTCGGCGTCCTCGATGTTGACGTCAGCGCCGCGCTGCTCGCCGCGCTGGACCATCGTCGCCTGGTTGGACCACGGCGAGTAGTCGACCTGGACCTCGACCACCTGGGCGGCGCCCTGACCGGTCTCCTTGACCTCGAACGCGTTGATGCGGCCGATGACGATCCCGAGGTCGCCCTTGTACTTCGAGCGCGAGATCTGGGAGTCGCCGAGGATCGGGCGCTCGGCGACGAGCTTGCCGCCCTCGACCGCCACGCCGGTGACCTCCATCGTCACGCCGGCCTGCTTGCGCGCGGCGAGGCCGGCGCCGATCTCGAAGCCGAGCAGGCCGCCGCCGAACAGCGCGTACGAATGGCCGTTGTCGTCGATCACCTTCGCCATCACGTCGATGACCGGCTGCGCGAGGCCCTCGGCGCCCTCGGCCTTGAAGACGCGCTTGGCGCCGTAGTTGCCGAGCGTGGCGCAGAGGTCGCTCGTGAGGTCGGCGCCGCCGACGACGACCGCGTCGCAGCCGACGCCGAGCTCGCCGGCGAGCTTCGCGCCCTCGGACACGGCGCCGAGCGAGTTCTTGTTGAAGGCGCCCTCGTAGTGGAGGACGTAGACCAGGATGTCGCCCATCTAGATCAGCTTCCTCTCGTCAAGCCACGCGACGATCTGCTCGACCGTCTCGTTCGTGTCCTCGTCCTCGATGATCTTGCCGGCCGACTTGGCGGGCGGCGCCTTGAACTCGCCGCAGTCGACGCGCGAGCCGTCCGCGCCGACGAGCGAGCCGTCGATGCCGACGTCGCCGGCGGCCTTCGTGTCGAGCGGCTTCTTCTTCGCGCCCATGATCGCCTTCAGCGACGGGTAGCGCGGCTCGTTGATCGCGTCGCCGACCGAGATCACGGCCGGGAGCTGGACCTGGACGGTGTCGTAGCCGTACTCGGCCTGGCGCTCGCAGCGCAGCGCGCCGCCGTCGACGTCCATCTTGATGACCTGCGTGAGCGAGGGCATCTTGAGGTGGTCGGCGACGACCGCGCCGATCGTGTAGCACTCGCCGTCGTCGGACTGCTGGCCGAGCAGCACGAGGTCGGGCGACTCGGCCTCGAGCGCCTTCGCGAGCGCGTAGCCCGTCGCGGCGACGTCGGAGCCGGCGAGGCTCGGGTCGGTCAGGTGCACGGAGCGGTCGGCCCCGAGCGAGACGGCCTTGTGGAGCGCGCGCACGGCGGACTCCGGGCCCATCGTCACGGCGACGACCTCCTCGACGGGGATCGCCCCGCCCTCCTTGATCTGCATCGCCGCCTCGATGGCGTGCGTGTCGTACGGGTTGAGGTTCTTCTCCCCGCTGCGGTCCATCCGCCCCGTCGATGGGTCGATGCGCTTCTCGACGGCGGCGTCCGGCACCTCCTTGACCAGAACGCAAATCTTCAACTCGGGTGCCTCCTAAAGCGGCTTCTCAAAGCTAGGTCGCGGCAGTGTGCGCGCGGGATGATATCGCGTTGACTGACCAGTCAATCGCACCAGGTGGACGGGTTTGTTCAGATGAGGCCGGACAAGCGCGGCCGGGACGCCGGCGGCGCCCGCTACGCGGACGCGCGCACGGCGCCGCGCACGAACGCGACGATGTCCTGCGTGGGCGTGCCAGGCGTGAAGACCTCGGCCACGCCGAGAGCCTTGAGGTCCGGGATGTCGTCGGCCGGAATCGTCCCGCCGACGGTCACGACCACGTCGTTGACGTCCTGCTCGCGCAGCAGCTCGACCACACGCGGAACGAGCGTCATGTGCGCGCCGGAGAGGATCGACAGCCCAACCGCGTCGGCGTCCTCCTGGATGACAGTCTCGACGATCTGCTCCGGCGTCTGGTGCAGGCCCGTGTATATGACCTCCATGCCGGCGTCGCGCAGCGCGCGGGCGATGATCTTCGCGCCGCGGTCGTGGCCGTCGAGGCCCGGCTTCGCGACGACGACGCGGATCTTGCGGTCGGTCGTGCTCATCGGCGGGAGATGGTAGGTGAAACTCCTCCTACATGCCCGGCAGGTCCTGCTCGGGCTCTGACGGGTGGATCGTCGTGCCCGGAAAGGAACGGGGAGCGCGTCCAGCTCACGCAGGCGACCGACGACGCCGCCGGGCGCGGGGCAGCCCGTCAGAGGTCCCGGGCGGCGTCTCCCAACAAGGCCCGCGCGATGACGAGCCGTTGGATCTCGGAGGTGCCCTCGTAGATCTCGGTGACCTTCGCGTCGCGGTAGTAGCGCTCGGCCGGCAGCTCGCGCGTGTAGCCGGCGCCGCCGAGCACCTGGATCGCCTCGCCCGTCTGGCGCCGCGCGACGGCCGAGGCGAACAGCTTCGCCTGCGCGCCCTCGACGGTGTGCGGCCGGCCGGCCTGCTTGAGGCGCGCGGCGCGCCAGGTCAGCGCGCGCGCCGCCTCGACCTCCGTCTGCATGTCGGCGAGCTTGGCCTGGATCTGGCCGAGACGGGCGATCGGGCCGCCGAACGCACGGCGCTCCCTCGCGTAGGCGACCGCGACGTCGAGCGCGGCCTGCGCGATCCCGACCGCCTGGGCGGCGATCCCGACGCGGCCGCCGTCGAGCGTCGAGAGCGCGATGCGCATGCCGGCGCCCGGCGGTCCGAGGCGCTCCCCGGGCGTCTGCTCGAAGCTCAGCTGGGCGGTCGAGGAGGAGCTCAGGCCCATCTTCTCCTCCTCGCGCACCACGGCGAGACCGGGGGCGGGGCGGCGGACGACGTAGGCCGAGATGCGAGCGCCGGTCTCGTCCTCCGGCGATCGCAGGCGATCGCCTTCGACCGGCGTCTCTCTGGCGAAGACGATCAGCTGATGGGCGTGGCTGCCGGTGGTGATGAACTGCTTCGTCCCGGTGATGCGGCCCTCCGCGTCGGCGCGCGTGCGCAGGGCGGACGCGTCGGAGCCGGCCTCCGGCTCGGTCAGCGCGAAGGCGCCCAGCTCGTGGCCCTGCGCGAGCGGCGGCACGAGCCGCTCGACCTGCTCCGGCGTGCCGTGCGCGAGCAGCGGCAGCGTCGCCGCGCTCGTGTGGACCGCGACCGTCACCGCGACGCCGGCGTCGGCGCGCGCAAGCTCCTCGAGCGCCAGCACGTAGGAGAGGAAGTCCGCCCCCGCCCCGCCGTGCTCGACCGGGACGCACGCGCCCATCAGGCCCAGCTCGCCGAGCCGCGCGAAGACCTCCGCCGGGAAGCGGTGCTCGCGATCCCAGGCGGCCGCGTGCGGGGCGATCTCGCGCTCGCCGAACTCGCGCGCGAGCGCGCGGATCTCGCGCTGCTCGTCGCTCAGCTCGTGCTCGCTCATCGCCGCAGCCACCGCACGCGCGCGAGCTGTCTGCGGGCCGGCGGCTCGGGTCTGCGGCGCCCGAGCGCGACGCTGCCGACGCCGCCGACCACGGCGGCCGCGACGGCGGCACCGGCGAGCGCGAGGCGCCGGCCGAGGCGCTCGAAGCGCAGCACCTCCCAGCCCTCCTCGCGCGCGACCCGCGCGAGCGTCGTGTCGGGGTTGACGGCGACCGGGTTGCCGACGGCGCGCAGCATCGGCAAGTCCGACTCGGAGTCTGAGTAGGCCCACGAGGCGGCGAGATCCAGCCGCTCGCGGACGGCCAGCTCGCGCATCGCGACCGCCTTGCCCTCGCGGTAGGTGAACGGTCCGTGCGGGCGGCCGGTGTAGACGCCGTCGCGGACCTCCGAGCGCGCGCCGATCCCGCCGTCGAAGCCGAGCACGTGCGCGAGCAGCTCTGCCAGCTCGTGCGCGGCCGCGGTGACGATGTAGACGGGGCGGCCGGCGTCCTGGTGCTCGTAGGCGACGCGCAGCATCTGCGGGTAGACGCGCGGCAGGACCCCCGCGAGCACGTCCGGCCCGAGCCGCTGCAGGTCGCGCACGCGCACGCCCTCGATCGCCTGCGCGATCCGCTCGCGCAGCTCGTCGGTGGCGGCGTCGGTCGAGCCCCTCAGGCGGAACTGCACGTTCGCCCACGCGCCGCGCGCGAGCTGGCGGCGCGTGAGCAGGCCGTTGCGGTAGGAGGCGCGCGCGAACTCGTAGGCGGAGGAGCCCGCGATCAGCGTGCGGTCGAGGTCGAAGAAGGCGGCGGCGCGCAGGCCGGCGCCCGCGCCGCCGCCGTCGTCGGGCCGCGCGGGCGCCGCGCCGGCGCCCGCGGCGCCCGCAAGGCTCGGGGAGCCGCCGGCGGTCAGGACGCGGGCACCTCGACGATCACCGCATCGCCCTGGCCGCCGCCCGAGCAGATCGCGGCGCAGCCGCGGCCGCCGCCGCGGCGCTGCAGCTCCAGCACGAGCGAGCCGAGTATGCGCGCGCCCGAAGCGCCGATCGGGTGGCCGAGCGCGACCGCGCCCCCGTTGACGTTGACCTTGTCCTCGTCGATCCCGAGCATGCGCATCGAGTTGAGCGTGACGGAGGCGAACGCCTCGTTGATCTCCCACAGGTCGATGTCGCCGACCGACAGACCGGCCATCGCCAGCGCCTTCTGCGCGGCGAGCGCCGGCGTTCTCGCGAGGTAGGCAAAGTCGTCGGCGACCTGCGCCTGCGCGACGATCGTAGCCAGCGCCTTCTTGCCGTTCTTCGCGGCCCACTCGTCGGAGGCGAGCACGAGCGCGCCGCCGCCGTCGTTGACGCCGGGCGCGTTGCCGGCGGTGTGCGAGCCGTCCTTCATGAAGATCGGCGGCAGCTTCGCGAGCGTCTCCAGCGACGTGTCGCGGCGCGGCGCCTCGTCGATCTCGACGACCGTGTCGCCCTTCCTGCCCTTGATGGTGACCGGGACGATCTCCTCCGGCAGGCGCCCCTCGTCGGTCGCCTTGACCGCCAGCTCGTGCGAGCGCACCGACCAGCGGTCCATGTCGGCGCGCGTCAGCTCCAGCTCGGCCGCGACCTCGGACGCCTCGTGCGCCATGTGCTTGCCGGAGAACGGGTTCGTGAGCCCGTCGTGGATCATCGCGTCGATCGCCTTGCCGTCGCCCATGCGCATGCCGAAGCGCGCGTCCTTGAGCATGTACGGCGCATTCGACATCGACTCCATCCCGCCGCCGACGGCGACCTCGACGTCGCCCGCGCGGATCGCCGCGTCGAGGATCCCGGCGGCGCGGATGCCCGACGCGCAGACCTTGTTGATCGTCTCCGAGGACACCGCCTTCGGGATCCCCGCCTTGATCTGCGCCTGACGCGAGGGGATCTGCCCCTGACCGGCCTGGATCACCTGGCCCATCACGACATGCTGGACCTGCTCGGGCTCGACGCCGGCGCGCTCCAGCGCGGCCTTGATGGCGGTGCCGCCCAGCTCGGTCGCGTCCAGCGAGGCGAGGCCGCCGCCGAGCTTGCCGATCGGGGTGCGCGCGGCGCCGAGGATGACGGTCTTGGGCATCGGATCTCCGTTTCGCGGATTCGGGAGGGGGCGCGCGGGCGCCCGGCCCAATGCTAGGTGACGCTCCTCGCATGTGCCGCCAGCAGGGCAGCTGGGTAACCTGGCGCGCGATGCGCATCGCTGCCACGACCGACGCCCCGGCGCAGACCAGCGCCGACACGATCGCCGTCGGCGTCTTCGACGGCGAGGACGTCGCGCACGACGTCGAGGGCGGCGTGCTCCAGCGGCTGCTCGACCGCGGCGAGGCGCGACGCGCCTTCCGCCACCTGGCGGTCGTGCACGCGGCCGAGCGGCGCTTCGTGGTGACTGGCCTCGGCGCGCGCGAGGCGTTCGACGCCGAGCGCGCGCGCAGCGCGGCCGCCGCCGTCCACGCGCGCGCCCGCGAGCTGGGGACGGCGGCGCTCTGCTGGGAGGTCCCGCACGACGTCGAGGACGCCGTCGTCGCCGGGCTCGTCGAGGGGACCGTGCTGGCCGGCTACCGCTTCGACCGCTATCGCAACCACCCCGAGGACGACGGCGCGCTCGAGACGCTGCTGCTGAGCGCGCACCGCGACGTGAGCGAGCCGGTCGCGATCGCAACCGTCGTCGCCGAGGCCCAGAACCGCGCGCGCGACCTGCAGAACCTGCCCGGCAACGAGGCGACGCCGGCGTTCCTCGCCCACCGCGCGCAGGAGCTCGCCGGCGAGGCGGAGGGACTCACGGTCGAGGTCCACGACGAGGCGTGGATCCGCGAGCACGGGATGGGCGCGTTCGCCGCCGTCGCGCAGGGCTCCGAGGAGGAGGCGCGGCTGATCGTCATCAGATACGAGGGGGCGGACGCGGGCCCCGCCCACCCGCTGCTCGCACTCGTCGGCAAGGCCGTCACGTTCGACAGCGGCGGGATCTCGCTCAAGCCAGGGGCGAGAATGTCGGAGATGAAGTTCGACATGTCGGGCGGCGCCGCCGTGCTGGAGGCGTGCGGCGCGATCGCGCGGCTGCGGCTGCCGCTGCGCGTGCTCGGGATCGTGGGCGCGACCGAGAACATGCCGAGCGGCCGCGCGGTGAAGCCCGGCGACATCGTGCGCGCGTCGAACGGCACGACGATCGAGATCGTCAACACCGACGCCGAGGGCCGGCTCGTGCTCGCCGACTGCCTTGCCCACGCGATCGCGTGCGGGGCCGAGCGGATCGTCGACCTCGCAACGCTGACCGGCGCGATCGTGACGGCGCTCGGCGACTCGCACGCCGGCTTGATGAGCAACGACGACGCGTGGGCGGCCGCGGTGACCGAGGCGGCGCAGGCAGCCGGGGAGCCGGTCTGGCGCCTGCCGCTGCACGACTCCTATGCCGAGCTGATCAAGAGCCGCTATGCCGACATCCTCAATGCCGTCGAGAGCCGCAAGGCCGGCTCGATCACGGCCGCCGAGTTCCTGCACCGCTTCGTCGGCGAGGTGCCGTGGGCGCACCTCGACATCGCCGGCACCGCATGGGACAACGGCAAGCCCTATGCCGGCAGAGGCGGCTCGGGCTGGGGCGTGCACACGCTGGTGGCGCTGGCGCGGCGGTTGTGCGACTAGCTGACCGGTGATGAGTTAACGTGCGGGCCGTGGCGGACCTGCGGGGACGACGCGAGCGACGGCGGGGACTGCGCGCGACGTGGGCGGCGCTCGCGCTCGCGCTGTGCGCGGCGCTGCTCGCCGCGCCCTCTGCAAACGCCGCGCCGACGATCTCGATCGCGGCGGCGCGCGACCCGGTCGAGTCACTCACGACGCAGCTCACCACCTCAGGGACGCTCGACGACGCGCGCGAGGTGGCGATCGTGCACGTCGAGCCGGCCGGGACTCCGGCCTGTCCCGCGAACCCCGTGAGCGACACCGGCAGCGAGGTGCTGTGGGCGACGCCCGGCGCGGCGCCGTACGTCCAGCGCGCGAACTGGACCTTCGCGCTCGCCGGCACCTACCTGCTGTGTGGGTGGGTCGCGCAGAACGCCGGTCACGACGCGCCCGTGCTCGCGGCGACCTCACTGCCGCTTGCGGTGCGTCGGCCGCGCCTCTCGCTCGCACTCGCCGCGCCTGCCGCCGTCGCGCGCGCTCGTTCGTTCCGGCTCGCGGCGACAGTCCGTACAGAAGCGCGGCGCGACGTGCACGTTGCGGTGCTCGCCGACAACGGTTCCGGCTGTCCCGCGAACTGGAGCGCCGCGACCGCGGCCCCGGGCGAGCAGACGCTGCTCGGGCTGACCGTCACGGGCGGCCCGACGCTCGAGACCACACGGGTACGGATTCCCACGACCGGCCGCTATCTCGCCTGCGGCTACGTCGACCTGCCCGGCATGGATGCCGCCCCGGAGGCCACGGCCAGCCGGTCACTGACGGTCCTCGCGCCATGCGTCGTGCCGCGGCTCGGGCGCCGCGTCACGCTGCGCGCCGCGAAGCGCCGCGTCCTCGCGGCCGGCTGCACGGTCGGCGCGGTCCGCTTCGTGCGGCGCACACATCGCGCGGGTGGCACGGTCATCGCACTCGACCCGAAGCCGGGCACCGTGCGCCCGCCGCGGGCGCGGGTGCGCATCACGGTCGCGAGCGGGTAGGGCGGCGGGAAGGCGCGACCAAGCTTGCCTACGTCGATCATCTAGCCCGCCCGAGGACCGAATGCACCCGCGCCGCGGCTGGCCCTTCCTCGCCGTCCCGCACCATCCAGTGCTCTCGGCGCTGTGGGAGCTGGTTGCCCACGGCACGCTCGGGCTGCTCGTCGTGCTGCCGCTCGTGTGGCGCAGCGAACGGCGCGCGCGCAACGCGGCGCTCGCGTTCGCCGGCGGGGTCGTGCTCGACGTCGACCACGCGATCGCCGCCGGCAGCCTCGACCCGCGGCGGATGGAGCTGCTCGGCAACCGGCCGGTGACGCACAGCCTGCTGTTCGCCGGCCTGCTGGCGCTCGCCGCATTGGCGATCGCGCGCAGGCCGCCGCTCGCATGGGCGGTGCTCGCGGTGCTGCTCGCCCACCTGCTGTTCGACGCACCGGGCGGCGGCGTGCCGCTGCTCTACCCGTTGCGGCACGCAGAGGCGCTGCCGTGGCTCGCCTGTCCACTCGGGATCGCGGCGCTGACCGGCGTCAGCGAGCTCGTCGCGCGCCGCTATTGCCAGACCCGCACCCAGTCGACGGTCATCGCCGCCGGCAGCGGCGTCGTCGCGTCCGGCGGACCCGGCCAGTCGCCGCCGACCGCGACGTCGAGGATCAGCGAGTAGGGATCGCGGAACGGCCATGCCGACCCGCGGCGCAGGTCGGCGGGCCGCAGCCGCGCGTAGAGGCGGCCGTCAAGCAGGAAGCTGATCTGTCGCGGCGTCCACCACACGCCGTAGACGTGGAAGCCCGCCGACAGCGCCAGCGGCGCGCGCAGCGTCCGCTCGACGCCGGTCGGCGCCCACGGCCACGGGCCGTGCAGCGTCCCGTACAGCACCCGCGGACTGGACCCGATCACCTCCATCGCGTCGATCTCCGCCGGATCGCTTCCGGGTGGCGGTGACTGCTCGAGCGCCCAGAACGCCGGCAGGATCCCGCGACCGGCCGGGATCCTGATGCGCGCCTCCATCAACCCGTAGCGGAACGCGAAGTGCTGGTCGGTGGCGAGCCGCGCCGACGTGTAGTCACGCTGGATCCCGTCGTAGTTCGTGTACTGCTGCGCGTGCGCGGCGAGGACGACGTCACCCATCCCGTCGAGCTGTGCGTTGTCGAGCAGGTCGGTGTACGTCTCGAGCTCGTGGTTGCCCCAGCCGGCACCCCCGACCACGGGGGTCCACTTCGCCGGATCCGGGGACGCGCCGGCTGGACCATTGAACTCGTCGTGCCAGAGCAGGTGACGAACAGCGGCGGGAGGCAGTCGTGTCGTTCCGCGAGCGGACGAGCGCTGCGCGGCCGCGTGGGCGACCGCCGCGAGCGCGATCAGCGCCGCCATCGCGACCACGAGCGTCCGAGCGAGCAGCCGACCTGCCCCGTCTTCACGTCCCTGCACGCGAATCGCTTACCCCATCCAAGGGTGCATCGAGCGACAGAAGTCGTCCAGATGGTAACAACCCCACCCGCCGCAATACGAAAAGGCGCCGAGAGCCAGCGGACACACGCCAAGAAGTGGTGTAGCCTGCTGCCCTTGACTGCCGTTCGCGAACTTCGAGACCTCACTCGTCGCCTTCGAGATCGCGTGATGCCCGGCCCCAAGGGCGAGTCGGAGCTGCGGTATTGGCGCCAGCGCGCCAACGCGGAAGGCGTCCTTCGCGACGGTGTGTTGCAGGACATGTCGATGCACAACGCTCACTATGAGCGTGTGTTCACAGTGCACTTCGATCTGACCCCGTCGTTCTACACCGGGAAGCGGGTCCTCGACATCGGCTGCGGGCCACGAGGGAGCCTCGAGTGGGCATCGATGGCGAGCGACCGGGTAGGGCTCGACCCGCTCGCCGACGACTATCGCGAGTTCGGGATCGACCGGCACGCGGCGCGCTACGTCACCGCACCGGCCGAGCAGATGCCTCTGGAAGCGGCGTCATTCGACATCGTGACGCTGCTGAATTCGCTCGACCACGTCGATGATGTCGCCGGAACGATCGCCGAGGTTTCGCGCGTCGCCGCAGACGGCGCCACGCTGCTGCTCACCGTCGAGGTCCGTCACAAGCCGACCGCGGCCGAGCCGCATTGGCTCGACTGGGACATCGTCGACCAGTTCACCGACTGGACGGTCGAATGGACGGCGCGCAATGCGGTGCGCCGCGACCACGATCTCTACCGCAGCATCGACGAAGATCGGCCGTACACGTCGGGCCCTGGACTGTTGCGTGCGCGCCTCCTGCGCACGCCGCGCTGAGCGACAAGCCGCTACTGCCAGACGCGGACCCAGTCCACGACCATCCGCGCCGGCATCGTCGTCGAGGCGGTCGGCGCGCCGGGCCAGTCACCACCGACCGCAACGTCGAGGAGCAAGAAGTTCGGATGCTGGAACGGCCAAGCGGCGCCCGCGGGGAGCGATGATCGTCTGACGGTCTCGTACGCGGAGCCGTCGAGCAGGAAGCTGATCTCGCCGGGCGCCCAATCGACACCGTAGGTGTGGAAGCCAGCCGACAGCGGTGTCGGGGACTTGGCGACGCCTCCGATTCCATCCGGAGCCCATGACCACGGTGCGTGCAGCGTGCCGTTGACGACGCCTGGTTCCGAGCCAAGCACTTCCATCGCGTCGATCTCCCCGGAGGCAGGCCAGGCGTCGTCGCTGTTGTAGGCATCGTTGCCGAGGCTCCAGAAGGCTGGCAGCAAACCGGCCCCCGCGGGTACGCGGATGCGTGCTTCCATCCGGCCGTAGAGAAACTCGAACTTGCCCAGGGTCTGCAGCCTGGCGGACGTGTAGTCGCGGGCGATGCCGTCGTCGCCGCTGAAGCGCTCGGGCCGCGCCGTGACGACGAGATCGCCGTTGCCGTCGAGCGATGCGTTCACCGGCCTCGCCGTGTATGACTGCAACTCGTTGTTGCCCCAGCCGTTGCCGCCCACGTCGAAGTTCCATTTCGACGGGTTCGGATTCGCGCCGGACGGGCCGGCAAACTCGTCGGACCAGATCAGGCGCGGCGCGGCTCCCCTGGCCTGTTCCACGGCCGGAGACGGCACGGGCGAGGGCACGGGCGTCGAGGACGCGGGTGTGGGCTGCGACGGTATCCGAGCCTGCGTCACCGCACCGCCGCGCGGTGACTTGTGACGACGCTGCGGCGTCGTGCGGCGTCGCGCGTGCGGCTTCGGACGATGCCGCGCCTTGCTGTGCGACCGGACGGCGCGGGCGTGCGGCGACGGTCGAGCCGCTCGCGGGTGGGCACCCGCGTGCGGCGTCGCCGACACGATGCCGGCAAGCACACATGCGCACAGAAGCAGTCGTCGCCCCACACGACCGATATCGCTGCAAGCGTCCCAAACCTTGATCCGGTGTCAGCAGAGGTCGGCATGCGTACGGGCGTCGCGACGCCAGCTTCGCCTTATGGACGGGCGATCAGCAGGCGGCTCGCCGTCCACACAGCCCGCCCGTACTCGTGCGGCGCGATCGCTCTGCGCACCACGAGCGCGATGCCGAACACGAGCCGCCGCACGAGCAGCCAACTCGCGACTCTACTGTGACGCGCATGCTTTGCCAGCACCGCCAGCGTGCCCCTGTAGTACTTGCTCTCGAGCTCCGCCTTGTACGGGTGCTCGACGAACACCTCGGACGGCCGGTAGACGCCACGGACTCCCTGCCGAAGTGCTCTCAGGAGGTAGTCGGAGTCCTCGGACGCGCCGTAGACGGCGCCGAGCCCGAAGCGCTCGTCGAACTCCCCAACCGCTGCGACGACGCGCGCAGCAAGGAAGACGTTGTTCGAGCTGATCACCTGCATCACGAGGGTCGGCGAGAGTTGCCTGGAATCCAGCGGGAAGCGTTTCCGATCGATCTCTCCCGGCCCTGGCGCGTAGGGCCCACACACGATCTCCGTCTCGCGGTCGATCGATGCCGCGACCTTCGCCAACACGCCGTCTGGGTATCGGCAGTCGTCGTCAGGGAACGCAACGACATCGGCAGCCCCGAGCAACCCCTCCGCTCGCGCATACTCCAACGCACGGTTGCGGGCGTGACTGAGCCCGATCGCCAACGGCGCGTCCAGCGCGTGGATGCGCAGCAGCGGAGAGGCAGACCGCGGCCGCGGCCCTGCGCCACGCAATACGAGCACGAGATCGACCTCGACGCGCTGCCGTTCCAGGCTATCGAGCAACGCGGCGAGATACCCGCGCGCCGAGTCGCTCGGGTCGGTGACCGTCAGGAGCAGGAACCGCTTGCCGACTCTCACCCACGGGCCCCCGTCGCGCTCGACTCGGCGAGTGTCTTGCCAACGCGAAGCACCCCCAGCACGTGTGGCAGCGCAGCGCACCCGGCGATGGCGTTCGCGAGCAGCCAGCCCACCGCGACGCCCTCGATGCCGTGTGCCTTCCCGAGTACGACTGTCAACGCGATCACCATCGTGAAGATGCTCGCTTGGATCGCGAGGATGCGAGCTGCGCGTCCCTCAACGCGACAGATGGCACCGAACAGCGCGACGATCGCGCGGAATCCGCTCGCGCACGCGAGCAGCCGGAGCACCGGCGCTCCGGCGTGGGCGTAGCGCTCCCCGAACGGTGCGAGCACGACCGGCGCTCCGACCAGCAGCACCACGATGCCCCCGGTCAGCACGAAGCGGAAGCGCCGCGCGACCACCCGTGCGAGCAACGGAAAGCGCGCCTCCGCCAACGACCCCTCGACCGTCAGCGAAGCCGCTGCGTTCACGAACAACAGATCGAACGCGCTCACGATCGTGAAGGGGATGTAGAAATATGCGCTTTGGCTGCTGCTGGTCACGGCGACGACCACCGCCGGGAGCAACGTGCTCGCCGCCTGCGTGAAGATCGCCGCGAGGTAGTCCTGCGAGAGGAAACGCGCGAGGCCGCGCCAGCCGAACCGCTCGACCGGCGAACGCTCCGTTCCACGCGCGGGCCGGCTGGGGATCACCTTGGTGAAGATCAGGTAGTTCACCGGTACGACCAACATCGCCATCGGGACTGCCCATGCGACGAAGACGGGGTGCCTTGAGCCAAGCGCGATCAGCAAGGGCAGCGCCGCGATCTTCAGGACCCCGAAGAGAGCGTTCTCGACGGGGATCCACGGAGCCCGGCGCAGCGCCGTGAGGACCGCGTCCTGCAACGCGAAGACACCCCACAGCACGACCGCCACGACGAATGCGACCGCGACGCCAGAGTCGGCGCGAAGGAACCGATAGCTGCGGGCGAGGTCGGGCGCGACGACGACGAACACGACGCCCGTGATCGCCGCGACGATCCCGGTGAGGACATAGGCGACGACGACGACGCGCGCCGGATCGAGCTTGACGATCGGCAGGAAGCGCAGCATCCCCGAGCTCACGTTCAGCTGACAGATCAGCGACAGCGTCAGCATCGCCGAGATCAGCGCGCTGTCGCGCCCGACCGTGCTGCTCGGGAGCAGTCGGGCTGCGGCGATCCAGAATCCGAAGCCCAGCACGGAGGTCAGCGCGACGTTGAGCATCAGGCTGTACGCACTGCGCAACAACGGATCGGACGTGTCGCGCACGAACCAGCGACGCAGCGGCGCGACCCCGCGGCGCGCGACGCTACTCATCGGATGGCCGAGCCGTTCGCAGGACCGAACGCAAGCGCAGGCGCCGCGCCCACACGACGCTGCGTGCGTACAGCACCGGCCCCGAGCAGTACCCGCGGATCTGCAGCCCGAGCGTGTTGCGCCGGCGGTTCATGCGCAACTGCCTGCCGAGACGCGACAGCTCGTGCGGCGTCGCGTCGCGGCTGCGGACGCGCGGCGTGAGGAAGGAGGCACATTGCCGCACGATCGCCCAGGCGAGGCGCGGATCCCGAAGCAGCCACTTCGTCAAGATCGCCGTCAGGCCGACACCGTAGTTGAACATCTGTCTGTCCACCGCCGCCGCATCCGCCCGATGGTCGTGCCAGCACACCGCGCGCGGCTCATAGGCGAGACGACTCCCTATGAGAATCGCATGGCTGAAGGCTTCGATGTCCGCGCCCGCGAGCGCTCGGCTTCCTGCGCCCAGAGCTGGATCGAAGCCACCGATGCGCTCGAGCAACGCGGGCCGGAACGCCATGCTGTTCCCCGAGCCGAAGACCCCTCCCCAGTAGGGGTAGAGCAAGCGCTCGTCGGCCCGGTTGACGTCGCGGTCGAAGCACCGCGGCTCGAAGCCCTTGCCGAACCCGCTCAGCTCCTCGAACCAGCGCTGGTCGGGCGTGTCGAATCGTGCCGGAAGGACAAGTCCGGTCACCACACCCACCCGTGCGTCGTGCAGGAACGGCTCGATCATCCATCGCAACCACTCGCCGTCCACGACCACGTCGTCGTCGGTGAACGCGAGGATCTCGCCCCTGGCCTCGCGGATCCCGCGGTTACGGGCGACCGAGCTTCCCGGGCGCGACTCCGCGAGATAACGGACACGCTCGTCCTCCCGTGCCCTCGAGCGCACGACCGCACGCGTCTGCGGGTCTTCAGGCGCGTTGTCGACGACGAGGATCTCGAAGTGGGGATACCGAAGCGCGAGCAGGCTCTCCAAGCATGTCTCGATCCGCTCGGGGCGTCGCGTCGTGGGGACGATCACGCTGACGAACGGCAACTCCACCTCGTCCCCACGGCGCGCGGGACAGCGGTCGCTCGGCAGCCCGCGCGCCAGGCCAGCCTCGGCGATGGCATCTGGCGCCAGGCACCCGTGAACGGTCGCGTGCCACTCCAGCTTTTCGCGAGCACCGGCGAGCACGGCGCTCGTGAGCGCATCGGCTGTGATCCGGCCTCCGGGCGCCGAGACCTCGATCATGGCGAGCGGATCGCCGTGGAGCCGAACAAGCGCGACAAGCCCGCCGTACTCACGGCCCTCGGCACTGTGGCCCAGGTCGACATCGGTCACCGCACGATCCAGATCTATCGCGCGGACCGCCGAGGGCACGAAAGGCGAGCTGTCGACGACCGGCATCTCGTCCGAGCTCGGCTTCGTGCGTCCGGTGATGCTGCGCAGGTACGCGACCGGTCCTGCCGCCATGCCGAGCCGTTCCAGAACGGTGAGCGTTCGTGGATAGCCCGCACCCCGTGAGGCGTTCTTTCGCGAGTGCGAGTCGCGCGCGTAATGAATGCCCGCCGGCACCGACCGTATGAGCGGCAGACGTGGACCGGCTCGCAACTGCTTCGTGAACATCGCCGTGAGACCTACCCCGTACTTGAACACGCGTTGCCGAAGCCCATCGCTGTCAAACGGATGCTCGTGAAACAAGATCGCCGCAGGCTCATAGACGATCCGCTCTCCTGCGTGCAGCAGCCTGATGTACATGTCGAGATCCTCGCCTCCGCAGGCCGCGGTTCCCGCGCCGAGGTTCACGTCGAAACCACCGAGCCGCTGCGCCACGGATCTGCGCACGGCGGTGTTCGCCCCGGAGCCGAACATCCCGGGCGCGTAGGGGAAGAGTGGATCGTTCAGACCGTCCCCGAGCTGGAAGACTCGGCGCTCGAGTCCCTTGCCGAAGCCGGCAAACCGCTCGAACAATGCCTGCGTCTCGGAATCGATCGCAAACGGCAAGATCAGACCGGTGACGCAGCTCACCTCCGGCGTGAAAGCGTCCACGATGCTGCTGAGCCAAGCCTCGTCGACGACCACGTCATCGTCGGTGAACGCCACGATCTCGCCGATTGCCAGCGAGAGCCCCGTGTTGCGCGCGTAGGACAGGCCGGGCCGTGCCTCCTGGACATATCGCACGCGGGCATCGTTCGCAAAGCTCTCCACGAGCGCCTCGACCGTCGCCGGTTGCTCTGGCCGATTGTCGACCACGATCACCTCAAGCCGCTCGTACGCGCAGGCGAGGACCGACTCAACGCAGCGCGAGAGCCTCGCGTGAATCCCGCACGTCGTCACCACGACGCTGACGAGCGGACGGGCGCCTTCCCGAGGAGGCGGGTCGATCGGCTCCTCGACACGCGGGCTTGCACCGATCGCCGACGCCAGCACGGCACGAAGCTCCGAGGCCGAAGCGCGCCCCGACTCGTCAAGCGGCACGATCGGCGTCGCCAGCGGGCGCCGATCGCGTCGAACGATCAGCATGGCCCAGCGATACGGCCGACCATCGGCCAGCGCAAGCCTCAACGCCTCGACCGGCCGCTCCACGTCGAGCACGCAAACCGCGGTCCGTGCTTGGAGCACCGGCGCCGGCGCGGCGGGATCGCTCGCCCAACTCGTTCGCGGCGTCTCGGCCCGCACCATCAGTCGATCAACTCGTAGATGCGAACGTCGGGCCCGTAGTACCACATGCGGAACTGTCTGGACGCGGCGACCGCGCGCTCGAGGCTCCGCAGAGCTCCCGGCGGCGTCAGCTCGTGAGTCGCTGCGTACCGATAACCCGTCGTCGAGAACTCGACGAAGCCGCTGCGGGAGTACTGACGCACGAGGGCGATCACTGCGGGTACGTCCTTGCGCCCGAGCGGCCTGTCCTGGAACGCGCCGTTGCCCACGATGTTCGGGCCATCGTCCGCCAACGGTCCGCGCATGAGGTTGTAGCGCGATCCGAGCCAGGTCGGGAAGTCGGGCGCGGAGAGCATGAGGACGGAGCCCGCAGGCGCGTAGCTGTAGAAGTCCTGGCTCGCCGCCACCTCGTCCGCGGGGATGATGTTCAAGTTCTCCGCTCCGTAGAACGCGGGGATGAACAAATACGCGAGCACCAGGCAGGTAGCCAGCGCGGCGACGAACCGCACCCGCGGGCGCGCAATCGTCTGCACGCCGAGTGCGATCAGCACGTCGCGCCACGGCGAGGAGAAGAGGAACACACGCAGAGAAGCCTCGCCGCCGTAGTTCTGCGCGAACAGGATCGCGAACGGAGCGATTGCCAGCACTACGAGCGAGAGCGCCTTGTTTCCGTTGCCCATGCGGGCGAGGCGAACAGCGGACACGAGCATCAGCACGATCAGGAAGACCGAGAGCAGGCCGCCGGCATTGGCGTGGAACCAGTCCAGATGGGCCGGCGTGCTGTCCGGGTGCTGGATGTTCCTGGCCGGGTCCAAGCTTGTGAACAGCCCGAAGTTTCGAGCGACATACTCGAAGTTGGGCGCCAGGTAGGCGACTGTAAGCACGCCCATCGCGGCGACCAGCCACGGCGGGCGCGCCACACCGATCAGGACGAGCGCCCCCAACTGCAGGAGCAGCACGTACGGGGTGAGCTGGTGCGTGACCACGATCGCGGTGTCGAGCCCGAGCACCACCGCGATGCTCGTCGCTCGGCTCCAGGGCAGCGCCGTGCCAAATTCGTTTTGCGGCTGAGGTCGGCGCACGAGCATCTGCGTCGCGCGGGTCAGGAACGACCTGACCGTGCCGGCGGTAAACGCCCGGACGAACACGAGCAACAGCGTCAGCGCGAGCGCATATGCCGCCGACTGTGGAGCGAAGTAGCTCTGCCCGATCCAGTTGCCGAGGGCGAAGATGAGCGCCGCGTAGGCAGCCACGCGCACCTCGCGTGCGAGCGCGCGCGCGACGGCCGCGACCAGCATTGTCTCGACAACCGCGAAGAACGGTTCCGCCCACGCTGCGTACGAGAGCGGATCGACACCGGCGAGGCGCGCGTAGGCGGCCGCCGCGGCGAAGAACCCCGGCCACCGGTTGTAGATGTCCCCGCTTACATCAACGCTGCCGTGGGCGGCGATGAAGCGCGCCACGCCGATGTGCTTGTAGACCCACGCATAGTGGGGCACGGCAGTGATCGCCGGCACAGTCGCGTCCAGGACGATGACGACGGCAAGGACATACAGCGCGATGAGCGCAGTCCCAGCGCGCGCTGCCCAGATCACCGTCACCGCGCCGCAGATGAGCACGCCGAGCGCCACGTACCAGAGCACGGGAAGCGCCGGGGGCAGGCCGTACCGACCCAATCCCGACGTGTCGATTGACCGCAGCGAGAGCGCCCATGCGACGACCCCAGCGACGAGCGGGGTGAGCGCGGCGACGAAGCGCAGAGGCTTGCTGTGCTTGGCGGTCCAGCGGGCTGCCAAGGAGACACCCGGCCGCTTGAGCGTGCGGGGGCGGATCACCGTCGCCAGGCGTGCAGCAGATCGCCGACAAGGAGACTCGCAGACGCGGCGCCGAGCACCCCGGCGAGCACCTCTGGGTGCCACCAGTTGGTCCATGCCAGCACCGCGCTACCGCCGATCGCGATCGCAAGACTGAGGCCGATCGCAAGCGCCACATCCACCATCCCCTCCCCCGTGCGCAGTCTGGTGAGCAGCGCCCCGCCGGGAACGAGGGATGCAGCCGCGAGCACCACGAACGGCCGTACCGGCTGTACCGGAGCCGCTACGACGACCACAGTCGCGCCGATCAGCGCGAGCAGCAGTGTGTCCAACAGCGCCCGGACGTGCCGGCGAGTCATGCGACCGGCCTCCCCAGCCGCCGCCGCAACCGCCGCACCGACCGGTACCCGCGCGTTCGCAGGTGCTCGTGCGCCCACGCGCGCGGGGCGCCGTTGCCGGCGAGCAGGCGCTCGACGTGCGCGGCGGTCGTCTGCGGGGCGAGCGTGACGCGCGCGAGCGCGTGTACGTCGTCGTCGACATGCGAGAGCGCGTTCTTCACCGCCGCGGCGGCGCTGAAGCCGGCCGCGATCGTCGTGGCGCGCACGTGACGGTCATAGGCGCCATGGGGGTAGGCGAACGAGCTGACGGACCGCCCGCAAACATGCTCGATCGCCGCCTTCGAGTCGCCGATCTCGACGGCGGCGCGGGCGGGCGCAAGCTCGTCGAGCCGCGGGTGGGTGACCGAGTGCGCGCCGACCTCGACGCGCTCGCCGAGCGACGCCAGCTCGCGCACCGCGCCCGCCGAGAGCATCCCAGGACGCCCGATCCAGCCCGACGTGACGAACACGCTGGCCGCGAGCCCGGCTTCGAGCAGCTGCTCGACGGCATTCGCCGTGTCGGCGAAGCCGTCGTCGAACGTCACGGCCACCGGCCGCTCCGGCATCTCGCGCTCGCCGCGCAGCGCCGCCGTCAGCTCGCGCAGCGTCAGCGCCGTGCGCCCCGCCGCAGAGATCGCGCGCACGTGGTCGCCGAACGCCGTCGGGGTCACCGTGAACGCCGCCTGCCCGGGCGGCGGGTGCTCGGCGACCGCGTGATAGAGCAGGATGGGGATCGTCGGCGTGCTCATCGCGAGCGCGCGAGCAGGCCTCGCAGGTAGCCAGCTACGGTGATCGAGAAGCCCGCGACGATCGCGCCGGAGCGCAGCAGGCCGGCGCCGTCACCGCGCAGCGCGTCGCGGATGCCGTGCGCGATCCCGCTCGGCAGCGTCCGCAGCGTGTAGGCGCGCTCGGAGGAGAGGGCGTCCTCGCTGCCGACGCTCGCGCGCACGAGCGCCTTCGACAGCCCCTCCGCCCAGCAGCGCGAGCGGAAGTAGCGCCAGGTCGCGCGCGCAGCCGGGACGCGATGCGCGACACGCGCGGCCGGCACATGCAGCACGACGCCGCTCGGATGCGCCCGGCGCGCGCGGATCGAGAGCTCCGTCTCCTCGCAGCCGAGCGGCGTGCGCCCGACGCGGCCGATGCCGTCGGTGAAACCGCCGAGCTGCTCGAGCAGCTCGCGGCGGAAGGACATCGTCGCGCCGATCGGGTTGCGCACGGGCGCGACCCGCTCCGGCAGCCCGCGATAGCTGCACCCGATCGTCCACCAGAACTCGCGCGGGAGCCAGCGGGGGGCGCTCATGACCTCCCACAGCGGGCTCGCGACCCCACCCGCCCCCAGGACGTCCGGATCCTCATGCGCTTCGGCGAGCGCTTCCAGCCAGCCGGGTTCGGGGACCGCGTCGTCGTCGAGGAACGCGACGATCTCCCCGCGTGCGGCGTCGATGCCCGCGTTGCGCGCGCCGGAGAGGCCGCGGCGGCCGTCGCTGGCTTCGATCACGCGCGCTTCGGTGAGCGCGACGCGCGCACGCGCGGCAAGCGCCGGGTTATGGTCGATCACGACGATCGTCTCGAGCGGCGGCAGCGTCTGGCGCTGGAGCGCCGCGACCGCCGCGCAGAGGTCCTCCCAGCGCTCGTCCGCGTACGCGCACACGACGACGCTAGCGCTGGGCGTCGTCCTGGCGCACCGCGCGCTCGATCGGGGCCTTGTCGCAGTCGACATGTCCTGGGGAGCGCTCGCCAGGAGCGCGGGATCGCACCAATCGGGGGTTTGCGAGACGCCCATTATGCGTGCGCGCAGGCAATCGGGCGCCGGTCGCCTGCGCAAGTCCGTGTCGGCGTACCGGCATGCGATGCGGCGCGTAGGCCACGCGCGCTCGTCAACGAGGCACCAGCCGAGCGCCCGCCGCCTCGTCCATGTGGACCGGAAGGCGCGCAGGCGCCGGACGCCGACGCATGCGCTCGCGCAGGATCGTGCGCAACACGCGACCGCCGTCGCGGAACGTGTGCAGGTTGCTCTCGCCGTGGATGCGGCTGCGTTCGAAGCTCGGGACCTCACGCACCTTGAGCCCGGCGCGAGCGATGCGGATGTTGATGAGCGTCTCGACCTCGAAGCCCGTGCAATCGACCTTCATCGCGTCGAGGCAGTGGCGCCAGAAGGCGTTGTAGCCATAGCAGAGGTCCGAGTATGAGGTGCGGAACAGCAGGTTCACGATCCCGTTGAGGACGCGGTTTCCGGCGCTGCGCACGCGCGTGATGTCGGCGCTGCCGCCCCCCGTGCGAAAGCGCGTGCCCTTCGCGAAGTCGACGCCCTCCATCAGCGCCTCGACGAACGCCGGGATCTCCGCCGGGTCGGCCGAGCCGTCCGCGTCGAGCATCACGAGGATGTCACCGGTCGCCGCCTCGAAGCCGCAGCGCAGCGCGTCGCCCTTGCCGCGATGCCGCTGCTGGACGATCTTCACGTCCGGCCGCAGGACGCGCGCCACGTCGCTCGTCCCGTCGGTGGAGAAGCCGTCGACGACGATCACCTCATGCACGTCGGGCGGCAGGTCCGCGAAGACGTGCGGGAGGTTGCGCGCCTCGTTGAGGGTGGGGATGACGATGCTGACTCGCGGCACCGTCTGCTCGCGTGCGAGAGCCTCGTCGAGCAGCTCGAGGTCCTCGGCGCTCACCGCCGGCTCGACCGTCACCGCCTCGCCGCCGCCCAGCCCGTCACCGTCGATGTCACCGTTCATGGCGCACGTCACCACGCAAGCGCCAGCACCGAGAAACGTTCACTTATCCTCCTCCAAATTCACGCAGGGGCAATCCACCCGTCCCGAGCGGGAAGCGCGACTACGAGCCGTTGATGGCGAACACGACGACCTACCCGCGGCTCCCTGCGTGCCGCGGCGACGTTGAAGCTCAAAACGATTGCGCCACGTGCTGCATGGATCGGTGCGTCGACGACCCCGAAGCGCACCAGCTATCCGTGCTGACCCACCTCTCCTTCGTCCATGAGGCGGCGCAGTCTATGCAGCTCTGTGGAGGTTTTGCAACCGAGTAGGCGAACGCGGGACAGGAAAGCGGTGCGAGAGCGGGCCGTGCCACGACATCTTTGCCCTGCATTTCCTGCTGATCAACGCACAGGAGATAGCGCTGTTCGCCGCGCAGCGACGGCCTGCGCCTTTGCACAGGTTTGGGAGCGCCGGCGGGCCTCGCGTCAGTCGCGCGCGAGGATCCGAGCCGCCGCGCTGGCCGGATCGAGCCGGCGGGCGCAGACGTCGTCGAGCAGCGCCTGCACGTCCGGGTCCTCGCGAATCGAGACCTCCAGCGAGCGGCGCATGCGCGCGGCGGCGATCGCCACCACCTCGTTCATGAGGTTGCGGCGGCGGCGCTCGAGCAGCGTCCCCTCCTGCTCGATGTAGGCGCGGTGCGCCTCCATCTGCTCGAGCAGATCCTCGATCCCGACGTCGTGCGCCGCCTGCGCCTTGACGATCGGCACGCGCCAGCCCTGCTGCTCGCCCAAGCTCAGGACGCCGCGGATCTCGCGCACCATCGTGTCCGTGAGGGGGTGGTCGGCCTTGTTGACGACGATCACGTCCGGGATCTCCATCACGCCCGCCTTCAGCGCCTGGATCGAGTCGCCCGAGCCGGGCATCAGCACGAGCACGATCGTGTCGGCGTGGTCCATCACGTCGACCTCCGCCTGGCCGACGCCGACCGTCTCGATCAGCACGACGTCGCGGCCGGCCGCGTCCATCAGCAGCGCCGCCTGGAGCGCCGCCTCGGAGAGGCCGCCGAGCGCGCCGCGGTTGGCCATCGAGCGGATGAACACGCCGCTGTCGAGGAAGTGCTCGGAGAGGCGGATGCGGTCGCCGAGCAGCGCGCCCTGCGTGAACGGCGAGGAGGGGTCGACGCTCAGCACGCCGACCGTGCGCCCGCGCGCTCGCTCGGCCTTCGTGAGCGCGCCGAGCAGCGTCGACTTGCCGACGCCGGGCGGACCCGTGAAGCCGACGACGGCCGCTCTGCCCGTGTGCGGGTAGACCTCGCGCACGAGCTCCCAGCCCTCCGGGCGATCGTCCTCGACGAGCGTGATCGCGCGTGCGAGCGCGCGCTTGTCACCGCTCAGGAGGCGCTCGGCGAGGGTCGGGTCGGCCGTCATGGGCCGCGGATGATGGCAGGCGACGCCGCCGGGACGGTTGCCGCCCCGGGGCGCCGGCGGCGCGACTCGGCGCCCGCCCAGCCGCGCCGCGCATACCATGCCGGCGATGGACTCCACCCTCGCGCCGCCGCCCGTCGACCTCCCCGGCGAGGTCCGCGCCGCGCCCCCGTCGCCGCGCGGCGGGCCGCTCGCGCTGCTGCGCTTCATGCGCCGCAACGGCATGCTCAACCACCGCTACGCGCTGCTGCTGGCGCGGCTCGGGTGGCTGAAGCTGCGCTTCCGCGGCCGGCTCCAGACCGACGGGATCGCGTTCGTCTGCCCGGGCGTCCAGTTCGAGATCGGCCCCAGAGCCCGCGTCGTGCTCGGCCGCTGGTCGTGGCTCGGGCACGGCACGAAGGTGCGCGCGCACGAGGGCGAGGTGCTGATCGGCGCGAAGTCGGTGCTCGGCCAGGAGTGCACGATCTCCGCCTACCAGCACGTCGCGATCGGGCGCGAGTGCATCGTCGCCGACCGCGTGATGCTGATCGACTTCGACCACGGCGTCGTCGAGGTCGAGCGGCCGATCCGCCTGCAGGGCATCTACAAGCGCGACGTGAACGTCGGCCACAACGTGTGGATCGGCTACGGGGCGTGCGTCCTGCGCGGCGTGACCGTCGGCGACAACTGCATCGTGGGGACGAGCGCGGTCGTCACGAAGGACCTGCCGGAGAACGCCGTGGCGGCCGGCGTGCCCGCGAAGGTCATCCGCATGCGCCAGGCGCCGCGGGCGATGCGATGGGCCTGAGCGTGGACGCTGAGCGCGAGCGGACGGCTGCGGCCGGCGGCGCGCAGCCCGCGATCGCGCTGCGCGGCGTCGTCAAGCGCTTCGGGCCGATCACCGCGGTCGCCGGGCTCGACCTCGAGGTCCCGGCGGGGATCTGCCTCGGCCTGCTCGGCCCCAACGGCGCCGGCAAGTCGACCACGATGCGGATGCTCACGGCGCAGGCGATCGCCGACGAGGGCACGATCGAGGTGCTCGGCTGGCGGCTGCCGGCCGAGTCGAAGCAGGCGCGCGCGGAGATGGGCGTCGTCCCCCAGCTCGACAACCTCGACGTCGAGCTGACCTGCCGCCAGATCCTGACCGTCTTCGCGCGCCTCTACCGCGTGGCGCCGGCCGAGCGCCCGGCCGCGGTGCAGCGCGCGCTGCAGATCGCGAACCTGACCGAGCGCGCGGAGACGCGCGTCGACCTGCTTTCGGGCGGGATGCGCCGGCGGCTGCTGATCGCGCGCGGGCTCGTGCACAGACCGCGGCTCGTGCTGCTCGACGAGCCGACCGTCGGGCTCGACCCGCAGATCCGCCAGGAGCTGTGGTCGCTGATCGGCGCGCTGCGCGCCGAGGGCACGACCGTGCTGATGTCGACGCACTACATCGAGGAGGCCGAGCGGCTCGCCGACACCGTCTGCGTGATGGCGAGAGGGCTGATCGTCGCCCGCGGCAAGCCGGCCGACCTCGTGCGCGAGCACGCCGGCGAGCAGACGCACGAGGTCTACGGGCCGCCGGCGCGGCTGGAGGAGCTGCGCGCGCAGGGCGAGCGCGCCGGCTGGGCGATGCGCCGCTCCGGCCCGGCGCTGGCGATCCTGCACGCCGAGCGCCACGACGGCACGCTGCCCGAGGGCGTGCGGCGTGCGGCGACGCTCGAGGACGCGTTCGTCGCGCTGACCGGAGAGGAGATCGAGTGACCGCGACCGCGCTGCGCCGGCGCCGCCTGCACCGCCTCGAGCCGAGAGCCGTCGTCGGCGTGATGAGCCGCGACGCGACCGTCTTCACGCGCAACTGGAAGACGACGACGTTCTCCGCGATCGTCGAGCCGACGATCTACCTGCTGGCGTTCGGGTTCGGCCTCGGCGCGCTGATCACGTCGATCGGCGGCCTCACCTACAAGGAGTACGTCGGGACCGGAATCGTCGCGATGGCGGTGCTGTTCTCGTCCGCGTTCCCGGGGCTGTACGGCACGTTCCTCAAGTACCGCTTCCAGCGCACCTACGACGCGTTCCTCGCCGCGCCGGTCGACGTGGACGAGATCGTCAGCGCGGAGATCCTGTGGATCTCGCTGCGCGCCGGCGTCTACGGCAACGCGCCGCTGCTGGTGGCGATCGCGTTCGGCCTGCAGCCGAAGCCGACCGCGCTGCTCGTGCCGCCGATCTGCTTCATCGCCGGCGCGGGATGGGTCGGCTTCGGCGTGGCGATCGCGGCGATGGCGCAGTCGATCGACAACTTCAGCTACATCACGAGCGGGATCCTGACGCCGACGTTCCTGACGGCCGGCACGTTCTTTCCGATCTCCAACTTTCCCCCGCTGCTGCGCGCGCTCGCGCAGGTCAACCCGCTCCACCACTGCGTCGCGCTCGTGCGCGACGTCGTCGTGCTCGGCATCCACCCGTGGGCCGACCTCGGCCACCTCGCGTTCCTGCTCGGCTTCGCGCTCGCGACGTGGCGGCTGGCGATCGGGCGGCTGCGCGTGCGGCTGATCGACTGATGCCGGCGCCTCCTCGATTCTTCGTCGACGTCGGCTCGCCGTTCGCGTGGCTGGCGGCGGAGCGGGTGGAGGCCGTGCTCCCGGTCGCACCTGTGTGGGAGCCGGTGCTGCTCGGCGCCGTCTTCGCGTCGCGCGGATTCGGCTCGTGGTCGCTGACGGACGCACGCGCCGCGGGCGTCGAGGAGGTCGAGCGACGCGCCGCCGCGTACGAGCTCGGCCCGGTGCGCTGGCCGCAGCCGTGGCCGGGGAACATGCTGCTGGCGATGCGCTGCGCCGCGGCGGCGGCCGACGCCGGCCGCGCCCGGGCGTTCCTGCTCGCCGCGCTGCGCGCCGGCTTCGTCCACGGGCGCGACCTCTCCGACCCCGCGGCGGTGGCCGACGCCGCGTCCGCCGCCGGCATCGACGGGGGCGAGCTGCTGGCCGCCGCGGCGACCCAGGCGGTCAAGGACGCCCTGCGCGAGCGCACCGAGGCCGCGATCGCGCTCGGCGTGCGCGGCGTCCCCACGCTGCTGGTGGGCGAGCTGGCGTTCTGGGGCGACGATCGTCTGGAGGATGCGGCGAGAGCACTGCGGATCTGACCGCGCACAGCGAGGCGGGATCCGCAGTGCTGATGTCCGTCAGCCGATGAACGAGTGGAAGTCGCCCAGCGTGCCCGGCAGCGTCGGCGTGAACGGCGCGAATCTGAACGGACGGCTCGTGTCGAAGCCGGCTCTCGCGGCGGCGTGCTTGTCGATGAACGGCGTCAGCGCCTCGACGGCCTTGGAGATGCTCGTCCAGCGCAGGGTGCGCTCGTAGGTGTTGTTGTTCGGCGGGTCGACCGACTCGGCCCTGCCCTGGATCCCGGTGATCTGCTCGATCGGGCCGCCGTCCCTGGCGGCGACGCCCGGCGCTACCACGCGCGCCAGCGTGCGGTGGTCGCTCTCGATCCCCATGATGCGCGCGGCGGTGACGCGCAGGTCCGGCGAGCTGAAGCGCCGCACGCCGACGAGGTATGCGGCGATGAACGCGTCCTCCAGCGTGACGAGCACGTTCAACGTCGTCTGCGCGTCGTCGAACATTCTCGCCGGGTAGTAGAACGTGCTCGCGCCGGCCGGCTGTCTGGTGACGCTCTGCTCGAGCAGGTAGTGCGCCATCTCCTCCTGGCGGGCGGCTCTGAGGTAGCCCTGGTCGTCGCTCTCCAGCCGCGCGAAGAACGGCGCGTCGTCGACGATCCCGGTGTACGTGGTGACCGCAAGCGCCTCGGCGATCTGCGCGGCGCCGAGGATCGCGAGATCGCCCTTCGTGACGCCGCCCCTGCGGCGCCGCGCCGCCGCGATCGACGGCAGCAGCGCCTCGATCGCGCCGGTGCCGACGGCAGCGCCCGCGCCGGCCGCCGCACCACGGGCGACGAAGGCACGGCGATCCATCACTCCGTTGCTGGAGCGAGTTGACATCTGAATCTTCTCCCCGGTCGAGGAATTAACTCCGCCGCGCCCAGCGCGGCTCTCACCGGTGGTATTCGCGCGGCGCGCGCGCTCGGATCAAACTCAGACCGCGAGGCGGCGCAGGTCGCCGTAGATCTCAGCCGTCTGGCGGGCGATGTCGGCCCAGTCGAAGCGCAGCACGTGCTCGCTCGCCTCCGCGACCAGACGGCCGCGCAGCGCCTCGTCGCTCAGTACGCGCTCCATCATCCGCGCGAGCGAGACCGGGTCGCGCGACTCGAAGCGCAGCCCCACGTGCTCGTTCGGCACGACCTCGCGCAGGCCGCCGGTGTCGGCGACGATGCACGGGCAGCCCGACGCCATCGCCTCCAGCGCCACGAGCCCGAACGGCTCGTAGATCGACGGCACCACGGTCAGGTCGGCGATGCGGTAGAGCGAGTGCAGCACGTCGTCGCCGATCCAGCCGAGGAAGGTGCCGTGGTCGGTCAGCCCGAGCGCACCGGCCTGCGTGCGCAGCTCAGCCTCGGCGGTGCCGGAGCCTGCCACCAGAAAGCGGACGCCGCCGAGCCGCTCGATCACGCCGGGAAGCGCCTCGAGGGCGATCTGGAAGCCCTTCTCGTAGACGAGCCGCCCGACCAGCAGCACGAGCCGCTCGTGCGGCGCCGCGAAGCGCGCGCGCAGCGCGTCGAGGTCCTCGACCGGCTGCAGGTCGAGCGGGTCGATCCCGTTCGGGATCACGGCCACCCGCGACTCGTCGAGGCCGTAGATGTCGGAGACGTGCTCGCGCATGTACGACGAGCATGTGATGACCGCGTCGGCGTTGCGCGCCATCCACGTCTCGACGCCGTGGATGTGCGACTGCGGGTGCTTGTCGACCCAGCCCTGGTGGCGGCCGTACTCGGTCGCGTGGATCGTCACGACCCACGGGCAGTCGAAGCGCCGCGCGAGTTGGTCGCCCGCGGTCGCCACGAGCCAGTCGTGGCCGTGGACGAGGTCGAAGCCGAGGCGCTCCCCCAGCTCGATCCCGGCCGCGAGCATGTCGGCGTTCATGTGCTCGATCCAGGCGACGAACTCGGTCAGGTCGCGCGGCTTGGAGGGCTCGCGCACGCGGTGGACGTGGACCCCGTCCATCTCCTGCTCGGCGGCCATCTCGGCGTCCCCGCGCGTCAGCACGTGCACCTCGACGTCCTGCTGGACGAGCTGTTCGGAGAGCTTGCGCACGTGGCGCGCGAGCCCGCCCTCGATCAGCGGCGGGTACTCCCAGGAGAGGATGAGGATGCGGGTTGAGGCCATCGGGGGGCTTGGCTCAGCGGCCAGGGGCGACCGGCGGGAGTCTAGACCGCGGATGGCTCCGCCGAGCTACATCGGGCGAGCCGAGGCGAGGCTCGGCGGGCGCTTCGGCGATCGCGGACCCGCGAGCGCGGTCAGGTGGGCCGCGCGCCGCTCGACGACGTCGAGGATGACGTCGAGCACCTGATGGTCCCACCCGTCCGCCAGCAGTCCCGCGCGGACCGCCCGCGCCGCGGCGGGCGCCTCGCGCGCCATCGCAGCCAGCCGTCGGCGCACGGCGGCCGCGCCGAGGCCCGCCTCCTCGCACAGGCGGTCCAGGTGCCGCCGGCGGACGTAGTCGGGCCGGCGCTCGCCGCCGATTCCCATCGCCGCCTTGCGCGCGAGGCCGGGGTAGGCGACGGTGCTGAGCACGTCGTAGAACGGCGCGAGCTCGGTGCGCTCGGGCGAGCGCAGCAGCGAGAAGTTCTTGCCGTGCGCGTCGTGGTTGCCGACGAGGAAGTTGAGGCCGATCGCGTCGAGCAGCACGAGCGTATGCGCGGCAGGCACCGTCGTCGCGCGTCGCACGAGCTTGAAGCAGTCGACCAGCGACGGACCGCCCTCGACCTCGTACTTGCGCTCGGACGGGATCCCGAGCGCCTGGCAGAAGTCCTCCTGATGCAGGCGTGCGACGCTGCCGTCGGAACGGCGCTCCCGGTCGTAGCGCCGCACGAGCAGGTACGGGCGGCCGCCTCCGCGACGAGGCCACGCGTCGACCGTCGGCACGCCGAGGAAGCGGCCGAGCATGAGGCAGAACGCCTCGTTGACGACGGTGCCCGCGAAGCGCGCGATCGGCATCTTCAGGATGTGCGTGGAGGGCGTGCGGCCGGCGGTGATGCCGACCCGGTCGCCCGCGAGGACGACGGGCAGCTTGTCCTGAGCGCCGGCGAGCGACAGGCGGACCTCGCCGTCCTCGTCCGCGAGCATCGGCCGATCCGGGAGAGTGGCGATCAGCTCGGCCAGCTGCACGTCGTCGAGCCAGTCGACATCGTGGCCAGGCGCCTGCCGGGGCGCGGCGTCCGGAGCCGCGAGCGTGATCGCGCCCGCGCAGTCGCCGCCGATCGCGGCCAGCAGCGCGAAGTCGTTGCGCTCGCTCACGCCGAGCCGGCGGGCGATCAGACGACGCGGCTCGCCCTCTGGCAGCAGTCCGCCGAAGTAGGCGTGCACGATTGCCGGAGCCGGGTCGCCGTCGAGCGGGAGCGACTGCGACAGCGGCGGCCGGCCGGCGGCGACCCACGCCGGGTCGTAGGTGAAGCGCGGCCCCTCCGGCTCGTCGACGAGCACGCCGGCGCGCTCCCCGAAGCAGAGCACGTCAAGCGTCGTCATCGTCCACCTCGAGCGCGATCCCGAGCACCTGCAGCACGCGCAGCGTCGTGGCGAGCTGCACCGTCGGCTTGCCGCGCTCCAGCTCGCCGACGAAGCGCGCCCCGGTGCCGGCGCTCAGCGCGACGTCCTCCTGGCGCAGGCCGCGGCTGCGCCGGACTCGGCGCACGGCCTGTCCCAGATCGCCCGGTGTCTCGATCCGACTGCCCATGATCTTCCTCTTCGGGAAGATCTCATCAATTCCTCTGGACGGAAGCCGATATCTTCCCGAACGGGACTATTCTGCGTCGCGTCTCAGCGCCGCCTCGAGCGCACCGCGGTGGCCGGCCGCCCGCCCGCGCGGATAGTCGCCGGCGAGCTCGCGCGTGACCTGAAAGGCCCAGTCGCTCGCCTGCAGCAGCGCCAGCTCGCGCAGCGCGTGCGGACCGGGCGTGCGGTCGTCGCTGCCGGCGAGCACGCGCAGCTCGGCGTCGCGCGCCTGCCAGGCCAGCTCGGCGACCTGCGGGCCGTCCCAGGTCGAGAGGTCGCGCGGCGTGCCCCACGTCGTCGTCGGCAGCCGGCCGTCGCGCACCTCGGCGGCCGCGCGCGGCACGGGCGCGGCGTCGCGCAGGGCGCCGGCGAGCGGCACCGGCTCGTGGCGGGTGAGCGCGTCGTCGAGGGAGCTGAGCGCCAGCCCCTGGCGCTCGGCCTCCTCGATCACCGCGCCGAGCCAGGCGATCCCCTCGTACCACCAGTGGCCGAGCAGCTCGGTGTCGAGCGCGCAGACGGCGAGCGCGGGGCGGCCGAGCGCAGCGGCGCCGGCGTCGAGCCGCGCGATCGCGCGGGTCACGAAGTCGGCCGCGTCGGCGCGGGCCTGCGCGAGCGCGGCGGCGTGGTCGTAGGTCGCGCCGTCGTTGCGCCAGACACGGTGGTGGTGGACGGTGAAGGCGTGGTAGTCGCGGTAGGCGGCATGCGACGGATAGCCGCCGTCGCTCCACGCCAGCTCGATCGTCGCGCGGTCGATCGGCACGAGCAGCGGCCCCTCGTCGGTCGCGATCGGCGCGAGCTGGCCGGGCGCGCCACGCCCCAGTACGTCGGTGAGGTCGACGCAGGTCGCGTGCACGCCGGCCTCCTCGAGCAGCGGGTCGAGCCATGGCGCGTGCGCGCACTCGGGCAGCCAGAAGCCGCCGCGCCACTCGCGCACGCGGTCGAAGCGCGCGCGGTGCGAGGCGATCCCGGACTCGAGCTGGAGCCGCACGCCCGCGTCGGTCGCCAGCAGCGGCAGCACGGCGTGCGTGGCCGAGGAGGTCCAGCTCGCGTACGGGGCGAACGCGCCGAGCAGGTCGCCGCCGAGCGCCTCGACGCGCCCGAGCGCGCGCTCGTAGTCGTGCGCGGCGCGCTCCAGCTCGGTCGCCCAGCGCTCGTGGCCGGCGTCGCGGCAGCCGTCGACGTCGAGCGCGTGCGTCTCGCGCCGCACCTCGCGCAGGAAGCGCACGAGCCGCTGCGGCACGCCCGGCGCCGCAAGCTGGTCGCACAGGACGGGCGTCAGCGACAGCGTCAGCCGCTGCGCGCCATCGACGCGCGCGAGCAGGTCCAGCAGCGGCAGGTAGCACGTCGCGATCGCCTCCCACAGCCACTCCTCGCCGAAGGGCCAGGTGCCGTAGCCCTCGACGTAGGGCATGTGGGTGTGCAGGACGAGCGCCAGCTCGCCGCGGGTGTCGGCGGTGGGTGGCGGGACCCGCTTCGGCCGGCTCACGCGCGGCAGACCGCCAGGAAGTCGAGCGCGCGGTCGAGGTCGCCGGGCGCCAGCTTGAAGTCGGAGGCGGCGATCGCCGGCGTGAAGCGGTCGTAGAAGGCGCCCGTGATCCCGAGCGCTCTGTGGAGGCGGTCCCAGCCGAGCCCCAGCGCGAGCGCATGCGCGCGCAGCTTGCGCGCGTGGAAGAGGCCCCACAGCTCGACCTGCTCGAAATGCGCCTCGCACAGTGCGCGGAACTCCGCAGCGCGGTACTCCTTGACGTGCCACGGGTTCTCGGACTTCTCCGCGCCGGGGGGCGCGAGCGTGAGCAGGTTCGGCGTCGAGACGTACGCGATCCCGCCGGGCGCGAGCATCGCCTTGAAGTGCTCGAGGATCTCCCCCGGGTTCTGGACGTGCTCGATCGTCTGCAGGAAGACGACCGCGTCGCACGGCTCGCTGAACGTCTCGACGAGGTCGCGCTCGAAGCGCAGGTTCTGGCGCACGTAGCGCAGCCGCGCGTGCTCGTGCGCCTCCGGGTTCGCGTCGACGCCGACGACGGAGGCCGCGCCGCGCGAGAGCACCTCGGAGCCGTAGCCCTCCCCACAGGCCATGTCGACCACGCGCCTGCCGATCGTGCGAGCGGCGATCCACTCGTAGACGACGAGGTGGCGCCGGTACCAGTAGTTCTCCTCCGGCACGTCGGGCAGCGTGCGCTCGCCCGTGAGCGCCAGCGGCGGGACGCCCTCGGGCTGGTTCGACTGAACGTAGGCGGTGCTCATGAGGGCCGACAGGGTAGAGTGCCGCGCCCGATGGAGGCACCACGCACCGACGAGGACATCCGCGAGGTCAACGCGCGCTACCACGACGTCGCGGCCGACAGCTACGACGCCAAGTGGGGCATCGACTTCGGCGAGCCCGGCCAGCAGCAGGTGCTGATGAAGCTGCGCAAGGCGCTCGGCGCGGGTGCGCTCGAGCGCGGCTGGGAGCGCTCCCTGGAGATCGGCTCCGGCACCGGCTACTTCTCCTTGAACCTGCTCCAGGCCAGCGCGATCCGCGCCGCCACGTGCACGGACATCTCGCCGGGGATGCTCGCGACGCTGCGCGCCAACGCCGAGCGGCTCGGGCTCGACGTGGAGACCGTCGCGACCGGCGCGGAGGAGCTGCCGTTCGAGGACGGCGCATTCGACCTCGTGCTCGGCCACGCGATCCTCCACCACATCCCCGACCTGTCGAAGGCGTTCGCGGAGTTCTTCCGCGTGCTGAGACCCGGCGGGACGGTCGTCTTCGCCGGCGAGCCATCGCGCTACGGCGACCGCATCGCGCGCATCCCCAAGCGCGGCGCGGCGGCGGTCGCGCCGCTGTGGCGGCGCGCGATCGGCGCGCGCGCGTTCGGGAGCGTGCCCTACGCCAACGGGAACGGCGGCGGGCACGACGCGCACGCCGAGGACCACGCGCTCGAGCGCTTCGTCGACATCCACGCGTTCGCTCCCGGCGACCTCGCCGCGGCCGCGCGCGGCGCCGGCTTCGCCGACGTCACGGTGCGCGGTGAGGAGCTGGTCGCGAACTGGTTCGGCTGGACGAACCGCGTGCTGGAGGCGACGGCCGTCCCGGAGGACGTGCCGTGGGGCTGGCGCCAGTACGCCTACCGCGGCTATCTCACGCTCCAGCAGCTGGACCAGCGGCTGCTTGAGGGCCGGCTGCCGGCGGCGATCTTCTACAACCTGCTCGTCGCGGGAGCGAAGCCGGCCGCCTGAGCCGCCGCGAGCGCGCCCTTCGCCGCCGCCAGCGCGCTCGTCACAGCCGGATCCGACAGCAGCCCCGGCGCCGCGACGCTGTCGCCGCACAGGTACACGCCGCCGCCGCGCTCGACCGCGGGCCGGTCGCGCCAGCTCGTGCCGGGCAGGTCGAGCGCGCCGGAGCGGCCCTCGAGCAGCTGGCGGCGGCGGAAGCCGACGCGCTCGCGCCAGCCGCCGAAGCTCGCGTCGAGCAGCGCCTCCAGGCGCTGCTCGCCGTCGCCGGCCGACTCGCCGGGACGCAGCGGCATCTGCGCCTGCACGAGCGCGTGGCCCTTCGGCGCGAGCGTCTCGTCGGGGCGGCTGTACGTCTCGATCCAGCCGGCCTCGTCGAGGTCCCAGACGACGAACGGATCGCGCCGCCGTGCGGTCAGCCCGAGGTCGAGCGCGAGCGTGCGCCCGCTGGGCCAGTGGAGCGCGTCGTCGCCGAGCAGCGTGCGCGCGTCGGACAGCTCGGTCGCGACGATCGTCGGACCGCCCGCCGGCAGCTCGCGCACGCGCGCGCCGGTCTCGATCCGCACGCCGGCGGCGCGCGCGCCCCGCTCCAGCGCGGCGATCATCGGCGACCAGCCGCCGCGCACGTAGCGGGCCTTCAGCGGCAGGTCGAGGAACGCCTGGCGAAAGCGCGTCCACACGAAGCCGGCGGCCAGCTCGCCCGGATCGTGATGGAAGGCGAAGACGCCGCACGAGCGCGACAGCAGCTCCGCAGCGCGCTCGCCGCAGCGCTCCGACGCCCACGCGCGAAAGGAGACGTCGTCGGGCGCCTCGCGCGTGCGCCACAGCCGCAGGACGGCCTGCGGGAACGCGATCGGCGGCGTGCGCCGCCGTCTCCCGCCGGCGCGGAAGAAGACGCCCGTGAGCGGCGGCCGCGCGACCGCCGGCAGCAGCTCGCGCTCGCGCATGAAGGACCACAGCGTCCCGTTCGCGTAGAGCACGTGCGGCCCGAAGTTCGCGACGTACGGCGGCTCGCTGCTGCGCCCGCGGCCGCCGAGTCGCTCGTGCGCCTCCAGCAGCCGCACCTCGGCGCCGCCCTCCGCGCAGGCGATCGCGGCGACGAGCCCGGCGACGCCGCCGCCGACGACGGTGATCTCAGTCATCTGAACGCTCCAGTTCGCACGCAACCCTGGGGGCCCGCCCCGCCGGCCGCATGGCCGGCTTCGCACCCCTCAGCTGCGGTACGGTAGCCCTGATGCGGACCTTGTTCCAGGGCCAATTCGAGCGGATCGACCCGGACCAATCCCGGTGGAGCTGCTGCTGAGGCTCGACCGCGACGGCGGCGCCGAGCCGCTGCACGCGCAGCTCGAGCGCGAGCTGCGCACGGCGATCCGCGCCGGCCGGATGGCGGCCGGCGAGCGGCTGCCGCCGACGCGCGCACTCGCGGCCGAGCTGGGCGTCTCGCGCGGCGTCGTCGTCGAGGCGTACGCCCAGCTCGCAGCCGAGGGCTACCTGCGCGCGCGCCGCGGCGCGGGCACCGTCGTAGCCGCCGTCGCGCAGCCGTCCGCGCCGGCGCGCGCGAGCGACCTCCCGCGCCCCGTTCCCGAGGACTTCCATCCGGGCACGCCGGACCTCGCGAGCTTCCCGCGCGCCACCTGGCAGCGCTCGCTGCGCAGCGTGCTGCGCGACGCGCCGGACGCGCAGCTCGGCTACGCCGATCCCGCCGGCACGCAGGAGCTGCGCAGCGCGCTCGCGCGCTACGTCGGGCGTGCGCGCGGCGTCGAGGCAGACGCCGAGCGGGTGCTCGTGACGAGCGGGCTGACGCAGGGCGTCGCGCTCGCCTGCCGCGCGCTGCGCGCCCGCGGCGCGCGGCGGATCGCGGTCGAGGACCCCGGCTTCTTCGTCCACCGCGCCGTGGTCGCGCACTGCGGGCTGGAGCCGGTGCCGGTGCCGGTCGACGAGCGCGGGCTGCGCACCGACCTGCTCGCAGCCGTCCAGGCCGACGCGCTGCTCGCGACGCCCGCGCACCAGATGCCGCTCGGCGGCGTGCTCGCGCCCGAGCGGCGCACCGCGCTGCTCGCGTGGGCGCAGGCGTGCGACGCGTACGTGATCGAGGACGACTACGACGCCGAGCACCGCTACGACCGCGAGCCGGTCGGCGCGCTGCAGGGACTCGCGCCGGAGCGCGTGATCTACGCCGGCTGCGCGAGCAAGCTGCTGGCGCCCGCGCTGCGGCTCGGCTGGCTCGTGCTGCCGCAGAAGCTGCGCGGCGCGGTCGCGCGCGAGAAGGCATTCGACGACCTCGGCAGCTCGGCGCTCGAGCAGCTCGCGCTCGCCGACTTCCTCGAGCGCGGCGAGCTGGACCGCCACCTGCGCCGCGTGCGCCCGCGTTACCGCGCGCGGCGCGACGCGCTGCTCGCCGCGCTCGCGCGCGAGCTGCCCGCATGGCGGGTCGGCGGCGGGATCGCGGCAGGGCTGCACGTCGTCGCGCTGGCGCCCGACGCGGTCGACGAGGCGGCGCTGCTGGCGGCGGCGGCCGCGCACGGGATGCGACTGCACGGGCTTTCGTGGTTCCAGGTGAGACCCGGACCGCCCGGCCTCGTGCTGGGCTTCGCCAGCGCGAGCGAGCCGGCGATCGCGCGCGCGGTCGGCCAGCTCGCGCGCGTCGCGGCCGAGGTGCCGGAGGCGCTCGTTCAGCCGGCGGCGATGTCCGCCGCGCCCGCCGCGCGGTAGCGCTCGAGCGCGCGTCGGCGCTCGACGGCATGGTCGACGACCGGAGCCGGGTAGTCGCGCCCGATGCGGCAGGCGGCCGCCTCCTGCTGTGCCTCGCTCATCCGCCACGGCTCGGCGAGCAGCTCGTCCGGCACGGCGCGCAGCTCCGGCACCCAGCGGCGCACGTAGATCCCGTCGGGATCGTGGCGGCGCTGCTGCAGCGCCGGGTTCAGCAGCCGGCGGAAGGCGGGCGCCGGGTCGACGCCGACGGACGCGATCCATTGCCAGTTGCCGTTGTTCTGCGCGACGTCGCCGTCGAGCAGCCAGCGCATGAACCACGCCTCGCCGGCGCGCCAGTCGAGCTGCAGATCCTTCGTCAGGAACGAGCCGACGACGAGGCGAGCGCGATTGTGCATCCAGCCGCTCGCGCGCAGCTCGCGCATGCCGGCATCGACGAGCGGATAGCCGGTGCGGCCCTCCTGCCAGGCGGCGAGCCGCGCGGGATCCTCGTCCCATGCCAGCGCGCGCATGCGCGGCTGATGCTCGCGCCGGCGGTTGGCGGGATGGTGCAGCAGCACGTGCGCGAGGAAGTCGCGCCAGGCGAGCTGGCGCACGAACGCAGCGGCTCCGGCGCCGCCGCGGCGCAGCGCGCGCTCCTCCACCTCGCGCGCGGAGAGCGTGCCGAAGCGCAGGTGCGGGGAGAGCCGGGAGGTGCCGCCTGCGAGGCGGTCGTGGCGCTCTGCGTAGGCGTCGAGGTCGCTCGCGAGGAAGCGCGTGAGCGCCTCGCGCGCGGCCGTCTCCCCGGGCGCGGCGGCCGGCTCTGCGAGTGCGTCGGCCAGCGGCAGCCGAAGGCCGGCGAGCGCCGGGATCGCGCCGCGGTCGAGTCCGCGCGGGAGCGGCGGCAGCGTCGCCGGCGCGCGCTGGACCGGCCGGCGCTCGAGCGCCTCCCAGGAGCGCTGGAAGGGCGTGAAGACGGCGAACGGCCGGCCCGCATTCGTGCGCGGCCGGCCGACGTCGGCGACGAACGTCCCCGGCCCGGGGACGGGCTCGACGCCGACTTCGCGCAGCGCGGCGCGTACGCGACGGTCGCGACCGAGCGCGTAGGGCGACGCGTCGCTCGACCAGTGCACGGCGCGCGCGCCGATCGCCTCCGCCAGCGCGGGCAGCTCGCGCTCGGGCGCGCCGCGGCGGACGACGAGCCCGCTGCCGCGCTGCCGCAGCGCGGCGTCCAGCTCGCGCAGGCAGCCGAGCAGGAAGGCGATCCGCGGCGCGGAGGCGAACCGCCCGCCGATCAGGACGGGGTCGAGCACGAAGACAGGCACGACGCGATCGTGCGCGGCGAGCGCCGCCGCAAGCGGCGGATGGTCGTGGACGCGCAGGTCGCGCCGCAGCCAGACGATCGCGGTGGAGGCCATCGCAGGGCATACGTTCGCGCATCGCGCGCGGTTGCGCCGCTCGCCGGCGGGCCCACGGGATCGCGCGCCGGCCACCGGCCCGGCGCCGTGCGCCGTCTCCCGCCGGTCACGGGCCCGGGCCCGCACCGCGCGCATAGACTTGGCCCATGCCGGGCGGGCCCGTTCGCGACTTCCCCCTCTTCCCGCTGGGCCTCGTCGCGCTGCCCGGCGAGGTCGTGCCGCTGCGCATCTTCGAGGAGCGCTACAAGACGATGATCGAGCGCTGCCTCGCCGACGAGAGCGAGTTCGGGATCGTGTGGATGTCCGACGACGGCCTGCGCGAGGTCGGCTGCGCCTGCTCGATCACCGAGGTGGTCGACCGCGACGAGGACGGCCGCATGAACATCCTCACGCGCGGCACGCGCCCCTTCCACCTGCTCGAGCGCGAGGAGCGCCTGCCCTATCCGGCGGGGGTCGTGGAGTTCCTCGACGACCGTGCGGAGGCGCCCGACGGCTCGCTTGCTGCGCTCGCGCGCGAGACGTACGCCGAGCTGGTCGAGCGCGCGACCGACACCCGGCCCGAGCCGCTCGAGCTGGCGAAGATGAGCGCTTACGACATGGCGGGAACGGTCGACTTCGGCCTCGACGCGAAGCAGGGCCTGCTCGACATGCGCTCCGAGAACGCCCGCCTGCGGCTCGTGACGCGCCTCTTCCGCGCCGCGATGAAGCGGATGGAGTTCGTCTCCCACGCCCAGGCGCGAGCGCGCTCGAACGGCAAGGTGCGGTTCCAGTAGCCGCCCGCCGCTGCACCCTCCGTCACCGGGAACGCTAAGCGAGCACCGCCGCCCGGTCTACACGCGGCGCCGCTTAACTAGCGCGCCAGACCGCACACACCTTGCGCAACCGTGCGCGTGAACGCGATCACGCGGCCCAGCTCGGGTCTCGCGCCGGCGTCGACGTCGCTGAACGTGACCGTCCCGTCCTGCGTTCTGATGCGGAAGCGCAGCAGCGAGCCCGCGCGCGCCGGCAGCGTCAGGTCCTTCCGCGCGTCGTCGGCGACGTCCTCCTGGACTCTGCGCGCGGCGAGCAGCTGCGGGTCCGACAGCGCCCGCTGCGCGCCGCCGTTGCAGCGCACCGTCCCGCCGTCGTTGACGAGCAGCGTCAGTCTCGCGCCCGGCAGCGATCCCGCGCGCGTGAGCAGGAACAGGTCGGGCGGGGTCGTGCCGCAGCCCGCGAGCGCGAGCGCCGCGGCGAGCGCCGCGACCGGAGCGACGCGCATCACGCCACCACCGCCGCCCCACCGCGCCGCGGATCGCCGCCGCCCGACAGCGCGCCGGAGGCCGGATCGCGCTCCACCGCCTGCACCCCGCCGAAGAACAGGTTCAGCGCTCTGAACGGCGCGACCGCGTGACCACCGGCCTCCAGCGCCCCCACGTCGATCCCCGGCTCGGCGTAGACGACGCCGTCCTCGAAGTGGATCCGCGGCGCCCGCACGGCATCGCCCGCCCGCATGCCGCGGTCGACCGACGCCACGATCGTCTGCAGGATCGCCGAGCGGATGCGGTTCGAGCCGGCGCTGCCCAGCACCAGCTCGGGCGCGCCGCCGCGCAGCACCGCGGTCGGCGCCATCATGCTCGGCATCCGCCGCCCGGCCGGGAGCTTGTGGAATCCGAGCGGGTTGAGGTCGTGCTCGCCGAGCATGTTGTTGAGGTGGATCCCGGTGCCCGGCACGACGATCCCTGCGCCCTCGCCGTTGGAGCACGTCACGCTGCAGGCGCCGCCGGCGCCGTCGATCGCCGCGACGTGGGTCGTCGAGCCGAGCCTGCCGGCGAGGAAGCGCTCGGCGAATCCGGGCTCCGCGAGCCCGTCGAGGAAGCCCGCACCGCGCTCGCGCTGCGTCGCGTCCATCGCCGCGACGAGCGCGTCCAGCGACGGCGGTCCGTCCACGCGGTCGAGCAGGCCGAGCGCCAGCGCGATCAGCGTGCCACCGGCCGACGGCGGCGGGTTCGTCAGCACCTCGCGCCCGCGGTAGCGCACGCGCACCGGATCGCGCGCCACGGTCGCATACGCGGCGAGGTCCGCGCGCGTCACGAGGCCGCCCTGCTCGGCCATCAGCGCCGCCACCGCCGCCGCCACGTCGCCCTCGTAGAACGGCCGCGGGCCCTCCGCGCCGAGCCGCTCGATCGAGCCGGCCAGATCCGGCTGGCGCACCGGGTCCCCCTCGCCGAGCACCCGCCCGCCCGGCGCATAGACGGCCGCGACCTCCGGCGTCAGCGTGACGATCCCGCCGAGGATCTCGACGACGTATGCCTGCTGGGCGTTGAGCGCCACGCCCGCGCGCGCGAGCACCGCAGCCGGCGCCGCCAGCTCGCGCAGCGGCATCCGCCCGAAGCGCTCGGCCGCCGTGCAGATCCCGTGTGCCATCCCGTAGGTGCCGACCGAAGCGGCTCCGACGTTGAACAGCTGCACCGCGTCGCCGAAGTTGACGTCGACCGGCACCAGCTCCGCGCGCTGCGCGAGGTCGGCGCCGCGTCCGGGCACCTCGACGAAGAAGTCGAACAGGACCGGCTCGCCGCCGCTTCCCCACAACGCGGCGTCGCCCGGCACCACGAGCATGTAGCCGCCTGCGCCGAGACCGGTCAGCAGCGGCTCCGCCGCGAACGCGGTGAGCATCGCCCCGAGCGCCGCGTCGACTGCGTTGCCGCCCGCGCGCAGCACCTCCGCGCCGGCCTCCGCGCTGAGCGGATGGCCCGCGGCGACGACGCCCTTGCTCCCGGCCGCGCGCTCGGTCACGGCCCGGGAATATCGCAGGCCGGGCGGGGCGGCAAGAGGTGGTGGTGGGACGCCTCTACCGGCGCGGCAGGAACTCGGGCACGTCCAGCTCGCGCGAGCCCCCGCCGAAGCGCGCCGGCTCGCCCATGCGCGCCACGCGCGGCTCGCCCGGCGGCTCGCGCAGCTCGGTGCGGATGCCGGCGGCGCCAAGCTCGTCGCGCGCGGCACGCCGGGCGCGCTGCTCGCCGTAGCCGGTCGCGACGACCGTCACCCACACCTGGTCGTCGAGCTTCTCGTCGACCATCGCGCCGAAGATGATGTTGGCGTCCGGATGGGCCGCCTCGGAGACCGCCTTGGCGGCCTCGTTGACCTCCCACAGCGACAGGTTCGCGCCGCCGGTGATCGACAGCAGGATCGAGCGCGCGCCCTCCATCGAGGTCTCCAGCAGCGGCGAGGCGACGGCCTGCTCGGCCGCGTCGATCGCGCGCCGCTCGCCGATCCCCATGCCGATGCCGAGCAGCGCGCTGCCGGCGTCGGACATGATCGTGCGCACGTCCGCGAAGTCGAGGTTGATCAGGCCCGGCAGCGTGACGAGGTCCGAGATGCCCTGGACGCCCTGGCGCAGCACGTCGTCGGCGACGCGGAAGGCGTCGACCATCGAGGTGCCTCTGTCGAGCACGGACAGCAGGCGGTCGTTCGGGACGACGATCAGCGTGTCGACCTCGTCGGCGAGCGCCTGCACGCCGTCGTCGGCCTGCGTGCGCCGGCGCGAGCCCTCGAAGCCGAACGGCTTGGTGACGATGCCCACGGTCAGCGCCCCGACCTCCCGCGCGATCCGCGCGACGACGGGCGCCGCGCCCGTGCCGGTGCCGCCGCCGGAGCCGGCCGTGATGAAGATCATGTCCGAGCCCTTGAGCAGCGCCTTGATGCGGTCGTACTCCTCCATCGCCGCGCGGCGGCCGATCGCGGGATCCGAGCCGGAGCCCAGGCCGCGCGTGAGCGACTCGCCGATCGACAGCGTCAGGTGCGCCGCCGACTGCTGCAGCGACTGCTGGTCGGTGTTGACGGCGACGAACTCGACGCCCGCGACCTCCGCCTCGATCATGCGGTTGACCGCGTTGACGCCGGCGCCGCCGACGCCGACGACGCGCAGCACGGGGCCGCGGCCGGGCGTGTGCTGCGCGACGTGCTGCTCGTAGACGTCGCTGCGCGGCATGCGCCGCGGCGCTTCCATCATGTTCTCCGGGATGTCGGCGCTGAAGGCGGCGCGCAGGCGCTCCTGCGGCGTCGGGACGCTCACCTCGGGCTCGGCCTCGTCGGCGGCGGGCGCGGTCGGGGCCAGCAGCGAGGGGTGCGGCGCCGCCGGAGCGGCGGGCTCCGGCGCGGCGGCGCGCTCGGCGGCGGCCGCGTCGTCGGCGGCCGCGGCCGTCGCGTCCAGGTCCGCGTCCTCCTCGGTTCTGCGGAACAGGGCCGCGAGCGGGCCCTCCCGCATGCTTGCGCGCTTACCGCTTGCCATTGCCGAGGACCTCCTTCGCGAGCGCCCGATAGGAATGGGCCGCGATGCCGTCCGGGTCGTACTTGAGCACCGACATGCCCTTCACGGGGGCCTCGGCGAAGCGGACCGTCTTCTTGATCCGCGACGCGAACACGCGGTCCCCGAAGTTCTCCTCGAGGATCTCGATCGCCTCCTTGGCGTGCAGCGTCCGCGTGTCGAAGAGCGTCGGCAGGATGCCTTCGATCTCGACGTTGGGGTTGAGGTTCTCGCGGATCATCGAGAGCGTGTTCTGGAGCTGGATGAGGCCCCGCATCGACAGATACTCGCATTGCACGGGGACGATCACCTTGTGCGCCGCCGTCAGCGCGTTGATCGTGAGCAGCCCGAGGCTCGGCGGGGTGTCGATGAAGATGAAGTCGTAGTCGTCCTCGATCGCTCTGAACGCCTTCTGCAGCGAGCGCTCGCGGCCGATCTGCGCGGCCATCGCGATCTCGGCGCCGGCGAGGTCGATCGAGGAGCAGGCGACGTCGATCTCGCGCTTGCGGATCGCCTCGCGGATCGACGTGTGATGCACCAGCACGTCGTACATCGACGTCTCGACGGTGTCGGGGTCGATTCCCTGCGACATCGTCAGGTTGCCCTGTGGGTCCATGTCGCAGCACAGCACGCGATGGCCCTCTTCCGCGAAGGCCACGGCGAGATTCAGCGTGGTGGTCGTCTTCGCGACGCCGCCCTTCTGGTTGGCGAACGCGATGACCTTGGCCGTGGAGCTCACAGCAGCCGTCTCCGATGCGGTCGGGAAACCATTACGGCGCTCTATTCGCAGCGCTGGCGGGGATTCCTCCTGCGCGTCGCGCCGCGCGCGTCAGCTCGTGGGGACGATCGCGACCGTCCAGCGGCCGCGCGCGCGCACCGCGACGCCGCGCAGCTCGCCGCCGGACAGCCGCAGCTCCCCCTTCCCGGCCGTGGAGGAGATCGCGAGCGGGGCGCCGCGCAGACCGGCGGCGCTCAGCGCGAAGCGGGCGCCGCGGCGCGCACTCCAGTGCAGCAGGGACGGCCCTGACAGGCGGATCGTCCCCAGCGCCCTGCCGCCGGTGCCGGTGAACGCGTAGGACTGCGGCAGCGGCGCGCCGGCGGCGGGAGTCGAGGTCGTCATGACGCCGGACGCGGCGCGGCGCGCGGTTCGCGAGACCGTACGAGCGACCGGCGCCGCAGGCGCCGCCGCTGCCGTGCGGGGGACCGTCGAGGCCGCGGACGCCGCAACGGTCCCGCTTCCGCCGCCCGCGGGCTTCGTCGCGGTCCGCACGGCGGTCGTCGCCGCCGGCGGCTGCCTCGTCGCCGCCGGCGTCGTCGCGGCCGTGCCGCCGCAGCCGGCGAGCAGCGCCAGCAGGCCGAGGAGCGCCGCGGCGCGCACTGCTACGGCGTCTCGGGTCGGATCGCGTACGGCGAGTCGTTCTCGAGCGTGAAGTAGACCTTGTGCGAGGCGATCGGCGCCGGCGAGCCGAAGCTCACGTTGTCGAAGACGCTGACCCCCGGCTGCGAGCCGGGATTGAAGAAGCCGGGCGTGCAGCCCGAGTTCACCGTGCCGAGGTGCAGCTTGTCGGTCGTCTGGACGGTGCACGTGATGCTGTTGGCCGTCGCGTCCCACTGGATCGTGCCGTGCTCGCTCGCGATCTGGCTGCCGCCGTCGGTCGCGACGATCGTGTAGCGCACGAGCCCGCCCGCGGCCGCGCCGGCCGGGACCGCGACCGAGAACAGCGGAGCGAAGCCGGGCGCCGCCAGCGTCAGGTCGCGCTCGCCGGTCGTGATGTTCGTGAGCCCGGTGTCGCCCTTCGGTCCGGTGTCGCCCTTCGGGCCCTGGTCGCCCTTCGGGCCCTGCGCGCCGGTCGGCCCGGGCAGGCCGCGCGGTCCCTGGGCGTTCCACGTCAGCGTGCGGTCCAGCCGGCCGCAGCGCCCTCTCGCGTTCGGGGTGTGCAGCGCGCCGCCGCGCTTCGGCGCGCAGGCGCGGATGGTCCGCGCGGCGCCCGGGCCGGTGACGGCGTAGGCGGTCCCCGCGACGGCGAGCACCGCGGCCGCGGCGAGCAGGGTGTGACGGCGCGCGAGCGCCAGCAGCTTCGTCATGACGACTCCTCTTGAGCGGATCGCAGCGCAGCGCCTGCGGACGACGCACGCCACCCTATCCTGTGAGGAACGAGCCGGCGACCGGTTGGACGACTGTCTTCTAGGCTCAGCCCCCGTGCCCAGCCTCGCCGACAAGCGCCTCGTGTTCGTGACCGGCAAGGGCGGGGTCGGCAAGTCGACGGTGTCGATCGCGCTCGCGATCGCGGCGGCGCGGCGCGGGCTGCGCACGATCGTCGCGGAGCTGAGCGGGCAGGCGCGCGCGGCCGAGACGTTCGGCGTCTCGCCGCCGTCCGGCGAGGAGGCGCGGCTCGACGGCGGCGGCCTGCACGCGATCTCGGTCGACATGGAGCGCGCGATGGAGGAGTACCTGCACGAGCGCGCGGGCCGCGTCGGCGACCTGCTCGCCGCCTCGCGCGCCTTCCACGCGTTCGCGCACGCGACGCCCGGGATGCGCGAGCTGCTGACGATCGGCAAGGTGTGGGAGCTGGCGCAGGACAGACGCCGGATCGCCCGCACGAGCCCGTACGACCTCGTCGTCGTCGACGCGCCCGCGACCGGCCATGCGCTCGGCGCGCTGCGCACGCCGGCGACGTTCGCCGAGATCGCGCGCGTCGGCCCGATCGCGAGCCAGGGGCGCACGATCGACGCGACGCTGCGCGACCCGGCGCAGACGGCGGTCGTGGCGGTCGCGCTCGCGGAGGAGATGCCGGTCACGGAGACGATCGCGCTGCGGCGCAGGCTGCCCGAGGCGATCGGGCACGCGCCCGCGGCCGTCGTCGTGAACGCGTGCCTGCCGGAGCGGCTCGGCCCGCGCCAGGCGAGGACCGTCGCGGAGGCGACGGCGAGAGCGAGATCGGCGGCCGTGCGCGCCGCGCTGCGTGCCGCCCGCTCCGAGCAGGCGCGCGCCGCGGCCCAGCGCGCGCAGATCGCGCGCCTGAGCGAGGGGGGCGCGGGCGCCGCGCCGCTCGTCGAGCTGCCCTACGTCTTCCCAGGGGGGCCCGTCGCTGGCGGCGACCGCCTCGACCCGCCCGCGCTCGGAGCGCTCGCCGACCGCCTGGAGGCGCTGCTGTGAACGACGTCGCGGCGCTGCTCGCCGGCGTGCGCGTCTGCGTCGTCGGCGGCTCCGGCGGCGTCGGCAAGACGACGACGTCGGCCGCGATCGCGGCCGGGATGGCGGCGCGGGGGCTGAAGGTCGCGGTCGTGACGATCGACCCGGCGCAGCGGCTCGCGACCGCGCTCGGCCTCGACGAGCTCGGCAACGAGCCGCACCGGATCGCGCCGCAGCGCCTCGCGGACGCCGGCATGCCGCTCGGCGAGGGCGAGCTGTGGGCGATGACGCTCGACCCCAAGCGCACGTTCGACGAGCTGATCGCGCGCCTGGCGCCCGACGCGCAGACGCGCGAGCGGATCCTCGCCAACCGCATCTATCGGGAGCTGTCGGACGCGATCGCCGGCTCGCAGGAGTTCACCGCCATCGCCAAGCTGCACGAGCTGGCGCAGGAGGGCGCCTGGGACCTGCTCGTGCTCGACACGCCCCCCTCGCGCAACGCGCTCGACTTCCTCGACGCGCCCGACCGACTCGCCGCGTTCTTCGAAGGGCGCGCGCTGCAGGCGCTGCTGCGCGGCGGCGGCACGGGCCTGCGGCTGCTCGGCCGCGGCGCCGGGCTCGCGCTCGGGCTCGTGCGGCGCGTCACCGGCGCGGAGCTGCTGAGCGACCTCTCGGACTTCTTCCGCCTGCTCGGCGGCCTGCTCGGCGGCTTTCGCACGCGCGCAGCCGAGGTCGAGGCGCTGCTGCGCGCGCCCGGGACGACGTTCCTGCTCGTCACCTCGCCCGAGCGCGAGCCGATCGAGGAGGCGCTGTTCTTCCGGCGGCGGCTCAGAGCGGCGGGGATGACGCTCGGCGGCGCGATCGTCAACCGCGTGCACGCCGACGCGCTGGCCGAGGACGACGCGGCGCTCGCCGACCTGCCGCAGCGGCTCGAGCGCGAGGCCGGCCTCTCCCCCGCGCTCGCCAAGCTCGTCGCGGCCGCGTTCGCCGACGAGCACGCGCTCGCGCGCCGCGACGCCGCCAACGTCGCGCAGCTCGCGGAGCGGGTCGGCGCCGGCGTGCCGCTGCTGCGGGTCCGGCTGCTCGACGCGGACGTGCACGACCTCGACGGACTCGCGCGGCTCGGCGCCGAGCTGTTCGCCGCCGCACGCGCGTGAGCGCGGCGGGTATCGCGCCCGCGCCGGTTGGGCATGCTGGCACCATGACCGCCGCGACCGCCGCCGGCTCCGCGCCCGACCCGGGACCGGCGGAGCGCGTCGCCGCCGGCAAGCGGGCGCGCGCCTCGGCGCCCCGCACCGCGCACGGCGAGTGGACGCCCGCGGCCGACCGCCCCGACCCGATCGCGCTGCTGGAGGAGCAGGCCAAGAGCCGCGTGCCGGAGCTCGTGCCGATCCGCCACGGCCGCATGGCCGCCTCGCCGTTCGCGTTCTTCCGTGGGGCCGCGGCGGTGATGGCGTCGGATCTCGCGAGCACGCCGGCCTCCGGGCTGCGCGCCCAGCTGTGCGGCGACGCGCACCTGTCGAACTTCGGCGGCTTCGCCTCGCCCGAGCGCGAGCTGCTGTTCGACCTCAACGACTTCGACGAGACGCTGGCGGGGCCGTGGGAGTGGGACCTCAAGCGGCTCGTCGCCAGCATCGCGCTCGCGGCGCGCGAGCGCGGCTTCGACGACGCGCAGCGCCACGCGGCCGTGCGCGCGACCGCCCGCCGCTACCGCGAGGCGATGCGCGAGCTCGCCGCGCACACCCCGCTGGAGATCTGGTACGCGCGCGTCGACGCCTCCGAGCTGGAGGCGCAGCGCGGGCCGAGACTGCCGAAGGCGGCGATGGCGCGCTTCGAGCGCACCGTCGAGAAGGCCCGCCGCAAGGACCACCTGCGCGCGTTCGCGCGGCTCGTGCACGAGGTCGACGGCGAGCCGCGCTTCCTCAGCGACCCACCGCTGCTCGTGCCGATCGAGCAGTTGCTGCCGGCCGCGCAGGCGAGCGAGCTGCACGCCGGCATGCGCGAGCTGATCGAGGCATACCGCGCGACGCTGCCCGAGGAGCGCCGCCAGCTGCTCGACCGCTACCGCTACGCCGACCTCGCGCGCAAGGTCGTCGGCGTCGGCAGCGTCGGCACGCGCGCGTGGGTCGTGCTGATGCTCGGGCCGGCGGGCGAGCCGCTGTTCCTGCAGTGCAAGGAGGCGCAGCCCTCTGTGCTCGAGCCCTACGCCGGCGCGCGCGAGCACGACAACTGCGGCGAGCGCGTCGTGCGAGGCCAGCGGCTGATGCAGGCGGCGAGCGACATCTTCCTCGGCTGGCTGCGCACGCCCGGCGTCGACGGGATCGAGCGCGACTTCTACGTGCGCCAGCTGTGGGACTGGAAGGCGTCGGCGAACGTCGAGGCGATGGAGCCGCAGACGCTCGCGAGCTACGGCCGCCTGTGCGGCGGGACGCTCGCGCGCGCCCACGCGCGCTCCGGCGACGCGGCGGCGATCGCCGGCTACGCCGGCCGCGGCGAGACGCTCGACCGCGCGCTCGCCGCCTTCGCCGAGGCCTACGCCGACCAGACCGAGCGCGACCACGCGGCCCTGCTGGCCGCGATCGAGTCCGGGCGCGTGGAGGCGCAGACCGGCGTCTGAGCGCGGACGCGCCGCGTCCGCCGTCCGTCCACCGTCGGCATCGCGCACGCTCGGCGCCCGCTACGTTCGAGCGCGATGAAGGACCCTCTGGGCCTCACCCCCGAGCAGCGCCGCGCCGCCGAGGAGCAGTTGCGGGCGCGCTACGAGTCGCGGCTGCTGCGAACGGTCGAAGTGACGGCGGACGAGCCGACGCTGTGGCCGGTGAGGCCAGGCCGCGCCCAGCTGTTCGAGAGCATGAGCGGCGCATTCGCCGAGGAGCTCCGGCTCGAAGGCTCCTTTCCCGACACCCAATTCGTGCTCGTCTACCGCCACCAATTGCGCCCGGGCCACCGCTTCGCGCTGCGCTGGCGCGTCTGGGGCGATCCAGCCTCCCAAGACGAGCCGGCCTACGACGACCGGCTCACCATGCACCTCACAGAGGACATCTTTCCAGGCGATCGGCCGCGCACAGTCGCTGCCGCGAAGCAGGGCTCATCTGGGCTGCATGAAGTCCGGAAGCGGAGCCACCCGACGCCCATAGGAGGTGACGATTCCTCGGGCGAGCGGCTCTTCCCCCTTCACGGCATAGTTGACCACCGCCTGGCGGACACAGTCGATTCCGTTCTGTACGTACTCCGGACCAATGTAGACGTACGAGTCGGGTTCCTCTCTGTTGGGAAATGGACTCGTCAGCAACGCCGACCGCGTCGCGTCCTCGTCGACGCTCGTCCATCCGTGCTTGGCCTTGCTGTGCTTGCAGCCCCAGCCTCTGTATTCGTACAGTGGGTTCACTTCGCCCCACCGCAGCACCGTGTTGCCGTGAGAGCTGAGGAACGTCGACCGCCGCCCTCCGTCGTGCTCGTGTCCTCGAGCGCGTTCAGCTCGCCCCACAGCTCGTCGCTTGCCGGCTGGTTCGGCATCGGCCGGTGCTCGGAGAGCCACAGCTGGGAGCAGACGTCGCCGCAGTCGGGCGCTCTCACCGTCGCGCCGTTGCGATAGGCCCACTCCGTCAGTTCGGCGAGGTGCTCCTGCTCGACGGTCGTCATGCCTTCGGCGCGCGCCGGCGGCGGCAGCGCGCACCACGCCAGCGCAACGGCGGCGAGCAGCAGGACAAGGCGCCGCCCGAGCACGGCGACGCGCACGAAGTCGCGCATCGGTTCCCCCTGGTTCGTCCCCCGGCGCCGTCGTGGCGCCCTGCACCCGAACGTCGGCGACAGGGCCCGCGGGTCAACGACCGCCGGTCCCGGCGCTGACTCCCGCACCCGCGGCGGCGTGCGAGGTCCCTGCCAGGGCATAGGCTCCAGCGGCGATGGACTTCGCGGCAGAGGGACTGCTGGACGGGCTGACGGACGAGCGGGCGCGCACGGAGCGGGTCGCGCTGCTGGATGAGCTGCTCGCCGACGGCGTCCCGCTCGAGGAGCTGAAGCAGGCGGTCGCCGAGGACCGGCTCGTGTTCCTGCGCGTCGAGCGCACGCTCGGAGCCGCGCGCTACACCCCGCGCGAGGTCGCCGAGCTGACCGGGATCCCGATCGAGGACGGGCTGCGCTACCGCCAGGCGCTCGGCCTGCCGCGCCCCGACGCCGACGAGCGCGTGCTGACCGACCGCGACGTCGAGGCGCTGCGTCAGCTGAAGGCGTTCGAGGCGGCGGGCCTGCCGGAGGAGGGCCTGATCGAGATGGCGCGCGTGCTCGGCGAGAGCCTCTCGCGCGTGGCGGCGGCGGTGCGCCTGTTCGTGCGCGACGCGCTGCTGGCCCCCGACGTCGGCGAGCACGAGCTGAGCGTCCGCTACGCGGCGATCAACGAGCAGCTCGGGCCGGCGATGGGCGAGAGCATGCGGCGGATCTTCGAGATGCACCTGCAGGACCAGCTGCGCAACGACGCGATCGGCCGCTCGGAGGTCACGCACGGGCGCATCCCCGGCGCGGTCGAGGTGACGATCGCGTTCGCCGACCTCGTCGGCTTCACGAAGCTCGGCGAGCAGATCCCGGCCGAGGAGCTGGGCGCGATCGCGCGCCGGCTGCTGGAGCTGGCGGGCGAGGCGGTGCGCCCGCCGGTGCGGCTCGTCAAGACGATCGGCGACGCGGCGATGCTCGTCTCGCCCGACGCGGGCGCGCTGCTCGACGTCGCGATCGAGCTGGTGCGGCTCGCCGACGCGGAGGGCGAGGAGTTCCCGCGCCTGCGCGCGGGGCTCGCGACCGGCCAGGCGCTCCAGCGCGCCGGCGACTGGTACGGCAGCCCGGTCAATCTCGCGAGCCGCGTGACGTCGATCGCGCGACCCGGAAGCGTCGTCACCACGGAGGCGACGCGCTCGGCGGCGGAGGCGACCGCCGAGGACGACGAGCGCTGGCGCTTCTCGACGCTGCCGCCGCGGCGCCTGAAGGGCGTCGACGGGACCGTGACGCTCTATCGCGTGCGCCCGGCCGGGGTCGAGGCGGGCGAGGTCAGCCGGTCGTGACGGACTCGGCCGCCGACTCGGCCAGCAGCTCGTCCGCGAGCGTGCGCAGGTCGGAGTCGAGGTGGCCGCAGAGCACGTCGCGCAGCAGCGCGCGCAGGTGGCCGGCGAGCTCGTCGGCGAGCTGATCGTCGGCCGCCCCCGGCGCGCCGCCTCCGAGCCCGGCCACGACCGCGCGCTCGAGCGTGACCGCGCGCGCGGCGCGCGCGGCGAGCGCGGCGCGCTCGGACGGCAGCGCGCACAGCGCCGCGAGCCGCTGCGCGAGGCGTCCGCTCTCGGGCCCTTCCGGCTCCAGCAGCGCGCGCAGCGCGAGCAGGTCGTCGGTGAGCGCGTCGAACGGCGTCGCGCGCTCGCGCGCCAGCTCGTAGCGGCCCAGCGCCCAGGCGACCTCGCCGGCGCGCGGGGTGCGGCGCGCGACGAGGTTGCAGAAGGCGCGCAGCTCGTCCTCCTGCGCGGCGCTCAGCAGCATGCGGCCGCGAGCCCGGGCGGCACCCGCGCCGAGCGGGGCGACGTGCCAGGTGCCGCCGTCGACGCGCGCCCAAGCGAGCGGGCCGAGCGCGAACGGACCCGCCTCGAACAGCCGCAGCGCGCTCAGCAGGCGGCGGAAGCGGGTGCGCGCGGTCGTCACCGGCGGCCCGGCGATCCGCTCGCCCTCGACCGTCAGCACCGCCAGCACGGCGCCGTGCTCGACCTCGCCGGGCGTCGACCAGACCGCCTCCGCCGGAACGTCCTCGAGCGCCTCGCCGCGCGCGAGCGAGAGGCCGTCGCCGAGCGCGACCTCGTCGGACTCGAGCGCGAGCCCGAGCAGCGGCGCGATCACGGTTGCGACCTGGCGCCCCTCGTACAGGGTCGCCTCCAGCTCGGTGTAGGCGGCCGCGAACGCCTCCGGCTGGTAGCCGAAGCTGCTCGACTCGGCGTAGACGGCCGCGAGGAACGAGCGCAGCCCCGCGTCGGCGCGCTCGCGCCCGTCCGGCGGGATCCGCGGCTCGCCGCGGCGGCGCAGGTAGGCGTCGATCCCGTCGATCGCCGCGAGCGCGCGAGCCGCGGGCAGGTAGCTCGGCAGGCGGTCGAGCACGCCCATGCGCGCGCGGATGAAGCCGGCCGTCAGCGGGCGGTAGCAGTACAGCACCGGCCCCGTGCGACCGGGCTCCTCGACGACGTCGAACGGGACCTCGGCGCCGTTGGCGGTCTCGTACGCGAGCTGCAGGCCGGCGTCCTCGGCGAACGCCTCCAGCAGCCCGTGCAGCATGCGGTTGCGCATGCGGGGCGGTTTCGCGGCGGGCGCGCGCGATCCTGCTGCGCGCAGCGCCGGTTGCAGCCGCTCAGGCGGCCGCGACCGGCGCGACGGAGAGCGCCTCGGTCGGCGCGCAGGAGCCCTCGGCGCCGAGCCAGCGGCGGCCGTAGGCGCGCATGTCTTCGATGATCGGCACGAGCGCGCGGCCCTTCTCGGTCAACGCGTACTCGACGCGCGGCGGCACCTCGGGGTAGGTGCGCCGTTCGACGATCTCCTCCTCCTCGAGCGCGCGCAGGCGCAGCGAGAGCGTGCGCGGGCTGATGCCAGCGAGCGAGCGCTCCAGCTCGCAGAAGCGGGAGCGGCCGTCGGCGAGGTCGCGGATGATCAGCAGCGTCCACTTGCCGCAGACGATCTCGGCGGTGCGGCAGACAGGGCAGTCGTCGTTGGGCGTAGCCATGCACTCCCTATGGTAGCGCAAGACTTTCCAAACTGAAGTAGGCCGGGCGGCGCTCAGCGCAGGCTCGGCGGCGCGACCGACGGCGGCGGGCCGGCGGGCGGCGCCCCGGCCGCGACCGGCTCCGGCGGGCGGGCAGGCTCGCTCGCGATCACCGGCGCGCGCCGCTCGGGGTCCGGCTCCGGCGCTTCGGCATCCCGACCGACGACGTCGTCCATCGAGGTGCCCAGCCGCCCCTCGGCGGCGACGAGCAGCTTGAAGTCGTGCGGGCTGGTGGCGACGCGCAGCGCGTCGTCCATCGACACGCGGCCGGCCTGGACGTGGTGCAGCAGCGCCTGGTCGAACGTCTGCATCCCGTAGAACTCGCCCTCGGCGATCACCTCGCGCAGGCGGCCTGTCTGCTCCGGGTCGAGGATCATGTCCTTCGCGCGGCCGGTCATCCGCAGCACCTCGCAGACGGCGACGCGGCCGCTGCGGTCGGGCGTCGGCACGAGCCGCTGGGAGATGATCCCCTTCAGCGTGCCGGCGACCATCGCGCGCGCCTGCTGCTGCTGGTGGGGCGGAAAGAAGTCGACGATGCGGTTGACCGTCTCGGGCGCGTCGATCGTGTGCAGCGTCGAGAGCACGAGGTGGCCGGTCTCCGCCGCCGAGAGCGCGGTGTGGACGGTCTCCTCGTCGCGCATCTCGCCGATCAGGATCACGTCCGGGTCCTGGCGCAGCACGCGCCGCAGCGCGCGCTTGAAGGAGGCGGTGTCGGAGCCGACCTCGCGCTGGTTGAGGATCGAGCGCTTGTCCTGGTGCAGGAACTCGATCGGGTCCTCAATCGTGACGATGTGCTCGGCGCGCGTTCTGTTGATGTGGTCGATGATCGCCGCGAGCGTCGTCGACTTGCCCGAGCCGGTCGTGCCGGTCAGCAGGATGATCCCGCGCTTCTCCTCCGCCAGCTCGGAGACGACCGGCGGCAGGCCGAGCTGCTCGACGGTCTTGATCCTCGTCGGGATCGAGCGCAGCACGAGCGAGGCGCTGCCGCGCTGGCGAAAGGCGTTGGCGCGGAAGCGCGCGAAGCCGGGGATCGCGTGCGCGAAGTCGACCTCGCCGTCGCTGGCGAACTCAGCCCGGTGCTCGTCCGTCGGGAGCAGCTCCTCGACGGCCCGCTGCGTGTCCTCCGGGGTCAGCGGCGGGGCGCCGGGGATCGGCGCGAGCTCGCCGTTGACGCGGATGAGCGGCGGGGCGCCGACCTTCACGTGGAGGTCGGAGCCGCCCGCGTCGACGAGCTGGCGCAGCGCAGCGTCGATCTCGAACACCCTCATCCATCGGCGTCCGCGCCGGCTGCCTTGAGCGTCCCGCGCCGGTCGACCGACGCACCGGGCCACGGTGCGGCGATAGCGTGCCGGGGCATGGAGGCGCGCCTCTACGGCTTCACGATCTCGAACCCGTCGAACACGGCGCGGCTGATGCTGGCGCACAAGGGCGTCGAGGCGAAGTGGGTCGCGGTGCTCCCGGGCATCCACCCGCTGCTGCTGCGGCTGCTCGGCTTCAAGCGCGGCACGGTGCCGGTGATGAAGCTCGACGGCCGCCGGATCGAGGGCTCGCTGGAGATCGCGCAGGCGCTCGAGGCACTCGTGCCCGAGCCCTCGCTCTACCCCGCCGACCCCGAGCGCCGCCGCGCCGTCGAGGAGGCCGAGCGCTGGGCCGAGGCGGAGCTGCAGATGGTCCCGCGGCGGCTGTTCCGCTGGACCTTCGCGCACTCCAACGCCGCGCGCGCCCGCCTCGCGCGCGACCTCGGCATGCCGCTGCCGACGCTCGTCGGCTGGACGAACCTGCCGATCGCCCGCGCCACGGCGGCGCGCGTCGACGCCGACGAGTCGCACGCGCAGGCGACGCTGCGCGAGCTGCCCGCGACGCTCGACCGCGTCGACGCGCTGATCGCCGACGGGGTCATCGGCGACTCCGGCGCGCCGAACGCCGCCGACTTCCAGATCGCCCCCTCGATCCGCGCGCTCTCAGGCTTCAGCGACCTGCTGCCGCTGCTCGCCGGCCGCCCGTGCGACGCGCACGCGCGCCGGTTGATGCCGAGATTCCCGGAGGGCAGACTGGAGCTGCCGGCGGCGCTGAAGACGGCGCTGCCGAACTGACGAAGCGCCAGCCACGTGCTGCCGGGCGCGGCTGGCGAGCGTAGCGGCGTGCCCGGCAGGCGCGCCGATACGCCGCCAGGCGCGTCCAGCTAGGCGACGTCTCGAAGCTTCTGGGCCTCGGCCAGCTGCTGAAGCTTCTTCAGCGACTGATTCTCGATCTGGCGGATGCGCTCGCGCGTGACGTTGAACGTGCGGCCGACCTCGTCGAGCGTGCGGGGGTGCTCCCCGCCGAGCCCGTAGCGCAGCTCCAGCACGCGGCGCTCGCGGTAGGAGAGGTTCTCCAGCGCCTCGCGCAGGGCCTCCTTCGTGAGGATCTCGGCCGCGCGCTCGTAGGGCGACTCGGCGCGCTCGTCGGCGATGAACTGGCCGAACTCCGACTCCTCTTCGTCGCCGACCGGCTTCTCCAGCGACACCGGCGCCTGCGCGGAGCGCTTGATCGAGTCGACCTCCTCCGGGTCGATCCCCGTCACCTCGGCGATCTCGTCCGCCGTCGGCTCGCGGCCCAGCTCGGTGACGAGCTTGCGCTCGGCGCGGCCGATCTTGTTGAGCTTCTCCACCACGTGCACCGGGATGCGGATCGTGCGCGCCTTGTCCGCGAGCGCACGGGCGATCGCCTGGCGGATCCACCAGGTCGCGTAGGTGGAGAACTTGAAGCCCTTGCGGTAGTCGAACTTCTCCGCCGCGCGCACGAGCCCGAGCGTGCCCTCCTGGATCAGGTCGAGGAACGGCAGGCCCTGGTTGCGGTAGTTCTTCGCGATCGAGACGACGAGGCGCAGGTTCGACTCGACCATCTTCTGCTTCGCGTCGAGGTCGCCGCGCTCGATGCGCTTGGCGAGGTCGACCTCCTCCTGGGCGGTGAGCAGCCGCACCTTGCCGATGTCCTTCAGGAACAGCTGAAGGGAGTCGGTCGTCATGTCCGGCTTGAGGTCGAGCGCGGTTCTCGCTCTGCGCCGGCCGCCGCGTCTGTCGGGCGCGCGCTCGACGTTGGCGGCCGCGGTCGCCGGGTCGATCTCCTCGACCAGCTCGATCTCTGATCTCTCGAGGAAGCCGTGCAGCTCCTCGACGTCCGCCTCGTCGAGGTCCAGCTCGCTGACGGCGGAGGACACCTCGGCGTAGGTGAGCACGCCGAGCTGCGTCCCGCGCGCCACGAGGCCCTTGATCTCCTCGAGCTCCTGAAGTTCCGCTACTGACATGTGATTCCGTTTCTCGCGTGCGCCGGGCCGTGGTGGGGTCGCCGCGGCGCGTTCATGTGGAGGAGGGAGTGCGCGTGCGCGTGGGCGCGCACCACTGCCATCCAAGCATAGGCATCAGCCTAGCCACTTCACTTTTTGAAGTCAAAGGCGTCGCACCGGCCGCGTCAGGGGAGGACCTTCGCGCGCGCGTCGTGCTGCGCATGTGTACTACGCAGAACGGACGGCAGGGTTTCAAGTTGCGGCGGGCCTCATGCCGGAACGTGCGATGTTCCGTATACTTCTGGCCGCCTTTGCCGAACGGCCGTGCGCCATGCGCGCGTCCGGCGGGGGACCCGCTGCGAGCCGCATATCGCTCGCCGGGGCGAATCGGCCGAGCTTCGGCCGTAGCGCCGCTCACCGAGCGCCGCGAGCCCGTCAGCTAACCCCGTAGGCCCGGCGCTGCCCACCCATGACCCCCCGGCGCAAGATCGCAGTGACGCTCGTGACCCTGCTCGCGCTGGGAGCTTCGATCGCGCCCGCGCTCGCCGCTCCCAACCCGGGCGGCGCCGCGCCCGGCGTGCTGACGCTGCCCGACGGCACGCCGCTGACGATCAGGCTCGGCAACCCGCTCGTGCGCGCGAAGGGCGACGGGATCGCGCTCGCCGTCCGTGCGACGGCGTTCCTGCACGACCGCATGCGGATCGCGGGCCGCGCCCCGCGCCGGAACGGGATCGTGTGGATCGAGCGCAGGGATCCCGTCGCCGGCTGGATCGCCGTCGCGAGCACCGCGGTCGCCGCCGACGGCAGCTTCGTCGCGCTGTGGCGGCCGGACCACCTCGGCCCGCTGCAGCTGCGCGCGGTGACCGCCGCGCCGCCCGTCGGCCCGCTGACCGCGGACCCCGCCGCCGACGCCGGCGCGCCGCAGCTGGCGCTCACCGTCTACCGACCGGGAATCGCGTCGTGGTACGGCCCGACCGCCCCGAACGAGACGACCGCCTGCGGAGTCCCGCTCACCCGCTGGACGCTCGGCGTCGCCCACCGCACGCTGCCGTGCGGGACGCCGGTCGCGCTGTACTACCGCGGCCACACGCTGGTCGTGCCGGTGATCGACCGCGGACCGTACGTGACCGGCCGCACCTGGGACCTCACGCAGGCCACGCACGACGCGCTCGGCGCCACCGACGGCCTGATCCGCGTCGGCGCGCTGCCGCTGACGCCTGCTGCGACGCCGGCCCCGGCGCCCGTGGCGAGCGGCGGCGCCGGCGGCTGAGCGCCCGGGTCGTCCTCCCGCTCAGCGGACGAGCCGCGGCCCGGACCCGCCCTCGCCGCCGGTCCCGTCGGGCGGCGCGGGCACGGCCTCGCCGATGCGCACGCCCGCAGCCGCGGCGGCGAGCATCGCCTCCTCGGCGCGGTCGATCAGCGTGGGCGCGTCGCGGCCGTCCTCGCCGTAGACGGCGAAGCCGATCGTCGCGGCGAGCGGCGCGCCGCGCCAGTGCTCGCCGTGCTCGACGCCCGCGCCGATCCGCTCCGCCAGCGCGATCGCGCCGGCGCGGCCGACGGCCGGCGCGATCACCCACGCGCGGCCCTGACGGTCGGAGGCGACGAGGTCCTGGCGCCGGATCGCACGGCGGATCGCCTGCGCGAGGCGCCCGTAGGGGACGCCGCGGTCCTCGGGCTGCGGGTCGGCCGCGGCGCTCATCGCGAGCCGCTCGCCGTCGACCAGCTCGACGCGCAGCAGCGCCAGCCCGCCGCCCTCGCGCTGCGCGCGGTCGACGTGGCGCTCGAGCGTCGCGATCCACAGGTCGCCGTCGTCCATCGGCGTGGCCAGCTCGACGGGGGCGCGCTGCGGCAGGGCGGTGACGGAACCGCCGATTCGCCCGGCCTCGGCAGGTCCGGCGCCGTGGCGGGCGGGTCCTGTCGCGGCGCGAGGCGATTCCGCGGGCGGGGCCGTGGAATCGTCCTCCGCCGCGCCACCCGTCCGATCGGCGTCAGCGGCCGACGCCGGGGCCTCCGCCGTGCTCGCCCAGCTGGCGCGCTCCGCGGAGGGCGCGGCCGCTGCCGCTCCCTCGATGCCCGTCGTGGGCGTGCGCTCGGCAGGCGGGTGCGCCAGGGCACCTCCGCCGATCGCCGCGAGCGCCGTCCCGCCCACCACGAACGCGACCTCCGCGAGCCGCTCGGCGAGCGGGGCAAGCGAGTCGGTGCGGGCGCCGCGAGCGTCGAGGGCAGCGGCCCACAGGCAGGCGCGCAAGGCGTCGATCGCGGCGAGCGCGGCGGGCACGTCGTGCGCGCCCGCAAGCGCGGGGACGCGGTGGACGAGCGGCGCGAGGTCGCCGCCGGGTCGCAGACGGTCGAGCTCGGCGTCGGAGCCCAGCGCGCGCGCGAGCGCAGCGCAGACCGCGGGGCCGTCGGCGGCGAGGTCGGCGGCGGGGATCGCGGCGACGGCGTCGAGCGGGGCGCGCTCGAGCAGCGTCAGCAGCCAGCCCTTGGCAACCGCCTGCGCGCGGCCGGCGAGCAGCTCGGCCTCCGCGCGCTCCACGGACACGGGCCGGCTCGGACGTGGGGGCGGGGCGGGTCCCGAATCCGTCATCCGGCTGTCTATACCAGCGCATCCCGACGTCCGCACCTGCGGATGGACAGAATGGACGCGTGCCCAGCAGCCTGCTGCCGATCGAGGATGCCCGCGCGATCGTCGCGTCCAGTTGCGCGCCGCTGCCGGCCGAGCCCGTGGCCGTTGGGGATGCGACCGGTCGCGTGCTCGCCGCCGATCTGCGCGCGGCCGCTGACGCGCCCGCCTTCGACAATTCGGCCATGGACGGCTTCGCGGTGCGCAGCGACGCGTCCAGCGGGCCGCTGCCCGTCGTGGACGAGTCGCGCGCCGGCGCGCCGGCGTCCAGGGCGCTCGCGCCGGGCGAGGCGATCCGCATCTCGACCGGCGCCGCGCTGCCGGCCGGCGCCGACGCCGTCGCGCCGGTCGAGCAGGCCGTCGAGCAGGACGGCCACGTGACGCTCGCGGCGGCGGTCGCCCCCGGCCAGCACGTGCGCCGCGCGGGTGAGGACCTGTGCGCCGGCACGGTCGTGCTGCGCACCGGCGCGCGGCTCGACGCCGGCGCGCTGACCGTCGCGATCGCCGCCGGCGCGGGCGTCGTCGCGTGTGCGCGCCGGCCGCGCGTCGCCGTGCTGTGCACCGGCGACGAGCTGCGACCCGCCGGCAGCGCGCTCGCGCCGGGCCAGATCCACAACTCGAACGGCCCGATGCTCGCCGCGCTCGCCGCGCAGGCGGGCGCCGAGGTCGTCGCGGCGGCGACGATCGGCGACGCCCGCGCGGCGACCGAGGCGGCGCTCGCGGCGGCGCTCCAGCAGGCCGACCTGACGATCCTCTCGGGGGGCGTCTCCGTCGGCCCGCACGATCACGTCAAGCCGGCGCTCGCGGCGCTCGGCGTCGGCGAGCGCTTCTGGCGCGTCGACCTGCAGCCCGGCAAGCCGACGTGGTTCGGGACGCGCGGCGCGCAGCTCGTGCTCGGCCTGCCCGGGAACCCGGTCTCCAGCTTCGTGACGTTCGTCCTCTTCGCCCGCCCCGCGCTGCACGCGCTGCAGGGCGCGCCGCCGCTGCCCGCGCGCGAGCTGGCGGCGCTGACCGCCGCGGTCCCCCGCCGCGGCCGCACGCAGGCGCTGCGCGTGCGGCTCGACGCCGCCGACGGCACGCTGCGCGCGACGCCGACCGGCGCGCAGGGCTCGCACGTCACGGCCTCGCTGGCCGGCGCCGACGCGCTCGCGTTCGTCGCGGCCGGCGAGGGTGTCGCGGCCGCGGGCGAGCAGGTCGCGATCGAGCGGCTCTGAGCGGCGCACGCACCGAAACGACTGCGTATTGCTTTCTTTTCCGGTCTGTTGCGGCTAGAGTCGGGCGATGGCAAGCGCCGCCTCCGAGGCGGCGGTCGCCTCGCTCCGGGGGACGGCACACGCGCAAGCGCGGCGCGACGCGCACGACGCTGCGCTCGCGGCGTGGGCGTGCGCGCTCCCGTGCGCGGCGCTCGCCACCGCCGCGATCCTCGTCCTCGGGCCGCCGCTGGGACGGCTGCTGCTCCCCGCCGATCCGGGGGCGTACTCGTTTCTGCCCGACGTCCTCGAGATACATCCCGAACCGACCGAGAACGCGCGCTACCTGATCGCGCTCTGCGCGCCGCTGCTCTGCGCGCTCGCGATCGCAGCCGCGCCGCGTTGGATGCCCCGGCTGCAGGCGAGCGCGATCGCCCTCGGTGCGATCGGCGCCCAGGCGGTCCTGGCCGCCGTCGTGCTCGCCTCGATCGTGGCGCAGTACCGCATGCGGTTCGGGCTCGTGTACACGCGCGGGCTCTCCCCTCCGTTCACCCAGCGCTACTTCTCGCCCGCGACGCTCGCGATCGCCGCGCTGCTGACGGCCGCGACCGCGAGCGCCCTGCGCTCGCCGGGCATTCGCCGGCGAGCCGCCGCCGCGCTCGCCGGCGAGCACCGTCGGCGCACGCTGCTGCTGACCGCCGTCGCGGTCGTCGCGACGGCGCTCTGGGTGCTGCACGCCGTCCACACCGACGCGGAGATCGGCGCTGCGCAGCAGGACGTGCGCTACCACCTGGGCTTCACGCTCGACGAGACGTTCGCGGTGCTCGACGGCCGCACGCCGCTCGTGAACTTCACCGCCCAGTACGGCTCGCTGTGGCCCTGCGCCATCGCGCTGCCGATGCTGGCATTCGGCAAGACCGTGTTGGCGTTCACGACCGCGCTCTGCACGATCTCGGCACTCGCGCTGCTCGCGACCTTCGGCGTCCTGCGGCGCGCCGCGCGCAGCGCCGCCGTCGCGCTGCTGCTGTACCTGCCGTTGCTCGCGACGAGCCTCTTCATGATCGGCGGCACCCTGCGGAACCGCTCCTCCGTCGGCAGCTACTACGGAGCCCTGCCGCTGCGCTACGGGCTGCCGCTCCTGCTCGCCTGGCTCACCGCGCGGCGCCTCGATCACGAGCGCAGCACAGCGGCCGGCGCCTGGGCGCTGTTCGCCGTCGCGGGGATCACGGTGCTCAACAACCCCGACTTCGGGCTCGCGGCGCTCGGCGCCACGCTCGCCGCGCTGCTGTGGGCCGGCGGCCGGTCGACGCGTGCCGCGGCCGGCCGGCTCGCCACGACGGCGGCCGCCGGCCTCGCAACCGCGTGCGCGCTCGTGACGCTGCTCGCGCTCGCGCGCACCGGCGCGCTGCCGCAGCCCGCGCGGCTCTTCGACTACGCGCGCGTCTACGGCGTCGGCGGCTTCGCGCAGATGCCGATCCCGGGCGTCCTCGGCGTGCACCTGCTCGTCTACCTCACGTTCGTCGCGGCGATCCTCGCCGCTACCGTCCGCGCGCTGCGCGGGGCGCGCAACCGAGTGCTGACGGGGATGCTCGCCTGGAGCGGCGTGTTCGGCCTCGGCGCGGGCACCTACTACGTCGGCCGCTCGCATCCCGACTCGCTCGTCTACCTGTTCCCCGCCTGGTCGCTGGCACTGGCGCTGCTGACGCTGCTCGCGATCGGCGAGCTGGCGCGCCCGCGGCTGCGCGCGACGGCGCTCGGCGCGCTGATCGCGCTGTTCGGCTTCGGCGTGTGCGCCTGCTCGCTGGCGCAGACGCCGACGCCGTGGGAACAGCTCAGTCGGCTCCAGGCGCCCTTCGAGCCGACGGAAGCGGTGCCGGACCCCGACCCGCTCGCCCCCTCGCGGAACCCGGCGGTGCGCCGCTTCGTCGCCTCGCTCGCCGACGGGACCGACCGCTTCGTCGTCAAGCGCGGCGCGCCCGTCGCGATCCTGCTCACGACCGGGCACCGCGTCGCCGACGCCTACGGCGTCGTCGACGTCACGCCCTACACCGGAATCGAGTCGCTCTACACGGTGCAGCGCATCGACGCGACCGTCGCGGCGCTGCGCGCCGCCGGCGGCAACACGGCGATCCTGCCGGACCCGCTCGACCCGAGCGTGCTGACCGTGCTCGGCCGCGACGGCTTCGAGCTGCTCACGCCGCGCGGGCTGCGCCCCTACGTCCCGGGCCGCACGAGACCGCTCGCGCTGCCGTGGCCCGAGGGCGCCGTGATCAAGATGGTCGACGCGCAGCATCTTCACCCGCGCGCGCTGGCCGACGACCACTGAGCAGCGGGATCGCGGGCCGCGCGAACGGGCACAATCCCAGGCGTGCTCGCTCCTCTGCTCGCGCTGCTCGCCCTCGTCGCTGCGCTGGTCGCGGCGCGCCGGCATCAACGTGCCGAGCGTGCGCCGGCCCGCGTCGCGCACCTCGACGACGACACGACGATCGCCGCCGGCGGCGCAGTCCGCTCCGTGCAGACGGGCGAGCTGACGCTGCCCGCTGATGCGCTGGAGCGGCTGTGGAGCCCGATGCAGCTCGAGCGCCTCGCGCGCACGTACTGGCACTTCCTGTCGCGCTGCACGCTCGGGCTGATCAGGGTCGACTACGGCGAGAACCAGCGCACCGTGGTCGTCCTGCGGCGGCCGCTGCGGCTGCTGCGCTTCAAGGCGCCCGAGTACGCGATGGACGCGCGGCGCGGCACGGTGCGCTGGCGGATCGAGGACGGCCTGCTCGTGGCGCGGCGCGGCTGCCGCGGCGACGGCTACCTGCAGATCGACGTGCAGCGCCTGCCGGGCGCGGACGGCGGGGCAGGCGGGGACCGGGTCGACCTCGCGCGCATCCGCGTCGAGGTCGCCGTCGCGAACTTCTACCCCTCGATCGCGAGGCGCCTCAGCCGTCCGGTCTACCGCATCACGCAGTCGCGCATCCACGTGCTCGTGGCCTACGGCTTCCTGCGCTCGCTGGCGCGGCTCGATCTCGCCGAGTCCCGCGTCGGGCGCTTCGCCGCGCAGGAGCTGACCGTCGACGACGTGCCCGACCCGCCGCTGCCGGACGCGGCCGCGCCGGGCGCTCAGCCGTAGCGCTCGCCGGTGACCGCGCGCAGCTTGCTGCGGTCGTGGCGGGCGGCGATGCGGCGCACCGTGCCCGAGCGCGAGCGCATCACGAGCGACTCGGTGCTGGCGCCGGAGCCGCGGTAGCGGACGCCCTGGAGGACGTCGCCGTCGGTCACGCCCGTGGCCGAGAAGAAGACGTCGTCGCCTCTGCAGAGGTCGTCGCAGGCGAGGACCCTGTCGAGGTCGTAGCCGGCGTCGAGCGCGGCTCTGCGCTCCTCGTCGTCGCGCGGCCACAGGCGACCGAGCAGCTGGCCGCCCATGCACTTCAGCGCCGCGGCGGAGATGACGCCCTCGGGCGTCCCCCCGATGCCCCACAGCAGGTCGACCGGCGAGCGCTCGCTGACGGCGAGCAGCGCGGCCGAGACGTCGCCGTCGAGGATCAGGCGGATGCGGGCGCCGGCCTCGCGCACCTGCTTCATCGCCTCCTCGTGGCGCGGGCGGTCGAGCATCACGACGGTCACGTCGCCGATCCCCATGCCCTTGCGCTCGGCGATCAGTCTGAGCGTCTCGGGCAGCGGGCGGTCGAGCGAGAGCAGGTCGGCGATCTCCTCGCCGCCGGCGATCTTCTCCATGTAGACGCACGGGCCGGGGTCGAACATCGAGCCGCGCTCGGCCAGCGCGATCACCGCGAGCGCGCTCGGCATCCCGAGCGCCGTCAGGCGCGTGCCCTCGAGCGGGTCGACGGCGATGTCGACGCGCGGCGGCGTGCCGTTGCCGATCTGCTCGCCGTTGTAGAGCATCGGCGCCTCGTCCTTCTCGCCCTCGCCGATCACGACGACGCCATCCATCGGGACCGACTCCAGCACGTGGCGCATCGCGTCGACGGCGGCCTGGTCGGCCGCCTCCTTGTCGCCGCGGCCGACGAGGCGGGCGGCGGCGAGCGCGGCCGCCTCGGTGACGCGCACGAGCTCGAGCGCGAGGTTGCGGTCTGGGCGGGTGGCCGACATGCGGGCCGGCACGCTAGCAGCGTTCGCGGCCGGGTAGGGTCAGCGGCGATGGTGCTGCGGCGCCTGCACCCGGACCCCGCGGTCGTCGATGCCGCCGAGCAGTTCGGCGACCTCGGCCTGCCGGCGCGCGCCCACAGCGAGCGGCCCTGGACGATCGCGAACTTCGCCTCGACGGCCGACGGGCGCGCCGCGATCGACGGCAGGACGCGCGCGATCGGCGACGACGGCGACATGGAGGTCTTCCGCCGCCTGCGCACGCAGGTCGACGCGATCCTGGTGGGGACGCGCACGCTCGCGATCGAGCGCTACGGACGCGCGGTCAGACGACCGGAGCTGCGTGAGCTGCGCGCCGCGCTCGGGCTCGCGCCCGAGCCGCTGATCGCAACCGTCAGCCGCAGCGGCGAGCTGCCGCTCGACGCCCCGCTGTTCGCCGAGCCGCAGGCGCGCGTCGTCGTCTTCGCGCCCGATGGGACGCCGGCGCCGGAGTGCGCAGCGGACGTGACGCTCGTCGGGCTCGACCCGGCCGCGCTCACGCTCACGAGCGTCCTGCGCACGCTGCGCGCGGAGCACCGCGTGCGCGCGCTGCTGTGCGAGGGCGGCCCGACGCTGATGGGCGCGCTGCTGCACGAGGGCCTGCTCGACGAGCTGTTCCTGACGCTCTCACCGCAGCTCGCCGGCGGCGGCGCGGAGCCGACGATCGCGAGCGGGTCGGCGCTCGGCGAGCCCGCCGGGCTGGAGCTCGTGTGGGCGCTGGAGCGCGCCGGCTCGCTCTACCTGCGTTACGCCGTGCGCCGCGGGTAGCCTCCCTTGCGATGAGGATCGCCTGCGGCTTCGACCATGCCGGCGTCCCGCTGCGGGACGCGGTGCTCGACGCGCTCGCGCAGGAGGGCCACGAGGTGCTCGACGCCGGCACCTACGACGACTACCCCTACGCCGCGGCGGCCGTGGCGCGCGCGCTGCGCGACGGCGCCGAGCGCGGCGTGCTGGTGTGCGGCTCCGGCGCCGGCGTCTCCGTCGCGGCGGCGAAGCTGGCGGGCGTGCGCGCCGCGACGGTCCACGACGGCTACACCGCCCACCAGTGCGTCGAGCACGACGACCTCAACGTGCTGTGCCTCGGCGCGCGCGTGATCGGGCCCGAGCTGGCGCGCGAGCTCGTGCGCACGTTCGCGGCCGCGCGCTTCAGCGGCGAGGAGCGCCACGTCCGCCGGCTCGGGCAGGTCGCCGCGCTCGCGCAGGACGGCCCCGACGCGCTTCCCACCGAACCCGCGACCGCGACAGGAGACCGGCGACCATGAGCACCGTTCCCGCCACCACGCCGATCGGCCGGCTGGCCGAGCTCGGCACGAGCGCCTGGCTCGACTCGATCCGCCGCTCGATGCTGACGGGCGGGGACCTCGGACGGCTCGTCGAGCACGACGGCGTCGTCGGCGTCACGTCGAACCCCTCGATCTTCGAGCAGGCGATCCTCGGCAGCCCCGACTACGACGAGCGCCTCGCGCAGCTCACGCACAACGGGAACGGCGTCGAGGAGATCTACTGGACGCTCGCGATCGAGGACGTGCAGGGCGCCGCCGACGTGCTGCGGCCGGTGTGGGAGCGCACCGGCGGGCAGGACGGCTACGTCTCGCTCGAGGTCGCGCCGAGCGTCGCGCGCGACACCGACGCGACGCTCGCGATGGCGCGTGACCTGTGGGCGCGCGTCGACCGCCCCAACGCGATGATCAAGATCCCCGGCACGCCCGAGGGCGTCCCCGCGATCCGCGGCGCGATCGCCGAGGGGATCAACATCAACGTCACGCTGCTGTTCTCGCTGGAGGCGTGGGCGGCGATCGCGGAGGCGTGGCTCGCCGGGCTCGAGGACCGGGCCGCCGCGGGCGAGCCGGTCGACGGGATCGCCTCGGTCGCCTCGTTCTTCGTCTCGCGCGTCGACAGCTCGACCGACAAGCGACTGAAGGCGCTCGGCCGGGAGGATCTGTGCGGGACCGCGGCAGTCGCCAACGCGCAGCTCGCCTACGAGCGCTGGCAGCAGCTCGTCCGCGGCGAGCGCTTCGCCGCGCTGCGCGCGAAGGGAGCGCGCCCGCAGCGGCTGCTGTGGGCGTCCACCGGCACGAAGGACCCCGCCTACTCCGACGTCAAGTACGTCGCCGAGCTGGCCGGGCCCGAGACGGTCAACACGATGCCGCTCGCGACGCTGCTCGCCTATCAGGACCACGGCGCGCCGGCCGAGCCGCTGCTGCCCGACGCGGCCTCCGCTGCGCATGCGGCGATCGCGGCGGTCGAGGCTGCCGGCGTCTCGCTCGAGGAGGTCACCGACGAGCTCCTGGAAGCCGGGATCGTCCAGTTCGCCGACGCGATGGACCGCCTGCTGGCGGGCGTCGAGCGGCGTCGCGCGGCCGTGATCGCCGGCGAGCCGGCGAGCGTCGAGGCGCGCCTGACCGACGCGCAGGCGCGCGCGATCGGCGCGCGCGCCGCCTGGGCGCAGGAGCAGCAGGTGCTGCGCCGCGTGTGGGCGAGAGACGACGCGCTGTGGGCGCCCGGCGACGACAAGCCGTCCGAGCGGCTCGGCTGGCTGACGGCAGCCGATCATTCGCTCGAGCAGCTCGCCGACGTCCTCGCGTTCGCTGCCGAGCTGCGCGCCGAGGGCTTCAGCGACTGCGCGCTGCTCGGGATGGGCGGCTCGTCGCTGGCGCCGGAGGTGCTGTGGCAGACGTTTGGCTCGGGGGTGCCGGAGCCGCCGGAGGCGGGATCCCCGCCACGCACCGGCGGCGGGGGTCTGCGGCTGCACGTGCTCGACTCGACCCACCCCGACGCGGTGGCCGCGCTGGAGGCGAGGCTGCCGCTCGACAGGACGCTGTTCCTCGTCTCCTCGAAGTCGGGCGGCACGCTCGAGCCGCGCTCGATGCACGCCCACTTCCACGCGCTCGTCCCGGACGGCCGCCAGTGGGCGGCGATCACCGACCCGGGCACCGCGCTGGAGGGGCTGGCGCGCGAGCAGGGCTTCCGCCGCGTCTTTCACGGCGCGGGCGACGTCGGCGGCCGCTACTCGGCGCTGACCGCGTTCGGCGTCGTGCCGGCGGCGCTGATCGGCGCCGACGTGCGCGGCCTGCTGGAGCGCGCGGAGGTCGCCGCGCGCGCCGCCGATCCGTCGCTGCCGCCCGACTGCGCGCCCGCGCTGTGGCTCGGCGCGGCGCTCGGCGAGCTGGCGAACGGCGGCCGCGACAAGCTGACGTTCGTCGTCGACGAGCCGCTGCGCTCGCTCGGACTGTGGCTGGAGCAGCTCGTCGCCGAGTCGACCGGCAAGCGCGGCAAGGGCATCGTCCCGATCGCCGACGAGCCACTGGCCGGACCGGAGGCGTACGGCGACGATCGCGTGTTCGTGCACCTGCACCGCACGTCGGGCGAGGGGGACGCGCACGTGGCGGCGGCGTTGGACGCGCTCGCCGACGCCGGCCACCCGGTGATCGCGTTCCCGTTCGAGGAGCCGCTCGACCTCGGCGCGCTGTTCTTCCACTTCGAGCTGGCGGTCGCGGTCGCCGGCGCCGTGCTCGGGATCGACGCGTTCGACCAGCCCGACGTGCAGTCGGCGAAGGACGCGACCGTCGCGACGATCGAGGCGTACGCGCGCGACGGCGCCTTCCCCGCCGCCGACGCGGCCAGCGCGAGCGGCGAGCAGGCGGCGGAGGCGCTGCGCGAGCTGCTCGGGCAGCACGCCGGTGCGGGCGCCTACGTCGCGACGATGGCCTACCTCGCGCCCGACCCGTCTGTGGACGAGGCGCTCACGGAGCTGCGCACGGCGATCCGCGCGCGCACGCGGGCGGCGACGACGGTCGGCTACGGCCCGCGCTTCCTGCACTCGACCGGCCAGCTGCACAAGGGCGGCGCGCCGATCGGCGTGTTCCTCCAGCTCGTCGACGCCAGCGGCACGCGCGTCGAGATCCCCGGCCAGGCATACGACTTCGCCGCGCTCGTGCGCGCCCAGGCGATCGGCGACGGGCAGGCGCTCACGCAGCGCGGCCTGCCGTTCCTGCGGATCGACGCGGGCGCGGATCCGGCGGCAGCGATCCGCGCACTCGCGGCGGCGCTCTCGTGAGCACGGCGCAGGCACCGGCGGGCGGGCTCGTATCCGCGAACCCGTTCGCGGCCGACGTCGACGAGCGCCTGCCGCCGCCTTCCACGCTCGTGCTGTTCGGCGCTACCGGCGACCTCGCCGCGCGCAAGCTGCTGCCGGCCGTCTACGACCTGCTCGCCGACGGGCGCCTGCCCGAGCGCTTCCGCCTGCTCGCGGTCGTGCGCGGCGACCGCGACGACGCATGGTTTCGCGCGCACGCGCGCGACGCGATCGACGCGCACGCCCGCCGCTCGCTCGACGAGCGGCTGTGGGACGCCCTGGAGCCGCGCATCGGCGTCGTCTCGGGCGACTACGGATCGCCCGAGCTGTTCCGCACGCTGGCCGACCGGCTCGACGCCGACGACGAGGCGGACGGCGGGCCGACGCAGCGGCTCTTCTACCTCGCGATCTCCCCCGGCTTCTTCGCCGACACCGCCCGCCGGCTGTGCGAGGCCGGGCTCGGACGCGGCGCCGACGCGCCGACGCGCCTGCTGATCGAGAAGCCGTTCGGCCGCGACCTCGCGAGCGCGCGCGAGCTGAACGCGGCGATCGAGTCCTCGTTCGAGGAGCGCCAGGTCTTCCGCATCGACCACTACCTCGGCAAGGAGACCGTCCAGAACCTGCTGGTGCTGCGCTTCGGCAACGGCATCTTCGAGCCGCTGTGGAACCGCACCGCGATCGACCACGTGCAGATCACGGTCGCCGAGGACATCGGCATCGGCCACCGCGCCGGCTACTACGACCGCGCCGGCGCGCTGCGGGACGTGATCCAGAACCACGCCCTGCAGCTCCTGAGCCTCGTCGCGATGGAGCCGCCGGCGAGCTTCGACGCCGACCTCGTGCGCGACGAGAAGGCGAAGGCGCTGCACGCCGTGCGCCCGCTCGACGCGCGCCTCGACGCCGCGCGCGGCCAGTACGCGGCCGGCTGGATCGCCGGCGAGCGCGTGCCCGGCTACCGCGAGGAGGAGGACGTGCCGCCCGCCTCGCGCACCGAGACGTACGCGGCGCTGCGCGTCGAGGTCGACAACTGGCGCTGGGCGGGCGTGCCGTTCTACCTGCGCACCGGCAAGCGGATGCCGCTGCGCACGACCGAGGTCGCGATCGCCTTCAAGCCGGCGCCGCACCTGCCGTTCCGCGGGCTCGAGGCGCCGCCGGCGCCGAACGAGCTCGTCATCTCGGTGCAGCCGAACGAGGGCGCGACGCTGCAGATCGCCGCGAAGGTGCCGGGCACCGCGCTGCGGATGCGCCCGGTGCAGATGGACTTCCAGTACGGCACGTCGTTCCTGCGCGAGTCGCCGGAGGCGTACGAGCGCCTGCTGCACGACGCGCTGCTCGGCGACGCGACGCTGTTCACGCGCGCCGACGAGGTCGAGGCCGCGTGGCAGATCGTCGACCCGGTGCTCGGCGCCTGGGAGGCGGCGGATGACGAGCCCGAGCGCTACGAGGCCGGCACGGCCGGCCCGCGCTCGGCCGAGCAGCTGCTCGCGCAGGACGGACGCGCGTGGAGGCCGCTGTGAGCGCCCTTGCCGACGCACCGGACGCCCGCGAGCGCAGCGAGTGGCGCGGCGAGGACGTCGGCGCCGCCGAGGTCGCCGAGCGGCTGCTGGCGCTGGGCCGCGAGCACGCGCGCCACGAGCACGGCCACGCCGCCACGCGCACGCTGAACCTGCTCGTCGCGCCCGGCGAGGACGTCGCGCCTGAGCATCTCTCCGACCAGCTCGCCGGCCTCGCCGACCGGCATCCCTCGCGCACGATCGTCGTGCGCGAGCATGACGCCCGGCGCCTCGACGCGCACGTCGCGATCGACTGCACGGTCGGCTCGCGCGCGGGCGGCGCCGGCCACTGCCACGACATGGCGCTGCTGAGCGCCGACGCCGAGCGGCTCGCGCATGCCGACTCGCTCGTGCGCCCGCTGCGCGTCGCCGGCCTGCCGACCGTCCTGTGGCTCCCCGGCGCGCGCGCGAGCCGGGCGCAGGACCCGCTCGGGGCGCTCGCCGACGCGATCGTGCTCGACTCGGGCGTCGCGAGCGGGGCGGCGCTCGCCGACGCGTTCACCCGCGCCGCGGCGCTCGACGTGCCGCGCGTGCGCGATGTCGCGTGGCTGCGGCTGCGGCGCTGGCGCCGCCACGTCGCCGCGCGCTTCGACGACCCCGCAGCGCGCGCGCTGCTGGAGCGGATGGAGCGCGCCGAGCTGCGCTCGTGCGCGGCCACGCAGGCGAGCGCGCTGCTGCTGGCCGGCTGGATCGCCGCGCGCGCCGGCTGGGCTGTCGAGCGGCTCGCGCTCGCGCCGGACGGCTGGGAGGGCGTCGCGCGGCGTCCGGACGGCGGCGCCGTGGCGCTCGCGCTCGGGCCGCCGGAGCGGCCGGGCGTGACGGGCATCCACGCGCTCGCGCTGCATGCCGGCGGCGCGACGGTCGCGCTGGGCGCGCCGGTCGCCGCGCCCAACCCCGCGCGCGCGTTCGCCGCCGCGCTCGGGATGTACGACACGCCGACGCCCGGCTACGCGCCCGCCCTCGCGGCGCTGCTCGGCGGGCTGGGACGGGCGGGCGCATGATCGCGCTGACCGTCGTGGAGGACGCGGAGGCAGCTGCGCGCACGTGCGCGCAGCGCGTCGCGGCGGCGATCGCCGATGCGCGCCGCGCGCGCGGTGCCGCCCACGTCGCGCTCGCGGGCGGACGGACGCCGGCGCGCACGTACGAGCTGCTGGCCGGCCACGTGGACGACTGGCATGGCGTCCACCTGTGGTTCGGCGACGAGCGCTGCGTGCCGCTCGACGACCCCGAGAGCAATCATCGCCTGCTGGCGCGCACGCTGCTCGCGCGGCTGCCCGGCGGCGCCGCGCAGCCGGTGGTCCACGCGTTGCAGGGCGCCGGCGACGGCGACCCGCCCGCGGCGGCCGCCGCCTACGAGCGAGCGCTGCGCGCCCAGCTTCCGGCGAACGCGGACGGAATCCCGCAGCTCGACTTCAACCTGCTCGGGCTCGGCGAGGACGGTCACACCGCCTCGCTGTTCCCCGACGACCCGGCGCTGGAGGAGCGCGAGCGCCTCTGCGTCGCGGTGCACGGCAGCAAGCCGCCGTTCGAGCGCGTCACGATGACGCTTCCGATGCTGCTCGCGGCGCGCGCGATCGTCGTGCTGACGGCGGGCACCGGCAAGGCGTGGGCGGTCGGCGCGATGCTGGCCGGTGCGAGCGCGCGCGTGCCGGCGAGCCTGCTGGCCGACGGCGCCGTCGAGCTGATCGCCGACCGCGCGGCGGCACCCGCATAGAGCGCCTGATTCCTTACCGTTCGCGGAACTCTCAGCCCCGAGGTGGTTTCACCCGCCCGCGTTCGTGACAGACTGACGGGGATGCCGAGCGAGACGGCAGCGCCGCCGGGCGCGAGGAGGGACGTGCTCGACGCGCTGAGCGACACGCGCGCTCGCACGTTCGCGCTGGTCGCGCACCTCGACGACGGCGCGCTCGAGCGCGTCCACTCGACGCTGATGAGCCCGCTCGTCTGGGACCTCGGCCACATCGCGGCGTTCGAGGACCTGTGGCTCGCGCACCGCGGCGCCGGGCTGGCGCTCCTGCGCCCCGACCTCGCGGAGGTCTACGACGCCTTCGAGACCCCGCGCGCCGGTCGCGGCGAGCTGCCCTACCTGCGCCGCGCCGACGCGCTCGCCTACCTCGCCGACGTGCGCGAGCGAGCGCTGGAGCGCGGCACCCGCGACCCGCTCCTGCTCGAGCTCGTGCTCCGCCACGAGCAGCAGCACACCGAGACGATGCTGCAGACGATGGAGCTGGCGCGCCTGCCGGCGCCCCCGCACGCCGCGCCGCCGCCCGCTCCCACGTCCGGCTGGGCGCTCAGCGGCCTGGAGCTGGTCGAGGTCCCTGCCGGACCATGCACGCTCGGCGCGCCCGCCTGCGGCTTCGCCTACGACAACGAGCGCCCGCGACACGAGCGCGAGCTGCGCGCCTTCCGCATCGGACGCACAGCCGTCACGAACGCGGCGTTCGGCGAGTTCGTCGCCGACGGCGGCTATCGCCGGCCCGAATGGTGGTCGCGCGAGGCGTGGGCCTGGAAGGAGCAGTACGACATCGAGCGGCCAGCCGGGTGGACGGCCGACGGGCGCGAGTGGCTGATGGACCGCTGCGAGCCGCTCGACCCGGGCAGGCCCGTCGTCCACGTCTCCTGGTTCGAGGCCGACGCCTTCGCCCGGGCGCATGGCGCGCGCCTCCCCACCGAGGCCGAGTGGGAGAAGGCGGCGACCTGGGATCAGCAGACGGGGACGGCGCGCGCGCAGCCTTGGGCTGCGCCTGTCGGCGCCGGCGCGATGCGCTCCCCGGACGAGGACGAGGTCGCCGCCCGCGCGAACGTCGACCAGCAGACGTTCGGCACGGTGCCGGCCGGCACCCATCCGCACGGCGCCTCCCCCGCCGGCTGCCTCGGCATGATCGGCGACACGTGGGAGTGGACCGCGAGCAGCTTCGACGGCTACCCCGGCTTCCGCGCGCACCCGTACCGCGAGTACTCCGAGGTCTTCTTCGGCGGCGACTACCGCGTGCTGCGCGGCGGCTCGTGGGCGACGCGCGCGCGCGTCGCGACGCCGACGTTCCGCAACTGGGACCACCCGCAGCGCCGGCAGATCTTCGCCGGGCTGCGCATAGCGAAGGACGCGTGAGCCGATGTCCATGTCCGCCACCTGCCAGCCCGACGTCACGATCGAGGACCACCTCGACGCCGCCCACGAGCGCGGCCTCGCCGAGGACGTGCTCGACGGCCTCACGCGGCCGTTCAAGGAGCTGCCGCCCAAGCACTTCTACGACGAGCGCGGCTGCGAGCTGTTCGACCGCATCACCGAGCTGCCCGAGTACTACCCGACGCGCGCCGAGCGGTCGATCCTGCAGGCCCAGGCGGAGGCGATCGTCGCCGCGACCGGCGCGGCCGAGCTGGTCGAGCTGGGCTCCGGCACGGCGGCGAAGACGCGCGTGCTGCTCGACGCGATGGCCAGCCAGTCCCGGCCGCCCGGCCTGCGCCGCTACGTCCCGTTCGACGTCGCCGAGTCGGTCGTGCGCGCGAGCGCCGAGGAGCTCGTCGAGGAGTACCCGGGCCTGCAGGTGCACGGCGTGATCGGCGACTTCGAGCGCCACCTCGACCGCATTCCGCCCCCGCGCGCGGGCGAGCCGCGGATCGTCGCGCTGCTCGGCGGGACGATCGGCAACTTCCCGCCCGGCAGCCGCCGCCGTCTGCTGCGCGAGATCGCCGCGCTGCTCGGCCCCGAGGACCGGCTGCTGCTCGGCACCGATCTCGTCAAGGACCCGGACGTGATCGAGGCCGCCTACGACGACGAGGCGGGCGTGACGGCCGAGTTCAACCGCAACGTGCTGTCGGTGCTCAACCGCGAGCTCGACGCCGACTTCCCGATCGCGGACTTCGAGCACGTCGCGTTCTTCGACCGCCGCAACGAATGGATCGAGATGCGGCTGCGCGCCCGCCGCGCGTGCGCGGTGCGGATCGAGGCGGTCAGGCTCGACGTCGAGTTGGAGGCCGGCGAGGAGATCCGCACCGAGATCAGCGCGAAGTTCACGCGGGCCCGCGTCGCCGAGGACTTCGCCGCCGCCGGCCTGCGCCTCGCCGGCTGGCACACGGATCCGGAGCGGCGCTTCGCGCTCTCGCTCGCGGCGCCGGCCTGAGAGGCCGCGCGCGCTGCTCGACACCGCCTGCGGCGATCGTGCGCTCGTCGGCGACCTCTCGGCGCTGAGGGTCGCCCCGACCCAGCTCGCACCGGCCTGAACCTCGCTTCACATCCCCACAAGGCGGATAATGCCCGCATGGAGGACGGTTCCGTCGCGCTGGCCCCGGCAGGGGGCCCACGCCGGTCTGCGCGCCTGCTGCGCATCGCGAGCGACGCGCGCCTCGTCGCGCTCGTGAGCGCGGGGGACGAAGCCGCCTTCGAAGCGCTCTACGACCGCCATCACGCCGCGATCCTCGGCTTCTGCCGCCACATGCTCGGCTCCCGCGAGGAGGCCGAAGACGCGCTCCAGCACACCTTCATGGCCGCCTTCCGCGAGCTCGCCGGCCGCACGCAGCCGCTCGAGGTGCGGCCGTGGCTGTTCGCGATCGCCCGCAACCGCTGCATCTCGCTGCTGCGGAGGCGGCGTGCGCACGTCTCGCTCGAGCTCGCCCAGCCGGCGGTCGACGGGCTGCTCGTCACCGTCGAGCGGCGCGAGGAGGTGCGCGAGCTGCTCGCCGACCTTGGCCGCCTGCCGGAAGACCAGCGCGCGGCGCTGCTGCTCGCCGAGCTCGGCGCGCTCGACCACGCGGGCATCGCCGCCGTCCTCGGCTGCCCGCGCGAGAAGGTCAAGGCGCTCGTCTTCCAGGCGCGCTCCGCCCTGGCCGCCAGCCGCGAGGCGCGCGCGACGCCGTGCGCCCAGATCCGCCTCGAGCTCGCGACCGCGAGCGGAGGCGCGCTGCGGCGGGGACCGCTGCGGCGCCACCTGCGGACGTGCGACGGGTGCCGCACGTACAAGGCGACCGTCGCCGCGCAGCACAGGCTGCTCGCGCTGGCGCTGCCGGTCGTCCCCGGCACCGCGCTGAAGGCGAGCGTGCTTGGCGGGATCGGCAGCGCGCACGGCGGCGCCGTCTCGGCGGGCACAGCGGGCGGAACGCTCGGCGGCGTGCTGGCCTCCTCCACGGCGAAGCTCGCCGCCTCGATCGCGCTGGCGGGCGCCGTCGCCGGCGGCGGAGCGCTCGCCGTGCGCCATGAGGCGCCGGCGCCCGCGCCGACGACGATGGCCTCGCGCACGCCGCCGCCGCGCACGGCGGTGCGCGACGGGCTGCGGCACCGGCCGCGCGCCCACCGCGACGGCGCCGCCTCCCACTCGCGATCGATCGCCGTGCGTGTCGCTCCGCTGGCGCGCTTGCAGCCGCCCGCATCCGCCGCCCCCTCTCCGGCCGTCGCCCCGCGAGCGCCGACCTCGCAGGCGCCCGCCGGCGGCGACGGGCACTCGGGCGCCGGCGCCGCGACGCCGCCCACGCAGCCCGGCGCCGCCTCCGAAAGCGCACGACCGGTGCCCGGGCAGAGCGGCGCCCCACCGGGGCAGGGCGGCGCTCCGCCGGGGCAGGGCGGCACTCCGCCGGGCCAGAGCGGGACGCCTCCGGGCCACAGCGGCAGTCCGCCGGGCCACAGCGGCGACGCGCCGGGACCCGGCGGCGTCCCGCCCGGGCAGGGCGGCACTCCGCCGGGGCAGAGCGGGACGCCTTCGGGCCACAGCGGCGACGCGCCGGGACACGGGGCGACGCCGCCCGGCCAATCGGGCGCGCACAGCCACGGCGGCTGACGCGACGCGCGCAACTTTCCAACCTCGGCCGTCCCGCCGCGTCTATGTCGGCGGAGCGGACATGTCGTGACAGCTTGCGCGCGGTCGGCTCCCCCATCCCGCGCAGCACTCGTCGGGTGGCCGGCCCCGAACTCTCTGCCGGGGTCCGGCTGCCCGGCGGCCGGCGCCGCAAGGCGAGCTCGGTCGCCATCCAGGAGCGCTTCCGCGCCGAGGCATGGTGCAGCAGCCGGCGCGATCGCGCGGACGGCCGACTCCGAGGAGGAGCTGCGCCGCACGCACGGCCGCTGCTTCCTCGGCCTCGCCGAGCTGGCGATCGCATCGGCGGGCCCGTCTGTGCTCGCCGCGCAGCGGCCCGAGGGCCGCCGCGCACGCGCAAGCGGAGCGCTAGTTCAAACGCTCCACGATCATCGCCATCCCCATCCCGCCGGCAACGCACATCGTCTCGAGCCCGATCGTCTTGTCGAGCGTCTCGAGGTCGTTCAGCAGCGTCGTCATGATGCGGGCGCCGGTCATCCCGAACGGGTGGCCGAGCGCGATCGCGCCGCCGAACGGGTTGAGCTTCTCGTCGGCGATGCCCCACTCCTCCTGGCAGGGGACGACCTGCGCGGCGAACGCCTCGTTCAGCTCGACGACGTCGATGTCGTCCATCGTCATGCCGGCCTGCCGCAAGACGTTGCGGACCGCCGGGATCGGGCCGAGGCCCATGTACTCCGGCTCGATCGAGGCGACCGCGGAGGCGACGATGCGCGCCTTCGGCTTCGTGCCGAGCGCGGCCGCCTTCTCCTCGGCCATCACGAGCACGGCGGCGGCGCCGTCGTTGAGCGGGCAGGCGTTGCCCGCGGTGACGGTGCCGTCCGGCTTGAACGCCGGTCTGAGCTGCGCGAGCTTCTCCTCGGTCGTCCCGGGGCGCGGGCCGTCGTCCTTCGCGACGGTCGCCTCCGGGACGGTGACCTCCTCGCCGTTCTCGTCGGTCGCGACGTGCTCGGGGACGACGACCGGCACGATCTCGGCGTCGAAGTGGCCCGACTCCTGCGCGGCGACGGCGCGCTGCTGCGAGATCGCCGCCCAGCGGTCCTGCGCCTCGCGCGAGATGCCCTCGCGCTCGGCGACGTTCTCCGCCGTGAAGCCCATCGGGATGTAGACGTTGACGAGCGAGCCCGGCGAGCCGTCGAGCTGCGGGTGGAACGGCATCGGCGAGCCGCCGCCGAGCCGCGAGACGGCCTCGACGCCGGCGGCGACGTAGGTGTCGCCCTCGCCGGCGGCGATCGCGTGGAAGGCCATGCGGATCGTCTGCAGCGAGGAGGCGCAGAAGCGGTTGACGGTCGTGCCCGGCACGGAGACCGGGTAGCCGGCGAGGATCAGCGCGTTGCGGGCGATGTTGTAGCCCTGCTCGCCCTCGCCCGATGCTGCGCCCATCATCACGTCGACGATGGTGCTCGGATCGAGCTGCGGGTTGCGCTCGAGCAGCGCTCTGAGGGGGATCGCGGCGAGGTCGTCGGCGCGCACGTCCTTCAGCGAGCCCTTGACGGCGCGGCCGATCGGCGTCCGGACCGCGTCGACGATGACGGCATTGGACATGGTTGATTCCTTTCGGTGAGGTGCCCGGCGGTCGCACTCCACGGGCCTGCGTTCTCCCCGGCGGTCGCACTCCACGGGGGCCTGATCTGAATGGTAGTACGAACGACGGCGTTCAGCCGCTCTGCTGCTCGACGGCCACGTGCGCCACCAGTGACGGACCGCCTGCTCGCCGCGCAGGCGTGTACGGAGCGGTTCACGCTCGTCGCCGCCGACGGCGCGATCGAGCACTCCGGCGCGCCGATCCTCCCTGCGCGCGCCTGACCGGCGCTAGAGCCCGAGCCCGCGCACGCCGTCCTCGTCCCAGCCGAGGTGGTGGGCGAGCTCGTGGCGGACGGTCCTGACGACCTGGGCGCGCAGCAGATCGATGTCGTGGCCGAAGTCGCGCACGACCGTGTCCTGGAAGACGACGATGCGCGCGAAGCCGTCATGCGCGACGGTCGGGCCGTGGTAGAGGCCATAGGCGTGGTGCTTGCGGCCTTCGTGGCCGACGACGACGGCGACGTGCTCGAGCGCGCGGTGGAACTCGAGCGGCAGCTCGTCGAGCGCCGATCTCACGAGCGCCTTGAAGTCCTCCTCGTTCCAGGGGTCGAAGCCGCCGTCGTCGTCCTCGTCGTCGTCCAGCTCGTCGTCGTCCTCGCCCGAGATCCCCTCGCGCGCGAGCTGCTCGCTGCGCTCGACGAGCGCCTCGAACTCGCGCTCCGAGCGTGGGTTGCGCCAATCGGCGAGGCGCCCCGTCAGGAGCGCGAGCACGAACGTGATCACGAGCGCCGCCGCGAGCGCGACCGCGATCCCCTGCAGCAGGCGCAGCGGGTACGTCGTCGCGAACCCCTGCATGACGGTGATCGCGAGGATCGCGAGCGTGAACGCGGCGAGCGCCGACCAGGCGACCTGCGCGCCGGTCGGGAGTCTCGAGAACATCGTCCGAGCGTAGCCGCTCGGATCGGGTCCGGCGACCGAAGCGGCCGCGGGCGGGTCGCCGCCGCCCACGCCCCCACAGGACGCGCCTCAGCGCAGCGTGCGCGCGATCACGAGGCGCTGGATCTCGTTCGTGCCCTCGTAGATCTGCGTGATCTTCGCATCGCGCATCATCCGCTCGACCGGGTACTCGCTCACGTAGCCGTAGCCGCCGAGGACCTGCACCGCCTCGACGGTGACGCGCATCGCGTTGTCGGAGTTGAACAGCTTCGCCATCGCCGAGTACTTGCCGCGGTCGGCGTCGCCGCGGTCGGCCTTCGCGGCCGCCTGGTAGAGCAGCTCACGCCCGGCGGCGCAGTTCGTCTCCATGTCGGCGAGCTTGAACTGGATCGCCTGGAAGGCGTTGATCGGCTGGCCGAACTGTCTGCGCTCGCGCGCGTAGGCGGCGGCGTAGTCGGTCGCGCCCTGCGCGATCCCGAGCGCCTGCGCGCCGATCCCGAGACGCGAGTAGTCGAGCGTGCCGAGCGCGACGTGCATGCCCTTGTTCTCCTCGCCGATCAGGTTCGCGGCCGGGATCCGCACGTCCTCGAAGATCGGCTGGCCGGTCGGCGAGCCCTTGATGCCGAGCTTTCTCTCCAGCTTGCCGACGCTGAAGCCGGGGCGGTCTCTCTCGACCACGAACGCGCTGATCCCGCGCGAGTGGCCTGCGCTCGGATCCGTGACGGCGAAGACGACGTAGAAGTCGGCGATGCCGAGGTTCGTGATCCAGTTCTTCGTGCCGCTGACGACCCACTCGTCGCCGTCGCGCACGGCCTTCGTGATCATGCCGCCGGGATCCGAGCCGGCCTCCGGCTCGGACAGCGCGAACGCCGGCGACCACTCGCCGGTCGCGCACCTCGGCAGGAACCGCGCCTTCAGCTCCTCCGAGCCGAACAGCTTGATCGGCAGCGTGCCGAGGTCCTGCACGGCGAGCATCAGGGCGCTGGAGGCGCACGCCTTCGCGACCTCCTCGATCGCGATGCACAGCATCAGCGCGCCGGTGCCGGTGCCGCCGTGCTCCTCCTCGAACGGCAGGCCGAAGAGGTCGTGCTCGGCGAACAGCTTGCGCAGGTCCCAGGGGTACTCCGCGCGCTCGTCGATCTCCGCGGCGCGCGGCGCCACCCGCTCGCGCACCATCTGGCGGATCGTGTCGCGGAAGGCGAGCTGGTCGTCGGTCAGGGCGTAGGAATCGGCGAGCGCGGACATGCGCCCGATGCTAACGGCGCGGCGCCGCCCGGCACCCCGGTTGCCGGGCGGCGCGTCGTCTCCCGGTGGCGACGCGGAAGGTGCCTGATCGCCTAGAGACCCGTGGGGTGCGAGATCGCGTAGCCGTCCGAGGAGCGCATGTCCGTCTGCCAGCGCGACGGGTTCGCGCCGCTCGTGTCGAAGCGGACGCCCGCGACCGTCATGAAGACGTGGCCGGCGTTGGAATAGATCGTGATCCAGCGGCCGCGGCCCGGCGTGCCCCACGAGCCGAAGTCGCCGGAGACGAGCGGGCTGGACAGCAGGCCGCCGCCGTGGAGCGCGTAGCTGACCGAGCCCGAGCAGTCGTAGCCGCTCGCGTTCCAGCTCGCGTGGCCGCCGCCCCACACGTAGGGCTTCGTCGCGATCCGGTTGCCGGCCGCGATCACGTCCTTGATCGCCTGCGGCGCGTCCGCCGGGGCGACCGCCGTCCCGTCGGAGCGGACCGTCGCGTGGCCGGTCGGCGGGCCCACCGGCGCGTCGCTGTTGCCGGCGCTGTCGCCCATGCTGCGCAGCGCGCTGACGGTCGAGGCGCCGACGACGCCGTCGGCCTTGAGGCCGTGCGCCTTCTGGAAGTGCTTGACGTTCGCGAGCGTCTCCGGCCCGAAGATGCCGACGATCGGCGTCGGGAAGCCCGCGCGCGAGAGGTAGTCCTGCAGCACGCGCACATCGTGGCCCTGCATGCCCTTCTTGAGCACGCGCTCGCCGAGGTGCTGCGCGCCGGGGCCCGCGCCGCCGGCCGGCGCGCCCTGCTTCGCCTCCGCGTGCTGGGCGGCGACGTCGCGCAGGGCCCGCACGGTGCCGCCGCCGACGACGCCGTCGGTCCTCAGGTGGTGCGCCTTCTGGAAGCGCTTGACGTTGCGCTGCGTCTCCGGGCCGAACTGGCCCGCGATCGGCGTCGGGTAGCCGTCGCGCGTGAGGTAGTCCTGCAGCACGCGCACGTCGTGGCCGCTGTCGCCCTCCTGCAGCGTGCGGTCGCCGAGGTGCTGGGCGGCGAGCGCCGCCGAGGCGGGGACGAGCGCGCCAAGCAGCGCGAGGACGAGGCTGATCGCGAACCACGAACGCCGGCGAGCCGGCGCGAAGCTGGACGACACGAGTGCAAACCCCTTCTCTTTCGGGCGCCTGCGGGGTTAGCTGACGGGCTCGCGCAGAAAGAGCAGCGCTACGTCGCGGTCGCGACGATTCGCCCCCGAGTCCCGTGTCGACGGGCCTCTTTGGTTCCCCCGCTCCCCGGCTTTTTGCGGTGCCGGAGACTCGGCTGGGACAAGCGAAGGCCGGCAGACTACAGCCTTCGACGGAGGAATGTCGCGTTCCTGCTCGAATGGCGCGCCGCCGCACCCGGCGCCGACCGGCCGGCACGCGGCCTCGCCGGGCCCGCGCGCCGCCCGGTAGTGTCGCCGGGATGCCCGATCCCGCCGAGCATCTCGCCCGCCTCGAGCGCGCGACCGCGGCGCTCGAGGCGCCGTTCGCTGTCGTCGACCTGGACGCCTACTGGACGAACGCGCGCGACATGCTCCGGCGCGCCGGCGGGCGGCCGATCCGGCTCGCGAGCAAGTCGATCCGCTGCCGTGCGCTGCTGGAGCGCACGCTCGCCTGCGACGAGGGCTTCCGCGGCACGCTCGCGTACACGCTGCCGGAGGCGCTGTGGCTCGCCGATCGCGGGCTGCGCGACCTCGTCGTCGCCTACCCGACGGCCGACCGCGCGGCCCTGCGCGCGCTGGCGACGCGCCCGGACGACGCGGAGATCGCGGTGATGGTCGACGACGTCGCGCAGCTCGACGCGATCGAGGAGGCGGTGACGGCGGCGGGCGGCGAGAGTCCCGTGCGCGTGTGCATCGACGCCGACGCAAGCTGGCGGCCGCTCGGCGGGCGCGTGCACGTCGGCGTCAAGCGCTCGCCGCTGCACACGCCCGAGCAGGTGGCGGCGTTGGCGCGCGCGATCGCCGCGCGTCCCGCGCTGCGGCTCGTCGGCCTGATGGCGTACGAGGCGCAGATCGCCGGGCTCGGCGACCGCCCGCCGGGCAGGCCGCTGCTCGGACTCGCGCTGCGCGCGGTGCAGCGCGCCTCGGCGCGTGAGCTGGCGGCGCGACGCGCGGCGATCGTCGCAGCGGTCGAGGCGGTCGTGCCGATCGACTTCGTCAACGGCGGCGGGACGGGGTCGATCGAGTCGACGGCGGCCGAGCCGGCCGTCACCGAGGTCGCCGCCGGCTCGGGCCTCTACGGACCGACGCTGTTCGACGCCTACTCGCGCTTCCAGCCCCGGCCGGCGGCGCTGTTCGCGCTGCCGGTCGTGCGGCGCCCCGGGCGCGGCGTCGTGACCGCGCTCGGCGGCGGCTACCTCGCGTCCGGCGCCGGCGACCGCGCGCGCCTGCCGCGGCCGGTGCTCCCTCCCGGCCTGCGGCTCGACGGCCGCGAGGGCGCGGGCGAGGTGCAGACGCCGCTGCTCGGCGCCGCCGCCGACGGCCTGCGGATCGGCGACCGCGTCTGGCTGCGGCACGCGAAGGCAGGCGAGCTGTGCGAGCGCTTCGCGACGCTGCACCTGATCGAGGGCGACCGCGTGGTCGAGACGGTGCCGACGTATCGCGGCGAGGGACAGTGCTTCCTGTGACGGCGCAGATGTGGCAGTTTTGCAGCACTTAAGCTGCATTTCACTACAGACACGCATCATTTGATGCGCTAGCGTCCCGTGCGTGGTAGCTTCGCTGCTCGTGACCCCCGCACGCAGACCGTCGCGCAGGTCCGCACCCAGCCCGCGCGCGCCCAGACGCGCCGGCGCGCGCACGACCCTGCGCGTCCCCGACGACCTCGCCGAGACGGTCGCGCGCTACGCCAAGCAGCACCGCACGAGCACCAACGACGCGTTGATCCGGCTCGCCTACGACGGCGCCAAGCGTTTCGACTACGAGCACACGGTGGAGGAGCTCGCCGCCGAGCGCCGCGCCGCGATCATGCGACTGCCCACAGCGCCCCCCGATGCGCAGATGCCCTCTGGGGAGGAGCTGGCCGAGGCAATCCTCGCGTGGCGCCTGGGGCTCGTGGACGAGGAGGAGTTCGGTGCCTGACGCCTGGGACACCAGCGTCGCCTCGCGCGCGGGCGCTCGGCATGCCGCGCTCCTCCAGCATCACCTCACGACCGAGACGCCGATCGCGCTGCCTGCGCCCACCGTGCAGGAGATGGCGCGCGGTCTCCAGCTGCGCACAGTGCGAGGTAGCCAGGATCGCGGCTTCGAGTGGCTCGGGACGCTCGTCGCCCATTCCCTGGTCCGCATCGTGCCGTTCGCCATGACGAGCGCCGTGCTGGCCGGCCGTCTGCTCGCCCTCCATCCCCACCCGCCGACACGGAATCACCGCCGGCACGGCACGCGCGCTCAGCAGCGCGCCGCATGGGCGCTCGACGTGCAGATCGCGGCGTGCGCTTTCGCCGGGGGCTACGGCCTGCTGACGGAGAACGTCGAGGACTTCGGCGTCCTGCGCGACGCGATCACCGAGCTGCTGCCGGACACCCGCCCTCTGGCCGTCACCGACGTGCGAATCTAACGCTCGACTCGAACCTTAGACCTAGGTCCGAGCACCCGGTCGGAGTAGGCGTTTCCGAAGCGGCCGTCCGGGTCGAGCCGCGCGCGAACGGCCTGCCAGTCCTCCCAGCGCGGATAGCGCGCCCGCAGCGTCTCGGCGGTCTGGAAGTGGCGCTTGCCCCAGTGCGGACGCCCCTCGTACTCGTCCATGACCGCCTCGACGGCGCGGAAGTACGGCTCCCACGCCATCCCCTTGAACATGTGCACGGCGACGTAGCCGGTCGGGCGGCCGTGGGCCGGCGAGAGCAGCGCGTCGTCCTCCGCCACGAGCCGCACCTCGATCGGGAACGGCACCTGGAAGCCGCGGCGGGGGATCAGCTCCATCGCCCGCCGCACCGCCTCGGCCGTGCGCTCGCGCGGGAGCGCGTACTCCATCTCCGTGAATCTGACGAGCCGCGGCGAGGCGAAGATGCGGTCGCTGCGATCGACGCGCGTGCTCGACCCGGCCAGCCGCGTGACGGTGCGGTTCAGCGCCGGAATGAAGCGCGGCATCGCCCGCCCGGCGAGGCAGAACGCGTGGAACGCATGGTTCGTGAGCAGCACGTCGCTCGCCCACGCGGTCGCGCGCGAGCGCGGCCGCGGCGGCTCCTCGACGCGGTTGTTCGTGCGCGTCAGCGCCGTGTGGCAGTGCGGGAAGACGAACAGCTCGAAGTGGTCGTTCGCATCGCCCAGCGCCTCCAGGCGCTCGAGCGTCTCGGCGAGCGGCGCAGGAGCGTCGACGCCGCGCAGCGTGAACGCCGGCACCGCGCGCAGCGTGACCGCTGCGATCACGCCGAGCGAGCCGACGCCGACACGAGCCGCCTGCCACGTCGTCGGGTCCGGGTCCGACGCGGAGCACGTCACCATCGAGCCGTCGGCGAGCACCAGCTCGACCGACTCGATCTGCGCCGAGATGTTGCGCAGCCGCGCGCCGGTGCCGTGCGTGGCGGTCGAGATCGCGCCGGCGATCGACTGCACGTCGATGTCGCCGAGGTTCTCGAACGCGAGCCCGTGCGCCGCGAGCGCCTCGCTCAGCGCATGGATCGAGATCCCGCCCTCGACGCGCACCAGGCCGCGGGCGCGGTCGACGTCGAGCACGCGGCTCATGCGGTCGAGGCTCAGCAGCCGCCCGTCGGTGCAGACGGCGTCGGTGAACGAGTGCCCGCTGCCCGCGACGCGCACGCGCTCGCCGGCGGCCGCTGCCCGCTCGAGCGCCGCGGCGATCTCCGCCACGCTCGCCGGCCGCTCGATCGCGGCCGGCGCGCACGCCTGGTCGCCCGCCCAGTTGCGCCACATGCGCCCAGCCTACGCCCGCCGTGCCGCCGTCGGCGCAGGCGCCGCGACGGCCGCGCAGCCGGTCGGGCTCATGCCCGCCGCGCCGCAGGCGGCGCGGCCGCCGCGGAGCGCCGGCCGACCGCGCGGCCCGCCGGCCGGAAGCCCGGCAGCTCGAACGCGACGCGCGCGCCGCCCTCCGGCGAGGACCCCGCGGAGATGCGCCCGCCGTGGGCCTCGACGATCGCGCGCGCGATCGCCAGCCCCAGGCCGGCGCCGCCCTTGGCGCGGGCGCGCGAGCTGTCGACGCGGTGGAAGCGGTCGAACACGCGGTCGCGCTGCGCGGCCGGGATCCCCGCACCGTCGTCCTCGACCGCCATCTCCAGCCAGCCGCGCGGCTTCGCGGTCACGCGCAGCCGCACGAGCCCGTGCGGACCGGTGTGCTCGACCGCGTTGCGGGCGAGGTTGCGCACGACCTGCGCGACCCGGTCCTCGTCGGCCCGCAGCTGGCCGTCCGGCACGTCGCCGAGCTCGAAGCGGCGATCGGCCGTCAGCGTCAGCGAGTCGAACAGCTCGGTCACGAACGGGCGCACGTCGAGCGTCGCCGGCCGCAGCAGCTCGCCCTCGTCGGCGCGCGCCAGCAGCAGCAGGTCCTCGACGAGCCGCTCCATCCGCAGCACCTCGGTGCTCACGACCTCGTTGACGTGCTGGACGTCCGCGTGCGTCACCTCGCGCTGGCGTGCGAGCACCTCGAGCTGGCCGCGGATCACCGTCAGCGGCGTGCGCAGCTCGTGCGAAGCGTCGGCGACGAAGCCGCGCTGACGCGCGAACGCGTCCTCCAGGCGGTCGAGCATGCGGTCGAACGAGTCGGCGAGGACGCGCACCTCGTCGTTGCGGCCGCGCGCGGCGATCCGCTTCGAGAGGTCGCCGGCGCGCACCTGCGCCGCCGTCGCGGCCATCCGCCGCAGCGGGCGCGAGAGGCGCGTCGCGAACGCGAAGCCGAGCACGATCGCCGCGAGCAGCGTCGCCGTGCCGGCGAACAGGAACGTGCGCGCGACGCCGCTCTGCGCGCGCGTCACGCCCTCGGTCGTCTCGCCGACCTCGATCACCGCGGCCGTGCGCCCGTCGCGCAGCGCCATCATCGCGTACAGCCGCACCGGCTCGCCGCCGACGGTCACGTTGGAGAAGCTCAGCGGCGCGGTGCGCAGCGCGCGCGCCTCGGGGCTCTCGCGGTGGGGGCCGGCGACGTTGCTCGTGCTGTCGACCGGGTTCAGCTCCGGCAGGTTCGAGACGATCCCGCCGCCGGCGACGCGCACGACGTAGAGCCGCGGCGTGACGGTCGAGGTGACCTGATCCTCGATGTAGCGCTGGGCTGCCTTCGTGACGCGCGCGCGTGTGACTCTGTCGAGCGGGATCTTCTGCTCGAACGCGGTGGCCTCCTGGCGCAGGTCCTGGTCGATCTGGGCCTGCACTTGCACGCCGGTGCCGCGGTAGGTCGCGACGAACGCGGTGCCGAGCGCGGCGACGAGGATCACCGCGATCGCGATCGCGAGCCGCGCGCGCAGGCTGCGGAACCAGCGGACGCGCGAGCCTGGGCCGATGGGTTCGTCGGTCCGCCGCGCCATCGCGTCTCAGGCCCGCGTCGTGAGGCGGTAGCCGACGGAGCGCAGCGTGTCGATCGGCGCCGGCCGGCCCGGCAGCTCGAGCTTGCGCCGCAGATAGCGCACGTAGACCTCGACGACGTTCGTGCCGGGATCGAAGTCGTAGCCCCACACCGCGGAGAGGATCTGCTGGCGCGAGAGCGCCTGATCGGGATGGCGCAGGAAGTAGGCGAGCAGGTCGAACTCGCGCGCCGAGAGGCGCAGCTCGACGCCGTCGCGCGTGACCTTGCGGCCGAGCAGGTCCAGCTCGATGCCGGCCGCCGAGAGCGTCGTGGCGTCGCGCTGGCGCGGCGTGCGCAGATGGGCGCGCACGCGGGCGGCCAGCTCGTCGAAGCTGAACGGCTTGGTGACGTAGTCGGTCGCGCCGCCGTCGAGCCCGGCCACGCGGTCGTCGACGGTCGCGCGCGCGCTCAGCATCACGACCGGCAGCTCCGGCTTCTGCCGGCGGATCGCCGCCAGCACGCCGAGCCCGTCCTTGCCGGGCAGCATCACGTCGAGCACGACGAGGTCGATGTCGTCGGCGAGCGCGCGCCGCTCGCCTTCGAGCCCGTCCGCCGCGCACGTGACGGCGTGCCCCTCGGCCTGCAGCCCGCGCTGGATGAAGTCCGCGATCGCCGTCTCGTCCTCCACTACGAGGATCCGCATCGGCCAATCGTACGTGGGACGGGCAAGCACGCTGCTGACGGATCCCCGCGCACCACGCGAGGACGACGCCTGGCGGGAAGCGGGCGCCGTCAGGCGACCGTCCAGGTGTCGCCCTCGTGCAGCAGCGCGTCGAGCTGCTCCACGTCGGCGACCGCGCGGTCGGCGTCGCGCACGGCGGCGGCGCCGTGGAGCGGGCGGCGCACCGCGCGAAAGACGCCGATCGGCGTCGGTCCGGTCGGCCGCTCGGCGAGGCGCGCGAGCGCGAACGCGAGGCTCGGGTCCTCGCGACGGGCGTCGTGGACGAGCAGCGCGTCCTCGCCCGCCTCGGCGACGTCGACGAGCGCCAGCTCGCCGTCGGCCCCGCGGGCAACGCCGCGACCACCGGCTTCGCCGGCGGTGCCCCGCTCGGCTCCGAAGCGGATCGGCTCGCCGTGCACGAGCGGGATGCGGTTGACGGCGCCCTGCGCGCGGTCGCGCAGCGCGTCGAAGGCGCCGTCGTTGAAGACGGGGCAGTTCTGGTAGATCTCGACGAACGCCGTCCCCTCGTGCGCGGCCGCGGCGCGCAGCGTGGCCGCGAGGTGCTCCTTGTCGGTGTCGAGCGAGCGCGCGACGAACGTCGCCTCCGCGCCGAGCGCCAGCGCGAGCGGGTTGAACGGGCGGTCGTGCGAGCCGAACGGCGTCGACTTCGTGATCTTGCCGCGCTCGCTCGTCGGCGACGCCTGCCCCTTGGTGAGGCCGTAGATCTGGTTGTTGAACAGCAGGATCTTCACCGGGACGTTGCGGCGCAGCGCATGGATCAGGTGGTTGCCACCGATCGAGAGCGCGTCGCCGTCGCCGGTGACGATCCAGATCGAGAGGTCGGGGCGCGTCGTCGCCAGGCCGGTCGCGAGCGCGGGCGCGCGGCCGTGGATGCCGTGCATCCCGTACGTGTCCATGTAGTAGGCGAAGCGCCCGGCGCAGCCGATGCCGGTCATGAAGACGATCCGCTCGGGCGGGATGCCCAGCTCCGGCATGAACGACTGGACGGCGGCGAGGATCGCGTAGTCGCCGCAGCCCGGGCACCAGCGCGTCTCCTGGTCGGACTGGAAGTCGGCCTTCGCGAGCGGCTCGCCGACGAAGGTCACAGGGTCACCTCCACGGGGCGTCCGGCCCCGCGTCCCGCTGGCAGCGGTCGACGTCCGGCCGCCCGCGAGCGATCGGGCTTCGCCCGATCTCGTCCACGATCGCAGCCTCCAGCTCGGCCGCGAACAGCGGCTGGCCGCTGACCTTCGCGTGCGAGCGCACGTCGACGAGGAAGCGCGCACGCAGCAGCTGGGCGAGCTGGCCCGCGTTGAGCTCCGGCACGAGCACGCGCGGATAGGCGCGCAGCACCTCCCCGACGTTCGGCGCCAGCGGCTGGAGATGGCGCAGATGCGCCTGCGCGACCCGCAGACCGCGAGCGCGCACGCGCCGCACGGCCGCGCGGATCGGCCCGTAGCTCGATCCCCAGCCGACCACGAGCAGCTCGGCGCCCTCGTCCGCGTCGACCTCCACGGGCGCCAGCTCGTCGGCGATCCGCGCGATCCGCTCGGCGCGCAGGCGCGTCATCGTCGCGTGGTTGGCCGGGTCGTAGGAGATGTTGCCGGTCAGGTCCTGCTTCTCGAGGCCGCCGATGCGGTGCTGCAGGCCGGGCGTCCCGGGCGGCGCCCACGGCCGCACGCCGCGCGCGTCGCGCGCGTAGGGCAGGAACGGCGCTTCGGAATCGGATGCCGGCCGGGCCCGCGCGAACGCCGGATCGATCTCCGGCAGCGCAGCCGCGTCGGGGATCCGCCACGGCTCGGAGGAGTTCGACAAGAAGCCGTCGCTGAGCAGGATCACCGGCGTGCGGTAGGCGATCGCGAGGCGCGCAGCCTCGAACGCGACCTCGAAGCAGTCCGCGGGCGTGGCGGCGGCGAGCACCGGCAGCGGCGACTCGCCGTGGCGCCCGTGCAGCGCGAGCAGCAGGTCCGACTGCTCGGTCTTCGTCGGCATGCCGGTCGAGGGGCCGGCGCGCTGCACGTCGACCACGACGAGCGGCAGCTCGAGCATCGCGGCCAGGCCGATCGTCTCGGCCTTCAGATCCATCCCCGGTCCGCTCGTCGCGGTGACGCCGAGGTGCCCGCCGTAGGCGGCGCCGAGCGCCATCCCGGCGGCGGCGATCTCGTCCTCCGCCTGGATCGTGCGCACGCCCGCGGCGGCGTGGCGCGAGAGCTCGTGCAGCAGCTCGGAGGCGGGCGTGATCGGATAGCTGGCGAGCAGCAGCGGCAGCCCGCTGCGCACTGAGGCGGCGATCAGCCCGAGCGCGGTCGCGGTCGTGCCGTTGACCTGGCGATAGGTGCCGGGCGCGACGTCGGTCGCGGGCGCGACGCGGTACTGCACGTCGAGCAGCTCGGTCGTCTCGCCGAAGGACCAGCCGGCCCGGAAGGCGGCGAGGTTCGCGGCGCGCGCGGCCGGCCTTGAGGCGAACTTCGCCTCGATCCAGCGCTCGGTGACATCGGTCGGACGGCCGTAGAGCCATGACAGCAGGCCGAGCGCGAACAGGTTCTTCGCTCTGCCGGCGTCGCGCGTGGAGACGCCTTCCAGCCCCTCAGCCGCGCGCGCGGTGAGCGTCGTCATCGGCACACGGTGGACGCGATAGCCGCCGAGCGCGCCGTCCTCGAGCGGGTTGGCGGCATAGCCCGCCTTCTCAAGGTTGCGTCTTGTGAAGGCGTCCTCGTTGGCGATGATCGTCGCGCCGCGCTCGAGCGTGGCGAGGTTCGCCTTCAACGCCGCCGGATTCATCGCGACGAGCACGTTCGGCGTGTCGCCGGGCGTGAGGATGTCGCGCGAGGCGAAGTGGATCTGGAACGCCGAGACGCCGGGGATCGTGCCGGCCGGCGCGCGGATCTCCGCCGGGAAGTCGGGCAGCGTCGCGAGGTCGTTGCCGAGCAGCGCCGTCGCGTCGGTGAAGCGCCCCCCGACCAGCTGCATGCCGTCTCCCGAGTCGCCCGCGAAGCGCACGACGACGCGCTCGCGCTGCTCGACCGTCTTGCCCACGTCCGACCCTTCCCCCTCGTGGTGCTGTCCCATCGATCCTAGCGGCCCGGCCGCGAAGACACGGAAGGCCCCCTTGCGGAGGCCTTCGAGCGTGCGACTGCGGTCATGACGACCCGCGGGTCGTGGTCCGGCTAGATCTGATGGACGTTGACGGCCTTCGGGCCCTTGTCGCCCTGCTCCTCCTCGTAGCTCACCTTCGAGCCCTCGGCGAGGGAGCGGTAGCCGTCGGCGGTGATGCCGGTGTGATGGACGAACAGGTCGCGGCTGCCCTCGTCGGGGGTGATGAAGCCGAAGCCCTTCTCGTCGCTGAACCACTTCACGGTTCCGGTCGGCACGTGTGCCCTCCACTGCTGGTGTGCTGCATGCGCGGAGGATGCTTGGTGGCAACGGTCCCGCGTACGTCGCACTGCTTTCCGCCGGTCTCCCGGCCCTTTACGCGGGAGAACGTAGCAGGCGCCACACCTGGCCGCCAGTCACGCGTGAACGACTGTCCACACGGGGGCGGCGTCAGTCGCCGAGCCGCGAGAGGCGCGCGAGCGCCTCGTGGCACTCCACGACGCGCCGGCGAACGGCGTCGTCCTCCGGCCGGTCGTGGACGAGGTCCCAGGTGCGGTCGGCGATCTCGCGGGCGTTCTCGGCCGTCGCCGACTGCCACAGGCGGTCGACGAGCAGCAGCTCGAACTGCTCCACCTGCTGGTCCGGGGGCCCAGGCGAGAGTCTCGGGAGCGGCTCCCCGGTGACCTCGCGCCACATGCCGGTGGCGACGAGCAGGCGATTGCGGAGGGTCACGGGGTCCATGGCATCTCGTCGGCAGCGGGGCGGCGGCGGTCCGCCGGCATCCTAGACCGGATGGCGCTGCGCGAGCGCGCCGACCGCGGCGGGCGCCTTTGCGAGATCGCCGCGCGGCCCCGGTCCGACATTCGTCCAGTCCGCTGGACAGACGCCGAAGGCCGCACGGCGCGCGCCGATTGACCCAGGGAGATGGCCCGGCCCCGCCCGCGCACACCGTTCCTCGCGCTCCTCGTCCTGCTGCTGTGCGGCGCGCTGCTCGCGCCCGCCGCGCAGGCGCGCACGCGCCACGGCGCGTGCGCCGCCAGCGCGGCCCACGTCGCCGTGCGCGCGGCCACGCTGCGCGAGGCGCGCCTCGCAACGCTCTGCCTGCTCAACCGCGTGCGCGCCGAGCACAGGCTGCCGCCGCTGCGTCTCAACGCGCGGCTCTCGCTCGCCGCCGGCGCGCACTCGCGCGACATGGTGCGCCGGCGCTACTTCGCGCACGACTCGCTGAACGGCGCCTCGCCGTTCGCGCGCATGCTCGCCGCGCACTACGTGCCGCGCAACGCAAGCTGGTGGCTCGGCGAGAACATCGGCTGGGGCAGCGGCTGGCTCGGGCAGCCGATCGCGATGGTGCGCGCGTGGATGCACAGCCCGCCGCACCGCGCGAACATCCTCTCGCGCCACTTCCGCGACATCGGCGTCGGGATCGCCCCCGGCGCCCCGGTCGGCGGCGGCGGCGCGACGTACACGACCGACTTCGGCTGGCACTCCTGACCCGCCCGGCGGCGGGGCGCTAGCGTCCCGCGGCATGACGGCGCTGAACGAGCTGTGGCTCGCCCGGCACGGCGAGACGGAGTGGAGCCGCGCCGGGCGCCATACGGGACGAACCGACGTGCCGCTGACGCCGCGCGGCGAGCGCCAGGCGCGCGCGCTGGGCGAGCGGCTGGCCGGCGTCGCCTTCGCGCTGGTGCTCGCGAGCCCGCTGGAGCGCGCACGGCGCACGGCCGAGCTGGCGGGCTTCGGCGACGCGCTCGCGCTCGACCCCGATCTCATGGAGGTCGACTACGGCGACTACGAGGGGCGCACCTCCGCGCAGATCCAGCGCTCGCGGCCCGGCTGGGACCTGTGGCGCGACGGCTGCCCGGGCGGCGAGACGATCGCCGAGGCGGCCGCGCGCGCGGAGCGCGTGCTCGTGCGCGCCCGCGCCGCCGGCGGGCCGGTGCTGCTCGTCGGCCACGGCCACCTGACGCGCACGCTCGCGGCGCGCGCGCTCACGCTCACCGCCGGCCACGGCCGCCACCTCGCGCTCGCCCCGGCGACCCTCTCGATCGTCGGCACCGAGCACGCCGCCCCGGCGCTGCGGCTGTGGAACGACGGCGGTCACCTGCCTGAGCGCGCCTGATGCCGCTCGTGCGCTGAAGCGTCGCCGAGCGCCCGTGCGCCGTCGCGGGGGCGGCGATGCGGTCCGGACGGTGCCGCCGCGACGGGCTCGTCGATGCACGTGGGAGCCCGAGCCCGGCTGCGCGCGCCGACCCCATCAGTCGGCGAGCGCGAACCCGAGCGCTTCTGGGACGAGCTGCTCGCGGACCGCCGAGGGGAGCGGCATGAGCGGCTCGCCGCGCCAGGCGGGCTTGGCGAGCAGCAGCTGGACGTCGGCGATCCGGCGCTCGCGGAAGCCGGCCTCGCAGTAGGCGAGGTAGAGGTCCCACATGCGGCGGAAGCGCGCGTCGTAGCCGAGCGCGCGCAGCTCCGGCCAGGCAGCGCGGAAGCGCTCGCGCCAGCACTGGAGCGTGCGCGCGTAGTGCGGCGTGATGTCGTCGAGCGCGACGCTGCGCAGGTCGGTGGCGCGCGCGAGCGCGCGCTCGATCGCGAGCAGCGACGGCAGCGTCCCGCCGGGGAACACGAACGCGTTGATGAAGCCGCTCGACGCCTTCTCGAGGCGGAAGACGCGGTGCGGGTGGACGATCGCCTGCAGCAGCATCGCGCCGTCGTCCTCCAGCAGCGCCGCGCACGCCGCGAAGTACGCATCGAGGTGCTCCCAGCCGACCGCCTCGACCATCTCGACCGAGACGAGCTTGTCGTAGCGACCGCGCAGGTCGCGGTAGTCCTGCAGCAGCACGGTCACGCGATCCTCCAATCCGGCGGCGCGCACCGCGGCGCTCGCGTACGCGTGCTGCTCGCGCGAGATCGTCGCCGTCGTGACGTGCACCCCGTGGCGCGCCGCGGCGTGCAGCGCCAGGCCGCCCCAGCCGGTGCCGATCTCCAGCAGCCGCTGGCCGGGCCGCAGGCGGAGCCGCCGGCAGATGCGCTCGAGCTTCGCGACCTGCGCCTCGTGCAGCGTCATCTCCGGACGCTCGAAGATCGCGCTCGAGTAGAGCATCGTCTCGTCGAGGAAATGCGCGAAGAGCGCGTTGCCGAGGTCGTAGTGGGCGGCGATCCGCGCGGCCGCGCGGGCGCGCGAGTTGCCGCGCAGCCGCCACGCGGTGCGCTGCCAGGGCGCGGTGAGCGGCAGCAGTCGCTCGCGCCAGCGGTCGAGCGCCGGCATCGCGCGCGCGGCGATCCGCACGAGCGCGACGAGGTCCTCGCAGTCCCAGGCCCCGTCCATGTACGCGCGCCCCGCGCCTGCGCCGCCGCGCAGCAGCGCCGGGTAGAACGCCGGGTCGCGGATCTCGATGCGCGCATGCAGCGGCGGCGCGCCGACCGGCGTGCCGAACACGCGGGCGACGCCGTCCTCGACCAGCTCGAGCGTGCCGCCGCGCAGGCGCCCGAGCAGCGCGTGCACCGCGCAGCGCGCGGCCCGCTCGCGGGCGCTCACGGCGCATCCCCGGTGGGCGGAGCCGCGGCCGCAGGCGCACCCGGATGCGGATGCCAGCGCGCGCCCTTCAGCCGCAGCCGCAGCGCGTGGCCGTAGATGCCGGCAAGCAGGCGCGGCGTCATCGCCGGATGGCGCGCCAGCATGCGCAGCAGCGTCGCGCGCGCGAACGGGCGCCGGCGCAGCATGAGATGCGCGTCGAACACGAGCGCGCCGGCGGCGTCGCGGTTCTCGATCGCCACGCCGAGTCGCTCGCCCGGCGTCCCGACGCGCCAGGCGTAGCGCTGCTCCATCGCCATGAACGGCGAGACGTGCAGCGCCTTCTCGTGCAGGCTCGCGACCACGTGCCGATCGTTCCCGCCGCCCGGGGCGACGTATGCATGGCGCTCGCCCCACGGCGTGTTCGTGACCTCCGCGACGACCGCCTCGACGCGCTCCCCGTCCGGCGCGAAGCACCAGTAGAAGGCGACCGGGTTGAAGCAGTGGCCGAGCGAGCGCAGGTGCGCGAGCATCCGCACCGGCCCGGCCGGGCGCACGCCGAGCCGCTCTGCTACGAGGTCGCGGACGGCTTCGTCGAGCGGAACGGCGGGGTCGCCGAGGTAGTCCGCGCGGCGGAAGCGCGCGAGCCAGCGCGGGACGCCGCGCAGCGCCTCCTCCACCTCGCCGAGATCCACATAGGCCATGAACAGCCGCATGCGGACGGCGTGCGCGACCGGCGTGCGGCGCCGGTGCGTCACGACGCCCTCGTAGAGCGCGCTGTTCACGCCAGCAGCCTCCGGACGGCCCGCCCCGCGCTCGCGACGCCGTCCTCGTGGAAGCCCCAGCCCCAGTAGGCGCCGCAGTAGGAGGTGCGCGGCGCGGCCGCCTCCAGCTCGTGCCAGCGACGCTGGGCGGCGACGCCCGCGGCCGTGAAGACCGGGTGGTCGTAGCGAAAGCGCTCGATCACGTGCTCGGCGCGCACCGCGTCGTCGCGGTTGAGCGTCACGAGCAGCTCGCGGTCGGCGCGCAGCGACTGCAGGCGGTTCATGTGGTAGGTCACGGTCGGGCGGCCGGTCTCGCGCTCGAGCAGGTGGTAGTTCCAGCTCGCCCACGCGCGGCGGCGGCGCGGCAGCAGGCCGCAGTCGGTGTGGAGCGTCACGTCGTTGCGCTGGTAGGGGATCGCGGACAGCAGCTCGCGCTCGCGCTCGACCGGGTCGGCGAGCAGCTCCAGCGCCTGGTCGCTGTGCACGGCGATCACGACGTGGTCGAAGCGCTCGGGCTCGGCGCGCGCGGCGAACCGCAGCTCCACGTGCCCCGCCTCGCGGGCGATCAGGCGGACCGGCGTCGCGAGCCGCACGCGCCGCTCCCCCAGCCGCGCCACGATCGCGTCGACGTAGCACCGCGAGCCACCTGCGATCGTGCGCCAGCGCGGCCGGTCGCGGAAGCCGAGCATGCCGTGCTGCGCGAAGAACTGCACGAGGAAGCGCGCCGGGAAGGACCACAGCTGGCGCGGGTCGGCCGACCACACGGCGGCCGCCTGCGGCACGATCAGGCGCTCGACGAACGGCTCGGAGAAGCGCAGCTCGGCGAGCCACTGGCGCAGCGAGGGGCCGGCGTCGGCCGGCAGGCGCTGGGGGTGAGCGGCGGGATCCTCTTCCAGCAGCGCCCGCGCCGCGCGATTGAAGCGCACGAGGTCGGCCACCATCCGCTGGAACCACGGCGTGACGAGGTGGCTGCGCTTCGCGTAGAGGCCGTTGGGCGAGGCGCCGCTGTACTCGAAGTCGCCAGCCGCGTCGGCGACGCCGAACGACATCTCGGACGGCTGCGTGGCGACGCCGAGCTCGCGCAGCAGCCGCTGGAACTGCGGGTAGTTGCGGTCGTTGTGGACGATGAAGCCGGTGTCGACGTCCCACGCACCGCCCTCCGTCTCGACGCGCACCGTGTGCGTGTGGCCGCCGGCGTAGTCGCTCGCGTCGAACAGCGTGACGTCGTGGCGCCGGCTCAGGAGATGCGCGGCGACGAGCCCTGAGACGCCGGCGCCGACGATCGCGATCCTCATCTAGCTCTTTTACGTACGAGGCGGGGCAGCGGTTGTGTAGCCTCGCGGCCATGCCCGTCCGCGTCGAGCGCAACGGTCCGGTGACGACGGTGGTCCTCGACCAGCCGGAGGTCCGCAACGCGGTCGACGGGGCGACGGCGCACGCGCTCGCCGACGCCTTCCGCGCCTTCGACGCCGACGAGCAGGCGCGCGTCGGCGTGCTGTGGGGCTCCGGCGGCGCGTTCTGCGCGGGGGCGAACCTCAGGCGCGCGGGCACAGCCGAGGGCAACCGCGTCGCACCCGACGGCGACGGCCCGATGGGCCCCTCGCGCATGCTGCTCTCCAAGCCGGTGATCGCCGCCGTCGCCGGACACGCGGTCGCCGGCGGCCTGGAGCTGGCGCTGTGGTGCGATCTGCGGGTCGTGGAGGAGGACGCCGTCTTCGGCGTCTTCTGTCGCCGCTGGGGCGTGCCGCTGATCGACGGCGGCACCGTGCGGCTGCCGCGCCTGATCGGCCTCTCCCGCGCGCTCGACCTGATCCTCACGGGACGGCCGGTCGGCGCCGAGGAGGCGCACGCGATCGGGCTCGCGAACCGCGTCGTGCCGAGCGGCGCCTCGCGAGCGGCGGCCGAGGAGCTGGCGGCGCAGATCGCGCAGTTCCCGCAGCTGTGCATGCGCCACGACCGCCTCTCCGCCTACGAGCAGCACGACCTCGACCTGGACGCCGCGATCGCGAGCGAGCTGCGCCACGGGCTCGTCGCGCTCGAGCACGAGGCGCTGCCCGGCGCCGCCCGCTTCGCCGGCGGCGAGGGCCGGCACGGTGCGTTCTGACGGCCGCTTCGCCCCCAGCCCCAGCGGACCGCTGCACCTCGGCAACCTGCGCACCGCGCTGCTCGCGTGGCTGTTCGCGCGCAGCGCGGGGGCGCGCTTCCTCGTGCGGATCGAGGATCTCGACCCGGGCCGCTCGCGGCGCGAGCACGAGGCGGGCCAGCTCGCCGATCTCGCCGCGCTCGGACTCGACTGGGACGGGCCGGTCGTGCGCCAGTCGGAGCGGCGCGCGCGCCACCGCGCCGCGCTGGAGGCGCTGCGCGCCGCCGGTCGCGTGTACCCGTGCTGGTGCACGCGCGCGGAGATCCGCGAGGCGGCGTCGGCGCCGCACGGGGTCGGCGGGGCCGGGTCAGGCGCCTACCCGGGCACCTGCCGGCGGCTGAGCGCCGCGCAGCGCGCCGAGCGCGAGCGCTCCGGCCGCGCGCCCGCGCTGCGGCTCGACGCGGGCGGCGAGCGGATCCGCTTCGCCGACCGCCTGCACGGGGCGGTCGAGGGCGTCGTCGACGACTTCGTGCTGTGGCGCGGCGACGGCACGCCCGCGTACAACCTCGCGGTGGTGGTCGACGACGCCGACCAGGGAATCGGCGAGGTCGTCCGGGGCGACGACCTGCTGGAGACGACGCCGCGCCAGCTCCTGCTGCAGCGGCTGCTCGGTCCGCGTGGGCGGGAGCCGGTCTCCTACGCGCACGTCCCGCTCGTGCTCGGCTCCGACGGCGCACGGCTCGCGAAGCGCCACGGCGCCGTCACGCTCGCCGATCGCGCGGCGCGCAGCGAGACGCCCGCCGACGCGCTGGCGTGGATGGCTGCGAGCCTCGGCCTCGCAGAGCCCGGCGAGCCCCTCGACCCGGCGCGGCTGCTCGAGCGCTTCGACCCGGCCGCACTGCCGCGCGCGGCGACGACGTTCAGGGGCTCGCCGTGAACGCGACGCTGCCGCCGCTGCCGGCGGTGCAGCTCACGCTCGCCTGCTCGCCGGACATCGTCGCGTCGCAGCTGTAGCCGGCAGCCTGGATCGGGCTGTCCGGTCGCGCGCCGCCGTGCACGGCGGCGAACCACGCGTTCGCGACCGAGCTGGCGACCGAGCAGTCGGTCGCGCGCACGTCGCGGATGAAGCCGCCGACGGCGGAGGGGCAGCCGGCCGGCGCTCCGCCGGTCTGGCCCGCAGGCGGCGCAGCGCCGCCGGAGGGCCGCGTGGAGGTCTGCGTCGTCGCGGTCGAGCTCGTCTGGACGGTCGTCGTCTGCGTCGCCGTCGCGACGGTCGTCGTGGGGATCGTGGCCGGTGCCGTCGTCGCCGCCGTGGCCGGCAGCGGCGGCGCGGTCACGGCGGTCTCCTTCGACCCGCCGGAGCCGCAGGCGGCGACCGCGAGCGCGAGCAGGAAGCCGAACGGGAGCGCGAGCAGGGGGGCGCGACGCGGCATCGGCCCCATGCTAGCGAGCGAGTGCGGCAGCCCCCGCGCAAGCGGGGAACCGCAACCGGTGGCGTCGGCGATCCGCTTGAGGTACGCTCGCGTCCCCGGAGCAGCCAATGGGTGGGACGCTCCTTTCACTTCGCCCCGAGGTCGGGGGCGATCAAGGTGGTGCGAACGACACGATGTCGGTGAAGTACGCGGTTCTTGGGCTGCTGGCGCAGCGGCGCGGCTACGGCTACGACCTCGTGCAGCGCTTCGAGGAGCAGGTCGGCCCGGCCTGGCAGCTCAACGCGGGCGCGATCTACGTCGCGCTCGACAAGCTCGAGCAGGAAGGGCTCGTGCGACCGGTGACCGGCGGCGAGGACGACGCGCCGGTCACGCGCCGGCGCACGACGCGCGGAGCGCCCCGCGTCATCTACGAGGCGACGCCCGAGGGGCTCGGGCGCTTCGAGGACTGGATGGCGACCGGCTCTGCGATGTCGCCGCTGCGCGAGGAGCTGCACCTGAAGCTCGCGCTCTCGCAGCCGCGCAACCTGCCGCGCCTGATCGAGCTGACCTACGACCAGGAGCAGGCGTGCCTCGAGCGCCTCGAGGAGCACCTCGGCGGCGCGACGTTCGAGGAGCGGCTCGGCTCCGCACAGCCGTGGCCGGCGGTCGCGAGCGTGATGGTGCGCGACGCCGAGATCGCCCACCTGCAGGCGACCGTCGAGTGGCTGCGGCGCATCCGCGAGGCGATGCGCTGGCTGCAGGAGCGACCGGAGGCGCTGCGATCGCGCGTGTGAGATGACGCTGCTCTCGCTCGACGGCGTGACGAAGCGCTACGCCCGCGGCTACCGCGAGGTCGCAGCGCTCTCCGACGTCAGCCTCGACGTCGAGGCGGGCGACTTCGTCGCGATCTGGGGCGGCAGCCGCTCCGGCAAGACGACGCTGCTGCGCGTCGCGGCCGGCATCGAGCCGCCCGACGGCGGCCGCGTCGCGTTCGACGGCCGCGACGTGGAAGCGCTCTCGCGCCGCGCCCGCGCACGGCTGCTGCTCGACGAGATCGGCTGCGTGTGGCAGACGGGCCGCATCACGCGCGGACTGTCGGTGCTCGACCACGTCGCGCTGCCGCGCTTCAAGGAGCGCAGCCACGCCCACGCGCGAAGCGAGGCCCACGCGGTGCTCGAGCGTGTCGGCGCGCCGCAGGCGGCCGGCGCGCGCTGGCACGAGCTGACCGACGGCGAGCGCACGCGCGTCGCGCTCGCGCACGCGCTGATCCGCCACCCGCGGCTGCTGCTCGCCGACGAGCCGACGGCCAACCTCAACATGATCGAGCGCGAGCAGGTCCTCGGCGTGCTGCGCTCGGTCGCCGACGAGGCGCGCGTCGCGATCGTGATGACGGCGCCCGACGCGCCCAACCTGCTGCAGTCGCATCGCCTCATGTCGCTCGACGGCGGACGCCTGATCAAGCCGCGCTCGGAGCAGCGCGGCACGCTGATCGACTTCCCGAGGGCGAGCGAGCGAGCCGGCCGCGGCGCCTGAGGCGCCTTGAAGTGCTCGATCTGCAGGACGTGCGCAAGCACTTCGCCGGGTCTGACGGCTCGCCGATCCGCGCGGTCGACGGCGTGACGCTCACGCTCGCGGCCGGGGAGCTGATCGCGCTCTACGGTCCGAGCGGGTCGGGCAAGTCGACGTTGCTGATGCTCGCCGCGGGGATCGTGCGACCCGACGCCGGCTGCGTGGTCTATCGGGGCCAGGACCTCGCGGCGCTCTCACGCGGCGCGCTCGCACGTCATCGGCGCACGCAGCTCGGCTTCGTGTTCCAGTCGTTCCACCTCGCGCCCGGCCTGAGCGCGATCGACAACGCCGCGTTCAAGCTCGTCGCCGGCGGGATGAGCCGGCGCGAGGCGCGCCGTCGCGCCGCGCCGCTGCTGGACCGCCTCGGCGTCTCGGCGCACGCCGACCAGCGCGTCGCGAAGCTCTCGCGCGGCGAGCGCCAGCGCGTGGCCGTCGCGCGCGCGCTCGCGAACGACCCGTCTCTGCTGCTCGCCGACGAGCCGACCGGCAGCCTCGACTCGTGCGCGAGTCAGAGCGTGCTGTCGCTGCTGACCGGCGTCTGCCGCGAGCGCGGCGTCGGCGTGCTGCTCGCCACGCACGACCCGGCCGGCGCCGAGGTCGCCGACCGCGTCTGCACGTTGCACGACGGCGCGCTCTCGCAGCCCGCGACGGTGCCGCGTTGAAGCTCGGCAATCTCCTGTTCCTCTACGCGCAGCGCGTGCGCGCGCATCCGCTGCAGGAGCTGATCGCGCTCCTCGGCATCGCGGTCGGCGTCGCACTGGTCTTCTCGGTGCAGGTCGCGAACACCAGCATCGCGGCGTCGGTTCAGCGGCTCGTCCGCGGCACGACCGGGTCCGCCGACCTCCAGCTCGTCGCGCGCAGCCCGCAGGGCTTCGACGCGCGCGTGGCCGACGAGGTCGCTCGACTGCCGGACGTCGCCCATCTCGCGCCGCTGGTCGAGCTCAGCGTCGGCCTGCGCGGGCCGCGCGGCACGACGACCGCCCTGCTGGTGGGCGGCGACCGGCGCCTGCGCGCGATGGGCGGGGCGCTCTCGCGCGAGCTCGCCTCGCCCTCGCTCGAGGCGGTCGGCGCGATCGCCCTGCCGACATCGCTTGCACGCAACCTCGGAGTCGGGATCGGCGACCGGGTCGCGGTCGCGGTCGGCGCCCGGGTGCGCGCCGCTCCGATCGCCGCGACGCTCGGCGACGACGAGATCGGCGCGCTCGCGCACAGCCCGATCGTGCTGGCTCCGCTCGCCTTCGCGCGCACGCTCGGGAGCCTGCAGGGTCGCGTCACGCATGTGCTCGTCGCCGCGCGCCCCGGTCGCGTGGACGCGCTGAGGGCGCAGCTCGAGCGCATCGCCGGCGGCCGGCTGACGGTGGCGGCGGGCGACGCCGAGGTCCGCCTGCTCAAGCGCGCGGCGGCGCCCAACGACCAGTCGACCGCGCTGTTCGCCGCGATCAGCGGGCTCGTCGGCCTGCTGTTCGCCTTCAACGCGATGCTGCTGACGGTCCCCGAGCGGCGGCGCTTCATCGCGGACCTGCGACTGGAGGGCCTCGGCGACAGGGCGGTCGTGCAGCTCGTCGTCTTCGACGCGCTCGTGCTCGGGATCGCCGCCTCGCTCGCGGGGCTGGCGCTCGGCGACCTGCTCTCGCGGACCGTCTTCCAGACGGCGCCCGGATACCTGTCGTTCGCCTTTCCGGTCGGCGACCAGCGGATCGTCGAGCCGCAGAGCATCGCGCTCGCGCTCGGCGGCGGCATCGTCGCGACGCTGTTGGCCGCGTTGCGGCCGCTCAGCGACCTGCTCTCGCGCCGCCCGCTCGACGAGGTCTACCGCCGGGGCGAGGGCCCCGAAGAGGACGCGTTCATCGCCCGGCGCGCCGTGCCCGCGACCGGGATCGCGCTGCTGGCCGGAGCCGGCGCGATCCTCGCCTTCGCGCCCGCGGCGATGCTGGCCGGCTTCGTGCTGCTCGTCGGCGGCATGCTGCTGCTGATCCCCGGGCTGCTGAGCGGCTTCGTGCGCCTGGTCGACCGGCTCAGCCGGCATACGCGCAGCGCCGTCGTCGTGGTCTCTGTCGGCGAGCTGCGCACGGCGACGACCCGCTCGATCGCGCTCGCGGCCACGGGCGCGCTCGCCGTGCTCGGCAGCGTCGCGATCGAGGGCGCCCACTTCGACCTGCAGCGCGGCCTCGACCGCGACGCGCACGCGTTCAACGCGACGGCTGACCTGTGGATCGCGCCCGGCGGCAGCCAGAACGAGCTGGCGACCGTCGCGTTCGCGCTGCCGCCGGCCCGGATCGCAGCGCTCGAGCGCGTGCCCGGCGTCGCGGCTGTGCGCGGATACCGCGGAGCGTTCCTCGACGTCGGCGACCGCCGCACATGGGTCGTCGCGCCGCCACGCTCGAGCCCGACCCCGATCCTCGCCAGCCAGCTCGTCGACGGCAGGCTCGCCGAGGTCACGCGGCAGCTGCACCACGGCGGCTGGGTCGCGCTCTCGCACGCGCTCGCCGAGCAGCTCGGCGCGCGCATCGGAGCCGAGGTGCGGCTGCCGACACCGCAGCCGGTGCGGCTGCGCCTCGCCGCGATCGTGACGAACCTCGGCTGGAGCTCCGGAGCGATCGTGCTGAACGCCGACGACTTCCGGCGCGCCTGGGGAAGCGCCGACGTCAGCGCGCTGCAAGTGCTGCTCGCCCCGGGCGCGGATGCGGCGTCGACGGCGAACGGCGCGCGGCGCGCCCTCGGAGCCGGCACCGACCTGACGGTGGAGACGAGCCGCGCGCGCGAGCTGCGCTTCCGCACCTCGACGCGTCAGGGCCTCAGCCGCCTGACGCAGATCGCGACGCTCGTGCTCGTCGCTGCCGCGCTCGCGCTGGCCGCGGCGATGGGCGGCGTCGTCTGGAACCGGCGCCCCCGCCTGGCCGCGCTGAAGCTGAGCGGCTTCGGCGACGGAGACGTCTGGCGCGCGCTCGTGCTTGAGAACGCGCTCGTGCTCGGGATCGGCTGCTCGATCGGCGCAGTCTTCGGGCTGTGCGGCCAGCTCATGCTCACGCGCCTGCTCGCGGACGCCACCGACTTCCCGACCAGCTACCGGCCGGCCGGATGGCTCGCGCTCGCCACGTTTGCCGGGGTCACGCTCGTGGCCGTGGCGATCGCCGCTCTTCCGGGCTACCTCGCCGCGCGCGTCCCCCCGACGGCAGGTGTTTACGAAGATTAATTGACCCTTTTCGCAAGCGTCGAGCGCCGACGAAGACCCGACCGCGACGGCTCCTACGCTTCGCGCTGTGCCCCTCGTTGCTCAACGAGCGCACGCGCCGCGCGTGCGCGTGCTGACGACCATGCTGCTGATGGCGGCGCGTCTGTGGGGGCGCGTGCTCCCGATCGTGCGTGCGGAGCTGCGCGGCTGGGAGCGGGCCGCGCGCGCGATCCCCGATCCACAGCTGCGGGCGCAGGCGCTCGCGACGCTGCGCGGCGAGCGGCTGAGCGCCGTCGGCGCATCGCTGTTCGCGACCACCGTCACGCGGCACGTCGCGGTGCTCGTCAGAACGCTCGTCGCCTACCAGCTCATCTGCGACTACCTCGACACGCTCTCCGAGCAGCCTGCGAGCGATCCGGTCGCCAACGGCACCGTGCTCCACCGTGCGCTCGCCGACGCGCTCTCGCCCGGGGCGCCGGTCGAAGACTGGTATCGCCTGCATGTCACGCGCGACGACGGCGGCTACCTCGCGGCGCTCGTCGCCACCTGCCGCGCGGGGTGCCAGGCGCTGACGGCCTACCCGCGTGTGCGGTCGGCGGCCTGCCGGGAGGCCCGGCGCAACGAGGTGCAGGGCATCAAGCACGGACCGGGCCCGAGCCGGGAGCCGCGCCTGCGGGCGTGGGCCGCGGGGCAGGAGGTCGGCTGCGGCGAAGCGAGCTGGTTCGAGCTCGTGGCGGCGGCCAGCTCGCCGCTCGCCGCGCTCGCGCTGCTCGCGACGGCCGCCGATCCGGCGACGACGCCGGCGAGCGTCGAGGCCACACGCAGCTGCTACTTCCCCTGGATCGAGGCGCTGAGCACCTTGCTCGACAGCCTCGCCGACCGCGAGCAGGATCATGCGCTGGGCGAGCTGAGCCTCGTCGATCAATACGAATCGCGCGCGGTCGCGACCGCGCGCCTGTGCGAGCTGACGCGACGCGCGATCGCGGGCGCCGGCGCCCTGCCGAACGGCAGGCGTCACGTCGTGCTCGTCGTCGGCATGATCGCGATGCACCTGTCCGACCGGTCCGCTTGGCTGCCGGCGGCGCGGCCGACGACTCGCGCGGTGCTCGGCAGCTCGCTGCCGACGCTGACGCCGCTGCTGCTGACGCTGCTGCGCGTGTGGCGCTGGCCGCGCGCTCGCGCGCGGCGCGCGGCGGCGCCTCAGGCCGTCAGCCCGACGGGGCAGCTCACGCCGGTGCCGCCGAGGCCGCAGTAGCCGTTCGGGTTCTTCGCGAGGTACTGCTGGTGATAGTCCTCGGCGTAGTAGAAGCCGCCCTCCGGGAGCGCGGCGATCTCGGTCGTGATCTCGCCGTAGCCGCTCTCGCGCAGCGTCTCCTGGTAGGTCTCGCGCGAGCGCAGCGCGGCGTCGCGCTGGGCGTCGCCCGTCCAGTAGATCGCCGAGCGGTACTGCGTGCCGACGTCGTTGCCCTGGCGCATGCCCTGCGTCGGGTCGTGGCCCTCCCAGAACAGCTTCAAGAGCGCGTCGTACGACGTTCTCGCCGGGTCGAAGACGACGAGCACGACCTCTGTGTGGCCGGTCTGCGCGGAGCAGACCTCCTCGTAGGTCGGGTTGGGCGTGAGGCCGCCGGCGTAGCCGACGGCCGTCGTGCAGACGCCGGGCGCCTGCCAGAAGATCCGCTCCGCGCCCCAGAAGCAGCCGAGGCCGAAGACGGCCGTCTCGCAGCCCTCCGGGAAGGGCGGCTTGAGCGGCGTGCCGAGCACCTCGTGGCGCGCCGGCACCGGCATCTCCTGCTCGCGGCCGCGCAGCGCGCGATCCGCGTCCACCATGTCGGTCTTGCGAGTGAGGAAGCGCATGCCTCGACTCTAGCCGGCGGTCGCAGCGCGCCCCTTACGGAACCGTGACGTCGCCGCCACCAGCAGCAGGTAGACGCCGACCAGCAGGCCCGCGATCGACGCGCCGGCGGCGACGTCCGCGTAGTAGGAGAGGTAGAGCCCGCCGAGCGCCGCGAGCGCGCCGAGCGCGACGGCGCTCGCCATCATCGGCGCGATGCGGTGCGTGAGCAGCCGCGCGGCGGCGGCCGGCGCGACCAGCACCGCGACGACGAGCAGGTTGCCGAGCCCCTGCACGGCGACGAGCACGGCAAGCGCGAGCAGCGTCAGCAGCAGCGCGTCGACGACGAGCGGGGCGACGCCGAGCGCGCGCGCGGCGTCGCGGTCGAAGCCGGTCGCGAGCAGGCGGTGGTGGCCGAGCGCCAGCGCGAGCAGCACAAGCGCGACGAGCGCGCCGCCGGCGACCAGGTCCGCGGGCGAGGTGCCGAGCACGTCGCCGAACAGCAGCCCCTCGATCCCGACCGGCGTCGCCGGCGAGAGCGCGAGCAGCGCGCCCGCGCCGAACAGCGTCGTGACGACGACCGCGACCGCGTCGTCGCGGCCGATGCGCCCGCGGCCGACGCGGCTCCCGAGCGCGATCGCGAGCGCCGCGACGAGCAGGCCGGCGGCGCCGCCGAGCAGCAGCGGGACGCCGGCGAGCGCCGCGAGCACCAGCCCGGGGAACATCCCGTGCGCGAGCGACTCGGCGCTGTAGGAGAGGCCGCCGAGCACGATCCAGCAGCCGAGCGTCCCGCCGACGGCGGCGAGCAGCAGCGACTCCGCCAGCGCGCGGCGCATCAGCCCCTGCGCGAAGGGATCGCCGAGCGCGTGCAGGACGGCGCTCACCGGGCGGGTCCGTGGTGATGGTGGTGCGGCGGCAGCAGCACGCGGCGCGGCGCTTCCCCGTCCGCCGGCGGCAGCGTCACGATCGCGCCGCCGTAGGTGGCCGCGAGCGCCTCGGGCGTCAGCACCGCGTCCGGGTCGCCGAACGCGACCTGGCGGCCGTTGACGCACAGCACGCGACCCCAGCGGCGAGCCTGCTCGAGGTCGTGCGTGGCGATCAGCACGCCGCGGCCCTCGCCGGCCAGCTCCGCCAGCAGCGCCTCGAGCGCCGCCGCGCTCGCCGCGTCGAGGCCGGTGAACGGCTCGTCGAGCAGCAGCACGCCGGCGTCCTGCACGATCGCGCGCGCGATCAGCACGCGCTGGCGCTGCCCGCCGGACAGCTCGCCGTAGGTGCGCTGCGCCCGATCCGCCAGGCCGACGCGCGCCAGCGCGGCGCGCGCGGCGTCGCGGTCGGCGCGGCGCGGGCGCCGCCACCACGGGCGGCCGGGCAGCGTCCCCATCAGCGCGACGTCGAGCGCGCTGACAGGGAAGTCGAGCCGCGAGCGCTCCGTCTGCGGCACGCTCGCGCAGCGGCCGTGGACGGCGAGCGTCCCGGCGGCCGGCCGCAGCTCGCCGAGCAGCGCGCGGAAGAGCGTCGTCTTGCCGCCGCCGTTGGGGCCGAGGACGGCGGTGCGCTCGCCTTGGTGCAGCTCGAAGGTGACGTCGGTGAGCGCCGGCGGGCTGCCTTGGTATGCGACGCTCAGGCCGGTGGCCGCCAGCAGGGGCCGGCGGGCGGGTCCTGTCGGCTCCGGGTGCGCGCACGACCGCCTTCCGGCGCTCGCACGTGCATCCTCGCCGCCACCCGCCCGGTCGGCCGTCATGTCGCTCGCCTCAGGGTCGGCGCGAGCGAGCGGGCCATCGCCGTCAGTGCGAAGACGATGCCGCTCGTGACGGCGATCGTGGCGCCGGGCGGGGCGTTCAGCTCGACGGCGAGCCAGACGCCGAAGACGCCCTCGACGGCCGCGAGCGCGGTCGTGGTCAGCTGCCAGCTGGCGATGCGGTCGCTTGCGAGGCGCGTCGTCGCGGCGGGGACGACCAGCAGCGCGGTGGCGAGCAGCGCTCCGACGGCGCTGAGGACCGCGACGGCGGCGAGCGCGACGAGCGCGAGCAGCGCGACGTCGGGCAGCGGGGAGCGCAGGCCGAGCGTGCGCGCGGCGGCAGGGTCGAAGCCGCCCGCGAGCCAGCGCGGGCCGAGCAGCCGGCTCGCCGCGAGCGCGACGAGCGCGGCCGCGGCGGCGAGCCGCACGTCGCCGGGGCCGATCGCGAGCAGGCTGCCGAACAGCAGCGACTCGACCCGGGCGGCCGAGTGGAACACGTCGGAGGCGAGCACGACGCCGGTCGCGAGCGCGGCGACGAGCACGAGCGCCGTCAACGCGTCAGGCCCCTCCCGCCGGCGCGCGGCGAGCCGCCCCACCACGAGCGCGAACACCAGCGCGGCGCCGAAGCCGCCGAGCGGCGCGGCGAAGCCGAGCCCGTCGGCCAGCACGAGCCCGGGAAAGGCGGCCGCGGCGGCGCCGTGCGCGGGGAACGCGAGGCCGCGCAGCACGATCCAGCAGCCGAGCGTGCCCGCGAGCACGGCGAGCAGCAGCAGCTCGAGGAGCGCGCGCTGCACGAACGGGAGCTGGAATGGCTCGAACACGGCAATTCGGAGCATAATGGGAATGAGTCCAATTCGCATGGAGGCGCTACGATCGAGCGATGAGCGCCGAGGCAACCTCGCTGAGCTGGCGCGAGCACACGCTCGCGACGCTCGCCGCCGCCGGCTTCCGCCGCGGCGGCGCGCGCACCGCCGTCGTCGAGCTGCTCGCGCGCGAGCGCTGCGCGCTGAGCGCGCAGCAGATCGACGACCGCCTGCGCGCCGCCGGCCGCAGCGTCGGGCGCGCGAGCGTCTACCGCATCCTCGAGCTGCTGACCGAGCTGCGGCTCGTGCAGCGCATCGACGTCGGCCAGGGCGTCGCGCGCTACGAGCGCCAGACGCCGGACGGCGAGCACCACCACCACCTCGTGTGCGATAGCTGCGGCACGATCGCGCCCTTCTCCGACCGCTCGCTCGAGCGGGCGATCGAGCGCGTCTCGCGCTCCGTCAGCTTCGCCGTCGACGACCACGACGTCGTCCTGCACGGCTGCTGCAGCGCGTGTCGCGGCGCCGGCTGACGGCTACGGACCGGCGGCCTCGTCGGTCCAGTAGCCGTACTGCGCTTCGCTCCCGCGCTGCGCGAAGCCCGCGCGCCGCAGCGCGGCGCGGTGCGCCGGCGCGAGATGGTCGCTCAGCACGTAGAGCCTGTGCGCGTGCGCGGCGCGCAGCGCGTCGAGCACGGCGCGGAACTGCCTGCGCGTCGCGATCTCGTCGAGGAACGCGTACGGCGAGACGTCGACGACGTGCTCGTCGTAGGCGATCCGGTCGCCGAGCGGGATCAGGATCGCCACGCGCTCGCCGCGCGCCGCCGTGCGCGCGACCAGCCGGTGCGCCTCCGGCTGCTCGTAGAGCGGCTGCGCCCCGGCGGCTTCGAGGCGCTCCAGCTGCGTCGCGGGCCAGGGCAGCTGGAGCACCGAGCAGGCCGCGAGGCCGAAGCCGAGCAGCACGAGCAGCTCCGCGGGCGAGGGCGCGCGCCAGCCGCGCGCGGCCAGCGCGCGCACCGTCGCGACGACGAGCAGCGTCAGCGCGAGCGCCCACGCCGGCATCAGCGCGGCGAGCTTGAGCGGATCCGAGCGGCCGACGAAGTAGCTGCCGGCGACGAGCCCGAGCGCCGCGCTCCACGCCAGCATCCCGGTCAGCAGGACGTCATGCTCGCGCCGCGCGACGCGCACCGCCGCGAGCACGAGCGCGGCGCCCAGCGTCGCGTAGATCGCCAGGTGGAAGCCGACGAGCGTCATCGGCAGCTCGGCGAGCCCGAGCACGCCGAACAGGCGCGGGAACTCGAGCAGCAGCCCGAGTCGCGGCAGCGCGCCCGCGCGCACGAGCGTCAGCAGCGCGAGCAGCGCCAGCGCCGCGAGCAGCCCGCCGCCCGCTTCTGCGGCGAGCCGCCGTGCGCCCGCGCGCGTGCGCGCCTGCGGCGGGCACGCCGTCGCCAGCGCCGTCCCGGCCAGCGCCCCGAGGCCGAACTCGAGGTTGTTGACGGCGACGAGCCCCGCGAACAGGTACAGCGGCCAGGCGCGCCGCGGCGCGGCGCCGTCGAGGTGGCGGGCCGTCAGCCACGCCAGCAGCAGCGGGCCGCCGTAGCGCATCGGCCACACGCTGTAGATCTCGGAGTTGCTGACGACCCCCTTCACGCCCTGGCTCGCGGCGGCGCCGGTGGCGACGACGAACAGGCTCGTCGCGAGGAACGGCAGGTAGAGCGCGAGCGCGAGCGGCGGGCTGCCGGCCACGCGGCGCAGCAGCGCGTAGACGGCCAGCAGCGCGAGCGCGCTCCCGCACGCCATCGCGACGCTGAAGACGGTGATCGTCGCGCCGAACAGCGCCATCGGCCCGGCCGCGACGTACGCCCACAGGTGGCCGTAGATCGGATGGAAGTCGACGAGCGGCGTGCGGCCGTCGAGGATCGCGTACGTGTCGCCCATCGCCCACGGCACGAGGTCGGGAAACGGGCTGTCCGCTATCGCGCGCTCGGTGAGGATCGCAGGCACGAGCCACAGCGCCGTGGCGAGGCAAGCGACCGCGAGGCACGCGGCGCGGACGACCGGAGTCGCCGCGCGCAGCGCCGGCAGGCGCCGGGCGACGCGCGGCGCCCGCGGGGCGAGCGCGACCGCCGCCGCGATCGCCGCCGCCGCGAGCAGCGTGCGCGGCGTGAAGATCCGCCAGCGCGCCGGGAGCGCCTGGTAGGCGACGTGCCACTGCGCGACGAGCGCGGCCAGCAGCCCGGCGCCGAGCAGCAGCTGGCCGCCGAGCACGAGCGCGCGCAGCAGCTCGGGCCGCAGGCGGATCCGCTCGCGCGTGCGCGCACCCGCCAGCGCCACGGCGGCCAGCAGCGCCGGCCCCAGCAGCGCGACGAGGAAGCGCCCGTGCTTCTCCGGTTCGGGCGTGCCGAAGATGAAGATCGCGCCGCGCGGCCACAGCCCTTCCCCGTGCGGGGTCAGCAGCGCGTGTCCGACGGGCGGGCCCAGCAGCGCGACGGCCGCCGCCGTCGCCAGCGCGCACGGCAGCAGCGCGATCCACGTCAGCTCGCCGATCGTCGGGGCGACCGCGGCGGCGCCGAGCGCGGCGTGCGCTGCCTCCTCGCGCCGCGTCGGCGAGGCCCCCATCGCGCCGTTCAGCCTCTTCCGCCGCCGAGGCGGTAGGCGACGATCGCGGTTCTCTGGTGCGGTTCGAGCGCTATGCCGCCGGCGCTCAGCACGGTGTCGCCGGAGACGGCGACGGGCGCGATCGAGCTGGCCGGCAGCGGTCCGCTCCAGAGGACCCGGCCGGCGGCGCGTTCGAGCGCCCACACGGTTCCGTCGTAGGTCGTCGTGAGCACGACGTCGTTGGTGATCGTCGCGCCGCCGTACTCGCCGTGCGGCAGCCTGCGGATCCATCTGACGCGGCCGCTGGCGATGTCGAGCGCGACGATCTCGCCCCTTCCCTGCAGCGGGTTCTGCTGCTCGGGCAGCGTCTGTCTGCGGTAGGCGGCGTAGAGGTCGTTGACGGGCACGTAGAGGGTCTGGCCGTCGGACGCCATCTGCGTCTCGACGCCGCCCCAGTCGCCGGGGTAGATGCGCCTGCCGTAGCCGACCCTCGAGTAGTCCCCGTGCATCGCGCGGACGCTGTCGTCGTCGTGCCCGTTGTGGATGCCGACGGACCTCTTCCACAGGATCCTGCCGCTGTCCGCGTCGAAGGCGTAGACGAAGCCCATCTTGCCCGCGCTCAGCACCACCTCGCGCCCGTTCGCCTGCGCGAGGATCGGCGGCGTCTGGAGGTCCCAGTCGTAGAGGTCGTGCGGCAGCACCTGCGTCCCCCACAGGAATCTGCCGGTGCGCGCTTCGAGCTTGACGAGCGAGTTGTCCCATCTGTTCGGGCCGGGCCGGCTTCTGCCCCACGGCTGCGCGTCCGTGCCGGGCCACGGAACGGGGTTCGCGACGCTGACGTAGAGCCCGCCGCGGTCGTCGAACGCCGGCGGGTGCCACAGCCCGCCGCCGCCGTTGACGGCCGGATCGCCCCACAGGCTGCGCGGGACCTCCTGCCAGCTCCACAGTCTGCGCCCGGTGCTCGCGTCGAGCGCGTAGAGCGTGCCGATGTTGCCGCCCGCGGACGGAACCGTCGAGGCGTAGACGACCCCGTCCTTGTAGCCGGGGGTCATCACGATCTGTTCGCCGGAGACCCGCGCCAGCTGCGTGCCCCACAGCTCGCGGCCGGTGGCGGCGTCGAGCGCGATCACGGCCGCCGGGGTGACGGTGAAGACGCGGCCGCCGGCGACGTTGACGCCGTTCGGGCCCGTGTCGCCGACTTCGTAGTCGCGCTGCCACCTCAGCCGTCCGCTGGCGAGGTCTATCGCGTAGACGTTCGACGACAGGTCGACCGTGTACGCGACGCCGTGGGCGACGATCGGCGTGGCCGCGTAGGTGCCCTTGAGCGGCACGCTCCAGGCGAGCCTCAGCCGGCTCACGTTCGCGGCGTCGATCGCGGTGTCGAGCCGGCGCGTGTTCGCGAGATCCGCGTTCGGGGCGCTCCATTCGCGCGCGGCGGGCGCCGCGGCCGGCCTCGACGACGATCCGCCGCTGGTGCCGCACCCGGCGAGCACGCTCCCGGCGAGCGCCGCGACGATGCACATGCTGACCCACGACCGGCGCGACGCGGCGCCCATGCTCGACCCCCCGGCTCCCCCACATGCGACGGCGGCGCACCGTCGCGGCCGCCGCCTGAGAGACCGCAATCTAGCAGATGACCATCGCCGTTCCGGCCGATCGTCGGAAGCGGCGATCCGGCGGCGAGCCGGCCGTCCGCGCCCCGCGGCGGCCCCGCCTGTCCCCAGAGATCTCCCAGGCGGGCATTACCGTTCTTTGGGACGACTCTTACGTCGGCTTTGGGTGCGATGCGCAAGATTTCCCACATGGCGATCCCCCCGCACGAGCGCAGCCCCCGCGAGCAGGCGGCCGAGGCGGCGGCGCTGCGCGACGCCGGCGTGCGGCGCGTGCGCAGCGCGACGCGCTGGCTGGCCGCCGGCGCGATCGGGCTGACCGGCGCGCTCGCCGGCGTCGTCGCGCAGCAGGGCGTGGCCGCGAAGGCGAGCGCCGCGAGCGCATCGAGCGCATCCTCGGGCGGCAGCGCCGGCGACCCCTCCGGCGCAGCGCAGTCGCAGGATCAGACGCAGTCCCAGGACGAAAGCCAGTCTCAGGACGGCGGCGGCTACGGCTCAGAAGACGGCGGCTCGGGCTACGAAGGCGACTCCGGCGGCAGCTACGGCTACGACGACGGCGGCACCTACTCGGGCGCGCCGCAGGCGCCCCAGCAGGCGCCCCAGCAGGCGCCGCAGAGCGCCGCGCCGAGCGCCTCCTCGGGGGCCTCGTGAGCGCGACCGCGAGCTGGCGCGCGCTCGGCACCAGCGCCGTCGTCGTGGCCGCCGACGCCGCCGCCTTGGCCGCCGCGCGCGCGGCCGTCGAGCGCGAGCTGGCCGCGATCGACCTCGCCGCCAGCCGCTTCCGCGCGGACTCCGAGCTGAGCGCGCTGAACGCCGCCGCCGGCCGCGGGCCCGTGACGGTGAGCCCGCTGCTCGCGCAGGCGATCGGCGTCGCGCTGCGCGCGGCGCGCATCTCGCGCGGCGCCGTCGACCCGACGCTCGGCGCCGAGCTGGCGCGCGCCGGCTACGACCGCGACTTCGCAGAGCTGCCCCCCGCGCCAGCGGATGCGGCAGGCATGGGCGCCGGCGGCGCGGGCGCAGGCGGCGCCCCGCGCCGCCGCGCGGCCTGGCCGGCCGTGCGGCTCGAGCGCGCGACGCGGCGCGTGACGCTGCCGGCCGGCGCCGCGCTCGACCTCGGCGCCACCGCGAAGGCGCTCGCCGCCGACCGCGCCGCGCGCGCCGCCCACGCCGCCGCGCGCTGCGGCGTGCTCGTGAGCCTCGGCGGCGACGTCGCCGTCGCCGGCCCCGCACCCGCCGAGGGCTGGGCGGTGCGCGTGACCGACGACCACGCCGGCCCGCAGGAGGCGCTCGGCCAGACCGTCGCGATCCGCTCCGGCGGCCTCGCGACCTCGGGCGTGACCGTGCGCCGCTGGCAGGGCGCCGACGGGCCCCAGCACCACATCCTCGATCCCCGCACCGGCGCGCCGGCGCGCGTCGTGTGGCGCACGGCGAGCGTCGCGGCGGCGAGCTGCGTCGACGCCAACACCGCCGCCACGGCGGCGATCGTGCGCGGCGCCACGGCCGCCCCGTGGCTGCTGCACCACCGCCTGCCCGCGCGGCTCGTCGCCGCGCGCGGGCGCGTGCTGCTCGTCGGCGCGTGGCCGCGGCGCACCGACGCCCCGTCCGAGAGCTGTGTCCCTGCGGGGGTCCATACGACCCCCGCAGGGACACAGGTCGCCGCCGAGGGCGCCGCATGACCGTTCTGGCGACCGGCGTGAGCGCGACGTGGATGCTCACGCGCGCCTCCGGCGCCGTCAGCTTGCTGCTGCTGAGCGCCGCGTTCGCGCTCGGGATCGCCGACGTCGCGCGCTGGCGCAGCCGCACGTGGCCGCGCTTCGCGATCGACGCGCTGCACCGCAACCTCGCGCTGATGGCGCTCGCGTTCGTCGGCGTCCACATCCTCACGACGGTGCTCGACAGATTCGTCCACATCGGCCTGCTGGCGGCGGTCGTGCCCTTCGGCAACGGCTACAGAGGCGGCTTCTGGCTCGGCCTCGGGGCGCTCTCGTTCGACCTCCTCCTGGCGTTGATCGCCACCAGCCTGCTGCGCCGCCGCATCGGCGTGCGCACGTGGCGCGCCGTCCACTGGGCCGCGTACGCCTGCTGGCCGGTCGCGCTGCTGCACGGGATCGGGACCGGCACCGACGCCGCCCGTCCGTGGATGCTCGCGCTCTCGCTCGGCTGCACCGCCGTCGTCGGCGCCGCCGTGATCGCGCGCCTGGCGCACGGCGGCTTCGGCGCCGGCGGCACGCGCGACGCGGCCCTGCGCCCGCGCACGGGGGCGCTGAGCCGATGAGCGGCGCGACCGCCCTCCCGCGCGTGCTCGACGGCGCCGACCCGCACGGCGGCGCGCCGCTCGACGCGCACCTCGCGCACCACGGCATGCCGACGCTCGCCGTCGATCCGGGATGGCTCGTGCAGGAGGTCGAGCGCGCCGGCCTGCGCGGCCGCGGCGGCGCGGCGTTCCCGACCGCGACGAAGCTCGAGGTCGTCGGCCACGGCCGCCGCCGGGCGGTCGTCGTGGCGAACGGCAGCGAGGGCGAGCCGGCGAGCCGCAAGGACGCGCTGCTGCTCGCGCAGGCGCCGCAGCTCGTGCTCGACGGGCTCCAGCTGGCGGCCGCCGCGACGCGCGCCGCCGAGGCGGTCGTGTGCGTGAAGGCCAGCGCGCGCGACGCGCAGTCGGCGCTCGCGCGCGCGCTCGCCGAGCGCGCCGCCGCCGGGCGCGACGCCGTCTTCGTGCGCGTGGTCGCGGTCCCCGACGGCTACGTCTCCGGCGAGGAGAGCGCGCTCACGCACCTGCTCAACGGCGGCCGCGCGGTGCCGACGTTCGTGCCGCCGCGGCCGTTCGAGCAGGGCGTCGACGGCCGCCCCACGCTGATCCAGAACGTCGAGACGCTCGCGCACGTCGCGCTGATCGCGCGCCACGGCGCCGACTGGTTCCGCGCGCTCGGCACGCCCGCCGAGCCGGGCACCGCGCTCGTCACGCTCGGCGGCGACCTCGAGCGCCCCGGCGTGCGCGAGATCGCGCTCGGCACGCCGCTGGCCGCGCTCGTCGCGCACGGCGGCGGCGACCTCGCGCGCACGCGCGGCGTGCTCGTCGGCGGCTACTTCGGCACCTGGCTCGACCCCGCGGCCGCGCGCACGGCGACGCTCGACGGCGCCTCGCTGCGCCCGCTCGGCGCCGCGCTCGGCTGCGGCGTCGTCGCGGTGCTGGGCGAGGGGGCGTGCCCGGTCGCCGAGACGGCGCGGATCGCCGCGTGGCTCGCGGACGAGTCGGCCGGCCAGTGTGGCCCGTGCGTGCTCGGGCTCGCCGCGATCGCCGACGCGCTGACGAGCATCGCCGACGGCCGCGCTGCGCGCGCGCTCGCGGCGGCGTCACGCACGAGCGGGCGCCGCGGCGGCGGCGGCCGCGGCCGGCGCGCGGCGCGCTTCGAGGACCCGCTCGCGCGCGTGCGCCGCTGGTGCGGCGACGTCGCCGGGCGCGGCGCATGCCGGCATCCCGACGGCGCGGTGCGGCTCGTCGCAAGCGCCCTGCGCACGTTCGAGGCCGACTTCGAGGACCACCTGCGCCACGGCCCCTGCGGCAGCTGCGCGCGGCCGGCGACGCTGCCGCTGCCGCGCGGCGAGGGCCGCGCGCTGGAGGCGGTCGCGTGAGCCGCCGCGACGAGCGGCTGCACGTACGCGTGAACCCGATCGCGTGCACCGCGCACGGCCTCTGCGCCGAGCTGCTGCCCGAGCGCGTGCGGCTCGACGACTGGGGCTATCCGATCGTCGACGAGCGCCCGCTCGAGCCCGAGCTGGTCGCGCACGCGAAGCGCGCCGCGGCCGCCTGCCCGACGCTCGCGCTGCTGCTGGAGGCCCGCGCTCAGCCGGCGCGCGCGTCGCGCAGCACGCCTCGCAGCGTGAGCGCGACCCACGCGTAGACGGAGCGCGTGAGCGGCATCGCGTCGCCTATGGCTCCGCGCTCGAGCCGACGACGGCCTCGGCCGCGGCGCCCGCCGGCCTGCGTGCGACGACGCGGTCGACGAGGTAGAGCGGGCGGCCGAGCGCCTGGTCGTGCACGCGCGCGAGGTAGCGTCCGATGATGCCCGCGCTGATCAGCTGGGCGCCGCCGAGGAACAGCACCGCGATCAGGATCCACGCCTGCGTCGAGGCGACGACGGTGCCGCTCGCGGTCAGCGCCAGCACGACCACGGCGAGCAGCCCGCTCAGCAGCGAGAGCGCGCCGCCGACCCAGCTCGCGAGCCGCAGCGGCACGTCCGAGAACGAGGCGAGCGCCTCCAGCGCGAGCCGTATGAGCGCCGGGTAGGAGGCGCCGCGGCCGGCGTGGCGACCGGCGCGGCGATACTCGATCGGCACCTGTTCGTAGCCGACCCAGGCGACCATCCCGCGCAGGAAGCGCCGCCGCTCGGGCATCGCGCGCAGCGCCTCCACGACGCGGCGCGACATCAGGCGGAAGTCGCCCGCCTGCCCCTGGTAGGGCGTGCGCGCGAGGCGCTCCATCAGGCGGTAGAAGCCCGTCGCGAGCGTGCGCTTGATCAGGCTCTCGTCGCGGCCGATGCGGCGCGCGTAGACGACGTCCGCGCCGTTGCGCGCGCGCACGAGCATCTCGGCGATCAGCTCGGGCGGGTCCTGCAGGTCGGCATGCAGCAGCGCGACGTAGCGCCCGCAGGCGTGGTCCATCCCGGCCGACATCGCGATCTCCATGCCGAAGTTGCGCGAGAGCCGCACGAGCACGACGTCCTCGCGCGCGCGCGCCCACGCTTCGAGCAGCGCGACCGAGCCGTCGGCCGAGCCGTCGTCGACGTAGACGACCTCGTGACCGCCTGCGATCCCGCCGAGCGCCTCGTCGATCCGGCGCTGCAGCTCGGGCAGCACCTCCTCCTCGTTGAAGACGGGAACGACGACGGAGACGAGCGGACGCGCGCCGCCGTCCCCCCGTGCGGGCGCAGACATTGATTCACCGCTTGGCGTCGAAAGCGAAGCGTCCGGCCGACAGTCGATCCCCCGAAAGCCGGTACGCCGATCAGCTCGATCTTACCGCAATCGACGCTCGGCGATCTCGGCAGCGGCGTCGATGATCATGTCCTCCTGCCCGCCGACGATGCGGCGGCGGCCGAGCTCCATCAGCACCGCGCGCGGCTCGACGCCGAACTTCGCGCCGGCGCGCTCGGCGTGCAGCAGGAACGACGAGTAGACGCCCGCGTAGCCGAGCGAGAGCGCCGTGCGGTCGACGATCTGCGGACGCGGCATCAGCGGCGCCACGACGTCCTCGGCGACGTCCATCAGCGCGAACAGCTCCGCGTTGGACTCGTGACCGGAGCGCTCGAGCGCGGCCGCCAGCACCTCCAGCTGCGCGTTGCCGGCGCCGGCGCCGAGTCCGCGCAGCGAGCCGTCGAGCCACGTCGCACCGGCGTCGACGGCGGCGAGCGCGTTGCCGACGCCGCAGCCGAGGTTGTTGTGCGCGTGGAAGCCGACCGCCACCTCGGCCGGAAGCGCGTCGCGCAGCGCGGCGACGCGGGCGGCCGCGCTCGCCGGGACCATCGCGCCGGCGGAGTCGACCACGTAGACGACGCGCGCGCCGTAGGAGGCCATCAGCGCCGCCTGCCCGGCGAGCGGCGCCGGCTCGAGCATGTGGCTCATCATCAGGAAGCCGACAGCGAGCATCGCGTTGCCGGCCGCCCACTCGAGGTGCTGCTGGGCGATGTCCGCCTCGGTGCAGTGCGTCGCCACGCGCGCGATCGAGGCACCGAGCGCCTGCGCGCCCTTCAACCGCTCGAGCGTGCCGATCCCCGGCAGCAGCAGCGCGGCGATCCGCGCCCGCTCGACGACGGCCGCCGCCGCCTCGATCAGCGCCTCGTCGGGGTGCGCCGAGCGGCCGTACTGGATCGAGGAGCCGCCGACGCCGTCACCGTGCGAGACCTCGATCACGTCGACCCCCGCCGCCTCCAGCCCGGCCGCCACGGCGGCCACCTGCTGCGGGGTGAAGGCATGTCCGACGGAGTGCATTCCGTCGCGCAGCGAGGAGTCGACGAGCGTCAGGCGCGTCATCGCCATGCCTGCTCGTGCAGCGGGTCGGAGCGGCTGTGGGCGGAGGCCGGCATGCGCGCCGCCAGCTCCTCCCCCACGCGCGCTGCGGCGGCCGTCATCACATCGAGGTTGCCAGCGTAGGGCGCGAGGAAGTCCCCCGCCCCCTCCACCTCCAGCAGGACGGTGACGAGGTCTCCATCTACGTCGCACAGCTTGAGCCGGTACCCGGGGACGTACGTCCTCACGCAATCCGCCATCGCCGCGACCGACGCCTCGATCGCCGCCGCGTCCGGCTCGCGCACGTGCGCGAAGACGGTGTCGCGCATCAGGATCGGCGGCTCGGCCGGGTTGAGGATGATGATCGCCTTCGCCTCGTCCGCGCCGCCGACCAGCTCCAGCCCGCGCGCGGTCGTGACGGTGAACTCGTCGATGTTCTGGCGCGTTCCCGGCCCGGCGGAGGCGCTCGCGATCGTCGCGACGATCTCGCCGTAGGCGACGTCGGCGACGCGGTCGATCGCGTGCATCATCGGGATCGTCGCCTGACCGCCGCAGGTGACGAGGTTCACGTTCGGCGCGTCGAGGTGCCGGTCGAGGTTGACCTCCGGCACGACGTAGGGGCCGACCGCAGCCGGGGTGAGGTCGACGACGACCTTGCCGGCCTCGCGCAGCAGCGGAGCGTTGGCGAGATGAGCCTTGGCGCCCGTCGCCTCGAACACCAGCGGGACGTCGTCGCGCTCCAGCACGGCGTCGAGGCCGCGCGCGCTCGCCTCGACGCCCAGCTCGCGCGCGCGCTGCAGGCCCGGCGAGTCCTCGTAGATGCCGACCATCAGCGCCGTCTCGATCGCGGCGCTGCGCTGGAGCTTCATCAGCAGGTCGGTGCCGATGTTGCCGGGACCGACGACGGCCGCCTTGACCTTCTCCCCCATGCGTCCCCCTGGGTCGACCGTGCGAGCCTACCAACGGGTGCTAGGTTCGCAAACGCAGGCGACATCGACCCGGAGGTCCACGTGCAGCTCGACGGCATCCACCACATCACGTGCATCACCGGCGACGCGCCGCGCAACGTCGACTTCTACGTGCGCGTGCTCGGCCTGCGGCTGGCGAAGAAGACCGTCAACCAGGACGACCCGACCGTCTACCACCTCTTCTACGCCGACGACGCCGGCAGCCCCGGTGCGGACCTGACCTTCTTCGAGTACCCCGGCGCGCGGCCCGGCCGCGACGGCGCCGGGATGATCCACCGCATCGCGTTGCGGGTCGGCGACGAGGGCGCGCTCGACTTCTGGGCCGCGCGGCTGGAGGGCGAGGGGCTCGCCGCCGAGCGGGCCGGCGCGGGCGCGCTGCGCTTCGCCGACCCCGAGGGGCTCGGGCTGGAGCTGCTGCTCGACGACTCCGGCGACGCGCCGCTGACGGCGGCCGCGCCGGACATCCCGCAGCAGCACGCGCTGCGCGGCTTCGGCGGCGTGCGGGCCTACAGCGCCGATCCGGCGGCGAGCGCAGCGCTGCTGCGCGACGTGCTCGGGTTCGAGAGCGTCGACCGGGACGACCTCGAGTGGGTCTCCCGCGGCCCGCGCCGCGGCGGCTTCTACGGCTACGACGAGGCGCCCGCGGAGCCCGGGATCGGCGGCGCCGGCACCGTCCACCACATCGCCTGGACGGCGGAGGACGATGACATCGAGGCGTGGGACGAGCGCTACCGCGCCGCCGGGCGCCGCACGTCCGGGCTCGTCGACCGCTTCTACTTCAGAAGCGTCTACTCGCGCGAGCCGAGCGGCGTGCTGTTCGAGATCGCCACGCGCGGCCCGGGCTTCGCGACCGACGAGGCGCCCGGGGAGATCGGCCGCAGCCTGTCGCTGCCGCCGAAGCTCGCGCACCTGCGGGAGCAGATCGAGGCGTCGCTGACGCCGCTGCCGGCGGATCCGCGCGCGTCGCGGGTCGGCTGAGCGGCGCGCACCTACGACGCGATGATCGCGGCGACCGCGCTCGCAAGCGAACTGCCCGTCTACACCGCGATCCCCGCGGACTTCCGCGACATCGACGGCCTCGAGGTCGTCGCTGTCGCGCCGGCCGGCTGACTCAGCCCTTCAGCGTCTTCTGCAGCTGGCGCTCGACGGCGGCCGTCATCGTCTGCTGGAAGGCCGCGCGGACGGCCTCGCTCGCGAGCGGGCGCAGGCGCGCGAGCGCGTCGCTGAGCTGCGCCCACTCCTGCGGGGTCTTCTTGGCCGGGTCGAGCTCGCCGCCCGCGACGTCGTCGACGAACAGGCGCACGAACTGGTCGGCAATCGCGCGCGTGTGGCGCTGGATCTGCTCGGCGACGGCGAGCGCGTGCAGCGGTGGCACGCCCATCGCGGCAAGCTCCTCGCCGGCGCGCACGAGCGTCGGGCTCGGGACCTCGTAGCGGTCGTCTCCGAGCGGGCGGATCAGCTCGAGCCGCTCGGCCTTCTTGAGCGCGCGCTCGTCGTCGCCGCCGAGCCGCGCCGCCAGCTCGGCGCGCGTCGTCAGCTCGGGCTCCTCGTCGGCGAACGCGGTCAGCACCTGGCGTCCGAACGCGAGCACCTCCTCGCTCGCGCCGTCGGCGGCGCCGATCAGCCGCTCGATCGCCTTGAGGTTGAAGCCCTCCGCCTGCAGGTCCTGGATCAGCCGCAGCCGCGCGGCGTGCTCGGGCCCGTACCAGCCGGTGCGCGCGCGCACCTCCGGCGGCGGCAGCAGCCCGCGCGACTGGTGGGCGCGGATGTTGCGCACGGTCATGCCGGTCTCGCGCGCGAGCTCGTCGATCGTCACCTCGCCCGCGCGCCGCTGGCTCATGGGCCACATCCTACGCGGGGGTGGCGAGACCGCCGGCGGAGGTCGCACCGGCTCGACAAGGTTGCATGTGCCATCGTTCTATGTAGCATTGTGTCATGCACTCCATCACGACGCTCGCGGCGGCCGCGCCGCCCGCCGGCGGCGCCGCGCTCGGCCAGGTCGCCGGCATGTCAGCCGCCGTCACCCTCTTCACCGCCGTGCTGCTGTGGCTCGGGCTGGGGCATCGCTCGGGCCGCGTCGCCGCACTCGGACGCGTAAGCGGCGCGCTCGAGCGTCTGACCGGCCTGCCGGGCTGGGCGGCGCTGCCGCTCGCGCTCTCCGGCGTCTCGCTGCTGTCGGCCGTCTTCGGCCTCTACTGGGACGTCTCGCTGCACATCGACCAGGGCCGCGACCCCGGCCCGCTCGCGAACCCGGCGCACTACTTCATCCTCGTCGGCCTCTACGGGATCTTCGCCGCCGGCTGGCTGGCGATCGTGCTGCCCGGCGACCAGCGCCCGGGGCCCGCCGCTGTGCGGATCGCGGACGGCTGGGAGGCGCCCGTCGGGGGGCTGCTGATGGCGGCGTGCGCGTCGTTCGCGCTGATCGGCTTCCCGCTCGACGACGTCTCGCACCGCCTCTTCGGCCAGGACGTGACGCTGTGGGGCCCGACGCACCTGATGATGCTCGGAGGGGCCGCGCTGACGCTCGTGGCGGCGCTCGTGCTGCTGGCGGAGGCGCGCCTCGCGCTGCGGACCGCGCCTGCGTCCGAGCGCCCGGCCGAGACGCCGCTCGCGGCGCGCCTGCGCAGCCTGCGCGTGCTCGCCGCCTGCGGCGGGATGCTCGCCGGCCTCTCGATCTTCCAGGGCGAGTTCGACTACGGCGTGCCGCAGTTCAGCCTGCTGTTGCACCCGCTGCTGATCGCCTTCGCCGCCTCGCTCGCGCTCGTGCTCGCGCGCACGCTGATCGGGCGCGGCGGGGCGCTCGCGGCAGTCGCCTTCTTCCTCGTGCTGCGCGGCGGGCTCGCGCTGCTGGTCGGCGGGATCCTCGGCGAGACGGTCCCCCACTTCCCGCCGTACGTCGTCGAGGCGCTGCTCGTGGAGGCCGTCGCGTTGGCGGTGCGGCCGGGGAGCTTCCGCTTCGGCGCGCTCGCGGGCGCGGCGGTCGCAGCGGTCGGGGTGCTCGCCGAGTACGGCTGGAGCCACCTGTGGATGCCGCTGCCGTGGCCGGGGCGAATCCTGCCGGAGGCGATCGTGCTCGCGCTGCCGGTCGCGGTCGCCGGCGGCGTGCTCGGCAGCTTCGTCGCCGGCGGGCTGCGCCTGCGCGCCGACCTCGTCGGCCGCCCGCGCGGCTGGGCGGCCGCGGGCGCGAGCCTGCTGGCGGTGGCGGGAGTCGTCGCGTTCCTGCTGCCCACGAGCGCGCCGACGAGCGCCCGCGCGCAGATCGCGCTGCGCACGCTGCACGCCGGCCCGCACCGCACGGTCGCCGCGACGATCCGCTTCGAGCCGGCGAGCGCGGTGCGCGACCCGAGCTGGCTGACCGTGACCGCCTGGCAGGGCGGCGGCAGGCTCGTCGTCGACCGCCTGCGCGCGCTCGGCGGCGGCGTCTACGCGACGACGCAGCCGATCCCGGTGTGGGGCAGATGGAAGGCGATGATCCGCATGAACCGCGGGCGCGAGCTGGCCGCGATCCCGCTCGCGCTGCCGGCCGATCCCGCGATCCCGGTCGGCGCGGTGCCGCCGCTCGCGCGCGCGACGCGCGCCTGGGATCTCGACCGCCACGTGCTCCAGCGCGAGCGCAGGCGCGACGTGCCGGGCTGGCTGTGGGGCGCCGCCGGGCTCGTCGTGCTGAGCATCGCCGGCGCGCTGCTGGCGGTGCTCGGGTGGGGCCTCGTCCGCCTCGCGCGGCGCGGCGCCTGCGAGGCGGCTCCGGCGGAGCGGCGGCGGCGCGCAGTGGGGACTCCGCGCGCCGCCGACCGTGTCGCCCTGCCGGAGGGCGGCTAGCCCGCCGGCTGGGACGATCTCGGCGCCGCCGGCGCCTGCACGATCAGCTTCTGGATCGTGATCGCCGGCGTGAAGCCGGTCTGGTCGCACCGTCTGCGCAACACCGTGACCTTGCCGAGGAGCTTCACGCGGTCGCCCGCGGCGAGGTCGTCGAGGCCGACGCTCCCGTCGTTGTTCTGGTCGGTGAGGTGGAACAGCACACGCCCGTGCGCGAGCGTGTACGTCTTCGTCGTGCCCTTGTCGCCGCGCGCCTGGTGGTTCGTGCGCGTGACGTCAACCGTCACGTCGCCGCTGTAGGTCGGGCGCGACGGTCTGTCGGAGGACGTCTGCGCGTCGAGCGCGAGCGTCTGTCTGACGAGCGTGCCGGCCGCGACGTATGCGACGCCGTGCGCGACGCAGCGGTGCGATCTGCCGTGGTCCCCGCCGTTGCCATGGCCGGCGGGGCCGGTGGCCGGGGCGTGGCCGGTGCCGTCGTTCGACGGAGCGTTGCCGGGCAGGGCCCAGGCGGGGCTCGTCGTGAGCGCCGCGGCGCACGCCGCGAGCAATGCCTTCCGAACGATCATGCGCGATCTCCTTGGTGACGCTTCGGTCGCTTCGTGAGCGGTCGCCCGGGTGGACGGGCTCGCTTCCTTATCGGCTGAGACGCGCGCGTGCTGTACGGGTTGGCCGCGTCCAGATCGGCTGGACGCTCGCCGCCTGCCGGCGACGCCGCGCCGACGCTCCGGTAGGCTCGTGCGCGGTCGCCGGTTTCGTGAACGCCGAGGGGGAAGCGATGGGGACGATCGGACGTCTCGCGCCATGCGCGTGCGCGGCTGCGGCAGTGCTCGCCGCCGCCGCGGTCCAGCCGGCCGGCGCGCGCGTGCTGGGCGCCAACCGGGTCACGCGGCTCGACCTGATCTCCAACGCGGTCGGCGTGACGCACTGCCAGTTCGGCGAGCAGGTGCCGCGCGCCACCCGCGCGATCCGGCTGTCGCTGAAGGCGAACGGCGCGAGCGGGCCGGTGGTCGCGGTCGCCGTCCTCGCCGGCGACCGGGCGGTCGCGGGCGGCGCGCGCGGCGCCGGCTGGCGCGGCGACAGCGTCGTGGTGCCGCTGAGCCCCGCGCCGCGCCGCACACTGCGAGCGACGCTGTGCATGACCGCCGCGCCCGAAGCGGAAGTCGCGGCGCTCGGCTGGAACGAAGTCAAGCCGCCCGCGCCCGGCGTCCCCGGCGGGCCGCGCGTGCAGGCCGCCTACCTCGACCGCCTCCCGCCCGCGGACGCCGGCGCACGCAGCGGCCCGCTGGCGCTCGCGCGCGCGCTGCTGCGCCTGCTCGCTGCCTGAGCGCGAACCGCCATCCGCCTCGTCCCGCGCCGCCAACAGCTACATTGGCCCATGTCACGTTTCCAGAACGGGGCGCCGCAGCCGGCCGACGCAGCCGGCGGAGGCGCGCCCGGACCCCATCGCCCTTGAAGAGGAACCGCTGCCATGGCATCGACCGTCGAGCTTCCCGAGGCCGGCGAGACGACGTTCTCGCTTGAGCTGACACAGGACCAGAAGGACGTGCGCGACTGGGTGCACGGCTTCGCGAGAGACGTCGTGCGCCCGGCTGCGTCCGAGTGGGACGAGCGTGAGGAGACGCCCTGGCCGATCATCCAGGAGGCCGCGAAGATCGGCCTCTACGGCTTCGAGGGGCTCGCGCAGTTCTTCGCCGACCCGAGCGGACTCGGCCTGCCGATCGTCAACGAGGAGCTGTTCTGGGGCGACGCCGGCATCGGCATGGCGATCATGGGCTCCGGCCTCGCCGCCGCCGGCATCTTCGCCAACGGCACCGGCGAGCAGATCGGCGAGTGGATCCCGCAGTGCTTCGGCACGGCCGAGGATCCGCAGATCGCCGCCTTCTGCGTCTCGGAGCCCAACGCCGGCTCCGATGTCTCCGCGCTGCGCACGCGCGCGAAGTACGACGAGGCGACCGACACCTGGGTGCTCAACGGCCAGAAGGCGTGGGCGACGAACGGCGGCATCGCCAACGTCCACGTGATCGTCGCCTCGGTCGAGCCGGAGCTGGGCTCGCGCGGGCAGGCGTCGTTCGTGATCCCGCCGAAGACGCCTGGCCTCGAGATGGGCACCAAGCTCAAGAAGCACGGCCTGCGCGCCTCGCACACGGCCGACGTCTTCCTCGACGACTGCCGCATCCCCGGCTCCTGCCTCCTGGGCGGCAAGGAGAAGCTCGACGAGCGCATCGCGCGCGCCCGCGAAGGCAGAAAGTCGCGCGGGCAGGCGGCGATGGCGACGTTCGAGGCCTCGCGCCCGACCGTCGGCGCGCAGGCGCTCGGGATCGCGCGCGCGGCGTACGAGTACGCGCTCGACTACGCGAGAGAGCGCGTCCAGTTCGGCAAGCCGATCATCGAGAACCAGGCGATCGCGTTCACGCTCGCCGACATGAAGATGGAGATCGACGCCGCGCGCCTGCTCGTCTGGCGCGCCTCGTGGATGGGCCGCAACCAGAAGCCGTTCCACAACGCCGAGGGCTCGATGTCCAAGCTGAAGGCCGGCGAGGTCGCGGTGTGGGCCACCGAGCGAGCGATCCAGATCCTCGGCGGCAACGGCTACACGCGCGAGTTCCCCGTCGAGCGGATGCACCGCGACGCAAAGATCTACACGATCTTCGAGGGCACCTCCGAGATCCAGCGCCTCGTCATCTCGCGCGCGATCTCCGGCATGCAGATCAGATAGCGCCGCAGCCGCGCGCCGGCCCGCGGGCGCGGCTATGATCGCGGTCACCGGTCGATCGACGGACCGGTGACCGGGGACTCGACGCACCGGGGGGAAAGACGTTGCGCGAGAGCGCCGCGCGGGAGGGCGGCACGCATGCCGTCAGACTGGGAGCAGGACGGCGTGCCGCGATCGCGACGCTCGCGGCCGGGGGCCTCGCGCTCGCGTGCGCGGTCGGGCTCGCGCTCTCGCAGGCGAGCGTGCGCCGCACCGGCACGGACGACGTCACGATCTCGGGCGTCGTCGAGACGCTGCGGGGCGCGCACCGCCTCTGCCAGGACGGCGAGCTGCTGCCGGCCGGCACCGCGGCCGTCGCATTGACGGGCGCCCCCGCCCGCCGCCCGGCGCTGAGGGTCGACGTGCTCGACGCGGCCACGGGCGCTCCCCTCGCGGGAGGCGCCGCCGGCGCCTGGAGCGGCAGCCGGCTGCGCGTGCCGCTGCACCCCGCGGCCGTGCGCGAACGCCGCGTGCGCGTGTGCGTCGCGCTGCGCGCGCCGCGCGCGCCGGCGAGCGCCGCCCTCTACGGCGGACCGGCCGCCGGCGCGAGCAGCGCGACCGACGCCGGCCAGCGCCTCGGCGGCCGCATCCGGATCGACTATCTCGGCGCCGCACCGGCGTCATGGGCGTCGTTCGCGCCGACGGTCGCCGCCCGCCTCGGCCGCGCGCACGCGCTCTCCGGCACGTCCGTCGGGCTGCTGGCGGCCCTGCTCATGCTGCTCACGATCGCGCTCGCCGCATGGCTGCTGGTGCGCACGAGCTGACGCGTCCGCGCGGTGCGGACACGCCGCGCGGGCGCGTGCGGGCGCTGCTCGCGCGCGTGCCGGCCGCAGCGTGGGGCTGCGCGCTCGTGGCGATCCTCAACGCGGCCGCGTGGTCGCTCGTGACCCCGCCGTTCGACGTCCCGGACGAGCAGTCGCACTACGCCTACGCCGAGTACCTCGCGCAGCACGGGCGCCCGCCCGTGCCCGCCGGCGTGGACCTCTACTCGGCGTCGCAGACCGTCGCCCTGCGCGACCTGCGCTTCCAGGCGACGAGATTCGTCGCGGGGAACGTCGGCGTGTGGACCGCGCTCGAACAGGCGCGCCTGCAAGCCGACCTGCACGCGCAGCGCGAACGCAACGGCGGCAACGGCGGCGCGGACGCCGTCGGCGGCGAGCCGCCGCTCTACTACGCGCTGCAGACGATCCCCTACCGGATCGCCGCGGGCGGGACGGTGCTCGACCGGCTCGCGCTGATGCGCCTGACCTCGGTGCTGCTGGCCGGCGTCACGGTGCTGTTCACGTTCCTGTTCCTGCGCGAGCTGCTGCCCGGCGTCCCGTGGGCGTGGACCGTCGGCGCGCTCGGCGTCGGGTTGCAGCCGCTGTTCGGGTTCGTCAGCGGCGGCGTCAACTCCGACGCGCTGCTGTACGCGGCCGCGGCGGCGATCCTCTGGGGGCTCGCGCGCGGCTTCCGCCGCGGGCTGACGCCGGCGCTGGCGGTCGCGATCGGCGCGGCGGCGGCGACGGGTCTGCTGACGAAGTACAACGCGCTGGGGCTGCTGCCGGGCGTCGCGCTCGCGCTCGTCGCGATCGGGGTGCGTCAGGAGGGTGCGCTGCGCGCGCGGGCGCTGCGGCTGCCGGCGCTTGCGCTGGCGGTCGCGCTCGCGCCCGTGCTGCTGGAGATGGCGCTCGACGTCGCCGTCTGGCACCGCCCGGCGGTCGGCGCCTCATCGAGCGAGTTCGCGCTCAGAGCCGACATCCACCCGACGCTGCTCGGCGGCCTGAGCTACGCCTGGCAGTTCTACGCGATACCGCTGCCGGGGATGGAGGCGCCGCTCGGGCCGCTGCCGTTCTGGGAAGCGTGGATCGAGGGCTTCGTCGGCCTCTTCGGCTGGGTCGAAACCGAATGGCGCCCGTGGGTCTACCACGTCGCGCTCGTGCCCCTCGCCGCGGTGCTTGCGCTCGCCGGCCGAGCGCTGCTCGCGCGCCGCGAGGCGCTGCGGCGGCGGCGCCTGGAGCTGCTCGTCTACGGGCTGCTGGCGGCGAGCTTCATGCTGTTCGTCGCGGGCGCCTCCTACGTCGTGCACCTGCGCACGCACGCGAACGTGGCGCAGGCGCGCTACCTGCTGCCGTTGCTGCCGCTGTGGGGCGTGCTGCTCGCGCTCGCCGCGCGCGGCGCTGGACGGCGCTGGATGCCGGTCGCCGGCTGCGCGATCGTCGTGCTCGCGCTCGCGCACGACGTCTTCGCGCAGCTGCTCGTGATCTCCCGCTACTACGCGTGAGGCGCGCTCACGCCGCCGCGGCGCCGGCGGCGGCGGCGTCGCGCGCCGCGGCGGCCAGCGCGCGCGCGTAGCCGTCGGCGAGCTGGCCGAGCGCGCGCTCCCACGAGCGGTCGCGCACCGCCTCAAGCCCGCCGGCGGCGAGCTGGGCGCGCAGCGACGGACGGCTCGCCAGGCCGGCGAGCGCCTCGCCGAGCGCCTCCGCGCTCGCCGGCGCGAGGCAGCCGTTGCGCCCATGCGCGATCAGCTCGCGCGGACCGCCGGCGTCGACCGCCAGCACCGGCAGGCCGCTCGCCTGCGCCTCGAGGATCACCTGCCCGAACGTGTCGGTCTCGCTCGCGAACAGGAACACGTCGGCGTCCGCGTAGGCCCGCGCGAGCGCGTCGCCGTCGAGCCAGCCGAGCAGCTCGGCGGCGGAGCCGAGGCGCGTGCGCAGCGCCTCTTCCTCGGGGCCGCCGCCGGCGAGCCGCAGGCGCATGCGCGGATGGCGCTCGCGCGCGCGCAGGAACGCGTCGGCGAGCAGCTCGATCCCCTTCTCGCGCGTGAGGCGGCCGGCGTAGAGGACGACCAGCTCGCCGTCGCCCTCCTCGCGGCTGCGCAGCTCGGGCGCGAAGCGCGCGAGGTCCACCCCGCGGTCCCAGCGCCCGATCCGCTCGGCCGCGACGCCCAGCTCGCGCAGCGAGGCGTCGGCCGAGGCGCTCGGCGAGAGGACGGTGCCGCACTGCCCGTAGAAGGCGGCCATCACCGTGCGCATCGCCGTCTCGACGCGCGGGTCGGCGGAGCGCAGGCGCGCGTAGGCGGTCAGCTCGGTGTGGTAGGAGCCGACGACCGGCACGCTGAGCAGCCGCGCGATCAGCGCCGCCGCGATCCCGGCCGGACCGGGCGAGACGAGGTGGACGAGGTCGTAGCGGCCCTCGCTGAGCGTCTCGGCGACGGCGGCGAGGCTCGGCACGCCGACCTGCAGGCCGGAGTAGAACGGGATGTCGACCTCGGCGACGACGGCGAGCCGGCGGTCGACCTCGCGGTCGGAGCCGACGATCTCGACCTCGTAGCCGGGCAGGCCGCGCTCGCGGACCTGGCGCAGCGTGTGCGTGACGCCGTGCATGCCGCCGAGGCCGTCGGCGACGAGCGCGACGCGCGCCGGCTCGCCGTCGTGCGGCGAGAGCTTCGCCTTCTCGCGCGCGAGGAACGCCTGCGCCGGCACGTACGGGACGACCGGCACGCACGCGGCGAACAGCTCGAGCGCGCGGGCGCCGACGTCGCCGCCGTCGTGCGCCGCCGCCACCGCGTGCTCGACGGCGCGCGCGAGGCGGCGCTCGTGCGCGCGGCGGGCGCGGCGGGCGAGGTCGGAGTGCGAGAAGTCCTCCTCCTGCAGGCGCGCGATCAGGTCGGCCGCGTTCAGCTCCAGGCCGACGGCGTCGAGCCAGGCGCGCACGAGCCGGCGTCCGTCCTCGGGCGCCAGGCCGGAGGCGGACTCGCTGCTGCGCATCTCCCCTTCGCGCAGCAGCCGCTCGGCGAGCTGCATGACCGCGAGCGGATCGGGCGCCGCCGCGCCGTCGCTTCCGAGCGCGCGCACGGCGAGCGCGATCGCGCTGTGCGCCCACTTCGCGGCGCTGCCCTGCTTGCCCTGCGCGGCGACGCGACCGGCACGCAGGTGGGCGAGGAACTCCTGCGGGGTGCGCGCGGCGGGGGTCTCGCTCCAGGTGCGTCCGACGTCGACGCCGGCGTGGTCGTCGGAGCCGGCGACGCCGATCCCGCCGTGCGTCTCGACGTAGACGGCGGCGGGCGCGTTCAGCTCGGGCGCGCGCGCGCCGTTGCGCACCTCCCACACGGGGAACAGCTCGGCGAGCCGGCGGCGGTGACGCGCGGTGAGCGGCGCCTCGACCGCGTAGAAGGGGTGCGCGAGCGCGCACGCGATCCCGCGCTCGTGCAGGTAGGCGGCGACCTGCTCGACGTCGCTCGCCCGCCGCTGCAGCCACTCGTGGTCGTCGGGCGTGATCCCGAAGCAGAGCACGTGGACCGCCTGCGGCTCGCCGCGGAACCAGGCGGTGAGCTCCTCGGAGACGAAGACGTCGGGGCGGTCGGAGAGCTGAAGGCAGCCGTCGATCGTGTCGTGGTCGGTGATCGTGACGAAGTCCATCCCGCGCCGCTTGGCGAGCTCGTAGACCTCCGCGGGCGGCGTGGCGCACTCGGGCAGGCCGACGTCGCGCTGGACGCCGAGCTTCGAGAGCTGGCTGGCAGTCGAGTGGCAGTGGAGATCGGCCCGGCTGGCCGAAGGGGGCGTCTCGTTCGTGGTCATGGCCGGAGAATCCCTGCAAAGTGCGGGTTCTCCTGTGACCAGCGGGAGAACATCCGGTGACCGATGCGTAACGACTCGCGCGGCCGGCGCCCGCGGTTATGATGCCGGCGACCGGTAGCTCTGCAGACCGCCTACCGGAAAGACGCGGATCGGGGGAGCCGTGCGGGGGAAGCGCCGTGCCAGCCGACGGCAGGACCGGCTCGCGCAGCCGGCGATCGCGCGCGATGGCGCGCGAGCGGTGCCGGCGCGCCGCACGATCCTCGTCTCGCTCGCGCTCGGCCTCGCGCTGCTGGCCGCGGGCGTCGCCGCGACGCTCTCGCAGCGCGCGGTGCGCTGGGCCGCGACGAACGACGTGACGGCCGGCGAAACGCTCCTGGTCGCGCCGGCCGCCTGGCAGCGCTGCCAGGACGGCGAGCACGTGCCCGCGCGGACCGCCACGGTGAGCGTCTCGCTCGCGCACCTCTCGCCCACGCCGCCGCGGATCGAAGTGCGCGTGATCGATCGCGCCGGCGTCCGCGCGCGCGGGTCGGGCGGCGCGCGCTGGGGCCGGCACGCCGTGCTCGTCCCGCTGCGCGCCCCGCTCGCCGCCGGCGTCGACGGCCGCGTGTGCATACGGCTCGCGCCGACCGCCGCGCACCAGCGCGTGCGCGTGCTCGGCCAGAACCCCGAAGCCGGCGAAGAAGGCGAAGAAGGCGAAGCGCCGCAGCGCAGCGTGCAGAGCGGGCGGCTGCGCTTCGACTACCTGTACGCCGCCAAGTCCTCCTGGTGGGCGTTCGCGGGGACCGTCCTGCAGCGGATGGGGCGCGCCCACATATGGTCGGGGCGCTCGGTCGGGCTCGCGGCGGCGCTGCTGTCGCTCGCGGCGATCGCGCTCGCCGTCTGGCAGCTGCTGCGCCGCGCCCCGCGCGGCGCCGTCGCCTGCGCGCTCGTGGCGGTCGCCAACGCCGCCGCCTGGTCGCTGATCATGCCCGCGTTCCAGGTGCCCGACGAGCAGGCGCATTACGCCTACGCCGAGTACCTCGCGCAGCACGGGCAGGTGCCCGCGCCGGCGTTCCGGGACGTCGCCTCCAGCTCGCAGCAGCTCGCGCTCACCGACCTCGACTTCGAAGCGACGCGCTTCCATGCGAGCAACAAGCCGCCGTGGTCGCAGGAGCAGCAGGACAGGCTCGAGCGCGACCTCGCGTTCGACGCGGGCCGCGGCGACGGCAACGGCGGCGCCTACACGTTCGGCGGCGAGCCGGCCCTGTTCTACGCGCTCCAGACGATCCCCTACCGGATCGCCGCGGGCGGGACGGTGCTCGACCGGCTCCAGCTGATGCGCCTGCTCGACGTGCTGCTGGCGGGGGCGACAGTCGGCTTCGTCTACCTGTTCCTGCGCGAGGCCCTGCCGGCGAGCCCGTGGACCTGGGGCGTCGGCGCGCTGGCGGTCGCGTTCCAGCCGATGTTCGCCTCGATCAGCGGCGGAATGAACTCCGACGCGCTGCTGTTCGCGACCGCGGCGGCGCTGTTCTGGCTGCTCGCGCGCGCCTTCCGGCGCGGCCTCACGCGGCGCCTGGCGCTCGCGATCGGCGCCGCCATGGCCGTGGGCGTGCTGACGAAGTTCAACTTCGCCGGGCTGGTGCCGGGCGTCGCGCTCGGCCTCGCCGCGGTCGCCCTGCGCGGCGCGGATCCGCGCGCGACGCGGCTGCGCGCGCTGCGCCTGCCGGCGCTCGCGCTCGGCATCTGCGCCGGCGCCGCGCTGGCGCAGATCGCCCTCAACGTCGCGTGGGGACGGCCGGCGACCGGCGCCTCCGGCAGCGCGTTCTTCTCGCTGACGGGCGTCCACCTGTCGCTCGGCAGGGGGCTGAGCTACCTCGCGCAGTTCTACGTCGTGGGGCTGCCCGGCCTGACCCACTACCTCGGCAGCGTTCCGCTGGCCGACACGTGGGTCCTAGGCTTCGTCGGCACCTTCGGCTGGGTCGACACCTTCTTCCGGCCGCTCGTCGCGCATCTCGCGCTCGTGCCGCTCGGGGCGGTCGCCGCGGGCGCCGCCGCCGCGCTCGTGCGCGGCCGCGAGCGGGTGCGCGCGCGACGTCCCGAGCTGCTCGTCTATGGCGTCATGGCCGCGATCTTCATGACGTTCGTCGCGTTCGCGTCCTTCCTCGTCTACACGCGCTTCGAATCGAGCATCGCGCAGGTTCGCTACCTGTTCCCGCTGCTGGCGCTGTACGCCGGCGCGCTCGTGCTCGCGACGCGCGCCGCCGGCCGCCGCTGGATGCCGGTGGCCGGCTGCGCGATCGTCGTGCTCGCGATCGCGCACGACGTCTTCAGCCAGCTGCTCGTGATCGCCCGCTACTACGCCTGAACGCAGAAGGCCGGCGCGGAACCCGGAGGTCCCGCGCCGGCCGGCGAAGCACTGCTTCCTGCGCCCTCTCAGAGGGTGTTCAGCGTCTTGATGCCCGCGTTGTAGACGACCTTCGGGATCGGCGCGAAGTCGAGCGCCGCACCGAACTTCTGGCCGCCGTTCATCGCGTAGCGGATCCAGCTCGAGAGCAGGCTCTTCTTCGACGAGTTGTGCGGCACGATCACGTACGTGAACGTCGACAGCGGGTAGGCGGTCTTGAGCCGCTTCGGCGGGTTGACGATGTGCATCTCGTTGTTCGCCGGGACGCTCTTGACGACCGACGCCGCCGCCGAGATGTTGCTCAGGTTCGGGTAGACGAACTTGCCCGCGGCGTTCTCCAGCGCGGCGACCTTCAGCGCGTGAGCGATGATGTAGGACGCCGAGATGTAGCCGATCGCGCCGTTCGTCGAGGCGACGAGGGCGGTGACGCCGTCGTTGCCTCTGCCGCCCACGCCGACCGGGAAGCTCACCGCGGTGGCGCGGCCGAAGTTCTTTCTCCACTGCGAGCTGACGCTCGAGAGGAAGTCCGTGAACGCGAACGTGTCGCCCGAGCCGTCGCTGCGGAAGACCGGCGTGATCGCCGTGCCCGGCAGCCTGACGCCTCTGTTGAGCTTCTTGATGCGCGAGTCGTTCCACTTCTTGATCTGCCCGCGGTAGATCAGGGCGATCACCGGACCCGACAGCTTGAGGCTGCGGACACCGTCGAGATGGAACGCGATGCCGGTCGCCGTCAGCGCCCACGGGATCTGGACGCAGTTGTTGCAGCCGGCGGCCTGCGCGGGCGTCATCGGGGCGTCGGAGGCGCCGAAGTCGACCGTGCGCGCGGAGATCTGCGCGATGCCGGCGCCCGAGCCGACTGCGCCGTAGGTCACCGAGGTGCCGGTCTTGTTGTGGTAGTCGGCTGCCCAGTACGCCTCGAGCGGCGCGAGCAGCGTGGAGCCCGCGCCGACGATCGAGCCGGCGGCCATCGCGTTGGAGGCCGGCCCAAGCAACGCGCCGGCGACCAGCGCCACGAGCGAGAGGATGAGAATGCGGCTGCGCTTCAAGGTACGTCCTTTCCGCCTGTGATGGGCGTGTTCGATGCCCCGTCTATTTCGGGTCGGCGGAAGCGTCCCGGCGGCGGCGCTCTCGCCTGTTTCCATCTTGTTGCCGGCCTGTATCAATGCGGTGAACGGAGACAGACGCGGCGTGCGGGCGCCCCATACGCTGCCGACATGAGCGTCACCTCCGTCTCCGCGGACGGTGCGCGCGCCCGCGCGCGCGCGCGCCGCCGCCTGCAGCGGGTCGACCGCGCCGGCGAGCGCGCGCTGCGCGCGCTGTGCCTGCTCGCGGCGGGGGTGACCGTCCTCACGATCGTCGTGATCGCCTACCAGGTGATCCACGGCGCCAGCGCCGCGATCTCGAAGACCGGCCTGGGCTTCCTCGTCCACGGCACGTGGAAGCCGAACTTCGGCGTCTTCGGCGCGACCGTGATGCTCTACGGCACCGCCGTCAGCTCGGCGATCGCGCTCGTGCTCGCGATGCCGATCGCGATCGCCGTCGGCCTCTACCTGAGCCTGCTCGCGCCGCCCGGCGTGCGCAGCGTGGTCCGTCCGCTCGTCGAGATGCTGGCGGCGATCCCGAGCGTGATCCTCGGCTTCTGGGGGATCGTCGTGCTCGGCCCGTTCCTGCACACGCACGTCGAGCCGTGGCTGCACTCGACGCTCGGCTTCCTGCCGCTCTTCGGAGCGCCGGGGACCACCGGCGCCAGCATCTTCACCGCGGGCCTGATCCTCGCGATCATGGTCGTGCCGATCGTCGCCTCGATCAGCCGCGACCTGTTCGAGACGGTGCCGCCCGAGCTGCAGGACGGCGCCGCCGCGCTCGGCGCGACGCGCTGGGAGGTCGTGCGCGGCGTCGTGCTGCCGTCGACCGCCTCCGGCGTCGCGGCCGCTGGCTGCCTCGGCCTCGGCCGCGCGCTCGGCGAGGCGATCGCCGTGACGCAGGTGATCGGCGCGGCCACCGCGGTGCATGTCTCGCTGTTCGGCACGGGCGAGACGCTCGCGAGTCGGATCGCGAACCAGTTCCAGAGCCCGGCGTCGAGACTGCACACCTCGGCGATGTTCTACCTCGCGGTGCTGCTGCTCGCGATCGGCCTCGTCACGAACCTGCTCGCCCAGTGGATCGGCCGCCGCTTCGACGTGCGCCGGACGGTCGCCAGATGAGCGGGGCGTTCGACCCGACCGCGCCGCTGACGGCGTCCGGCAACCTGCGCCGCCGCCGCGCCGTCAACCTGCTCGCCGAGGGCGCGGCCAACGGGGCGGCGCTGCTCTCCGTCGCCGTGCTCGGGATCGTGATCGCCTCCGTCGCGGTCCGGGGCGCGGGCGCGCTGAGCCTCGACTTCCTGATCAAGTCGCCGCCGCAGTTCGGCGGCACCGGCGGCGGGATCGCGCCTGCGATCGTCGGGACCGCGATCATCGTGCTGAGCGCGACGCTGATCTCCGTGCCGATCGGCGTGCTCGTCGCGATCTACCTGACGGAGCTGGCGGGTCCGCGGGTCGCCGCGGCGGTCCGTCTCGCGCTCGACCTGCTCAACGGCCTGCCGTCGATCGTGATCGGCCTGTTCGCCTTCGGCCTGCTCGTCGTCGGCCACCACCAGAGCGGCTTCGCCGGCTCGGTCGCGCTGTCGGTGATCATGGTGCCGCTCGTCGCACGCGCCGCGCAGGAGGTGCTGACGCTCGTCCCGACCCACATGCGCGACGCGGCCGACGCGCTCGGCGTGAGCCGCTGGCGCACGATCGTCGGCGTCGTGCTGCCGAGCGCGCTCGGCGGAATCGTGACGGGCACCGTGCTCGCGATCGCGCGCGCCGCGGGCGAGACGGCGCCGCTGATCTTCACGACGTCGATCGTCGACAACCACGTGCACTGGAACCCCCTCAGCCAGGCGCTGGCGAACATCCCCGTCGCGATCTTCACGCTCTCCGAGCAAGCCGACCCGGGGGGCTTCCAGCGCGCCTGGGGCGCCGGCCTCGTCCTGCTCACGTTCATCCTCGTGGCCAACGTCGCGGCGCGCTCGCTCGCGGCGCGCAGCCGCGCGAAGCTGGGAGTCAGATGACCACGAACGGATCCAACTTGTGGGAGGACGAACGCGCGCCGGAGTCCGCCCCGCCGCGGATGCGCATCCGCACGCAGCTCGGCGACCCGGCGGCGGCGGCCGAGCGCCCGCGCGAAGCCCCGCGCCCGGTCGTCTTCGACGCGCGCGCCGTCAGCGTCTCCTACGGCGAGAAGACGGCGATCGCGGGCGTCGACCTGCAGATCCGGCGCAACCTCGTGACCGCGATCATCGGCCCCTCCGGCTGCGGCAAGTCGACCTTCCTGCGCAGCCTGAACCGCATGAACGACTCGGTCCCCGGCTTCCGCCTCGGCGGCCAGGTGCTCTACCACGGCCACGACCTCTACGGACCCGGCGTCGACCGCGTCGAGGTGCGCCGCCGCATCGGGATGGTCTTCCAGAAGCCGAACCCGTTCCCGAAGTCGATCTACGACAACGTCGCGTGGGCGCCGCGCAACCTCGGCATGAAGGCCGAGCTCGACGAGCGCGTCGAGCGCGCGCTGCGCGGCGCGGCGCTGTGGGACGAGGTCAAGGACCGCCTGAAGGCGAGCGCGCTCGGGCTCTCCGGCGGCCAGCAGCAGCGCCTCTGCATCGCGCGCGCGACCGCGATCGAGCCCGACGTGCTGCTGCTCGACGAGCCGGCCTCCGCGCTCGACCCGATCGCGACGGCGGCGATCGAGGAGCTGATGCACACGCTCAAGCGCCGCTACACGATCGTCATCGTCACGCACAACATGCAGCAGGCGGCGCGCGTCGCAGACCGCACCGCCTTCTTCAGCCTCGACGAGCAGCGCGTCGGCACGCTCGTCGAGGAGGACGCGACGCAGACGATCTTCAGCCGCCCGCTCGACTCGCGCACGCGCGACTACGTCAGCGGCCGCTTCGGCTGAGGCGCCGGCGGCGGCGCTCTCCGCGGGCGGCGCGGCGGCGCCGGAGCCGCGGGCGGCTACCCGCCGATCGTGTGGCTCTCGACGTGCGCGAGCAGCGGCTGGCCGCACTGCCAGCAGAAGACCGCGCCGCTGCTGTGCGGCGCGCCGCAGGTGCCGCAGGCGCCGGCGGTGCCGGTCTGCTCGGTGTGGAGTATCCGCTCGACCTCGGAGAGCTCGGCGTCCGCGACCTGCAGGGCGGCGGCGCGGTGCACGAGCACGTCGACCGCGATGCGGTCGCGCACCGCCATCTCGTAGACGAGACCGCCGAGATCCCACTGCAGCTCCGCGACGCGCGTCGCGAGCTGGTCGCGCCGGCGCTCGAGGTCGATCAGCCGCGCGTCGTGGGAGGGCCCGTCCGCCGCCCACGGGGGCAGCGTCGTCGTCGCGGCCGGCGCGCCGGTGCGGCGGCCGCGCACGGTGTCGAGCAGCTTCGTGGGCATCGCCCTCATGCGTTCAAGCCTCCTCAACCATCTAAGGACCGAAGAACTGGCCAGTGAATCTGCCGTGTCTGAAGCCCGGACCGGAGCCTCTCTGGCCGAGCGTGACGGTCGGCGGGGGCAGCTTCGATCTCGGCAGCGTTCTGACCTTCGTGCTGCCCTTCGACGCCTTCGAGCTGCCGGTCGACGTCGTCGGGGTGGTGGTCGCGGCGCCGCCGCCGCCCGCCACGGTCACGACCTGCACGGGCGGAGCGGCCGCGCGGCCGCCGCCGTTGCCGCCGGAGCGGCCGATCAGCACGCCGACGCCCATCGCCAGCACGAGCGTGCCGACGCCGGCCACGAGCGTCGCGCCGGCGTGCGAGCCCGAGCGCTTCGCCGCGGCCGGAGCCGTCGGCGCGGAGGTCGCGGGCGCCGCCTGGCGCGGGCGGCCGTCCATGAACGGCAGCCGCGGCTTGCCGCGGCGCTCGCCGCACGCGACGCAGTAGCGTTGGTCGCGCGCGAGCGGGGCGCCGCACGACGCGCACTGGTCGCCCGTCGGCAGCGCCAGCGTCGGCTGGTCGTCGTCGGCCGCGGAGCTCGTCGTCGGGTCGATCATCAGGGCCAGTCTGCGCCATCGGCGAGGACGAGTTGTGAAGCATCTGTTTACGCGCGGTGTCTTTCGCGCCTGGCGCGCGTCCGTCCGCGATCTCAGGATCTTCACGTCTTCCGCGCGCGCAGAAGACAGACTGTCGTGGCGCGGTGACGAACCCGACCGAAGACCCTGCCCGCACGCCGGCGAGCGCGCGCTGCGACGAGTGCGCGGCGCCGCTCCTGCACGACCAGCGCTACTGCGTCGCCTGCGGGGCGCGCCGCGGCCCGCTGCCGATCGCGATCGCGACGCTGATCGCGGCCGGGCTGCGCGCCGGCGGGGCGTTCGCGGGCGAGGCGGCGCGCGCGGCGGCCGGCGCGGTCGCCGGCGGCGAGCACGAGCCGGCCGAGCACCCGTTCGCGCGCTGGATGCCCCAGCCGCGCGCAGCCGCGCTCGCGGTGATGGCGCTGCTGTCCTTCGGCGTGCTCGTCGGCGCGGTCGTCAGCCCGCCGGCCGACAGCGCCGGCACCGCGCCGGTGCTCGTCGCGCTCGCGCAGCCGGCACAGCCGGCCCCCGCAGACTCGACCGACACCGGCGGCGACGACGCCTCCGCCGTCGATGCCACCACCGGCTCCTCCCCCGCGCCGGCCGCCGCGCCCGCGGCGCCGGCCGCAAGCGGCGGCGACGTGACGCCGGCGCCGCCCGACGCGCCGGCGCTGCCGGACGTCCACCACCTCTTCCTGATCGTGCTGACCGGCCACGGCTACGACGAGGCGTTCGGACCGAGCTCGCCCGCGCCCTATCTCTCGCAGACGCTGCCGAGAGACGGCGAGCTGCTCGCCAACTACTACGGCGTCGCGCAGAGCGAGCTGGCCAACGGGATCGCGCTGATCAGCGGCCAGGGCCCGACCGCGCAGACCGCCGCCAACTGCCCGGAGTACGGCGACGTCGCGCCCGGCACGCTCGACAGAAGCGGCCTCGCCGCCGGCGACGGCTGCGTCTACCCGACGGGAGCGCAGACGCTCGCCGACCAGCTCACCGCGGCCGGGCGCACGTGGAAGGCATACGTCGAGGACGAGGCGAGCGGTCCGGCCGGCGAGGCGACGTCGTGCCGCCACCCGGCGCTCGGCACGGCCGACGGCGAGCAGGCGCCGCGCCCCGGCGACGCGTACGTGACGTGGCGCAACGCCTTCGTCTACTTCCACTCGCTGATCGACCCGCCGTCGTGCAGCTCCGACGACGTCGACCTCGGCCAGCTCGCACCGGACCTCAGAAGCGCTTCGACGACGCCGACCATCTCCTACATCGTCCCGGACCGCTGCGACGACGGCTCCGAGCAGCCATGCGCCCCCGGGCAGCCGGCCGGCCTCGCGGCCGCCGACGCCTGGCTGAGAACCGTCGTCCCGCAGATCGAGGCGTCACCGGGCTACAGAGACAACGGCGCGATCGCGATCACGTTCGACCAGGCGCCGCAGAGCGGGCCGCTCGCCGACTCCAGCTCCTGCTGCGACCAGCCGACGTTCCCGAACCTGACAGCGGCTGCGGGCACGCCGCCGACCACGACCAACCCGCCGACCACCACCGCCGTCGCCACGGCGCCCACGACCGCCGCGGCACCGACGACGACCGCCACCACGCCCGCCACCACGGACACGACGGGCACGACGGCGCCGGCCACCACCACCGCGCCGGGCACGACCCCCACCACGCCGACCACGACCACGCCCACCACCACTCCGGGCGCGCTCGCGACCCCGCCCGGCGGCGGCCGCGTCGGCCTGCTGCTGATCTCTCAATTCGTCAAGCCGGGCACGGTCAACCAGACCGAGGACTACAACCACTTCTCGCTGCTGCGCAGCATCGAGGACCTGTTCGACCTCCAGCACCTCGGCTACGCCGCGGATCCGGCGCTGCCGGCGTTCGACACGGTCGTCTGGAACGCGACGTCGAGATGACGCCGGCCGGCGCGCCCGCCGCCGAGAAGGACCGTGGATTTGCTCAATTGGGCGCTATCGTCACCGAGACGATGAAGTCCACCCAGGATCGTCAGCGCGACGAACGCGAGCGCAAGCTCGCCGAGATCAGACGCCAGCTCGACCAGGGCACGCTGACGATCCGGCAGATGACGCCCGAGGAGCGCAAGGCCAATCCGCCGCGCCCGCGCGACCCGCGCGCCGAGCCCAGACGCCGCCGCCGCGCCTGAGCGCCGAAGGCCGCCCGCGCAGCGGCGGCCGAGATCCTCACGCCACCGCCGGCGCCTCCTGCAACTGGCCGGGGCGCACATGCGGGACGGCGAGCAGGGCGAGCAGGACGCCGAGCGCCGCAAAGCCGGCGCCGACGGTGAAGGCGGCCTGGAAGCCGCTCGTCAGCGCGTCCGTGCCGTGGCCGCCGGCATCGGCGATCTTCGTGGCGGCGACCGAGGAGAGCACCGCCAGCCCGAGCGCGCCGCCGACCTGCTGGGCGGTGTTCAGCAGCCCGGACGCCATGCCCGCCTCGTGATGCGTCACGCCCGACATCGCGGTCACCGTCAGCGAGACGAACGAGAGCCCGAGCCCGACCGCCACGACGACGGAGGGGATCAGCACGTCGCCGAGGTAGCTGCCGTCGGCCGAGATCTGGGTGAACAGCACGAGCCCGGTCGTGACGCACGCGAGGCCGGCGACGAGCACCGGCTTCGGCCCCACGCGCGTCGCGAGCTGCGAGGCGGCGCCCGCCGAGAGGATGATCGAGAGCGCGAGCGGCAGGTAGGAGAGGCCGGCCTTCAGCGCGTCGTAGTGGAGCACCTGCTGAAGGTAGAGCGAGATGAAGAAGAACATCGAGAACAGCGAGGCGCCGACGAGCAGCGCGACGGCGTCCGCGCCGGCGACGTTGCGGTTGCGGAAGATCGTCAGCGGCATCAGCGGATGGCGCGTGCGCAGCTCGACCGCCACGAACGCGGCCAGCAGCACGACGGCGAGCGCGAGCAGCCCGATCGTCTGCGCCGAGCCCCAGCCCGCTCTGCTCGCGTCCACGAGCGCGTAGACGAGCGCGACGAGGCCGCCGGTCACGGTCAGCGCGCCGAGCACGTCCATCGAGGTGCGCTCGTGCGTTCTGCTCTCGCGCACGAAGCGCGGCGCGGCGAGCGCGGCCGCCGCGCCGATCGGCACGTTGACGAACAGCACCCACTCCCAGCCGGCCCACTGCGTCAGCATCCCGCCCATCAGCACGCCGACGGCGCCGCCGGCGCCCGCCAGCGCGCCCCAGATCCCGAGCGCCTTGTTGCGCTCGGCGCCCTCGGTGAAGGTCGTCGTGACGATCGACAGCGCGGCCGGCGAGAGGATCGCGGCGCCGAGGCCCTGCAGGCCGCGGGCGGCGATCAGCCAGCCGGCGCTCTGGGCGAAGCCGCCGAGCAGCGACGCGCTCGAGAAGAGGACCAGGCCGGTCATGAACATGCGCCGGCGCCCGAACAGGTCGGCGGCGCGCCCGCCGAGCATCAGGAAGCCGCCGAACGCGAGCGTGTAGGCATTGACGACCCATGGCAGGCTGCTCTCCGAGAAGCCGAGCGCTCTCTGGATCGAGGGCAGCGCGACGTTCACGATCGAGGCGTCGAGCACGACCATGAACTGCGCGACCGCGAGCACGGCAAGCGCGGCCCAGCGGCGCGGATCCGGCGTCCCGGCGTCGGTGTGCGGCAGGGCGGCTGCGGTGGCGGACATGGCGAGCGCTCGCTTCCGGTGGAGTACAATGCGGAACCGGAGCTCCGGTTCAGGATCGGAACTATACGGAAGCGAGATTCCGCTTGTCAACCGCCGCGCCCAAGATCCTCGCCACCAGACGCCTCCGCGCCGACGCCGCGCGCAACCGCGCAAAGGTGCTCGAGGCCGCGCGCGCGGCGTTCGCCGAGCACGGCGGCGAGGCGCAGATGGAGGACGTCGCGCGCCGCGCCGGCGTCGGCGTCGGCACCGTCTACCGCCACTTCCCGACCAAGCAGGCGCTCGCCGAGGCGCTGATCGAGGAGCGCTTCGACCACACGCTCGCATTCGTGCGCGAGCTGGTCGAGCGGGAGCCCGACCCGTGGCGCGCGCTCGTGCGCTGCTTCGAGCACTGCGCCGCCAGACAGGCGCGAGACCGCGCATGGGCCGGGGCGCTCGTGCAGATGGCCGGCGGCACGATGGGCCCGCGCGAGCACCAGCTGCGCGAGCTGCTTGCGCTCGAGGAGCAGCTGCTCGTCAGAGCGCGCGCCGCCGGCGTCGTGCGCGAGGACCTCGTCGCGGCCGACATGCCGGCGCTCTTCTGCGCGCTGGCGAGCGTCGTGCAGGCCGGCGGCGACGGCTGGAGACGCTACCTGGAGCTGCTGCTCGACGGCCTGCGCCCGGCGCGCTGAGCGACCGCCTCGGGCTCGCGCGCGAGCGCTTCGGGCGGCGCCGCCGCCAGCGTCAGCTCGAAGCAGACCGGCTCGCCGCGCCGCAGCAGGCGCAGGTCGCCGCCCATCCGCCGCGCCAGCTCGCGGCCGATCGCGAGCCCGAGCCCGAAGCCGGCGTGGCCGTCGTTCTCGCCGCCGCGGCGGAAGCGCTCGAAGATCAGCTCGCGCTCCTCCTGCGCGACCGGCGGACCGTCGTTCTCCACGCGCACCGACGCGCCCGCGGCGGTCACGCGGACCGGCGTCTCGGGCGGCGCGTGGCGGCGCGCGTTGTCGACGAGGATGCGGACGATCTGCGCGACCTTGCCGGGATCGCCCATCGCGGTGCCGGCGCGCTCGGCGTGCAGCTCGACGGCCGCGCCCGCGGAGGCGTCGAACTCGGCGACCGTCGCGCGGCACAGCGAGGCGAGCGGGACCGGCTCGCGCCGCAGCGGCACCTCCGCGTCGAGACGGCTCACGTCGAGCAGGTCGGCGGCCAGCCGCGCGAGCCGCTCCGCCTGCTCGTCCGCGTGCTGGACCTGCTCGCGCGCGTCGGCGAGGTCTGGCGCCTGCGCACCGAGGTCCTCGCGCAGCAGCCCGAGCCGCAGGCGCAGCGCAGCGATCGGCGTGCGCAGCTCGTGCGAGGCGGTCGCGACGAACGCCTCGCGCGAGCGCTCCTGCGCCGCCAGGCGACCCTGCATGCGCGCGAACGCGCGTGCGAGGTCGCCGATCTCGTCGCGGCTCGCATCCGCCGGCGCCGCGGCGCCCGGCCCGCTCTCGGTCGCGGTGCGCAGCACCCGCAGCCGGCGCACGAGCCGCGTCGCGATCAGGAAGCCGAGCACTGCGGCGATCAGCAGGCTGATGACGGCCGCGCGCTCGAAGCCGTCGAGGAACACCGCGCGCGCCCGCTGCACGTCCTTGAGCGACTTGCGCACGCCGAGCGTCGCCTCGCCCGAGGCGGTCTGCAGCGGCACGACGACGACCGCCTCGGCCTCGGAGCCGTGACCGACGACCTCGCGGATCTGCTGGCGGCTTCTGAGCGTGCGCCGCACCTGCGGGAACGGCACGCGCAGGTCGAGATCGGGGTCGACGCCGACGAGCGGTCTGCCGTCGCGGTCGAGCACGACGACCTCGATCCCGATGTGGCGCAGCGAGCGCGCGACGTCGAGCAGCGCGCGCGCGTGCGGGCGCAGGTCGCGGCTCGGGAGCTGCTCGAGCGTCTGGCGCGCGGTGTAGGCGCTGGAGGCGAGGCTCGAGAGCGCGTCCTCGCGCAGCCGCTGCTCCAGCGGCGTGAAGAGCGCGACCGTCGCGCCCGCGAGCGCGACGACGGTGACGGCGACGAGCGCCACCACGAGCCGCCCCCGCAGTCCGGCGAACAGGCGCATCGGCTACGGCGCCGCCATCCGGTAGCCGAGCCCGCGCACCGTCAGGAGCAGCGCCGGCTGCTCGGGCCGCTCCTCCAGCTTCTCGCGCAGGTGGCGCACGTGCACGTCGATCCCGCGCGGGTCGCGGTAGGCGCTGTCGCCCCAGATCGCGCGCAGCAGCTCCTGGCGGTCGAAGGCGCGCCCGGGCTCGGCCATGAACGCCTGCAGCAGCTCGAACTCCGAGAACGTGAGCTGCACGCCTCTGCCGTCCACCGTCACCTCGCGGCGGGTGCGGTCGAGCGTGAGCGGGCCGACGCGCAACACCTCGTCGCCGAGCGCGCGCGAGCCCGAGCGGCGCAGCACCGCGCGGATGCGGCTGCGCAGCTCGGCGGGGCCGAACGGCTTCTTGATGTAGTCGTCGGCGCCGGCCTCGAGCCCGACGACGGCGTCGGCCTCGCTGTCGAGCGCGGTCAGCATGATGATCGGCACGACGTTGCGGCGCGCGCGCAGCGTGCGACAGACCTCGAAGCCGTCGGGGCCGGATGCGAGCGCGACGTCGAGCAGGACGACGTCGAAGCGCTGCGTGCTCGCGCGGTCGATCGCGGCGCGGCCGTCGGCGACGGTCGTCACGCTGTGCCCCTGGCGCGCGAAGAGGCGCGAGAGCATGTCCCGCAGCTCGGACTCGTCGTCGACCACGAGGATCTCCAGCGGGACGTCGGCGGCGGTGCTCACGCGTGCCGGACCGCCGGCCGGGGAGCGGTGAGCGCGACGGCCGGGCCGGGCGCCGGCGCCGCCTCGGCGACCGCCATGCGCGCCTGCGAGGGCGCGAGCCGCCACGCGGCGAGCGCGATCGCGAGCAGCGCGAGCGCGTGCGCGAGCGCCAGCGCGGGCGTCGCCCCCAGACGCTCGCCGAGCACGAGCAGTCCGCCGAGGATCGCGACCGCGTTCGTCGCCGCCGTCATCAGCGCCACGACCGGAACCGCCGCGCCGCGCTGCAGGCCGCGCTGGAAGCAGAAGAACGCGCCCGCGCTCAGCAGCGCGAGCACAAGCGGCCACGGGCTCAGCAGGGCTGCCGCCGGGCCGTGCCGCGCCGCCACGATCGTCGCCGCCTTCGTCGCCACGTCGCCAGCACCGTAGAGCATGCCGGCCGCGATCCCCAGCAGCCCCGGCGCGGGCCGGCACGCGAGCGCACCGGCGAGCAATGCGCAGCCGAGCAGGCAGGCCCCGAGCTCGGCCGCCGGGACCGCGTGCGGCGCGGGAGCGGCGCGGGCGCCGAGCGCAAGCAGCACGAGCGCCGCGAGCATCAGCCCGATCGCCGCCAGCTCGCCGCGCGCGAGCCGCTCGCGCAGCACGAGCGCGCCGGCCGCGACGGCGAGCGCGAGCCCACCGACCGCGAATGCCTGCACGAGCGAGAGCGGCGCGTGTGCGAGCGCGTCGACGTGCAGCGCCCAGCCGAGCAGCCCCGCGACCAGGCCCGCGCACCACAGCGGCGAGCGCAGCAGGCCGCGCAGCGTGCGCAGCGGCCGGCGCACGTCGACCGCCGGCGCGCCCTGCGAGCCGGCGTGCTGGAGCAGGTAGCTGCCGTTGAGCGCGATCGCAGCCAGCAGCGCGAGCGCGAGGCCGAGCGCGAGCGCGCTCATGCGCCCCGCGCCCCCGCCAGCAGCGAGCTCGAGGCCGGGGGCGCGGCGCCCAGCTCCACGGGTCGCGGAGCAGCGGGCGCCGCGCCGACCGGCCAGCCGTCCGGCTCCCACCGCCCGGGGAGCGGGACGGCGCCCGGCGCACGCACGTAGCCCTCGGCCTGCAGCACGCGCAAGCTCGCGAGCGCGAGCTCGCGACGGCTGCCGTAGAGCAGGTGGCGCGGGCGCCAGGTCGGGTCGAACTTCGCGTTGAAGCGCGCCAGGCGCTCGAGCTGGAAGCGGCCGTGGACGCGCTGGAGCGCCCACCGCAGCGCGCGGCGGCGGCGCCTCAGCGTCGCCGGCTCGACGGCCATCACGTGCGCGAAGCCGGCGAAGTTGAGGCTGACCTCAGCAGCCCCCTCGGCGGCGGCGCGGCGCAGCGCGGCGACGATCAGCGCCTCACCCAGGCCGTTCGGCTCGCCGGGCTCGCCGCGGCGCATCGCGTCGAGCGAGAGCCCGCGCGCGTGGCGCGCGAAGCGCAGGAAGGCGCGCAGCTCGCCGGCCGCGTCGCGCGCGGTGACGTACAGCGCGGCTTCGTCCTCCGGCGCTCCCCACAGGCGCCCGAGCGTCATCGCGTAGCCGCACACGCGCGGCTGGCGCGCGCGCCAGCGCTGCTCGGCCGCCGCCAGCTCGAACAGCTCCGCCGCGTCCAGCGCCGCGCCCTCGCGCAGCTCGATCCGCCAGCCGGCGCGCTGCACGCGCGCGACCGCCTGGCGCACCTTGCGCACGCGCCGACCCTCGAGCGTGAACGCCGCGGGGTCGACGACCGCCTCCGCGCCGATCTCCAGCGCGCGCAGGCGGCACGCGCGGCCGGCCGCCGCGCCCGCGTCCGAGACGCCGGTGGCGACGACCGACCAGCCGCGCTCGGCCGCCAGCGCGCAGAAGCTCGCGAGCACCGCCGGCGCGCAGCCGGGCGGGCCGATCGGGTCGCCCGCGATCACGGCGGTGCGCCCGAGCACGCGGTAGGCGAGCATTCCGCCGGCCGCGAAGTGAAACGCCTTGTCCTCGCGCAGCGCAAACGGGTCGAGCGTGTCAGTGCCGTGGACGGCGACGAGCCGCGCCGCCAGCGCGTGCTCCCACGGCGAGTGGCCCTCGCGGACGGGCGCCGTGCGCCGGCCGCCGCTGCGCCGCGCCGCCCAGCCGCCGGCCAGCAGGCCGGCGAGCAGCAGCGCGCTCTCGGCCCACAGGCCGCGATGCTGCAGCTGGAGCGGCAGCTGCGCGGCGAGGCGCAGCGAGCTGGCGACCGCGTCGGACGCCGCGCCGCTCGCCGCGAGCAGCGCCCACGCGAGCACGGCCGCGGCGGCGGAGACCGCCACGACGCGCGCCCGCGTCAGCAGCCCCAGCACCGCGCCGGCGGCGAGGCCGGCGCCCGCGAACGCGAGCGCGACGCGCGCGGCCGGCTGGCCGGCGTCGCCGTTGAGCTGCTGCAGGGGCAGCGAGCCGGCGAGCCGCGCGCCGATGTGCAGCAGGTGCGCGCCGCGCAGCAGGTAGAGCAGCCCGAGCGCGCTCGGCGCCGCCGCCAGCGCGACGGCGACCGCCGCGAGCAGGCGCAGCGTCCGGCTCCCGACGCGCAGCGTCCGGCTCATGCGAAGTGGGCGCTGGCGAAGCGCAGCATCTGCGGCAGGTGGGCGCGCCACAGCGTCCAGTTGTGGGCGCCGGGGTACTCGGCCCAGGCGACGTGGCCGCCGGCGGCGCGGAAGCGGGCGGCGAACGTGACCGTGTCGGCGTGGCTCGTGATGCGGTCGCGCGTGCCGCGATAGAGGAACGCGTAGGTCGGCAGCCGCCGCAGCGCCGGCGCGAGCGCTGCGACGTAGTCGTTCGGGCTGTTGGCCGCGAGCAGCGCCTGCGAGGCGCCGGCGAACGACTGCGTCGGCGTCTGCGTGAAGTAGCCCGACCAGCTCTCGAACGTGCCGAAGGTGCGCAGGTGATGCAAGGTCACGTTGGCGGCGCCGTAGCCGCCCTCCGAGAGCCCCGCGATCGCACGGTCGGCGCGCGCCGGCAGCGTCGCCCAGCGGCGATCGACGGCGTGCACGACGTCGAGCACGAAGTCCTCGTAGCGCCCCGCTTCCGCGTTCGCCCACTCGGTGTCGTTGCCGTCGACCGAGGTGTGGCCGTCGGGGATCGCGACGATGAACGGCTTGATCTCGTGCGCCGCGATCAGCATGTCCATCCGCACCTGCAGCGCGCCGATCGTCACGTAGCCGGTCGGACTGCCGGGCGGCGCGTGCAGCAGGTAGAGGACCGGGTAGCGGGCGCCGGCGCGCGCGGCCGCGGCGTAGCCGGGCGGCAGGTAGAGCGCGTACGTCGCCGAGCGGTGCAGCGCCGGCGAGAGGAAGCGGACGGTCCTCAGCGTCCCGGCCGCGATCGAGGCCACGTGCGCCGGGGGCGGGAAGCCGCGGTAGCGCTCGTAGTCGGCGACGTAGCGGGTCAGCCCGTAGATCCCCGCGCCGAGCCACGCGAGCGCGGCCCCCACCGCCATCAGGCGCACGAGCGGCCGGCTCCCCGCCGCCGCGGTCGCAGTCGTCCAGCTCACGGTCCAACCGTAGGAATCGGCCGATGTGCGTTGTGGAGCGCGCGATTGACATCGTGTTAGCCATGCGACGAGGTGCCAACGGACGCCGGCTCGCGGCGCTCGCGCTCGTGCCGCTGGCGGGCTGCGGCGCCGCGCACCGGCCCGCCGGCGCGCCGCCGGTCGGAGCGATCGTGCGCTTCCACTCGCGCCCGGACCTCGCGCCCGACCGCGTGCGCGCGGCCGTGCCGGCGCGCGGGCGCGCCGCGCCCGGCTACGTCTTCCTCGCGGTCAAGCGCGGACCGGGGCAGGACGGCCCGATGATCGTCGACGACGCCGGCCGCGTCGTGTGGCTCCACCCCGTGCCGCGCTCGCTGGCGGCGACGCTGTTCCGCGTCCAGCGCTACCGCGGGCAGGCGGTGCTGACGTGGTGGCAGGGCCGCACGAGATACGCCCACGGGCGCGGGGAGGACGTGATCCTCGACGGGCACTACCGGCGTGTCGCGGTCGTGCGCGCCGGCGGCGGGCTGATGGCCGACCACCACGTCTTCGAGCTCACCCCGCGTGGGACCGCCTACCTGAGCGCGTACGTGCGCCGCCGCATGGACCTGCGCGCCGTCGGGGGTCCACGCGAGGGGGAGATCTTCGACTCGGTCGTGCAGGAGCTCGACGTCGCGAACGGCCGCGTCGTGTGGCAGTGGCGCGCGGCGGATCACGTGCCGCTGACCGAGGGCGTGACGAGGCCGAGACGCGGCATCCCGCACGACTACTTCCACGTCAACGCGGTGGTCGAGGGCCCGCACGGCAGCGTCCTGATCGGCGCGCGCAACACGCACGCGATCTACGACGTCGACAAGCGCACGGGCCGCGTGCGGTGGCGGCTCGGCGGCGTGCGCAGCGACTTCCGCTTCGGCCCGGGCGCGCGCTTCGCCTTCCAGCACGACGTGCGCTGGCTCGGGCACGACACGCTCTCGCTGTTCGACAACGAGGCGACGCCGCCGCAGGCGCCGCAGTCGCGCGGGCTCGTGCTGGCGCTCGACTTCCGCAACCGCACGGCGCGCGTCGTGCGCGCCTACCCGCACCCGGACCGGCTGCTGATTCCCGCCGAGGGCAACGTGCAGACGCTGCCCGACGGGCACGTCTTCACGAGCTGGGGCGCGGCGGGCCACGTCTCCGAGCTCGCGCGCGACGGACGCCTGCTGCTCGACCTCGTCCTGCCGCCGGGGGCCGACACCTACCAGGCGTTCCGCTCGCCGTGGGACGGCGCGCCGCTCGACCGGCCCGCCATCGCCGTTCGTCGCAGCGCCGGCGGCGCGCTGACCGTCTGGGCGAGCTGGAACGGCGCGACCGCGGTGCGCGCGTGGCAGCTGCTCGCCGGCGCCTCGCCGCGCGCGCTGCGCCCGCTCGGCGCGCCGGTCGCGCGCGCGGACTTCGAGACCGAGCTGCACGCCCGCACGCGCGCCCGCTTCGTCGCCGTGCGCGCGCTCGGCACAGGCGGCCGGACGCTCGGCGTCTCGCATCCCCGGCGGCTCGCGCGCTGAGGTGCTCTGGTGATCGTCGCCGGTGCTGGGCCGTCGGAGGCGAGCGCTACGCGCCGACGCGCACCACGTGGAAGACGCGCTCGCCGGCGGGCGTCTCCACCGTGACCGCCTCGCCCGCGCGCGCGCCGAGCAGCGCGACGGCGACGGGCGACTCGATCGACAGGCGGCCGTCTCTCGCGCTCGCCTCGGCGGCGCCGACGAGCGTGTAGGTCGCGACGCGGCCGGAGGACTCGTCGCGCACCTCGACGGTCGAGCCGAAGCCGACGACGCCGTCGGGGGTCGCTGCCGCGTCGACGACTTTCGCGCCGCGCAGCCGCTCCTGCAGGCGCTTGATGCGCGTCTCGAGGTGCGCCTGATCCTCCTTCGCCGAGTGGTACTCGGCGTTCTCCTTCAGGTCGCCCCACTCGCGCGCGGTCTTGATGCGCGCGGCGATCTCCGTGCGCGCCCGCGTCTCGAGGTCGTGCAGCTCGGCGCGCAGCGCGTCGAGCCCCTCCTGCGTGATCGCGTAGCCGTCTGTCATCGCGACAGTGTGCCATGGTCACCCGATGCGGCTCGCACCCTCCCCGCCGAACGTCGTCCTGCGCACCGACGCCGAGCGCGGCCGCATCGTCGTGCTGGCGTTCCCCTACGACCCGCACGTCGTCGCGGCCGTGCGCGCGATCCCCCACCGCCGCTTCGACTGGGACGCGCGCGAGTGGTGGGCGCCCGTGCAGGACTGGGTCGCTCATCACGTCGCCGACGTGCTGCGGCGCTTCCCCGACCTGACGCCGAGCGAGGAGGTGACGGCATGGCTCGGCGAGGTCGAGCGCCGCTGGCTCGGGCGCGTCTCCACGGCCCGCTTCGACGGGCGCGGCTGGTTCGTGCTGGAGACCGCCGCCGGCGAGGTGCCGGAGGCGCTGCGGGCGGGCGCGATCGCGCGCGGCGAGCGCACGCTGCTCGTGCCGCTGAGCGAGGCGAGCGCGCACGTGCTGCGCGCGCAGGAGTCGGCGCGGCTCGACGCCGCCGCCGAGCGCTGCGTCGCCGCGCTCGAGCTTGGCGACGACCCGCCTCCGGCGCGGCTCGTCGCGACGCACGGCGTCGACGGCGCGCGGCTGCGGCTGGAGGTGCTGTGGGACCGGGACACCGGTCTCGCGTTCGGCGAGCTGCCGGGCGCCGAGGGCGAGCGCTCGGTGCCGATCGACCCGTGGCTGTGCGAGCCGCTCGACGCGTTCCTCGCGCTGCACGGCGTCGAGGTGAGCGCGACGGCAGCGACGGCGCTGGAGGCGCTGCGGGCGGAGGGGGCCGACGCGGCGGCGGCGATCCGCGCCTCGCGCGCGACCGAGGCGCCGCCGATCGACGCGGTCGCCCCGCGGCTCGGCGGCACGCTCGAGCCGTTCCAGTGGGCCGGCGTGCGCTACGTGCTCGACAGACGGCGCGCGTTCCTCGCCGACGAGCAGGGGCTCGGCAAGACGGTCGAGGCGCTCGCCGCCCTGGAGGCCGACGGCGCATTCCCCGCGCTCGTCGTGTGCCCCGCGTCGCTGAAGCTCAACTGGGAGCGCGAGACGTCGCGCTGGCTTCCGCACCGCTCGGTCGCGGTCGTCGAGGGGCGCGTGGCGGTGCCGCCGCGCGCCGAGATCCTCATCCTCAACTACGAGCTGGTCCCCACCCAGCGCGAGGCGCTGGCACTGCGGCGCCCGCGGGCGCTCGTGCTCGACGAGTCGCACTACTGCAAGAACCCGCAGGCCAAGCGCACGCGGGCGGTGCGGCGCCTCGCCGAGGGCCTGCCGCGCGACGCGCTGCGGCTCGCGCTGACGGGTACGCCGGTGCTCAGCCACGCCGACGAGCTGATCTCGCAGCTGCGCGTGCTCGGGCGGCTGGAGGACTTCGGCTCCGGCGCGCGCTTCAAGCAGCAGTTCCGCGGCCCGCTGTCGGAGGAGCGGCTGCACTGGCACCTGCGGCGGCGCTGCTTCGTGCGCCGGCGCAAGGCTGACGTGCTGGCGCAGCTTCCCGACAAGCGTCAGGTCGTCGTGCCGGTCGCGCTCGACAACCAGCGCGAGTACCGGCTGGCTGAGGACGACGTGATCGCGTGGCTGCGCGAGCAGCCGTTGGATCTCTCAGAGCTGAACGCGAAGATCGCCGCGACGCTGCGCGCACAGCGGCTCGCGCAGCTCGGCACGCTCCAGCGGCTGGCGGCGCGCGGAAAGCTGCACGCGGCGCTGGCGTGGATCCACGACTTCCTCGCGAGCGGCGAGCCGCTCGTGGTGTTCGCCCGCCACGTTGAGGTGCAGGCGGCGGTGCTCGAGCGCTTCCCGGACGCACTCCATCTGCTCGGCAAGGACAGCGGGCAGGCGCGCGAGGCCGCAATCCGCACGTTCCAGGAGGACGAGGAGGCGCCGAAGCTGATCGTGTGCGCCACCCGCGTCGCCGCGCAGGGCATCACGCTCACGCGCGCCTCGAACGTCGCCTTCCTGGAGCTGGAGTGGACGCCGGCGATGCACGACCAGGCGGAGGACCGCTGCCACCGCATCGGCCAGCACGACAACGTGACCGCCTGGTACCTGCTCGCCGCGGGCACGATCGACGAGACGATGGCGCGCCTCATCGCCCGCAAGCGCGGCCTCGTCGCCGCCGTCACCGACGGCCGCCGCCTCGACGGCGACGCGCTCGTCGAGGAGGTCGTCCGCGAGCTGCGCGACGGCCGCCCGTTCCGGCACCTCAAACCGGTGACAGAGCCGGCGGCGGCGAGCTGAGGCTGTCACAGCTCCCCCGCCGCCTCACAACCCTCAACTTGGCGCACACACATATAATCGCCGTCAGACATGGGTTGATCAGTCTGGTAGGCTGGTTACTGAAGTCTCAACTTCAGGCAGGATCCGAACGATCCCTGCCACTTCACGCGGCGACCGGACCGAGGGGAGGGCGTTACAGGCGTCTCACGGGAGCGCCAGTCGCTATGAGACATCTAACACCACGAGGAGGGCTCATGTCATCGGCCGCCAAAGCGCTGGCAGGCATCGCAGCCACGATCACAATGCTCAGCTCAGTCAGCGTTGCGTCAGCAAACAATTTGAGCATTAGCCACGGAAACTTATGGAACGCAGTGTTCCATCCGTTCCGACTGCAATCCAGTGGAGTTACCGCCGCGGCGTGTGACCTCACGCTGGAAGGAAGCTTCCACAGCAGCACCATGAGGAAGGTCGAAAGGGCCCTAATCGGGCACATCAGCAGAGCAACGATAAACAACTGCAGATCCGGAAGCGCGACCGTTCTAACCGAAACTCTGCCCTGGCACTTGCAGTACGCGGGCTTCGCAGGCACGCTACCGTTGATCAACGAAGTGCGGATCCTGGCCATCGGGATGAGCTTCAGATTCAGGGACGCCATATTCGGCTCGATCTGCCTAGCAAGAACGACGACGACGAATCCCGGCGTCCTCGTCGCCAGAGCGGGCGGCGAAACCGGCGGAGGAAACCTACTCATCAGCAGCATCGTCGCCGACCCCTTGGCAAGGATACCCTGCGGATCCCTGAGCGGAGGTTTCGAAGGCAGCGGGACCTTCACCGAACTACCTTTCGGCGACAATCTGTTAATCCAACTAATATAGTCGGCGTGGTGCTGCCGCCGCGGAGAGCACTCCAGGCGTCGGCGGCCCGCGCTAGCGCCGCGCGACCGCGACGGCGACCGCGAGCGGCTCGCCCTCGACCTCGACCGGCTCCGGTGCCGGCTCGCCGTCGCCGCCCGCGCGGTCGCCGTACGCAACCGCGGTCGCGAGCGTCTCCGCCGCGACGTAGCGCTCGTGCGCCCTCGCGGCGCCGAGCAGGTCCGGCGAGCCGGCGAGCCGCAGCTCGATGCGGTCGGTCACGCCGACGCCGGCCTCTCTGCGCGCCGCCTGCACGACGCGCACGATCTCGCGCGCCAGGCCCTCGCGCCGCAGGCGCTCTTCGATCGTCGTGTCGACCGCGACCGTGAGCTGCCCGCGCGTCGAGAGCACGAGCCCGTGGCGCGGCTCGTGGCGCACGATCACGTCGTTCTCCGCCAGCGCGTAGGTGTGCGTCGGGTCGAGCTCGTCGCCGGTCGCGATCGCGACCGAGATGACGCCGTGGTCGTGCAGCGCGCGCAGCGCCTCCTCACCGTCGCGCGCCCGCAGCGCGGCGACCACCTGCGGCATGTCCCTGCCGCAGCGCGGCCCGAGTCTCTGCAGGTTCGGCAGCACGACCGGGCGCTCCAGCTCTCCGACCGCGCGCACGACCTCGACGGCCTTTACGTTCAGCTCGCTCAGCACCAGCTCGCGCAGCCGCGTCACCGCGTCGCCGACGCGCTCCTCGCCGCAGACGATCGCGCGCGGCAGCGGCTGGCGCACCTTCACCTTCGATCTCGCGCGCGCGTCGCGGCCCAGCTCGATCGCCTCGCGCACGAGCGCCATGTCGTCCTCGAGCTGCACGTCGCGCAGCGCGGCCACCGGCTCGGGGTAGTCGCACAGGTGCACGGAGTCCGGCTCGGCGCCGAAGTCCTCGGCAGCGCCGCCGACGAGGTTCGCGTAGATCTCCTCGGCGAGGAACGGGATCGGCGGCGCGAGCAGCTTCGCCGTCTGCACGAGGCACTCGCGCAGCGTCGCGAGCGCCGCCACGTCGCCCTCCCAGAAGCGCCGGCGCGAGAGGCGGATGTACCAGTTCGAGAGGTCCTCGACCCACTCGGCCGCCAGGCGCACCGCCGTCGTCGCGTCGAAGTCGTCGATCCGCGTGCGCATCCGCTCGGTCAGCGCCTGCAGCTTCGACAGCGCCCAGCGATCCAAAGCCGGGCGCTCGGACACCGGTGGTGGTGGGTGGGAACCGGGGTCGAAGCGCTCGATGTTCGCGTACAGCACGTAGAAGCCGTACACGGTCCACAGCGGCACGAGCAGCTCGCGCATCCCCTCACGCACCGCGTCGGCCGAGAAGCGGTAGCCGGCCCATGGCTGCTGGGAGGCGAGGTAGTACCAGCGGAACGCGTCGGCGCCGTGCTCGCTCAGCACGTCCCACGGGTCGACCGCGTTGCCGCGCGACTTCGACATCTTCTGCCCGTGCGCGTCGGTGACGTGGCCGACGCAGACCGCGTGCTTGAACGGGATGTCTCCGAACAGCAGCGTCGTCACGGCGAGCGAGGTGTAGAACCAGCCGCGCGTCTGGTCGATTCCCTCGCATATGAACGTCGGCGGGAACTGCTCGGCGACCTCGCGCTTGCCCTCGAACGGGTAGTGGAACTGCGCGAACGGCATGCAGGCGCTGTCGTACCAGGTGTCGATCGTCGCCTTCACGCGGCGCATCGCGCCGCCGCAGCCCTCGACCGTGCAGCCCCACGTCACGTCGTCGATGTAGGGGCGGTGGAGGTCCTGCGGCAGCGCGCCGGCGACCTCCCTCAGCTCGGCGAGCGAGCCGACGCAGTGGCGCGCGTCGCACGCGTCGCACTCCCAGATCGGCAGCGGCGTGCCCCAGTAGCGGTCGCGGGACAGAGCCCAGTCGACGTTGCCCTGCAGCCAGTTGCCGAAGCGCCCGTCGCGCACGTGCTCGGGTCGCCAGTCGATCTGCTGGTTCTGCGCGAGCATGTCGTGGCGGCGATCGCGCGTGGCGATGTACCAGGACTCCTTCGCGTAGTAGAGGAGCTTCGAGTCGCAGCGCCAGCAGTGCGGATACGAATGCGTGTAGGGCTCGGTGTCCCACAGCTTCCCGGCGGCGTGCAGCTCCGCGACGACCTGCGGGACCGCGTCGCCGACGAACAGGCCCTCATAGCCCGCGATCCGCTCGTCGTAGGTGCCGTCCTCGCGCACGGGGTTCACGAGCGGGATCCCGTGCCGCTCGCACAGCACGAAGTCCTCCTCGCCGAACGCCATCGCCGTGTGGACGAGGCCCGTGCCCTTGTCGAGCACGACGTGCTCGGCGGCGAGCACCGTGTGACCCTTCGGCCCGTGGTCGGACAGGTGGTCGAACGGCGGCTCGTATCTCGTGTCGACGATCGCGCGGCCGCTGAAGCGCGCCAGCACCTCGGCGGCGTCACCGAGGATGTCGCCCACGCGCTCCTCGGCCACGACGACGACCTCGCTGCCGACGCGCGCGCGCACGTACGTCAACGACGGCGAGATCGCGACCGCGCAGTTGGCGAACAGCGTCCACGGCTGCGTCGTCCAGATCAGCAGGGCGTCGCCGGCTCTCAAGGGCCCGCGCGGCTCGACGACCGGCAGGCGCACCGTCGCCGTCACGTCCTCCGTGTCGGCGTAGCCCATCGCGGTCTCGTGCGAGGAGAGGCCGGTGCCGCAGCGCGGGCAGTAGGGGACGACCTTGTGGCCCTTGTAGATCAGGCCCCTGTCCCACAGCTCGTGCAGCGACCACCAGACCGACTCGACGTACTCCGGATCGCCGGTGCGGAAGGCGCCGTCGAGGTCGATCCAGAAGCCGACGCGCTCGGTCATCCGCTCCCACGCCCTGATGTAGAAGGCGTTCGACTCGCGGCACTGCTCGTTGAACGCCGCGATCCCGAAGCTCTCGATCTCTCTCTTGGAGTTGAGCCCAAGCTGCTTCTCGACCTCCAGCTCGACGGGCAGCCCGTGGCAGTCCCAGCCGGCCTTGCGCGGCGCGTGGAAGCCGCGCATCGTCTTGTAGCGCAGGTAGCAGTCCTTGAAGGAGCGCAGCAGGACGTGGTGCGAGCCGGGGTTGCCGTTCGCCGTCGGCGGCCCCTCGGAGAAGCTGAAGACCGGTCCGCCCTCGCGGGCGGCGAGCGAGCGTTCGAACGTGCGGCCCTCGCGCCAGCGCTCGAGGATCCGCTCCTCCGTCGCCGGGAAGTTCGGGCGCTTGTCGACCGGCCGGTGCACGTCCCCCATCGCCATCCCCCTACTCGGGATCGAGCGTCAACTCGATCCGCTTGTTGATCCTGCCCTTGCTCTTGTACGCGGGCAATGAAATGCGTCCCACCTCGCTCGTGTCGGCGACGTGCGTGCCGCCGTCGGCCTGCAGGTCGAGCCCCTCGATCCCGACGACCCGCACGACGCGGATCGACGGCGGCAGCAGGCTGACCTTGTTGCGGATCAGGTCGGGGTCCCGGTCGGCGTCCTCGCGCGCCAGGAAGTCGACGCGCGTCGGGCGGGCGGCCGCGACCTCTTCGATGCAGCGCGCCTCGATCTCGCGCACGAGGTCCCCGCTGAGGTGCTCGAGCTCGAAGTCCATGCGCCCGCGCAGCGGCTCCATGCTCGCCCCGGTCACCTTCGCGCCGTAGTCGCGCCAGACGACCGCGCAGAGGATGTGCAGCGCGGTGTGCGTGCGCATCAGCGCGTAGCGGCGCTCCCAGTCGACCTCGCACTCCAGCTCGGTTCCGACGGCCGGAGCCTCGCGGTCCAGCTCGTACCACGGCCTCGGGGGGCCCGCCTCCGCCGGCCACGCGGCCGGCTTCGGCCCCCCAAGCCCGCCCGCCTCGGAGCGCGCACCGGTCAGCGACCAGGTGCGCGCTCCGTCGGTCAGCGTGCCGCGGTCGTGCGGCTGGCCGCCGCCCCCCGGGTAGAAGGCGCTGCGGTCGAGCTGCACGACCTCCCCCAATGCGGCCGTGACCGTGGCGGGGAAGCGGCGGCAGTACGCGTCGACCTGGTAGAGCGGGGCGTCTGAGAGCAGCTCAGACAAGACCCACGCTCACCTCCCCCAGGCGGTCGAACGTGGCGTACGCCACCTGCCCGGCGGCGATCGGCACGGCCCGCGCCACCGAGCCCGGCAGCACGATGTCGCCCGGCTCGAGCCGCTCGCCGCCCTGCGCCAGGACGCCGGCGAGCCAGGCCACGGCCTCGGCGGGATGGCCGAGCACCGCGTCGCCGCGCCCCCTGACGATCTCCGGGCCGATCGCGAGGCTCACGCCGAGCTGCTCGGCGTGCACCTCGTCGGCGTCCTGCCAGTCGCCGATGACGGCCATCCCGGAGGAGGCGTTGTCGGCGACGGTGTCGACGATCCCGATGCGCCACTGCGCGATGCGGCTGTCGATGATCTCCAGCGCGGGCGCGAACGACTGCGTCGCCTCGAGCACCTCCTCGCGCGTGACGCCCGGACCCTGCAGCGCGCTCTTGAGCAGGAACGCTATCTCCGCCTCGACGCGCGGCGCGATGAAGCGCTCGCAGCGCAGCCGCGCACCCGAGCCGACGACCATCGACTCGAGCAGGTAGCCGCCGTCGGGCTGGTCGACGCCCATCATCTCCTGCATCGCCGCGCTCGTGAGCCCGACCTTCCAGCCGCGCAGCTCCTCGCCCTCGGCGGTCCGCAGCCGGCGGCCGATCGCCTGCACGCGGTAGGCGTCCCACAGGCCCAGCTCGGGGAACGTCGCGCTCAGCGGCTCGATCGGCTCGCCGCGCTGCTCGGCGTGCCACAGCAGGCGCGCGAGCGCCTCGTGGTGCGGCGTCATCGCGCTCGCGTCGAGCAGCGCGGCGCTCGGCGCGTCCGTGCGCGGGAGCGGCGCCAGCGGCGCGCCCCCTATCGATTCCTCGAAGCCGCGCCTCATTGTGCGCATCGCCATCACGCCACCCCCTCGCGTATCTCCACCTGGATGTCGACTTGGACCTCGAGGCTCGCGCGCAGCTCGGCGGCGACCTCGAGTATCACGTCCTCCTGGCCTGCGATCACCTCGCGCTTGCCGAGCGCGAAGAAGACGTCGCGCGGATCGACGCCGAACTCCTGCGCGATCCGCCGCACCGGTCTCGAATAGCCCGAGAAGACCCCGGCGAGTCCGCTCACGATCGTGACCGAGTCGGTCGTCGGGATCTGCGCCACCAGCTCGCGCTCGGCCAGGTCGGCCGCTTCGAGCAGCCTGTAGAGGTCGATCCCCGTCTCGTGCCCGAGCCGCTGCAGGACCGCCACGAGCACCTCGAGCTGCGTGTTGCCGGCGCCTGCGCCGAAGCCGCGCGCGCAGCCGTCGAGGATCGTCGCGCCCTCCTCGACGGCGGCGATCGAGTTCGCGACGCCGAGCGAGACGTTCTCGTGCCCGTGGTAGCCGACCGCCATGTCGGTCCCCTCGACGAGCGCGGCGACGCGCCGGCGCACGTCGTCGATCAGCAGCGCGCCGGCGGAGTCCATCACGATCACGCCGCTCGCGCCGTAGGAGGCCATCTTGCGCGCCTCCTCGACGAGGTCCCCGACCGTCGTCATGTGGCACATCATCAGCACCCCGTGGACCGGCTTGCCGTGCCCGCGCAGGTAGGTGATGTGGCGCTCGGTCAGGTCCGCCTCGGTGCAGTGCGTGCCGACGCGGAAGAGGTCGGCACCCTCCTCGAGCGCGCCGTCGAGGTCCGGGAGCTTGGCGAAGCCGGGGATCCCGAACGCCTGCAGCCTCACGTCCGTGAGCTGCTCGCGCGCGATCCGCAGCATCTCGCGGTCGCTCAGCAGCGCCTGCCCGACCTGCAGCGAGGAGGCGCCCAGGCCGTTGCCGTGGCCGACCTCCACGACCGGGATGCGGGCCGCGTTCGCGGCCGCCGCGTAGCTGCGGATCTGTCCCGCGCTCAGCTGGTGCCTGACCGCGTGGTTGCCGTCCCGCAGCGTCGGATCGCTGATCAGGATCTCTGCCATTCCCCCTTGCTCCCCCTCGGCTCAGCCTGCACGTCTCAGCCCGTCGCCGCCACCGCCTCGTCCTGCCACACGGCGCGCGCCCGCTCCTCCGCCGCGGCGACGGCGGCGCAGGTGATGATGTCCAGGTTCCCAGCGTACGCCGGCAGGTAGTCGCCGGCGCCGCGGATCTGCACCGTCATCGCGATGCGCCCGCCCTCGTAGAGCGGCGGCACGACGAGCCGGTAGCCGGGCACGTAGCGCTGCACGCGCGCGACCATCTGCTCGACCGCCGCCGTCAACGCGTCGAGGTCCGCCTCGGCCGTCTTCGCGAAGACCGTGTTCTGCATCGTGATCGGCGGGTTCGACGGGTTGACGATCAGGATCGTCTTCGCGGCCGGGACGCCGGTGAACTTCCTCACGGCCGCCTCGGTCGTCGCGAGGTACTCGTCTATGTTGATGCGCGTCGCCGGCCCGACCGAGCGCGAGGCGCTCGTGGAGACGATCTCGACGTACTCGACGTGCGCGTGCGTCGCCGCGACGCAGGCGGCCAGCGGCACCGCCGCCTGCCCGCCGCACGTGACCATGCAGAGGTTGCGCTCCTGCACGGCCTCGGCGAGGTTGAGCGCCGGGATGCACAGCTCGCCGAGCTTCGCCGGGGTGAGGTCGATGACCGGCACGCCCCTCGGCTCCAGCAGCTCCCAGTGGCGGCGCGCGTCGAGCGCGGAGGTCGCGTCGAAGACGAGGTCCAGCTCGTCGGCGGCCTCGACGACCGCCTCGATCGAGCGGTCGCTGACGGGCACGCCGAGGTCGCGCGCGGTGCGCATCCCGGGCGAGTCGAGGTTGCGCCCGGAGAACAGCGCGCACTCCAGCCAGGAGGATCTCTGGACCTTCAGCAGCAGGTCCGTTCCGATGTTGCCGGTGCCGACGATCGCGACCCGCATCGCTCTACGCCCTCGCTGCCGCCGGCTCGAGCAGGATGCCGAGGAAGGGACAGGTGTCGGTCTCGACCGCGTGCACGACGAGCCGGTGGTGCTTGCCGGCCGGAATCAGCACCGACGCCGGCGAGGCCAGCTCGATGCGGTCGTCGTCCAGCTCGACGGTGAACGTGCAGCCGGGCGTGACGCAGAGGTAGATCTCGTCGTGGTCGTCGTGCACGTGCAGGTCCGCGTGCGGCGCCCCGATCAGCCTCGCCGCGTCGACGCCGGCGATGCTGAACGGCGCGCCCGGCAGCGTCTCCGGCGTGACGAACATCGGCGTCGGCGCGTGGTGGCCGGCGAACTCCTGCGTCACGGGCAGGCCCTGCGTCACGACGACGCCCGAGCGCTCTGCGACCTGAGCCATCAGGCTCCCCCCTCGTTGCGATACAGCAGCAGGATCGCACCGGGCAGCCCCAGCTCGCGCACCTCGTGGCGCGACCACCCTGCGGCGGTGAAGGCCTCGTGCCAGCCATCGGCGTCGAGCAGCTCCTGACGCATGATCGCGTGCAGCAGCGTGAACTCGGGGCGCCAGCGCTCGTCGGGCGCGCCGCTCGCCGGCTGGACCTCGGCGACGAGCATGTGCGCGCCCTTCGGCATCAGCCTGCCGAGCTTCGTCAGGTAGGCGATCAGCGCCTCGCGGCCGTGCTCGAAGATCTCGTGCAGCAGGAAGTGCGCGACGGCGAGGTCCGCCTCGCGCAGCTCCGGGATCGCGTCGAGGTCACCGGCGTCGCCGCAGCGCACCGCGACCGTGCCGGCGAGGTCGGCCTCGGCGATTCTGCGCTCGGCGTCCTGCACCGCCTCGGGGCTCAGGTCGACGCCGAGGCCGCTGACGCCGAAGCGCTGCGCGGCGCCGATCAGGAAGCGCGCGTTGCCGCAGCCGAGATCGACGACGCGGCTGAAGTCGATGCGGGAGAGCACGTCGACCGCGTAGGGCGCGACGTCGCCCGAGCCGATCAGCGCGGAGCCTTCGGCGACCCAGCGCCCGGCGCGCTCGACGTCGCTCCCGTACCTGCGCGCGCCGGTGACGAAGTCGCCGAGGCCGGCGAGGACGTGGCCGTAGCCGCCTTGGAGCCAGACGAGGTAGCCCTTGTCCTTGACGACCGCGCGGCCCCGCTCGGTCAGCTCGAAGGCGCCGTCGCGCTCCTCCGCCAGCTCGCGCTGGGCGAGGTAGCGGAGCGCCGCTCCCATCAGGCCGTCAGGGTCGGCGACGCCGGCCGGCGCAGCCGCGACCGGCCCGGCCTCCAGCTCGGACAGCAGGCCGCTCTCGTCGAGCGAGGCGAGCACGCTCGCCAGCGCAAAGCCCTCGAACAGCTCGAACACGGGCCGTTGGCTGACGGCGGCGTCCACGGCGGTCATCCGATCCTGTTCCCCCTCGATCGTTCCCCCGACGCCGCCCCCGCGGCGCCCCGTCAGTTATATGCCGCCGTCCCCGGTCGCGTCAAGGCGGGCGACCGATCAACCAGCGTTCAGTGCGCGCCGGCGAGCGCCGCGGCACGCGCGGGAGCGGCCGCGAGCAGCTCGTACTCGGCCGCCTCGAAGCGGCGCGTCGCGCGCCGGAACGACCATGACGTGCCGGGCCACAGCGTCGTGTTGCGGCCGTGCGCGTCGAGGTACCAGCTCGCGCAGCCGCCCTGCGACCACACGGTGCCGCGCAGGCGCCGCTGGACGTCGTCGTTGAACGCCGCCTGCGCCGCCGGCAGCGGATCGCACGCGACCGCGCCGCGCGCGTCGAGCGTGCGCAGCGCGTCCATCGCGTAGGCGAGCTGCGACTCGATCATGAAGACGATCGAGGTGTGCCCGAGCAGCGTGTTCGGCCCGACGAGCATGAAGAGGTTGGGGAAGCCCGCGATCGTCGTGCCGCGCAGCGCCCGCATCCCGTGCGCGCGCCAGTGCTCGCCGAGCGTGCGCCCGTCACGGCCGCGGATCCACGCCGCGTACGGCATGTCGGTGACGCGGAAGCCGGTGCCCCAGACGATCGCGTCGACGGCGCGCTCGACGCCGTCGGCGGTGCGCACGCCGGCGGGCGTGATCTCGGCGATCGCGCCGGTGACCAGCTCGGCGTTGGGCGCCTGCAAGGCCGGGTAGTAGTCGTCGCTCATCAGGATCCGCTTGCAGCCGATCTCGTAGCGCGGCGTCAGCCGCTCGCGCAGGACGGGGTCGGGGACCTGCGCCTCCAGGTGTGCGCGCGCGATCCGCTCCGGGATCCGGCTGAGGCGGTGGAAGCGGAACGGCAGCACGAGGCACTCGCGCCCGCAGTAGACGCCGGCGCGCACGAGCCGCTGCACGGCCGGCAGCGCGCGGAAGAGGGCGCGCTCGCGTGGGCGGGTGCGGCGCCCGGGATGGGGCAGGATCCACGGCGGCGTGCGCTGGAAGACGGTCAGCCGCGCGACCTGCGGGCCGATCCGCGGCACGACCTGGACGGCGGAGGCGCCGGTGCCGATCACCGCGACGCGCTTGCCGGTCAGGTCGACGTCGCGGTCCCAGCGCGCGGTGTGGAAGGCGGCGCCGGCGAAGCGCTCGACGCCGGGCATCGGCGGGATCGCGGGCTCGCTGAGCGTGCCCATCCCGGCGACCAGCACGCGCGCGGTCAGCGGGCCGGCGCTCGTCTCGATCCGCCAGCGGCGCGCCTGCTCGTCCCACGCGGCGGCGCGCACCTCGGTGCGCGTGCGCAGGTGGCGGCGCACGCCGAAGTCGTCGGCGACCTTGCGCAGGTAGGCGCCGATCTCGGGCTGGAGCGCGAACGTCTGCGACCAATCCGGGTTGAGCGCGAACGAGAACGAGTAGAGGTTCGAGGGCACGTCGCACTGGCAGCCGGGGTACGTGTTCCGCCACCACGTCCCGCCGACGTCGCCGTCGCGCTCGAGCACCACGAAGTCCTCGCGGCCGGCTCTGAGCAATGCGATCGCCATCCCGACGCCCGCGAAGCCGCCGCCGACGATCGCGACGTCGACGTGCTCGGGGAGGGCCGGCTGGGACCCGCTCGTGCTGGCGGTGGTGGCGGTCTCCATGCTCTCGCGGGGTTCGCGGCGGCGGTTGCGCCAATTTCTAGCTGAGAATGTGCACCACTGCGTGATAGCGCGACTGGCCGATTGATAGCGTCGGCGCTACGTTGTCCCTGTGAAGCAGCTGATCCTCCGTGTCTCCCCCGACCTCCACCGCCGCATCGCCGCCCGCGCCGCACGGGAGGGCAAGAGCATGAACGCGTGGGTGAGCGAGCTGCTCGAGCGCGTCGTCGACGCTGACGTCGCCGAGGACCGCCAGGCGCGCGCGGACGCGAAGGCCGCCGAGCTGGGGATGCTCGTCGTCTACGACGACATCCCCGAGTACGACGAGGAGACGCTGCGGCAAGGCGAGGAGGAGCTGCGGCGACTCGGCCCGGAGATCCTGCGAATCCTCGAAGAGGATCGGAATCGCGAACTGTGATCGCGTACGTCGACTCCTCCGTGCTCGCACGCGCACTCCTCCCTGACGCGGATGGATCGGAGGAGGCGCGGCGTCTGCTGGCCGATCGCTCGATCGCGAAGTACACCGGGCGCTGGACGCGCATCGAGGTCTCGGCGGCGATCGTGCGGGCGGGACGCGGTGGACGACGTGTGACGCCCACGAGATCGCTCGCGAGACTCGACGCCGAGCTGCGACCCGGCGGCCGCATCAAGGTCCTGACGGCGCCCGACCCGGAGGTCGAGGCGAGGGCGCTGATGCTCGCACGCGCGCACGGGCTGCGCGCGCTCGACGCGCTGCACGTCGCGCTCGCGTCGATCGCGGTCCCGCAGCTGGCCGACAAGGGCGAGCCGATCGGGTTCGCCTCGCGCGACGGGGACCAGGCGGAGATCGCCGCGGCGCTGGGCTTCGCGGCCGTGTGAGCGGCGCGGGCGGCGCGGCGCCGCCGCGGCGCTCAGAGCGTCGGCAGCGGCTCGAGCCCATGCGCGCGCAGGCCGCGCTCGGCCGCGTCGATCACGGTCTCGATCACGGCGACGCGCGCGTAGCCCTTCGACTCGGCGGGGATCACGTGCCACGGCGCGGCCGGCTGGTCGGTGCGCGCGAGCATCGCCTCGACCGCCTGCTCGTACGCCGGGCGCTGCTCGCGGTTGAGCCAGTCCTCGTCCGTCAGCTTCCAGCGTCTGAGCGGGTCCTTCTCGCGCTTCTTGAAGCGCCGCAGCTGCTCCTCCGGCGAGATCTCCAGCCACAGCTTCACGATCGCTGCGCCGTCGCCGGCGAGCATCCGCTCGAACGCCGCGATGTCGTCGTAGGCGCGCAGCCACTGCGCCTCGCTCGCGAGCCCCCGCACGCGCTCGACGAGCACGCGCCCGTACCACGAGCGGTCGAGCACGGCCATCCCGCCCCAGCCGGGCAGCGCCGACTGGAAGCGCGCCAGGAAGTGGTGGCGTTTCTCCTGCTCGCTCGGCGCGGCGAACTGCGCGACGCGCACGTGGCGCGGGTCGAGCGGAGCGACGAGCCGCCTGATCGCGCCGCCCTTGCCCGACGCGTCCCAGCCCTCGAGCAGGACGAGCAGCGGCGGCCCGAGCTGTCTGTCGGAGCCGATCAGGCCGGCCATCTGCAGGCGCAGCGTCAGCAGCCGCCGCTGCGCCGCGAGCAGCCGCGCCTCGGCCTCCTCGCCGCTCAGCGCGACGCTCAGGTCGACTTCGCCGAGCCGTCCGCCGCCCGCCGCCATGGCGGCACGATAGCGCCCGCCCCCTCCACGACGAGCAGCGCGAGCGCCACCGGGACCGTCGCCGGCAGCCGTTCGGTCACGAGGAACAGCGAGCCGGACGCGAGCGCGAAGCACAGCGTCAGCAGTGCGACCCAGCCGCGCGTGCGCGCCTGCGTGGCGAGCAGCGCGCCGACGAGCGCCGGCAGGAACAGGTCGGCGTAGCCCATCGTCAGGGGGCCCAGCTCGACGCGCTGGAGCTGCGGCAGCGATTCCGTCACGCCCGCGCTGTCGAGCGCGAGCGTCGCCGGCGCGAGCAGGCCGCTGGCGACGAGCACGAGGTCGACGGCGGCGGTCGCGGCGATCCCGAGCCCGAGCCAGCGCGGCGGCGTGACTTCGACGAGCAGCGCGCCGAGCACCGTGCAGCTCGCGGCGATCAGGCCGAGCGCGGCGACCTGGCCGGCGAGCGTGTGCCCTTCGCGCAGCGTGACGACGAGCATCGCGACGACGAGCGCGAGCGCGAGCGGGCCGCTGCGCAGGCCGGCGACGAGCGCCAGCAGCGGCACCCCGAGCAGCGCCAGCTCCGCGAGCACGGCTGCGCCGTCGGGCGAGGCGCGCAGCCAGAAGACGACGCCGATGAGCGCCAGCAGCGGCAGCGCGGCGAACAGCGGATGGCGCAGCGCGCGCAGCGCCCTCGGCACGCAGCGCACGCCTCCGCGCGCCACCAGCGCGGCCTGGGTGACCGAGCCGCCGGCGTAGGCCGCGATCAGCTCGGCGCTCACGGCCGCACGAGGGCGCACTCCGGTTCCATGCCCAGTGTGTGCCCCACTCTGCTTAGAGGAGCGTTAACGCACGAGGAGGGTTCTTGCATTCATGGTCCGTTCAGTACAGTTGTTCAAGCAACGAATGGCCGGCTCGTCCCCCTCCCTCTCCGCGATCGCGCTCGGCCCCGTCCGCCTCGCCGTCGCCGACCTTCCGCAGGTCGCGGGCTTCTACGAGCGCGCGATCGGGCTGCGGCGGCTCGGCGGGGCCCGGGCGGACGACGCGCTGGCACTCGGCGTGCCCGGCGGGCCACCGCTCGTCGAGCTCGTGCCCGAGGCGGGCGCCGCCCCGCGCGCGGCGCGCTCCAGCGGCCTCTTTCACCTCGCGCTGCTCGTGCCCGACCGCGCCGCGCTCGCCCGCGCGCTGCTGCGCGTCGGGACCGGCGGCGGCGCGCTCACCGGCGCCTCCGACCACCTCGTCAGCGAGGCGCTCTACCTGGACGACCCGGAGGGCAACGGCATCGAGCTCTATCGCGACCGCCCGCGCGGGCAGTGGCGGCGCGACGAGCAGGGGCAGCTGGCGATGGCGACGCTGCCGCTCGACCTCGACGACCTGCTCACGGAGCTGGGCGCGAGCGAGCGGGCGCCGGCGACCGCCGGCGGTACCGCGATGCCGCCCGGCACGACGCTCGGCCACGTCCACCTGCAGGTCTCCGACCTCGCCGCCGCCGAGGCGTTCTACGCGGGCGCGCTCGGGTTCGACGTGACGGTCCGCGGCTATCCCGGTGCGCTGTTCGTCGCCGCCGACGGCTACCACCACCACGTCGGCCTCAACACCTGGGCGAGCGCGGGCGGCCCGCCGGCCGACGCCGCCGCGCGCGGCCTGCGCGACTTCGCGATCCGCCTGGCGGACGCCGGCGCGCGCGACGCGGCCGCCGAGCGCGTGGCGGCCGCCGGCTTCGCCGTGCGCGCGGACGGCGAGGACCGCGTCGCGACCGACCCGTTCGGGATCGCGGTTCGGCTGACGGCGCCGAACCGCTGAAGCGGGCGCCCGCGCGCTAGGTTCGCGCGCATGACCACCCGCCCATCCGCCTCTGCGCGCATCCGCGGCATCGACCGCGAGCTCTTCCCGCTCTGCCTCGGCGGCAACGTCTTCGGCTGGACCGCCGACGCGCCCGCCTCGTTCGCCGTGCTCGACGCCTACGCGGCCGCGGGCGGCAACCTGATCGACACCGCCGACACGTACTCGCGCTGGGTCCCCGGCCACGCGGGCGGCGAGTCGGAGGCGATCGTCGGCGAGTGGATGGCCGCGCGCGCAAACCGCGACGAGGTCGTCGTCGCGACGAAGGTCGGCGGCGGCGGGGACGGGCTCGCGCCTGCGACGATCCGCGCGCACGCCGAGGCGTCGCTGCAGCGCCTGCGGACCGACCGCATCGACCTCTACTACGCGCACTTCGACGATCCCGACACGCCGCTTGAGGAGACGCTCGCCGCCTTCGACGCGCTCGTGCGCGCCGGCAAGGTGCGCGCGATCGCCGCCTCCAACTACAGCCCGGAGCGGCTCGCGCAGGCGCTGGCGATCTCCGCGCGCGAGGGGCTCGCGCGCTTCGCCGCGCTGCAGCCGCACTACAACCTGATGGAGCGCGACGCGTACGAGGGACCGCTCGCCGAGCTGGCCGCACGGGAGGATCTGCCGGTGCTGCCGTACTTCGCGCTCGCGCGCGGCTTCCTGACCGGCAAGTACCGGCCGGACGGCGAGCCGCCCGCAAGCGAGCGCGCCGAGGGCGCCCGCGGCTACCTCGACGCGCGCGGGATCGCCGTGCTGCAGGCGCTCGACGAGGTCGCCGCCGCGCACACGACGAGCGTCGCCGCGGTCGCGCTCGCGTGGCTGCGGACGCGGCCGACCGTGCTCGCGCCGATCGCGAGCGCGCGCACGCCCGCCCAGCTCGCCGAGCTGCTGCCCGGCGCGACGCTCGCGCTGAGCGGGGACGAGCGAGCGCGCCTCGACGCCGCCTCGGCCGGCGGTCCGGACGGGCCTTAATCGGGAATTACGTTCCCCACTACCCTCCCAAGGGCGATGGGATCTCCGAGACACCTCTGGACCGGCCCGTGGAGGGAGCACTCCGAGCGCGCACGGGAGGCGGCGGCCGAAGCGGCCGAGCTGCGCCGCCCGGACCGCCCGGAGCCCGGCGCGGCCCCGACGCCCGGCGCAGCCGCCGAGCCCGACGCCGCGCCGTCCGAGCGGCGCGCGACCCCCCCGAGCCGCGTCACGCTGCTGCTCGGGATCGCGCTCGTGGCGGCCGCGATCGCCGGCGGCGCGTTCGCGGCCGGCATGATCGTCGACCACAACCGCGGCGGCGACGGCGGCCCGGCGCCGCTGCCGGCGGTCGCGAGCCAGCCGATCAAGCCGCACAGCGGCCAGTCGCAGGCGGGCGCGATCTACGCCGCCGCCAGCCCGGCGGTCGTCTCGATCCGCACCGACGTCGGCGAGGGCACCGGCTTCCTGATCGACGGCAGAGGCACGCTCGTGACCAACGACCACGTCGTCGGCAACAGCACCCACGTGCTCGTGCGCTTCGGGCAGAACGGCGACGCGATCGACGGCGACGTGCTCGGCGCCGACCCCTCCAGCGACCTTGCGGTCGTCTCGATCGATCCGGCCCAGGTCCCGAAGGGCACGAAGCCGCTCAGATTCGCCGACTCGCGCGCCGTGCAGGTCGGCGAGCTGGTCGTCGCGATCGGCAACCCGTTCGGGCTCGACCGCACCGCGACCGAGGGGATCGTCTCCGGGCTCGGGCGCTCGATCCAGTCGCCGAACGGCTTCGCGATCGACGACGTGATCCAGACCGACGCGCCGATCAACCCCGGCAACTCCGGCGGCCCGCTGCTCGACGACGGCGCCAACGTGATCGGCGTCAACTCGCAGATCGCCACCGCCGGCGTCGCCGGCAACATCGGCATCGGCTTCGCGATCCCCTCCAACACCGTGCGCCAGGTCGTCCCACAGCTTGAGAAGGGCGAGACGATCGCGCGGCCGTGGCTCGGCGTCACGACCGAGCCGGCGTCCCCCACGCACCCCGACGGCGCGCAGGTCGCCTCCGTCATCGCCGGCGGCCCGGCCGCGAAGGCCGGCGTCCACACCGGCGACGTGATCAAGCGGATCGACGGCAGCGCCGTGCAGGACCCCGAGGACGTCGCGAACGCGATAGCGAGAGACAGACCAGGCGACACCGTGGCGATCGTCGTGGACCGCAACGGCCGGACGCAGACGCTGCACGCGAAGCTCGGGAAGCGACCCGCGCACACCCCGTGACGTTCGCGGCGCCGCTGGTCCTCCTCGCGCTGCTCGCGGTCCCGCTGGCGATCGCCTGGTACGCCGGTCAGCAGCGTGCGCGCCGCGCCGCCGCCGCCGCGTTCGCCGCGCCGCGCATGGCGGCGTCGGTCGCGCCGCGGCGGCCGCGCTGGCGCCGCCATCTGCCGATGCTCGCGTTCGCGCTCGCGCTCGCGCTGCTCGTCGGTGCGGCCGCGCGCCCGCAGCGGACCGTCGCCGTTCCGGTCGAGCACGCGGCGATCATGCTCGCGACCGACGTCTCCGGCTCGATGCAGGCGACCGACGTGCAGCCGACGCGGCTGGTCGCCGCCAAGCGCGCCGCGCGCGCGTTCCTCGACCGCGTGCCGGCGAGAGTGAACGTCGGCGTGCTGGCGTTCAACGAGCACCCATCGGTCCTGCAGAGCCCGACGCTCGACCGCGCAGACGCGCGCGACGCGATCGACCGCATGACCGTCAGCGGCGGCACCGCGACCGGCGACGCGATCATCGCCGGGATCGGCGCGCTGCGCGCCGCCCCCGGCGTGAACGGCAGACGTCCGCCGGGCGCGATCGTGCTGATCTCCGACGGCAGCTCGGACTTCGGCTACGACCCCGTGCTCGCCGCGCAGGCGGCGGCGAGACTCCACATCCCCGTCTACACAGTCGCGCTCGGCACCGACCACGGCACGATCCGGGTGCAGAGCGCGAACGGCAGAGCCAGAACGGTGCGCGTCCCGCCCGATCCGCAGTCGCTGGCTGCGATCGCGCACGCGTCCGGCGGGCAGGCATTCACGGCCTCCACGACCGACGGCCTCTCCGCCGTCTACGAGCACCTCGGCTCGCAGCTCGGCCGCCGCGACGAGCACCGCCAGGTGACGAGCGCGTTCGCGGCCGGCGGGCTCGTGCTGCTGCTGGCGGGAGCCGGGATGTCGCTGCGCTGGTTCGGCCGCCTGATCTGAGAGACAACGAGACAAGGAGCGATCCGACGTGACCCTCGACCACGACCCCGACGACCGCGTGCCGCGCCGCGAGGCGCCGCGCGACGCGCTCGAGGAGGCGCTGCACGAGATCAAGCGCGTGATCGTCGGGCAGGACGCGATGCTCGAGCGCCTGCTCGTCGCGCTGCTCGCCGGCGGCCACGTGCTGCTGGAGGGCGTGCCCGGCCTCGCCAAGACGCTGACCGTCAAGACGCTCGCGCAGGTGCTCGGCGGCTCCTTCACGCGCATCCAGTTCACGCCCGACCTCGTGCCGGCGGATCTCGTCGGCACGCGCATCTACCGTCCCGACACCGGCAGGTTCGAGATCGAGCTGGGCCCGGTGTTCGGCAACTTCCTGCTCGCCGACGAGATCAACCGCGCGCCCGCGAAGGTGCAGTCGGCGCTGCTGGAGGTGATGCAGGAGCAGCAGGTGACGATCGGCGGCGAGACGTTCCCGGTCCCGCACCCGTTCCTCGTGCTCGCGACGCAGAACCCGATCGAGTCGGAGGGGACCTACCCGCTGCCGGAGGCGCAGGTCGACCGCTTCCTGATGAAGGTCGTCGTCGACTACCCGACGATGGGCGAGGAGACGGCGGTCGTCGACCGCTCGCTCGGCGCGCAGGCGGCGGTGCGCGAGCGGCTCTCGCTCGAGCAGCTCGAACGCTTCAGAGCGGCGACGGAGGCGGTGCTCGTGGACCGCGAGGTGATCGCCTACGCGGTCGCGCTGGCCGACGCGACGCGGCGGCCCGAGCGCTACGGCCTGGAGGACATCGCCTCCTACGTCGAGTTCGGCGCCTCGCCGCGCGGGCCGATCGGACTCGTCCAGGCGGCGCGCGCACTCGCGCTGCTGCGCGGGCGCGGCTACGTCGCCGTGGAGGACGTGCGCGACCTCGCGCACGACGTGCTGCGCCACCGGCTCGTGCTCTCCTACGACGCGCTGACCGAGGACGTCGGCGCCGACGAGATCCTCGAGCGCGTGCTGGCGACGGTCGAGGAGCCGCCGGCGGACCACATCGCGAGCCGGCGGGCGAGCGCGGCGTAGGCCGATGAGCGCGCCGCTTCTGCGACCCCCCGCCGCCCGCCAGGGGCCCGGGCCGCTGCCGCACGGGCTGATCGCCGGGCTCGACCTCGTGATCGCGCGGCGCGCCGCCGGCGCGCTGCCCGGCGACCGCAGCGCCGCCGGGCTGGGCGCCGGCACAGAGCTGGCGCAGCTGCGCCCCTACGAGGTCGGCGACGACGTGCGCCAGATCGACCCCGCCGCGACCGCGCGCACGGGCGTCCCGCACGTGCGCCTGCACGTGCCCGAGCGGACCTTGACGACGTGGCTCGTCGTCGACGCCTCGCCGTCGATGGCGTTCGGCACGGCGGATCGCCTGAAGTGGGATGTCGCCGAGGGCGCCGCGCTCGTGCTCGGGCGCCTGGCTGTGCGCCGTGCCGGGCGCGTCGCGCTGATGGCGTTCGGCGCCGGGCGTCCGCGGCTCGTCCCGCCGCGGGCCTCGAAGCCCGGCGTGGTCGCGCTGCGGCGCGCGCTGGCGGAGGGCGTCGCGCCCGACGGCCGGCCGGACCGGCACGCGCTCGCCGACGCGCTGCAGCGCACCGGCAAGGTCGCCACGCAGGCGGGCCTCGTCGTCGTGATCTCCGACTTTCGCGACCAGGACGGCTGGACGCGGCCGCTGGGCGCGCTGCGCGCGCGCCACTCGGTGCTGGCGGTCGAGGTCGGCGACCCGCGCGAGGCGTCGATCCCGGCCGTCGGTCGGCTCTCGCTGGTGGATCCGGAGACAGGTGCGCACGTCGCGGTCGACACCTCGTCGCGCCGCGTCCGCGAGCGCTTCGCCGCGCTGGAGGGCGAGCGCCGCGCGACGGTCGCACGCGAGCTGCGCCGCCTCGAGGTCGAGCACGTGACGCTCTCGACCGCCGGCGACTGGCTGAGAGCGCTCGGGAGACGCCTGCGGTGAGCTTCGCCGCCCCGATCGGCCTGCTCGCGCTCGCGCTCGCGCCGCTGGCGCTGTTCCTGCACGGCGCCTCGCGGCGGCGGGCGCGCAGATACGCGGTGCGCTTCCCGGCGGCGGCGACGCTCGCGCTCGCGGCCGGCGGCACGCCGGCGTGGCGGCGCGCGCTGCCGGTGGCGCTGCTGCTCGCGTCGATCGCCGCGCTCGCGCTCGCGCTCGCGAAGCCGCAGAAGACGGTGGCGGTCCCGATCGAGCGCGCGTCGATCATGCTCGTGACCGACCACTCGCGCTCGATGATGGCCGACGACGTCAACCCGAGCCGCCTGCAGGCGGCGAAGAACGCCGCGCACACGTTCCTCGACCAGCTGCCGGCGGCGGTGCGGGTCGGCCTGACCACGTACTCCGACGTGCCGGACTCGACGCAGGCGCCGACGACCGACCACGCGCTCGTGCGGCGGATGATCGACGCGCAGGTCGCCGACGGCGGCACCGCGACCGGCGACGCGCTGCAGGTCGCGCTGGAAACGCTCCAGCGCGAGCCGCGCGGGGCCGACGGCAGACGCCCGCCGTCGGCGATCGTGCTGCTGAGCGACGGCGCGACGACGCTCGGGCGCGACCCGGTCGGCGTCGCGCAGCTCGCGCACGAGGCGAGGGTGCCGATCTACACGGTCGCGCTCGGGACGAGCGACGCGACCGTCCCCAACCCCGGCTTCGGGCCGCCGGAGATACCGGTCCCGCCGGATCCGGCGACGCTGAGGAGGATCGCCGTCGTCTCCGGCGGCCGCGCGTACTCGGCGCAGGACGACACGCAGCTCTCCTCGATCTACAAGACGCTCGGCTCCCAGCTCGGCAGCCGCAGGATCCACCGCGAGGTGACGGCCGCGTTCGCGATCGGCGGTCTCGTCCTGCTGCTCGGCGCCGCCGCCGCATCGGCGCGCTGGGCGGGGCGGGTGCCGTAGCCCGGCGCGCGCTCAGGTCACCACGGCCCACGGCTCGACGCGTGAGCTCGCGATCAGGCCGGCGGACCTGTAGGGATCCTCGGCGGCGAACGCCTCCGCGTCGGCGGCCTCGCGGAAGGCAAGCAGGCCGCCGTGGACGGGCACGCCGACGCCGCCGGCGATCACGAGGCGGTCGTCGGCCTGGTAGCGGCGGATCAGCTCCAGGTGCGCCTCGCGGTGCGGGACGCGGCGCTCGGTCATGTCCTCGACGTACTCGTAGACGAGCAGGTGCAGCAGCTCCGACATCGCGCCCAGCCTAGTAGGGATTGGCGAAACCCGCGTGAGCGGCTGGCGGATGGGCGACCAAGCGGGACTAGCGGGACGGCGCTTCGTCGAGCTCGCCGCCGGCCACCTCGACGCCCGCCCAGGCGGTCGCGACCGCGGCTGCGCGCGAGCTCACGCCGAGCCGGTCGTAGACGTGCTCGAGGTGCTTGCGCACCGTCGCGGTCGAGATCCGCAGCGCGGCCGCGACCTCCTCGGTCGAGCTGCGCAGCGCGACGAGCCGCAGCACCTCCGCCTGCCGGCGCGTGAGGCCGAGCGCCTGCACCTGCTCGACGCCGAGCGGCTCGGCGCGCTGCTCGAGCAGCAGCGCGTCCGGCTCGTCCGGGCCGCGCCCGGGCACGAGCCGCACGACGAGCGAGCCGTCGGCGCCCGGCACGAGCACCGGCGCGGTGGCGGCGCTCGCGCCGGCGGCGGCGCGCGCCCCATCGAGCGCGTCTGCGAGCGGCGCGGGCAGCCGCCCGGCTCGCCCGCTCCAGCCCGGGAAGCGCGCCTCCAGCAGCTCGCGGGCGACGGGGCTGGCGAACTCGATCGCGCCCTCGCGCGCGAACGTCACGACGCCCTCGCCGCGGTCGGCGAGCCCGCGCGAGAGCGCCCGCAGGGTCGCGTGCAGGCGCGCGTAGGCGGCGACGTTGCGGTACGCCTGCACGAGCGCCGGGCGCGCGAGGTTGAGCAGCGTGCGGTCGCGCTCGCCGAAGTCGCGGCGGCGGTCGCGGCTCAGCGCGACGCCGATCACGACGGTCGGCTGAGACGGGAGCGTGAAGGCGATCTGGTGCTCGACGCCGAGGTGGCGGTAGATCTCCTCGTAGACGGGTAGGCGGTGGAGCTGCTCGCGCGTGACGAAGTCCGACAGCTTGTAGGCGCGCCCGTCGCGCGTGCGCTGGTGGCGCACGATCAACGGATGGTTCGTGCTGTTGCGCGCGAGCAGTCCGCCGGGATCGTCGAACTGCGCCAGCTGGTCCGGCGGGTCCATGACGACGAACGCGCGGTCCGGCTCGACCTCGTTGTAGGAGGCGTACTCGCACGGGACGAGCCGCCGCAGTCCCGGCAGGATCCCCGCGCGGAAGCCGCGCAGGCTGCGCTGCGCGTTGCTCTCGCCGACGAGCTCCAGCAGCGCCCGCACGTCCGCCTCGCGCAGCGTCTCCACGAGCCGCAGGCTATCCGCCCGGCCGGCGCGCGCCGCCCTCACCGCTGCACGGCGGAGCGCGTCCGACGGCCCGCCGGGCGCGCAGCTCAACCCGCCGCGGCCCGCGCCGATCACCTCGGGCGATGGCGCGCCGCCTGCTGATGACCGCATTCGGCTGGAACGACTCCGGCGGGGGCACGACCGTGCCGCGGCTCGTCTCGAAGGAGCTGGCGCGGCGCGGCTGGGAGGTGACGGTCTTCCACGCGGCCGTCAAGCCGGCGTTCGGCGCGCCGCCCTACCACGTCGCCGAGTGGGAGGACGGCGGGGTCCGGCTGCTCGGCGTCCACAACCGGGGGCATGGTCTGTGGGACCGCGAGCGGCCGCTGCGCGAGTTGGACGATCCGCCGATCACGGCCGCGTTCGCGGCGGCGCTCGACCGCCTCGCGCCCGACGTCGTCCACTTCCACAACCTGCACAACCTCGGCGCCGCGCTGATCGACCAGACGGCCGCGCGCGGCCTGCCGTCGTGGTTCACGACGCACAACTACTGGCTCGTCTGCCCGCGCGCGTACCTGATCACGGGCGAGGCCACGCTCTGCGCCGGCCCCGGCGACGGGCGCCGCTGCGCGACGTGCACAGGCGGGCAGGGCCGCGAGGACTACGCGCGCCGGCTCGTGGAGATCCGCGCGCGCGTGTCGCGCGGCGTCACCGGCGTGCTGGCCGTCTCGGAGGCCGTGCGGCGCACGCTGCTGGGCGCCGGCTACCCGGCCGAGCTGGTCGACGTCGTGCGCCAGGGGATGCCGCACGACGGCGAGGTCTGGGAGCGGCTCGGGCGCTCGCGCAAGCCCGGCCGCGCCGCCGGCCCCGACGGCCCGCTGACGGTCGCATTCCTCGGCTCGGCCTACCCGCACAAGGGGCCGCAGCTGCTGGTGGAGGCGGCGCAGCGCGTGGACGCGGACGTGCGCGTGCTGATCCACGGCGAGGTGCCGGACGCGTTCGCGCCGCAGCTTCGCGCCCTGGACGCGCGCGGCATCTGCGAGCTGCGCGGCGCGTTCGAGACCGACGAGCTGGAGTCGGTGCTCGCCGGCGTCGACGTGGCGGTGCTGCCGTCGATGTGGTGGGACTGCGCGCCGCTGGCGGCAGCCGAGTGTCTCGCCGCGCGCGTGCCGCTCGTGGTGCCGCGCCTCGGCGGGCTCGCGGAGGCGGTGCGCGACGGGGTCGACGGGCTCGTGGTGGATCCGCTGTCGGTCGCCGCGCTGGCCGCCGCGCTCGAGCGGCTCGCGAGCGAGGACGGGCTGCTGGAGCGGCTGCAGGCGGGGATCGAGCCGCCGCGCTCGTTCGCCGCGCACGTCGACGAGCTGGAGTCCTACTACGCCGGCGAGCGGCTCGGACGGATCGCTGCGGACGCGCCGCCGGGCGAGCTGGCCGCGCTGTGCGAGGGCGAGCCGCCGGCCGGCCTGGGCGGCGGGGCGCGCGTGCAGCGGCTCGGCACGGGCGACCCGCCGCTCCCCCACGCCGCCGACGTGGAGATCCGCACGACGTGGCCGCCGGCGGCGCGCGCGGCGAGCAGCGGACGGCTGGTGATCGTGCAGCCGGCGGGAGCCACCGGCGGCGCCCCGGCGCCGGGCGCCGCCGCGAGCGTCCCCGTCGCGGCCCTTCCGCCGCTCGACGAGCTGTGGGTCCCGGACGCCGCCGAGCGCGAGGCGTGGATCGCGGCCGGCGTCGATCCGCAGCGCGTGCGCGTGCGGCCGGACGACCCGCTCGCGCGCCTGCGCGCGCTGACCGCCGGCCCGCCGCACGCCGCAGACCCCGCCGCCGCCGAGCCGTGGCCGCTGCCCGAGCAGGCGGCGCTGCGCGTGCTCGCGACGCCGGCCTGGCGCGGGAGCGACCGGCTCGCGGAGCTGCTCGCGCAGTGGTGCGCGGCGAGCGCGCCGGCGGCGAGCGCGTGCCTCTACCTGCTCGCCGACCCGACCGTCGACGGCGCGCCTGAGGAGATCGAGCGACGCGTGCTGGACGCCTGCGCGGCGGCCGGCGCCGACCTCGACGCGGCCGCCGACGTGACGGTCCTGCTCGAGCCGCCGAGCGCCGAGCGCGACGCGCGCCTGCACCGCGCCGTCGGCGCCTACGTCCCGCTGCACCCCGCCTGCGCCGGCCACGAGCGGCTCGCGCGCGCGACCGCGAGCGCCGTCCTGGCGCTCGACGGCGGCGCGCTCGCGGCGGCGCTCGCCGCGGCGGCCAGGCCCGCGCGGCCTGCGGTCCCCGCGTGAGCGCTTAAAGCCGACGCGCCCCGGCCGGGAAGGGGGACCGGAGCGCGTCGGCAGGCTTGGGATGTGAACCCGCCTTCATCTTCTCTGGCGCGTCGGACGGCTCGTCCTCGGCCCACCACACCTCCCCCTGGCGAGGGATCCTATGCAGCACCCGGCCGCTCGGCGACGACGTCCGAGCCGGGGCGCGCATGGCCGTCACGACGCTTGACGAGCAGCCACTGCGGCCGCTCCCCGCCGCGCGTGCGCTGGAGCGCGAAGCCGCCGCGCAGCTTCTCGCCGTGCAGCACGAAGACGGCATGGCCGCGCTGCAGGGCCTCGGGCCATGGGACGCGGCCGCCCTGCTCGTAGGAGCCGCGATCCCACACGCGCCCGGCGCCGGCGGCTGCGACCTCGACGGCGAAGCGCTTGACGGCCGGGTCGAGCGAGGGGCCCTTCGGCAGCGCCCATGCGCGCACCGCGTCGTCCACCTCCAGCGCCAGCTCGAAGCCCACCGCGCGCTCGCGCACGACGAACGCGCCCGCGCTGACGCCGCGGATCGCGAACTGCTCATGGCCCTCGACCTTCGCCCGCTCGACCTCGACGTCCGCGACGTGCGCGCCCCGCGGCCCCTCGCGCAGCAAGGCGAGGAGCCCGTCGACGGCGGCCGCCGGTCCCTCCGCGTGCGCCTCCACGGCGCCGTCCTCGCGGTTGCGCACCCAGCCGAGCACCCCGAGCGCGTGCGCCCGGCGCACCGTCGCCTCGCGGAAGCCGACGCTCTGCACGTGCCCGCGCACCACAGCGCGGACGGCGGTGGAAGCCGGCGGGTCGCCCATGCCGAAAGCCTGACAGGCTCAAGCGGCCCGCCCGTCGGCCGACCTACCCGGGCGATGGCTGCCCAGCCGCTCGTGACCTGCGTCGTGTGCGCCTACGACTACGGCGCCTACGTCGAGGCCGCCGTGCGCAGCGCGCTCGCGCAGGACGGCGTGGGGGGCGCGCTCGAGGTGATCGTGGTCGACGACGGCTCGACCGATGAGACGCCGGCGATCCTCGCCTCCTTCGGCGACGCGATCAGCGTGCTGCACCAGCGCAACGAGGGCCCCGCGGTCGCGACGAGCCGCGCGATCGCGCACGCTCGCGGCCGCTTCGTCTCGCTGCTCGACGCCGACGACCTGTGGCTGCCCGACAAGCTCGCGCGCCACGTCGAGCTGCTGGAGCGCGATCCGCACGTCGGGCTCGTGCACGGCGACATGGAGGTGATCGACAGCGCCGGCCGCGTGACGCGCCCCTCCAAGCACGCGTGGTACGGCGAGGCGCCGGTCGTCGGGCGCGCGCTCGGGCGGCTGCTCGCGGTCAACGAGGCGACGACCTCGGCGATCACGCTGCGCACCGAGCTGGCGCGCGCGATCCCGCCGGCGCCCGCGTGGGCGTGGTGCCGCGACTGGTGGCTCGCCGCGCACGTCGCCGCGACGCACGAGGTCGACGCGGTGCCGGGACCCGTCGCCCGCTACCGCATCCACGGCGAGAACGTCAGCGCGCAGGACGCGGAGTCCGAGCGCGCGGTCCGGCTGTGGGAGCGCGACTCCAGAGTCCGGCGGATCCTGCTGCGAACGCTGCCGCTGGAGAACGCCACGCTCGACGAGCTGGCGCTCGCATGGGCGCGCTACGCCGGCTTCCTGCAGCGCGTCGCGCAGGCGCGCGGCGTCGCGCAGGCGACGCTCGTCGGCGTGAGCGACGCCGACCGCGAGCAGGCCGCCGGGCTGCGCGCCGACGCGACCGCGCTGCTGCACGCCGACGCCGGCGCCGCCGGGCGCCTTGCGCTCAAGGCGATGGCCGCCGATCCGTTCGACCCCTCCAGCGCCGCGCTGTTCGAGGCGGCGCGCCGCCCCGGCGCCGACCGCGCGCCGACGCCGCGCGAGCGCGAGCGGGCGTTCGCCGAGCTGCGCGCGGCGGCGGCCGCGGAGGATCCGGCGCAACGCGCTCGCCATGCCGCGCGCGCGCTCGTGCTCGACCCGAGCGACGACCACGCGGCCGTCCTGCTTCGGGGTCGCCAGACGGCATCGATCCAGGACGACCGCCAGCGGGAGCACTTCCACGCCGCAGCGCCGGCAGCGCTCGACGGTGCGCGCGCGTTCGTCGCCGTCGCCTCGGCCGACGAGCTGACGCGGATGCCCTCGCTGCTGCGCGCGTGGGCGGACGCGTTCGCCCCGCACGAGCAGGCAACGCTCGCGATCGTCACCGCCGAGCAGGATCTGCGGGCCGTGCACGCGCGGCTGGCGCAGGCGCTCGCCGCGGCGGGGCTCGACCCCGACGGCGAGCACGACCTCGCGCTCGCGCTGGCGCCGCGGGGGAGCGCGGCCGAGACGGCGCTCGCGCGCCAGGCGCACGCGCTGCTGACCGGCGCCGGCGAGCCGGCGGCCCCGCGCGATGCGGCGCGAGCGGCCAGCGGCGCGGCCGCTTTCGGCGACCGCGCGCTCGCCGGCCACCCGCGCGCCGCCGGCCAGGATGCGCTGCGCGCGCTCGCGCAGCGGCGCTGGTCGCACGACGGCCTCGGCGCCCCGCTCGACGTCGCGATCCAGATCTGCCCGCAGCGCTGGGACGGCGCCGAGCGCTGGGGCGACACGCACTTCGCGCGCGCGCTCGCCGGCGAGCTTCACCGCCGCGGGCACCGCGCGCGGCTGGAGGTGCTCGCCGAATGGGACGCGCCCGATCGCCCGCCGGCGGACGTGACGATCCACCTGCGCGGGCTGTGGCCCTATGTGCCCCGCCGCGCCGTCGGTCGCGAGGAGCTTTCCGTCCTCTGGAGCATCAGCCACCCCGACCTGCTCACGACCGCCGAGTGCGACGCGTTCGACCTCGTGCTCACGCCCTCCGCGCGCCACGCCGAGCAGCTCGCGCACACGACCTCGACGCCGGTCGCGGTGCTCGAGCAGGCGACCGACCCGGTCGTCTGCTTCCCGGAAGCCGATCCGGCGCACGCGCGCGAGCTGGTGTTCGTCGGCAACTCGCGCGGGATCTTCCGCCCGATCCTGCGGGATCTGCTGGACGGAGCGGGGCCGCTGCCCGACCTCGCGGTCTGGGGCCAGCAGTGGGAGCCGTTCCTGCCGGCTGGCCTGCTCGCCGGCGAGCACCTGCCCAACGACCAGGTGCGCCGCGCCTACGCCTCGGCGGCGATCGTGCTCAACGACCACTGGGACGACATGCGCGAGCGTGGGATCGTCTCCAACCGCGTCTACGACGCGCTCGCGTGCGGGGCGCTCGTCGTCTCCGACCACCTGCCCGAACTGGAGGAGCGCTTCGGCGAGGCGGTCGCCACCTACCGCACGCCCGCCGAGCTGCGCGCGCACGTCGAGCGGCTGCTCGCCGACCCGGCCGAGCGCGCCGAGCGCGCGGCCGCCGGCCGCGCCGCGGTGCTCGCCGCGCACACCTTCCGCCACCGCGTCGACGCGCTGCTCGCGTCCATCGCCCCGCTCAAGACCGCGTCCGCGCGTCCGATCGTCTGGGCATGAGCGCCGTCAGCGAGCCGGCCGCCCCCGCGGCCGCACCCCCCGCCTCGCGCTCGACGCCCCCGCTCGCCGCCGGCTGGCGCGAGCAGGCGCTCGCCGCTCTGGAGGCGGGCAGCGTCAGCGAGGCGCACGAGTGGCTGCGCCAGGCGCTCGCGGAGGCGACCGCGCTGGAGTGGCTCAACGACCTCGCCGTCCTCGCCCACCAGCTCGGCAGAGGCGGCGAGGCGGAGGCGCTGCTGCGCGCCGCGCTCGCGATCGACCCGGCGCGCGAGGACGCGGCCGAGAACCTCGCCGCGCTCGCGGCGGCCGCCCCCGCGGCAGACGCCCGCTGGCGCGCCTCCCGCACGCTCGGCGGCCCCGACCCCGGCATGTACGAGCGCGCCTTCCCCGGCATGCCGCGCCCGGACATCATCAGCGAGCACACTTCGCGCTACGCCTACGCGCTCTCGCTCGTCGGCGGCCGGCACGTGCTCGACCTCGGCTGCGGGACCGGCTACGGCTCCGAGATGCTGTCGTGGTCGGCCGCCTCCGTGCGCGGCTTCGACCTGTGGCAGCCGGCTGCGGAGGAGCACCCGAGCTGGCCGGGCGTGCGCGAGCTGAACTACGGCCACGACCTGTGCAGCGAGCCCCTCCCGCAGGCCGACGCGGCGGTGATGTTCGAGGTGATCGAGCACCTGCCCGACGCGCCGCGCGCGCTGGAGATCGCGTTCGGCGCCGTCGGGGAGGTCGTCGGCTCCTTCCCGAACCCCGTCTACCACGGCTCGTGGATGAACCAGTACCACGTCAACGACTGGCCGCTCGAGCAGTTCGAGCGCGAGCTGGAGCGCGCGGCCGTCGCGAGCGGCCGCTTCGCCGGCGTCGAGCTGACGCACCATCACCAGGCCCTCAGAAGCCCGCTGCTGCAGCCCGGCCGCGACCCCGAGTCCTCCTACTGGGTCGTGCACGCGCGCGGCGTCCCCGCATGAGCAACCCGACCGCGATCCCGGTGCAGGACCCGGCCGTCGTGACGGTCGAGAACAGCGTCCCGCGCGCGATCTCCGTCGGCCCCGACACGCCCGTGCGCGACTACTGGACGGCGCGCGCCCACCAGCACACGCAGGACCGCTATCTCGGCATCAAGCTGTCGAAGTTCCCAGAGGACCTGCGCGTCTACGAGCACCTCATGTGGGTCGCCGCGCCGGACGTGGTCGTCGAGCTGGGCGCGCAGTCGGGCGCCTCGACGCTGTGGCTGCGCGACCGCCTGCGCACCCTGCACGGCTACGGCGCGCTGGCCGCACCGCCGAAGGTGATCGCGGTCGACGTCGACCTCGACGCGGCCCGCTACAACGTCGCCCACCGCGACCCCGCGTGGGCGGAGTCGATCGCGTTCGTCGAGGGCGACGTCTGCGACCCGGCCGTGCGCGAGGCGGTCGGCGCGCACGTCCCGCGCGGCGCAGTCTGCATGGCGATCGAGGACTCCGCGCACGTCTACGCGACGACGAAGGCGGCGCTGGAGCTGTACTCCGACCTGATCGCCCCCGGCGGCTTCTTCGTCGTCGAGGACGGCTGCGTCGACGTGCCGTGGATGCGCATCAAGCCGGACTGGCCTGAAGGGGTCCTGCCGGCGCTGGAGGAGTGGCTCGCGACACCGCAGGGCTCCGCCTTCCGCGTCCGCCGCGACCTCGAGGTCTACGGCGTGAGCTGCCACCCGGGCGGGTTCCTGCAGCGGGCCGCGTAGCACCGCGAGGCGGGCGTGACGGGCAGGCTCCTCAAGCAGCGAGCGCGCGAGCCGATCACCGGGACCGTGTCCACTCTCGCTGCGGATCCACCGGCGTGCGCCGCGCCGAGCGACCTGCTGGCCCGCCGCGCTCGCGGCCGAGCACGAGGGCGTGCGGGCGCGCTTCCTGCAGCGGGCGCTGGAGGCGCAGCAGACCGTCCTGCCGGACAACCTCGACCCCCTCTTCTTCCCCTGGGGCCACGCGCTGCCCGACCCGGCGCAGGCCGGCAGGCGGCTCGACCTCGTGCGCTTCCCGGAGCTGGTCGACTCGCTCGGGCTCGCCTATCGCTGGTATCTGCAGTGCTCGACGATGACGCACGTCGACACGGTCCTGTTCGGCGTGCCGGCGGGGCGCGGACGCTAGCCCGCCGACGCGGCGATCGCCGCGAGCTCGCGCGGTCGGAGAAAGACGTGCAGCTCCCCGTCGGCGATCCCCGCCAGCGCGGCCTTCCTCATCCGCACGCGCGCGCCGGTCGTGTCGTGGACCGCCTGGGCCATGTCCGGGTTGTGGCCGACGAGCAGCACGTGCTCGCCGAGGCCGGCGGCGATGCGCTCGGGGTCGAAGCGGCCGCCGTCCAGCTCGTGCGCGATCTGAACCGCGAGGCCGAGCGGCTCGCAGGCGAGCGCTGCGGTGTCGCGGGCACGTACGCGGGGACTGGAGAGGCACGCGTCGAGCCGCACGCCGAGGGCGGCGAGCGCGGCGCCGGCGGCGCGCGCCTGCTCGCGCCCGCGCGCGGTCAGCGGGCGCTCGGCGTCCGCGCGCCCGTTCGCATCCTCCGCCTCCGCGTGGCGCAGCAGCCAGAGCATCAGCGGAGGGCCGCGCCGGCCTCGGCGCTCAGCTCGGCGCGCCGCTCGGGATCCTGGAACGGCGCCGGGTCGCTCAGATAGGCGGCGATCACCTCCAGCTCGCGCTCGCTGGCGGCGCCGCGCAGCCGCTCGACGCTGCCGGCGTCGAGGACCGCGAGCGAGACGAGCCGCACGCCGGCGGCCGCGGCGCGGCGCCGCGCCTCCGCCCCGCGCTCGAGGAAGACGACGACCGCCTCCGCGCGCACGTCGCCGAGCCCGCGGCGCGCCAGCTCCAGCTCCAGCTGGCGCAGCGCGATCTCCTTCGAGTCGAAGCCGGTCACGAGGTCGTCGACGAGCGCGACGCGGTCGCCGGGCCGGAAGCCGCCCTCGACGAGCCGGTGGCTGCCGTAGGACTCGGCCGCCGCGCCGTCCGCGAGGTCCGCCGCGCTGCGCACCCCGGGGAGCTTGCGCGTGTAGCCGAGCGGCAGGCCGAGCTTGTACGCGAAGCCGGCGGCGAACGGCACGCCGGCGGCGGCGAGGCCGACGAGCTGCGTCGCCTCGGGCGCCTCCTGCTGCACGAGCTCGGCGCCGGCGTCGATCAGGAAGCGGAACAGCTCGGGGCTCGCCGGCGCGTCGCGGAAGTTCACGTAGAAGGGGCTCCAGGCGCCCGACATCAGCTCCCAGCCGGCGGGCTCGTCGCGCAGCCAGGTGCGGATCACCCCGGCGGCGTAGAGGCGCCGCACGAGCTCGCCGGCCAGCTCCTGCTTGCGCGCGTCCCAGCTCATGGGCGCGAGCGTACCGGGTGCGCGGGCGCGCGGCCGGCCCGGCTGGACGAGCAGCCCATGCGACGCGGGCTCCCGCCCGCATGGGAGCATCCGCGGGTGCTCGGAATCGCCCTGACGGTGATCCTCGCAACGGCCGTCGGGGTGATCGCCGAGCGCCGTGCCGGCGCGCGCGCCGGCACGGCACGGCTGCTCGTGATGCGGACGATGTTGTGGGTGCTCGTCCCCTTCGTCGCCTACGTGAACGTCGCGCGCGCGCACCTGTCGCTCGACGCGGAGGTCGCGATCGCGATCGCGGCGGCGGGCGTGGCGACGGCCGGGACGATCATGTGGCGGCTCGGCCGCGGGCCGTTCCGCATGCCCGACGCCTCGGTCGGCGCGGCGATCGTGGCGGCGATCCAGCCGAACAGCGCGTACTTCGGACTGCCGCTCGTCGCGGTGCTGTTCTCGCGCGCGCAGCTCTCGCAGGCGGTCGTGTACGACAGCCTCATCTCGCTGCCGACGTTCGCGATCGCCAGCTTCAGCGTCGGCGCGCGCTTCGGGCACGCGGCGCGCGCCGACTGGACGGCGCAGATGCGCGCGGCGCTGCTGCGCAACCCGGTGCTGCTCGCCGTCGTCGCGGGCCTGCTGGTGCCGGACGCCTGGGCGCCCGAGGCGCTCGTGGGCCCGTCGCACCTGGCGATCTACGCGATGCTTCCGCTCGGGTTCTTCGTCGTCGGCGTCACGCTCGGAGACGAGGCGAAGGACGGCATGCTGCGGATCCCGCCGCCGCTGACGCCGCCGATCGGCGCCGTGGTCGCGCTGCAGATGGCCTTCGTCCCGCTCGTGCTGCTGCTCGCCGGGCTCGCGCTGATCGACGTCCCGCCGTGCTTCTATGTGATGGCGGCGATGCCGGTCGGCGTCAACACGGTGCTCGTCGGGCACACGACCGGCCTCGACCTGCGCCTCACCTCGTCGGCGATCGCCTGGTCGACGTCGATCGCGCTCGCCGGGATCGTCGTGCTGACACTCGCGCGCGCGATCGGCTGAGGCCGGGCCCGATCTGGGTATCACGCCTGTTCTTGGACGGGCGGCCATGTCCGTGCGCGGCTTCTCGTCCGTCTGGCGATACCGGTGTCCCCGCTGCTCCCTGACCCTGTGGAGGTCCGCGATGAGCTTCTCCCCACCGACATCCGCCCCGACCGGCCCGCTGCTGCTGACCGGCGCGACCGGCTTCCTCGGCATGGAGCTGCTCGCCCGCTACCTGGAGCGCAGCGACCGCACCGTCTACGCGCTCGTGCGCGGGCGCGACGACGCGGAGGCGCAGGCGCGCCTGCGGGCGGCGGTGCGGCGCGTCGTCGAGGCGCCGGAGCGCTACGAGCACCGCGTGCTGGCGGTCCGCGGCGACGTCGCGCTGCCGGGTCTCGGCGTGCCGCGCAGCCGGCGGCTCGCGCTCGCCGAGTCCGTCACGGAGATCGTCCACGCCGCGGCGTCGGTGTCGTTCACGCTGCCGCTCGAGGAGGCGCGCGAGGTCAACGTCGAGGGCACGCGGCGGCTGCTGGAGCTGGCGGAGCTGTGCGCCGCGCACGGCGAGCTGCGGCGCTTCTCGCACGTCTCGACCGCGTACGTCGCCGGCACCGCGACCGGCGTCTTCGACGAGGACGACCACGACGTCGGGCAGGGCTTTCGCAACAGCTACGAGCGCACGAAGTGGGAGGCCGAGCGGCTCGTGCGCGCCTGCGCCGAGCGGCTGCCGGTGCAGGTCTTCCGCCCGAGCATCGTGGTCGGCGAGCAGGCGACCGGCTGGACGGCCGCCTTCAACGTCATCTACGGCCCGCTGCGCGCCTACGCGAACGGCGACGCGGTGCCGGTCGTGCCGGGGCGCCGCTCGGCGCCCGTCGACGTCGTGCCGGTCGACTACGTCGCCGACGCGATCTTCGAGCTGGCGAGCCGCGCGCGCGGCGCCGGGCGCACCTACAGCCTCGCGGCCGGGACGCGGGCGAGCAGCGTCGGGGAGCTCGTCGCGCTCTCGGCGCAGGCGTTCGACCGCAGACGCGCGCTGACGGTCCCGCCCGACCTGTACTCGCGCACGCTCCATCCGCTGCTCGTGCGGCGCAGCCGCGGCCGGCGGCGGCGCTGGCTCGAGCAGGCGCCCGTCTTCTTCCCGTACTTCGCGCTGCGCGTGCGCCACGACACGACGCGCGCGCAGGCGGAGCTCGCCCCGGCGGGGATCGCCCCGCCGCCGCTGGCCGACTACTTCGAGCGTCTCGTCGACTTCGCGCAGGCGGCCGAGTGGGGCCGCCGCACGCTCAGCCGGCACGACGCCGCGGGCGCGGTGCGGAGGCGGACGGCGTTGGCGGCGCCGTCCGCTCCGTTCCGTGAGGCGCTGCGGACGGGGTGAGGGCGCTCAGCGCCGCTTGGCCTTGCGCCTCGGCTTGGGCTTGGGCCCCAGCGTCAGCTTCACCTTCATGCCCGCGGTGTGGACCGCGCCGGCCTTCGGGCTGGAGGAGCGCACGACGAGCGGGGGCAGGCGGTGGTGCTTGCGGGCGCGCGGCTTGAGCACCTTGCCGAGCTTGCAGTGGGCCTTGCTCAGCGCACGCCTGGCGTGCGTCAGCGAGAGGCCCTTGAGCTTCGGCACCTTGCACTGGATCACGGTCCACGTCGCGCTCGCCGGCGAGGGGTCGGCGACGATCCCGTGCGGCGAGAGCGCGCGCACCGCGAACGTGTGGCGCCCGGCGCGCAGCGCCGCGTACGTCGCGGGGCTCGTGCACGGGCCGAACGGGCCGCCGTCGAGCTGGCACTGGAAGCTCGCCGGCAGCGGCGCGTCGGAGCGCGCGAACGCGAACGTCGCGCGTCTCGACGGCGTCGTGCCGTGCGTCGCGCTCGCGATGCGCGTGTCCGGCTGGCGGATCTCGTCGAGTGCGGCGGCCGCATCGATCCGGCCGCCCGTCGTCATCCTGCCGGCGAGCGAGGCGACGGGCTGCACGGTCGCGAACAGCGCGTCGCGCACCTGCGTCACCGAGGCCGATGGGTTGAGCGAGAACAGCAGCGCGGCGGCGCCCGTCACGAACGGCGCCGCCATCGAGGTGCCGTCGAGGTAGCCGTAGCTCGTCCCCTGGCCGACGGGCTCGACGCATCTGAACACGATGTCGGTGAGCCAGACGCCGTCGCTCGCGCTCGGGAGCAGGCCGGCCGAGTAGCTGAAGGAGACCTGGAGTCTGCCCCCGGAGGCGACGGTCGCGTCGTCGAGCGGCAGGAAGAAGCTGCCGGAGCTGGAGGGCGATCTCGACGCGATCGGCACGCCGTCGAGCAGCACGCTGTAGGTGTACGTCCCGGTGCTGCCGAGCGAGACCCAGCGCGTCTGGTCCAGCTCGCACGACTTCAGCCCCGGCGGCAGCGTCACCGGCGCGGAAGTCGACGCGCGGATGCTGAGTCTCGCGGGCGCCGCGCCCGGCGAGTCGCTCATCCCCCACGACGTCAGCGGCGCCTCGTTCGTGCGCGCGAAGCCGCCGCTCGGGCCGGTCGCGCTCCACCGCGACGCGAAGTCATCGACCGAGAACGTCTCGTCGATCGCCGTGTCCCACGGATAGGTGCTGAGGATCTGCGTCCCGGGCGCGCCGACGTCGACCGATCTCGCGCCCCAGTCGGAGAAGCTCGCGAGCCGATCGGCCTGGTCGAGCGCGGCGACGCAGACGACGTTGTCGACGGCGCCGGCCACGCCGCTCGTCGTGGGGTCGTCGTTGCACGGGTAGTGGGGTGCGGCGTCGTCGTCCTCGCCGTCGTTGCCGGCCGAGATGACGAACAGCGTCTGCGGGTTGGCGGCGAACGCGTCGAGCTCCGCCGCGCTGAACGAGCCGGCGCGTCCGAGCGACATGTTCGCCGCGCGCGCGCCGTGCGCGCCTGCGTAGTTGATCGCCGCGATCTCCGAGGAGAGCGGGCAGCGCGTCGCTCCCGCGGACGGCGAGTACGCGCACACGCGCAGCGGCATGATGCGGACGTCCTGCGCGACGCCGCTGACGCCGACGCCGTTGTCCCCCGCCGCGCCGATGATGCCGGCCGTGTGGACGCCGTGGCCGCCGTCGACGAGGTCGTCGTCGGTCGGGTCGCCGTCCGTCGTCGGCGCGTCGGCGTTGTCGCCGACGAAGTCGAAGCCGTGCGTGCCGTCCGCCGGGTTCGTCCACGCCACCGGGCCGAGGTCCGGATGCTCGAAGCGGTAGCCGGAGTCGATGTCGGCGACGACCGTGCCGGGCGTGCCGCGCGTGCGGTCCCAGGCGGCGAGCGCGTCGACGTCGGCGCCCGCGAGCGCGCCGGTGAAGCCCTCGACGCCGAGGCCGAGGTTCTGGAGGCCCCACTGATCGCCGAGCAGCGGGTCGTTCGACGTCGCCTGCGGGGCGTCGTAGACGTCGGGCGCGACCGCGGCGACGGACGGGTCCGCGCGCAGCGAGGCGACCGTCTCGGCGACGCTCTGCCCCGGCTGCGGCCGCAGCACCTGGAAGCGCGTCGCGCCGAGCGTCCGCACGAAGCCGGCGCCGGCCTCGTCGCGCGCGGCGAGCCGCCGCGCCTGCGTCGCGCCGTCCTTCCAGACGACCACGACCCGGTCCGGCACGGCGCCGGCGGCGCCGGGCGAGCGCGGGGGACCGAGTCGCAGCGGCCGCTCGCGCCCTGCGGGCGCCGCCGGCGCGGAGCCGGCGAGCGCGGCCAGCGCCGCCGCGGCGAGCAACGCGGCGACGGCGGCGAGGCGAGCAGAGCGGCGATTCGGCACGGCGGAGTCTCCCGGTCGAGAATCGGGGCCAGGCTAGTAGATCGGCTGCGCGCCGCAAGATCCCTCAGCGTGCCGGTCTTCGTACGGACACGATGCCCCGGGAAGGCGCAACCTTCCCCGGGCGTCCCATGCCTGACACCACCGGCGCGAATCAGAAACGCCGTCGTCTAGCATCGAGGAATGCGGATCGAGCGGATGGTCAAACTCCTCCTGCTCGCCCTCGCCGGCCTGGCGCTCGCCGCGCCCGCCGTCGCGCAGGCCGAGCCGGTCAATCAGTTCAGCTTCCAGGTGACGAACATCAAGCCTGGCGGGCGCTTCACCCTGTTCTTCCACTCGCAGACGTTCGACACGACGGGCGGCGTGCCGCCGACCCCCGTGGCGAACTACCTGCGGATCCCGAAGGGCGCGACGCTGCGCAAGCAGTTCCTCACGGGCAGATACTTCTGCAACGGCCCGGAGCTGCGCACGGACATCGACACGATGGACTTCAGCGGCGTGCCGTTCACGAAGCGCATCCGGAACCTCGCGCCGTTCATGCGCACGCTGGCGCACACGAAGGGCAAGGCGGCGAGAAAGGCGCTCGCGAACGCGCAGGCATGCGTGCGCGGGGAGATCGGCCACGGCACCGGCAAGGTCGACGCGCGCGACGTCTCGCCGAAGCTCGACTCGCTGATCGACGTGACGTTCGTCGTCTTCTTCAGCCGCGCGAGCGAGAAGGGCGCCGTCGCCGGCTTCACCGTGCTGGGCGCCGCCGACGAGAACCAGGAAATCGTCAAGCGCAGAACGTTCGAGGTCCTCACCGGCGTGCACGCAGCGCTCGCCGCGAACTTCGTCAACGACCCGAGCGGCCCCTACGGCTACCGCCTCGATCTGCCCTCGAGCAACATCAACGGCTTCAGAGTCAGCCTCGCGCAGCTCGACGTCACCGTCAACGGCCTCACCCTGCTGAAGGGCACCTGCCTGAAGCAGAACGCGAAGGGCAGATGCGTCTCGCGGCAGAAGAGAACGCTCTTCTGGTTCACGATCCCGCCGTGCCCGCCGTCGGGCAGCTTCAGCTTCCAGCAGTTCTTCGGCTACCCGGCGCCCACGCCGAGCAGCACGAGCACGACGCAGGTCGCCTGCCCGCGCTTCATCCAGTAGGCGGCTTCCCCAGCCACTTCGGCGAGTGCCACGTGCGCTCGCCGAAGAGGCGGATCAGCGCGGGCAGCAGGATCAGCCGCACGATCGTCGCGTCGAGCAGCACCGCGACCGACAGGCCGACGCCGAACTGGCGCGTGTTCGTCACCGGCGAGGACGCGAACGACAGGAACACGGCCGCCATGATGAACGCCGCGCCGGTGATGATCGTGCCGGTCTTCTCCAGGCCGTAGTGGATCGCGCCCTCGGTCGTGCCGGTGCGCGCGCGCCCCTCGAGCAGGCGCGAGATCAGGAACACCTCGTAGTCGATCGAGAGGCCGAAGATGATCGCGAAGATGCCCGAGAGCGCGATCGCGTCGAGGTAGCCGGGGCCGCCGAGCAGCGGCGCGGAGCCCTGGAAGCAGATCACGAGCACGCCGACCGCGGCGCCGACCGTGACGAGGTTCAGCAGCACCGCGCAGAGCGCGAGCACCGGCGAGCGGAACAGCGCGAGCAGCACGACGAACGTGATCAGCACGAGCGCGATCACGAGCCACGGGAAGCGCGCGCTCGTGGCCGCGTCGAAGTCGTGCAGCAGCACCGCAGGGCCGCCGACGACGGCCGTCGTGGCGCCGAGCGCGCGGGCGGTGCGCGCGGTCTCGGCGCGCAGCTGCCTCGCGAGCGCGACGCTCGCGCGGTCGAACGGACCGGCGTGCGAGATCACGATCATGCGCGCGGTCCCGCCGCCGCCGGCGAGGTTCGTGACGAAGCCGGTGTTCTGGCGCGCCTGCGCGTCGGCGCCCTCGATCGCCGCCAGCACGAAGTAGCCGGAGTCGAACGTGCGCGTCAGGTCGGTGCCGCTGCTGGCGAGCTGCGCCTGCTGCGCGTCGTTCCGGCTGCGCACGCTGACGACGCCGCCGAGGATCCTCTGCATCCCCTGGCCGAGCTGATTGGTCGCGCCGGCGGCGGTCTCGAGGCCGGTCGCGAGCGCGCGGGCGCCGTCGTCGCCGTGCGGCCCGTTCAGCGCGGTGCTGAGGCCGCCGGCGAGCTGGTCGAGCCCGCCGCTGAGCTGCCCGGTGCCGTTCGCGAGCAGCTGCGCCCCTCTCGCCGTCTGCCCGATCCCGTCGGCGAGTCTGCCGGTGCCGCTCTGCAGCTGACCGATCGCTCTCGTCAGACGCACCGTCCCGCGGGCGATCTGGTCGGCGGCGAGGGCGTTGACGCCCTGGTTGGTGACCGCGAGCGACAGTCTCCCCTGGACGTCGCCGAGCTCCCGGAGCGCGTTCGAGGCGGTGTCGATGGCCTGCTGCACGTGCGGATCGGCGGCGACGGCGGGATCGGAGCTTCTCGCCGAGCCGAGGTCCCGCAGCACCTCCTGCACCTTCGAGGAGGCGTCGTTGAGCGGGTTGACGAGGTCGCGGTTGGCGTCGCGGTTGGCCTGGTCGAGCCCGTCGCGCAGGACGTTCACGTTCTCGACGAGCTTTCTGAGGTTCGGCTGCGCGCTCACGAGCGCGTCGTGGATCCGCCGCGCGCCGCTGCCGGTGAGGGCGATCCCGGCCGCGAGCTTCTGCGTCTGCGGCGCCGCCTGCCGCGCGCCGGCCGCGAGCTGGTCCGAGCCGGTCGCGAGCTGGTCGATGCCGGCGACGAGCTGGGTCGCGCCGTCGGCGCCGGCCGCGAGCCCGGACCGGAGCTGCGCCGTGCCCGTCGTCGCGCTTCTCAAGCCGCCTTCGAGCTGCGAGAGCAGGCCGCCGATGCCGACCACCTGCGACGTCACCTCGCGCAGCTGCTGCGTGCTTCTGAGCAGCACCGCCGGGCCGAACACCGTCCCGACCCCGGGCAGGCGGCTGAGGCGCCGCTCGAAGTCGTCGAGCGCCTGCAGGCGCGCGGTCGTCGTGATCGGGCCGGGCGTGTGGAAGTCGATCTCGAACGGCGCCGCCCAGCCGGCGCCGCGCAGCTGCTGGAAGCGCTCGAAGCTGACGCGCGCGGGGTCGTTCGGCGCGAGGTTCTTGATGCTCGGCGGCCCGGTGGCCAGGCCGAGCGCGGGCGCAGCGAGCAGCAGCAGCGGCAGCAGCACGAAGAAGGCGGCGGCGCCGGGCCTGCGCAGCGCCCGCTCGGCGATCGCCACCCACGGGCTCGCCGTGCGCGCGCCGCCGAACTGCCAGCGGTTCACGTTCGTGCCGAGCACCATCAGCAGCGCCGGCATCGCCAGCAGCGCGACGAGCACCGCCACGATCGTCGCGACGAACAGGCCGAGCGCGGAGGAGACGAGCAGCGCGCCCGGCGCGAGCAGCAGCGCCGTCAGCATCCCGATCGCGAGCGCGGTGCCGGCGAACAGCACCGTTCTGCCGGCGCGGGCCGCCGTCTCCTCGACCGCCTCCGGCACGCTGCGCCCGTTCGCGAGCTCCTCGCGGAAGCGTGAGACGACGAGCAGCGAGTAGTCGACGCCGAGCGCGAGCCCGATCATCGCGACCATGTTCAGCGCGAGCGCGTCGACCTCGACGCCGCTCGCGATCGCGCCCATCAGCGCGGTGCCGACTCTCGTCACCAGCAGGCCGCTGATCGCCGGCACGAGCGCCGCCAGCGGGCTGCGGAAGATCGCCAGCAGCATGACGAGCAGGATCGGCAGCGCGATCAGCTCGCCCTTGTCGAGCGCGTCGAGCGCCGCCTGGTTGATCGCGCGCATCAGCGGCGCCTGGCCGGTCAGCTCGATTCTCAGGCCGCCTCTGCCTCTGTAGGCGTCGAGCACGCGCTCGACCGCCGGCGTCGTCGTGTCTGAGATCTGACGGAACGACTTGTCGCGCACCTGGATCGTCAGCAGCGCCTGGCCGCGCGGCTCGCTCACCACGCGTCTGCCGCGCGTATCCCACGGGGCCAGCACCTCGACGTCGGGGATCCGCTCGAGCCTGCTGACGATCTGCGGGCCCGTGTGCTCGACGGTCGGCTGCGGCCCGAGCAGCAGGATCGCGAGCGCGATCGTCGAGCCGAACTGCGATCTCGTCAGGTCGGCGGCGCGCGCGGAGGGCGTGCCGGGGATCTGGAGGTCCGTCTCGTGGATCTGGCGGCGCGCGCTGGAGGCGGTCAGCAGCGCGATCGCGAACACCGCCGCCCACGCGCCCAGCATCCACCACGGCCTGCGCGCGGCGAAGCGTCCGAGCCTCCTCACGCGCTCCCTGCCTCCTCCATCACCCTTTGGCTTATACCTCCGGCTGGGTGGCGCCGCGCCGCTAGGGACCCTGACCTCGACCCTGAAGTCGCGGTAGGCAAAAGAGGCCGGCCTCCGCCGGCCGTGGCCGGTTCCGGCCTACATGCGGAAGACCGGCGCGCCGCGCTCGGCGAGCGGCGCGTTCGCGCACGCGCCGAGCGCGAGGCCGAGCACGCGGCGGGTGTCGAGCGGGTCGATCACGCCGTCGTCCCACAGGCGCGCGGTGGCGTACCAGGGCTGGCCCTGACGCTCGTACTGATCCTTCAGCTGCGCCCCGACCTCCGGCTGGCCGACCTCGGTCATGACGGTCGCGGCCTGCTCGCCGCCCATCACGGAGATCCGCGCGTTCGGCCACGTCCACAGGAAGCGGGGGTCGTAGGCGCGCCCGCACATGCCGTAGTTGCCGGCGCCGAAGGAGCCGCCGACGATCACGGTCAGCTTCGGCACGCGTGTGGTGGAGACGGCGGCGACCAGCTTCGCGCCGTCCTTCGCGATCCCGCCGGCCTCGTACTCGCGGCCGACCATGAAGCCGGTGATGTTCTGCAGGAAGACGAGCGGGATCCCGCGCTGGTCGCACAGCTCGACGAAGTGCGCCGCCTTCAGGGAGGACGCGGAGAAGAGGATCCCCTGGTTGGCGACGATCCCGACGGGATTCCCGAGGAGATGGGCGAAGCCGGTCACCACGGTCGTGCCGTACTCGGCCTTGAACTCGTGGAACCTCGATCCGTCGACCACCCGCGCGATCACCTCGCGCGGGTCGTACGGAGTGCGAGAGTCGGGCGGAACGGCCCCGTACAGGGTCGCGTCGGAGACGGCGGGCGGCTCCACCGCCCGCCGAGCCCACGGCGCGGCCGGTCTGGCACCGAGGGTGGACACGATGCTGCGCACGATCCGCAGGGCGTGCTCGTCGTCGTCGGCGAGGTGGTCGACGACGCCGGACGTCCTTGCGTGCAGCTCGCCGCCGCCCAGCTCCTCGGCGGTGACCTCCTCGCCCGTGGCGGCCTTCACGAGCGGCGGGCCGCCGAGGAAGATCGTCCCCTGGTCTCGCACGATCACGGTCTCGTCGCTCATCGCCGGGACGTAGGCCCCGCCGGCGGTGCACGAGCCCATCACGGCGGCGATCTGCGGGATCCCCAGCGCGGACATGGTGGCCTGGTTGAAGAAGATCCGGCCGAAGTGCTCGCGGTCGGGGAAGACGTCGTCCTGCATCGGCAAGAATGCGCCGCCGGAGTCCACCAGGTAGACGCACGGCAGGCGGTTCTCCAGGGCGGCGCGCTGCGCGCGCAGGTGCTTCTTGACCGTCAGGGGGTAATAGGTGCCCCCCTTCACGGTGGCGTCGTTGGCGACGACGACCAGCTCGCGGCCGTGAACCCGCGCGATCCCCGCGACGACGCCGGCGCCCGGCGCGGCGCCGTCGTACATGTCCTCGGCCGCGAGGGGGCTCAGCTCCAGGAAGGGGCTGCCGGGATCGGCCAGGCGGTCGACGCGCTCCCGCGGGAGCAGCTTCCCTCGCGCGGTGTGGCGCTCCCGCGCCCGCTCCCCGCCCCCGAGCGCCGCGCGCGCCTGACGCTCGCGCAGCTCCGCCACGAGCGCCCGGTGCGCCGCCTCGTTCGCGGCGAACTCGGGCGTCCCCGCGCGGGCATGCGTATGCAGCACGGTCACGCGCCCACCTCCGACGTGTGGGGACCTGGGTCGACACGATCGACTCCAACCCCCACAGCTCGCTGCTCCAGCGCGACGAGCGGCTGTGCCTGGGTGACGCGGTCGCCGGCGGCGACGAACACGTCGGCGACGACGCCATCGGCCGGGGCCTGGATCGCCAGCTCCATCTTCATCGACTCCACGATCACCAGCGTGTCGCCCTCGGCGACGGCGGCGCCCGGCTCGATGCGCACGGCGACGACGGTGCCGGGCATGGGGGCGTCCAGAGAGCCGCCCGCCGCGCGCGGGCCGTGGCGGTCGACGGCGGGCGCCCAGCGCGTCGGGACCCCCCCGTCCACAAGCCACACCGCGTCCCCGTCGGGCACCACCTCGACGACCCGGGCAGCGCCCCCCTCGCTCTCGATGCCCAAACCGCCCCGCACGCAGCGCACGCCGGCAGCCGGCGCGACGGCGCAGACTTCGCCCGAGGGCCCGTCGAGCCGCATCCGCACGGGCGCCCGCACGCCCCCGAGCCGCCACCCGTCCACCGCATCCCACGGATCGTCGGTGGCGGGCGAGCCGAGCAGCGCGAGGACCGCCAGGCCCGGCAGGTCCTCCGCGAGCGGCGGCGGCGCGACCGCGAGCCGCTCGATCAGCGTCGTGTCGAGCTCCCCCGCCCGCACCTCCGGAGACGCCAGCAGCGCTCGCAGCCACGCGGCGTTCGTCGTCGGCCCGACGACGCGCAGCTCGGCGAGCGCGCGGTCGAGGCTGCGCAGCGCGGCGGCCCGGTCCGGGGCGTGCGCGATCAGCTTCGCGAGCATCGGGTCGTAGCGCGAGCCGACCTCGCTCCCCTCCTCGATGCCGGAGTCGACGCGCACGCCCGCGGGCGGGCGGTACGCCACGACCCGCCCGGTCGAGGGCAGGAAGCCGTTGGCCGGGTCCTCCGCATAGACGCGCGCCTCGATCGCGTGGCCGCTCAGCGAGACGTCCTCCTGTGCGAGCGGCAGCGGCTCGCCGGCCGCCGCGCGCAGCTGCAGCTCCACGAGGTCCAGGCCGGTGACCGCCTCCGTGACGGGGTGCTCGACCTGCAGCCGCGCGTTGACCTCCAGGAAGAAGAACGACGACGGGTCGTCGCGCTCGGCGATCAGCTCGACGGTCGCGGCGCCCTCGTAGCCGGCGGCGCGGATCAGCGCGCACGCCGCCTCGCCCATGCGCGCGCGCAGCGCGGCGGAGACGACCGGCGAGGGCGCCTCCTCGACCACCTTCTGGTGGCGGCGCTGGAGCGAGCACTCGCGCTCGCCGAGGTGCAGCACGTTGCCGTGCCGATCGGCGAACGCCTGCACCTCGATGTGGCGCGAGCGCTCGACGTAGCGCTCCACGAGCAGGCGGTCGTCGCCGAAGGCGGCGGCCGCCTCGCGGCGCGCGGCGCCGAGCGCCTCGGGCAGCTCGTCCGGCGCATGCACGACGCGCATCCCCTTGCCGCCCCCGCCCGCAGCCGCCTTCAGCAAGACGGGAAGCCGCGCACCACCGACCCACTCGACGATCTGCTCGTCGGTCAGCCGCTCGCCGCTGAGCCCCGGCACGACCGGCACTCCAGCCGCCTCGGCCACCGCCTTCGCCGCGACCTTGTCGCCGAGCAGCGCCATCGCCTCCGCGCTCGGACCGACGAACGCCAGGCCGGCGTCGGCGCACGCCCGCGCGAACGCCGGCCGCTCCGACAGGAAGCCGTACCCCGGGTGGATCGCGTCGGCGCCGGCGGCGAGCGCCGCCCCGACCACCTCCTCGATGCCCAGATACGAGTCCACGCGCACCGTCCGGTCCGCCGCCCGGCCGTGGAGGGCGTCCGCATCGACGTCGGTGCACACAGCGACCGACTCCACCCCCAGCCGCCGCAGCGTGCGCGCGACGCGCACGGCGATCTCGCCGCGGTTGGCGATCAGGACGCAGGCGAACACGGCGTCACGCAGCCCGTTCGGGGTGCCAGTCGACCGGGCCCGCCACGAGCGTGTGCGAGCCGAGCGGGCGGCCGAGCACGTCGGCGGCCATCCCGGAGGCGACGATCAGCGCGGGCAGCTCGACGCCCGTCGCGATCCCCATCTCCTCCAGCATCGAGACGAGATCCTCGGTCGCGACGTTGCCGGTCGCGCCCGGGGGGACGGGACAGCCGCCCAGCTCGCCGAAGCTCGACTCGAACGAGTCGACGCCAACCCCGAGTGCGGCGACGACGTTCGCGAGCCCCTGCCCGCGCGTGTTGTGGAAGTGGGCCGTCAGCTCGACCTCCGCGCCGAGCGCCGCGCGCCAGCGCGGGAGGAGCTCGGCCACCTGCCGCGGGTTGGCCATCCCGGTCGTGTCGCCGAAGCCGACCTCCTGCGCGCCGGCGGCGACGAGCGCGCGGGCGATCTCGGCAACCCGCTCCGGCGCCACGTGGCCCTCGTAGGGGCAGCCGAACGACGTCGAGATCACGCCCTCGCAGCGCAGGCCCGCCGCGCGGGCGCGCCTCAGCACGGCCGCGACGCCGTCGAGGGACTCGGCGATCGAGCTGTTGACGTTCTTGCGGTTGTGCGTCTCGGAGGCGGACAGGAAGACGTTGACCTCGTCGATGCGGTCGCGGTGCTCGAGCGCGCGCTCGAGTCCCCGCACGTTGGGGACGAGCACGCTCACGGACACGTCGTCCGGCAGGTCGATCGCCTCCAGCACGGCGGCGGCGTCGTGGAGCTGCGGGATCACGTCGGGGCGCACGAAGCTCGTGACCTCGATGCGTCTCAGGCCGGTGCGGCCGAGCTGGTCGATCAGGCGGACCTTGTCGAAGGTCTCGATCACCTCCGGCTCGTTCTGGAAGCCGTCGCGCGGGCCGACCTCGCGGATGCGCACCGATCGCGGGAAGCCGTCCGCCACGGTCACGCCCCCAGCGCCCGCGCGATCACCATCTGCTGGACCTCGTCCGTGCCCTCGCCGATCGTCAGGATCTTCGCGTCGCGGTAGAAGCGGCAGACGGGATACTCCTCGATGTAGCCGTAGCCGCCGTGGATCTGGACCGCCTCCTCGGCGCAGCGGACGGCGAGCCGGCCGGTCTTCAGCTTCGCCTGCGCGGCCGTGAGCGTGAACGGCTCGCCCTTGTCCTTCAGGCGCGCGGCCTTGTAGACGAGCAGGCGCGCAGCCTCGATCTCGGTCGCCATGTCGGCGAGCTTGCCCTGGATCGCCTGGAACTTCGAGATCGGCTGCCCGAACGCCTTGCGCTCTCTGGCGTAGGCGAGCGCCTGGTCGAGCGCGCCCTGTGCCAGGCCCAGCCCCATCGCCGCGACGCCGATGCGGCCGATGTCGAGCACGTGCAGGAACTGCTTGAAGCCTGCGCCGCGCGCGCCGAGCAGGTGCTCCTCCGGCACGCGGCAGTCGGTGAACGTGAGCGGGCGCGTGTCGGACGCGTTCCAGCCCATCTTGCGGTAGGGCTCGCCCTGCTCGTAGCCGGGCGTGCCGTTGGGGACGAGCAGGTTGGAGATCTCCTCCTCGCCCGTCTTCGCGGTGATGCAGACGACGCCGGAGATGTCGGTGCCGGCGTTGGTGATGAACTGCTTGGCGCCGTCGATCGTCCACGTGCCGGCCTCCAGCCGCGCGCGCGTCTTGACGTTGCCGGCGTCGGAGCCGGCCTCGGGCTCGGTGAGGCCGAACGCGCCGAGCAGCTCGCCGGAGCACAGGCGCGGCAGCCACTGCGCTCTCTGCTCCGGCGTGCCGAACAGGTAGATCGGCTGCGTGCCGAGCGAGGTGTGCGCGCACAGCGTGATCGCGACCGAGGAGTCGACGCGCGTCAGCTCCTCGACGGCGAGCGCGTAGGCGAGCGAGTCGCCGCCGCCCCCGCCGACCTCCTGCGGGAACGGGATGCCCATCAGGTTGAGCGCGCCGAGCTTGCGCACGATCTCGTAGGGGAAGCGCTTCTCGCGGTCCAGCTCCTCGGCGACGGGCGCGACCTCGTTGGTCGCGAAGTCGCGCACGGTGCGCTGGAGCAGGCGGTGATCGTCGGGGAGGTCGAAGTCCATGCCCACGACGATACCGAATGATCGTTCGAATTTCGAATGACCGTTCGGTATGTGCGCTAGCGTGTGGGCGATGGCCGCCGCCTCGCCGCCCACCCGCCCCGCGCTGCGTGCGCGCTACGACCGCCGCCAGCGCGCGATCGTCGCCGCGGCCGCGCGGCTGTTCGCCACGCGGGGATACCAGACGACCTCGATGGCCGACCTGACCGCGGCGACCGGCCTGGCGGCCGGCGGCCTCTACCACTACATCGGCTCCAAGGAGCGGCTGCTGTTCCGCATCTGCGACGAGCTGCTGGAGCCGCTGCTCGAGCAGGCGCGCGCGATCGTCGCGCGCGAGGCGTCCGCGACCGAGCACCTGCACGAGCTGCTGCGCGCATGGCTCGCCCACATCGCCGCGCACCGCGACCACATGCTCGTCTTCGCGCAGGAGCGCCACGTGATCGAGCGCGAGCCGCAGTGGCGCGAGGTGCGCCGCCAGCGCAAGGCGTTCGAGCGCATCCTCGACGACGTGCTCGCGCGCGGCGAGCGCGACGGCACGCTCGTCTTCGCCGATCGCCCGCTGACGCTGCTCGCGCTGCTCGGCATGGTCAACCACGCGGCGACGTGGCTCGCCCCGCGCGGGCGCCTCTCACCCGAGCAGATCGCCGACGGCTACTGCGACTTGATCCTGAAGGCGGGAGCGCCGGAGGGAGCGGACGGACGCACGGGCGCCGCGGCGCCGGCGGGCGTGCGCACCGCGACGCGCTGACGCGGCGCGGCGCTCAGCGTGCGCGCGTCAGGCAGCGCAGGCCGACGCCGAGCAGCAGGCTGAGCGCGCCGAGCAGCGCGAGCGCCGGCGCGTCGAGGCCGGTGTGCGGGAGCGTGCCGGCGGCGGCTCCGGTCGCGATGCCGCCGGCCGCGGCGGGTCCGGCGGACGCCGGCGCGGCGGTCCCGGCGGAGCCACCGCCGCCTGCGCTGCCCGGCGACCCCGCGGACGAGCCGCCGCCCGTCGCGGCGACGACGGTGATCGTCCCGTGCATGAACGGGTGCAGCGTGCAGTGGTAGGCGAACGTGCCGGCGCTCGTGAACGTGTGCGATCCGCTCCGGCCCTTCGCCAGGATGCCCGTGTCGAAGCCCGGCCCGGTCGCGGTGTGCGCGGTCGGCCCAGCGTTGGACCACGTGACCGTATCGCCGACGTGCACCGTGATCGCGCTCGGGCCGAAGCTGAAGTCGCGGATCGTGACGCCGGCCGAGGCGGCAGCGTGGGCGAGCGGTCGCGTGGACGCCGCGGGCGCGCCCGCGGCGGCCGACGGCGCAACGGCGACGGCGCGACCGGCGACGTGGCCGCTGGCGGACGCGGGCGGCGCCGACGGAGCGGTCGCCGGGACGGCGGCGGGGGTCGTCGCGGCCGGAGCGGACGCCGCGGCGACCGGCGGCGGCGGCGCAGAAGGCGAGGGCGGCGTGGCAGACCCGGCCGGAGCGGGCGCAGCGGGCGCCGGCGGCGCGACCGGCACGGGCGCGGTGGAGGCCGGCGGGGAGGGCGCGGTCGCCGCCGGGACGGTCGCCGCCGGCGCGGCGGCCCCGGCGGCCGCGCCCGCGCTGGAGGCGCCCGGCGCCGCCGACGCCGGCGCCTGCGGCAGCGCCGCCAGACCGCCCGCGACGAGCGCCGTCAGGGCGACGGCGAGCGCGCGGCGGGCGGTGGCGGGCGGAGCTCTCGACATGGCGGGTCCTGCAGCCATGGACACCGGCCCGCGCGCTTCCATTCCCGGCGCGGCGCGCAGTAGGATCCCGCGCCGTCGCTTCGTTCGCCGCAGGAGGAGACCCCCGTGCCGCTCGCCACGATCACGACGTACCAGTGGTTGCTCGCCGTGCACATCCTCGCCGCCGTCGTATGGGTCGGCGGCGCGTGCGCGATCCAGGCCCTCACGATCCGCGCCGCGCGCGCGAACGACGGCCCATACCTGGCCAGGCTGACGCGAGAGGTCGAGTGGGTCGGCACGCGCATCTTCGTGCCGTCCTCGCTCGTGCTCGTGATCTTCGGCTTCCTGCTGATCCACCAGGAGCACTACGAGTACAGGTTCTGGCTCGTCTTCCCGATCGTCGTCTGGGCGCTGTCGTTCGCCACCGGCGCGGGCTTCCTCGGCCCCGAGTCGAAGCGCATCGGCGCCGCGATCGAGCGTCACGGGATCGACGGCGCGGAGCCGCAGATGCGCATCCGCCGGATCTTCCTCGTCTCGCGCGTCGAGCTCGTCTTCCTGCTGCTCGTCGTGCTCGACATGGTGCTCAAGCCGTTCTCGTGAGCGCAGCCTGGCTGCGGCACGCACGACGGGCGTAAGGTGTCGAGGACGCACCCGCGACCCCGGAGCGCTGCCGCGACGTGTCCAACAACCTGGTCGAGCTCGTACGCCGTCACCACGCCGAGCAGGCGCCGACGGCGCTCGGCGTCCTCAAGGCGGCGATGGACGACCGCGGCGAGATCTCCGACGACGACCGCCGCCTCGCCGCCGAGCGCTCCGGGCTGCCCGAGGCGGCCGTCTACGGCGTCTCGACCTTCTACGACGACCTGCTCCAGCCGCGCGGGCGGCGCCACGTGCGCGTCTGCACCGGCACCGCCTGCTTCGCCGCGACCGGCGGCGCCCACGTCGGCGCGTTGAGCGACGGCCTCGGCGTCGGGCTCGGCGAGCGCAGCGCCGACGGCGCCGTCTCGCTCGCGGAGACGGTCTGCCTCGGCTTCTGCCATGCCGCGCCCGCGGTTCGCGACGGCGACGCGGTCGACGCCGGGCCCGGCGCCGTCGAGCGCGTGCTCGCCGGCGCGACGCGGCCGGCGGCCGAGCCCGCCTGGGTCTCGCTGCTGGAGCAGCCGGTGCTGACGCGCCGGCCGGACTTCTCGGGCCTGCAGCGTGCGCTCGCCGAGCTGAGCCCCGAGCAGCTGCTGGCCGAGGTCGAGGCGGCGGAGGTGCGCGGGCGCGGCGGCGCCGGCTTCCCGGCCGGCGTGAAGTGGCGCTTCGCGCGCGCGGCGGCGGGCGAGCAGAAGCTCGTCGTCGCCAACGGCGACGAGGGCGACCCCGGCTCGTACGTCGACAAGCAGCTGATGGAGCGCAGCCCGGAGCTGCTGATCGAGGGGCTCGCGCTCGCCGGCTACGCGGTCGGCGCGACGCACGGCTTCGTGCTGACGCGCTCGGAGTACCCGCACTCCAAGCCCGCGCTGGAGGCGGCGGTCGCGCGGGCGCGCGTGGACGGCTGGCTCGGGGCCGACGTCAGAGGCAGCGGCTTCGCGTTCGACGTGACGGTGCTCGAGGGCGCCGGCTCCTACGTCGTCGGCGAGGAGACCGCGCTGCTGGCGTGCCTCCAGGGGCTGCGCGGCACGGTCTCCGCACGCCCGCCGTTCCCCGCCGAGCGCGGCATGTTCGGCATGCCGACGGTCGTCAACAACGTCGAGACGCTCTGCAACGTGCCCTTCGTCGCGCGCGCCGGCGCCGACGCCTACCGGGCGCTCTCCCCCGGCGCGACGCCCGGCTCGAAGCTCGTCTGCTTCAACGAGCGCTTCGCCAGGCCGGGCGTCTACGAGGTGCGCTTCGGCACGCCGATCCGCGAGCTGTGCGAGGACGTCGCCGGCGGCCTGCGCGACGGGCGCGCGATCAAGGCGCTGCAGATCGGCGGCCCGCTCGCGGGGATCCTGCCCGCAAGCCTGCTCGACACCCCATTCGACTTCGAGCCGCTCGCCGCGGTCGGCTGCATGCTCGGCCACGGCTCGATCCTCGCGTTCGACGAGCGCACGCGCATGCGCGACGTCGCGCGCCACCTGCTGCGCTTCGGCGCGCACGAGAGCTGCGGCAAGTGCTTCCCCTGCCGCATCGGCCTGCAGCGCGCGCACGCGCTGTTCGCGGGCGAGCAGCCGGTCGACCGCGCGCGGCTGGAGGCGCTGCTGGAGACGCTCGAGCTGGGCTCGCTGTGCGCGCACGGCGGCGGGATGCCGGCGCCGATCCGCAGCCTGCTGGAGCACTTCCCCGACGAGCTGGGGCTCGCGTGACGCGCGTCGCGGTCGACGGCGTCGAGGTCGAGGTCGCGCCGGGCGCGACCGTCCTGGACGCGGCGCGCGCCGCCGGCAGATGGGTGCCGACGCTCTGCTTCGACGCGCGCCAGGACCCGTTCGGCGCCTGCCGCGTCTGCCTCGTCGGCGCGGCCGGCAGCGACAGACCGCTCCCCGCCTGCACGACGCCCGCCCGCGACGGGATGGCGATCGACACGGCCGACGCGACCGCGCGCCGCGTCGCGAGCGCGGTCGTCGAGCTGGTGCTGAGCGAGCTGCCGCAGGCGCCGGCGCCGCACACCGAGCTGGCGCAGGTCGCCGCGCGCCTCGGCGTCGGCGAGCCGCGCTGGCCGGGCGAGACGCACGCCCCGCGGCCGGCGGACACGCGCCACCCCTACCTCGCCTTCCGCCACGAGCTGTGCATCTCGTGCGGGCGCTGCGTGCGCGCGTGCGACGAGCTGCAGGGGACGTTCGCGCTCACGGCGACCGGCCGCGGCTTTCACGCCAACGTCGCCGCCGGCCTCGACGAAGGCTTCCGCGCCTCCGCGTGCGTGTCGTGCGGCGCATGCGCCGACACGTGTCCCACCGGCGCGATCGACGAGATCTCGCTGATGCCGCCGTCCCCCACGATGGAGCGTCCTGTCGCGGTGTCCTCCGGCGACACCAGGACAGGACACCCTCCCGCGATCGACGGAGCGCTGAATGACTGACGACCGCTTCGCGTCCACGGTGACGACGACGTGCGGCTACTGCGGCGTCGGCTGCCGCCTGGAGGCGCACGTGCGCGACGGCCGCGTCGCCTCGATCTCGCCCGCGCTCGACGGCCCCGCGAACGAGGGCCACACGTGCCTGAAGGGCCGTTTCGCGCACCAGTTCGCGCGCAAGCGCGACCGCCTTGCGACGCCGCTGATCCGCGAGCGGCGCGGCGGCGAGCTGCGCCCGGCGAGCTGGGAGGAGGCGCTCGAGCGGATCGCGCGCGAGCTGGGACGCATCAGAGCGCAGCACGGGCCGGACGCGATCGCCGGCCTCGCCTCCTCGCGCGCGACGAACGAGGACTGCTACGCGATGCAGCGGCTGATGCGCGCCGCGATCGGCACCAACAACGTCGACAACTGCTCGCGCGTCTGCCATTCCCCAACCTCGTACGCGATGCGCAGATCGCTCGGCCTCTCCGGCGCGACCGGCTCGTTCGCCGACTTCGACCGCGCCGACGCGACGATCCTGATCGGCGCGAACCCGACCGAGGGCCACCCGGTCGTCGGCGCGCGCATCAAGCAGGCGACGCTGCGCGGGATGAAGCTCGTGACGATCGACCCGCGCCGCATCGAGCTGGCCGACTACGGCGTCCTGCACCTCGCGCCGCGGCCCGGCACGAACGCCGCCGTCATGCTCGGGATCGCGCACGTGCTCGAGCGCGACGGCTTCGTCGAGCGCGCGTTCGTCGAGGCGCGCACAGAGGGCTTCGAAGCGTTGCTGGAGCTGCTGGAGCAGTACGCGCCGGCCGCCGTGCAGGAGATCGCCGGCGTCCCCGCCGCCGACGTCGAGCGCGCCGCGCACGTCTACGGCGAGGCCGCGAACGCGTGCATCTCATGGGGCCTCGGCGTGACCGAGCACAAGTACGGCTCCGAGGTCGTGCAGCTGATCTGCGACGTCGCGCTGATGACCGGCAAGGTCGGCCGCCCCGGCTCCGCGCTGCTGCCGCTGCGCGGACAGAACAACGTCCAGGGCTCCTCCGACATGGGTGCGCTGCCGGACACCTACACCGCGTACCGCTCGGTGGCCGACGAGGCGGTCGCGAGAACGTTCGAGGACGCGTGGGGCGTGCCGCTCTCGCGCGCGAAGGGCCTCTCGATCCCGCAGATGTTCGACGCGGCCGTCGCCGGCGAGCTGCGCGCGATGTACGTCTTCGGCGAGGACGTCGCGCAGACCGACCCGAACACCGCGCACGTCGTGCATGCGCTTGAGTCGCTCGACTTCCTCGTCGTGCAGGAGATCTTCGAGAACGAGACGACGAGATACGCCGACGTGATCCTGCCGGCCTCCGCCTTCCTGGAGAAGTCCGGCACGTTCACGAACGCCGAGCGGCGCATCCAGCTCGTCGCCCCGGCGACCGATCCGCCCGGCGGCGCGAAGACCGACTTCGAGATCCTCAAGCTCGTCTCGGCGGCGCTGGGCCACGCGCTGCCGTGGGCGACGCCCGCCGACGCGATGGACGAGGTCGCCGCGCTGACGCCCGACTGGGCCGGCGTCTCGCACGCGCGGCTCGGCCGCGGCGGCCTGCAGTGGCCGGTCGCGCCCGACGGGACCGACGCGCCGATCCTCTACGAGCGCGAGTTCTCCCTGCCCGGGGGCAGAGCGCGCTTCGCCGCGCTGCCCTACAAGGCACCGGGCGACCACGCCGACGCGGAGTTCCCGCTGATCCTCGTGACCGGCCGACGGCTGCAGCACTACAACGCGGGCACGATGACGCGCCGCACCGCGAACGTCGAGCTGGTCGACCGCGACGTGCTGGAGATCCACCCCGACGACGCCGCGCGCCTGTGGGTCGCCGACGGCGACGTCGTGTCGCTGCGCAGCCGCACGGGCCGCATCGAGATCGCCGCGCACGTGACCGACCGCATCGAGGCGGGCCACGTCTTCACGACGTTCCACTTCCCCGAGACGCGCACGAACCTGCTCGTCGGGGCATCCGCCGACGTGAACACCTCATGCCCCGAGTACAAGGTGATCGCCGTCGACGTGCGGCCGATCGGCGAGCGCGCGTCGAAGACGCCGGCGCTGGCGTGAGCGAGGCGCCGCCCGCCCACGCGCTCGCGCACGTCGTGCGCGACGGCGGCGTGCGCGACGAGGTCGCCGTCGAGGAGCCGCTGGAGATCCGCGTCGATGGCGCGCCGCTCGCGGTCACGATGCGCACGCCCGGACACGACGAGGAGCTCGCGCTCGGCTTCCTCCTCGGCGAGGGGCTGATCCCGGCCGCGCCGCCGCGCGGCGCCGGGCCGACCGGCGACCTCGCCGCCAACGTCGTCGAGGTCGCCGGCCCGCTGCTGCGCGAGCCCGGGACGCGGCGCTTCTACACGACCTCCTCGTGCGGCGTGTGCGGCAAGGGCGCGCTGGCGGAGGTGGCGGTGCAGGCGCCGCCGGCGGCGGCCGGTCCGCGCGTCGCGCGCGGGCTGCTGGCGCGCCTGCCGGACGTCCTGCGCGCCGCGCAGCCGACCTTCGCGCGCACCGGCGGGCTGCACGCGACGGGCCTGTTCGACCCGGCCGGCGACCTGCTGCTCGCACGCGAGGACGTCGGGCGCCACAACGCGATGGACAAGGTCGTCGGCCGCGCGCTGCTCGAGCGACTGCTGCCGCTGCACGGGCGGATCCTGTGCGTCAGCGGGCGGCTGTCGTTCGAGCTGGTGCAGAAGGCGGCCGTCGCCGGCGCGCCGATCCTCGTCGGCGTCGGCGCCCCCTCGTCGCTCGCGGTCGAGCTCGCGGCCGACCGCGGCATGACGCTGTGCGGCTTCGCGCGCGGGAAGACGGTGAACGTCTACGCCGGGCCCGAGCGCGTCGCGGGCTGAAGCTGGCACGAGGACACCAGCGCTCATGTCCACGCTCCGGTCAGCCGATGGAGGGCCCGTGGAGCGGGAACCCGGAGACGCGCCGACGGGCGAGCTCGCCGCGCAGCAGGCGCGCGACGTCCTGCTCGCGGCGCTGCGCGAGCGCGACCGCGGGCTCGGCGAGCAGGCGCTCGGCGCCGCCGGCCTGGCCGGCGCGGTCGGGCGGGCGCTCGGCCTGTCCGCGCAGGAGCTGGGAGCGCTCGAGCACGCCGCCGCGCTGCACGACGTCGGCAAGCTCGCGATCCCCGACGAGATCCTCGGCAAGCGCGGGCCGCTGCTCGACACCGAGCGCGCGTTCGTGCGCACCCACCCGCTGATCGCGCAGCGCATCATCGGCGCGGCGCCGGCGCTCGCGCACGCGGCGGCGCTCGTCCGCTCCAGCCAGGAGCGCTGGGACGGCGAAGGCTTCCCGGACGGCCTCCGCGGCGAGCAGATCCCGCTGCCCGCGCGCATCATCGCGGTCTGCAGCGCCTATGAGGCGATCGTGCGTGTCCGCCCCTACCGCGCCGCGCGCTCGCGCGACGACGCGCTGGCGGAGCTGGAGCGCTGCGCCGGCAGCCAGTTCGACCCGGCGGTCGTCGGCGCGCTCGCGCGCGTGCTGACGGGCGCGGCGCCGACGGCGACCGCCGCGGACGCGCCCTGACGGCTACCCTCCCGCGGGCCGTCATGCCCGAACGCCCGCGCGTCGCCGTCACCCGCCGCCTGCCCGAGCCCGCGCTCGAGCGTCTCGGCGCCGTCGCGGACGTGTGGATCTCCCCGCACGAGCGCAAGCTCGCGCCGGCCGAGCTGCATGCGGCTGTCGCAGGCGCCGGCGCGCTGTTGACGATGCTGCACGACCGCGTCGACGAGGCGCTGCTCGACGCGGCCGGCCCGCAGCTGCGCTGCGTCGCGAACGTCGCCGTCGGCTACGACAACGTCGACGTGGCGGCGTGCGCGCGGCGCGGCGTGCAGGTGACCAACACGCCCGGCGTGCTCACGGACGCGACCGCCGACGTCGCGATCGGGCTGATCCTCGCCGTCACCCGCCGCTTCGGCGAGGGCGAGCGGCTCCTGCGCGCGCGGAAGCCGTGGAGCTGGGACTTCTGCTTCCAGCTCGGGACGGGGATCCAGGGCAAGACGCTCGGGATCGTCGGGCTCGGCGAGATCGGCCGCGCGACCGCCCGCCGTGCGCGTGCGTTCGGCATGGAGATCGTCTACAGCGGCCGGCGCGCCGTGCCGCCGGAGGTCGAGGCCGAGCTGGGCGGCGCGCGCCGGCTGGCGCTCGTCGAGCTGCTCGCGACCGCGGACGTCGTCTCGCTCCACTGCCCGCTGACCGAGCAGACGCGCCACCTGATCGACGCCGAGGCGCTGCGGCTGATGCGCCCCGAGTCCTACCTCGTCAACACGGCGCGCGGCGCGGTCGTCGACGAGGCCGCGCTCGTGGAGGCGCTGCGCGCCGGGGCGATCCGCGGCGCCGGGCTCGACGTCTTCGAGCGCGAGCCGGAGCTGCACCCCGGCCTGCTGGAGCTGGAGGGCGTCGTGCTGCTCCCGCACGTCGGCTCGGCCACGGTCGAGACGCGCACGGCGATGGCGGAGCTGGCGGTCGAGAACGTGCTCGCGGTGCTCGCGGGCGAGCCGCCGCCCACGCCGATCCGCGTCTGAGCGCGCCCGCCGCGGGTACCCTGAGGCGATGCCGGTGCCGGTACGCGACCAGCTCCTCGACGGCCACGGACGCGCGATCGGCGACGTGCGCGTCTCCGTGACCGACCGCTGCAACTTCCGCTGCCAGTACTGCATGCCGGCGGAGGGCCTGCCGTGGCTGGAGCGCGACGGGATCCTGCGCTTCGAGGAGATCGCGCGGCTGGTCGCACTGCTCGCCTCGATGGGCGTCCGCGACGTGCGGCTGACGGGCGGCGAGCCGCTCGTGCGGCGCGACTTCCCGCGCCTGGCGGCGATGCTGGCGGGGATCGAGGACGTGCGCGAGCTGTCCGTCACGACGAACGGCTACCTGCTGCAGCGCGACGCCGCGGCGCTGGTGGCGGCCGGCGTGGACCGCTTCAACGTCTCGATCGACTCGCTCCAGCGCGACCGCTTCTTCGCGATGACGCGCCGCGACGCGCTGGCGCAGGTGCTGCGCGGGCTGGAGGCCCTGGCGGCCTTCCCCGCGGCGCACCCGATCAAGCTCAACGCGGTCGCCGTGCGCGGCTTCACCGAGGAGGAGATCCCCGCGTTCGCGCGCTTCGCGCGCGAGCACCCATACGAGGTGCGCTTCATCGAGTTCATGCCGCTCGACGGCGATCGCGCCTGGAGACCGGAGAGCGTGCTGTGCGGCGAGGAGATCCGGGCGGCGATCGACGCGCTGCACCCGCTCGAGCCCGAGCCGCGCGAGCCGCACGCGACCGCGCGCGTCTACCGCTTCGCCGACGGCCGCGGCCGGATCGGCTTCGTCAACCCGGTGAGCGAGCCGTTCTGCGGCGACTGCGACCGCATCCGCCTGACCGCCGACGGGCGCCTGCGCACGTGCCTCTTCTCGCTGCACGAGACGGACCTGCGCGGCCCGCTGCGCGCCGGCGCGAGCGACGACGAGCTGGAGGCGATCGTCCGCGGCGCCGTCTGGCGCAAGGAGCTCAAGCATCGCGTCAACGAGCCCGGCTTCGTGCAGCCGGCGCGCACGATGAGCGCGATCGGCGGGTAGCGGCCGCTACGGCTGCCACTCGTCGTCGAGCCGCAGCAGCGCGACGCCGCGCTGGACGAGCACGACGGCGCCGGGTTCGAGCGGGCCGACGAGCGTCGTCTCGACAGTCGCCGGGATGCCGTCGACGCCGGCGCAGCGCGCGAACGTCCCGCTCGCGGCAGGCTTGAGCGCAAGCACGCGCATCGGCATGCACGGTGCCGCCACGCGCGTGCGCACGCCGCGGCGCCCGACGGCGACCCGCCTCTGCTCGGGCCTGGATGGCACGCCTCATCCATTCCGCTCGCCCGGCCGCGCGAATCGCGGCGCGTCCGCGCGCGGACCGCGCGCGTTCATTCGAGGTCGAGCCACAGCTCGCTGCGCGTCGGGAACGCGGGCACCGCCTGCGCGAGCGTCGCCAGCGGCACCTCGGCCGCGATCGCGATCGTCGCGGCGTGCAGCAGCTCCGCGACCTCCGGTCCCGCGAACGTCGCGCCGACGAGCCGCTCCCGCTCGGCGTCGAGCACGAAGCGCGTCGTGCCGGGCGCGCCGCGCCCGTGGAAGCTCGCGCCGGCCGTGCCGGAGGTCTCGCGGTCGACCGCGCGCGCCGCGATCCCGGCCTCCTGCGCGCTGGCGAGCGTGTGGCCGACGGCGGCGACCCCCGGGTCGGTGAAGATCGCGCGCGGGGCAAGAGCGCCGTCGAGCGGGCCGAGGCGCGCGTCGGCATCGCCGCAGATCGCGCCGGCCGCGATGCGCGCCTGGCGCTTGCCCATGTGCGTGAGCAGCGCGCGGCCGTTGACGTCGCCGATCGCGTACAGCCACGGGCGGCCTTCGGCGCGCAGCGCCTCGTCGACCGCGATCGGCTCGCCCGGTCTCAGCCCGACCGTCTCGAGCCCCAGGTCGGCGGTGCGCGGGATGCGGCCGATCGCGACGAGCAGCCCGTCGCCCGCGAGCGTCTCGCCGCCGTCCAGCTCGAGCGTCGTGCGGCCGGCGGCGGCGTCACGCGCGACCGCGACGGCGCGCGCGCCGATCCGCAGCTCGACACCGTGGCGCTGGAGCCCCTCGGCGACCTGCGCGCTCGCGAACGGCTCCTCGCGCGCGATCAGCCGCTCGGCCGCCTCGACGAGCGTGACGCGCGCGCCGAGCGTGCTCCACGCCTGCGCCAGCTCGACGCCGACCGGGCCGCCGCCGAGCACGAGCAGCTCGCGCGGGACCAGCTCCGCGCCGGTCCCCTCGCGGTTCGTCCACGGCTGAGCGTCCGCCAGGCCGGGGATCGGCGGCAGCAGCGCGCTCGAGCCGGTCGCGACGACCACCGCCTCGCGCGCTGCGTGCTCGACCGTGCCGTCGGGCCCCTCGACGGCGACGCGCCGCTCGCCGGCGAGGCGGCCGTGCCCGCGCAGCAGCGTGACGCCGCGCTGCTGCAGCCACGGGAGCTGGGACTCGTCGCTCAGCTCGTGCACGACCTCGTCGCGGCGGCGCAGCACGCGCTCGGCGTCCAGCCCGTCCGCGCCGCGCACGCCGGGCACGCGCGCGATCTCGGCCAGCAGCTCGCCGGGCCGCAGCAGCGCCTTCGACGGCATGCACGCCCAGTAGCTGCACTCGCCGCCGACCAGCTCGCGCTCGACGAGCGCGACCGCTCTGCCGCGCTCGGCCAGCCGCCCGGCCGCGACCTCCCCGGCCGGCCCGGCGCCGATCACGATCGCGTCGAAGCGCTCCTGCATGCGGCGGAGCCTTCCCGCGCGGCGCGCCGCTCAGACGTGCGCGAGCGCGTCGTCGAGCGCAGCCGAGACGAGCTCGGGGCGCTCGAGCTGCGGGTAGTGGCCGATCCCCGGCAGCTCGCGCACGGGGACGCCGGGCCGCAGCTCGCGCAGCCCGGCGAGCACCGCGGTCGTCGCGACCGGGTCCTCGAGGCCCCACGTCAGCGAGAGCCGGCCGGGCCAGTCGCGGAAGGCGCCGTGCCAGCGCTCGACGTAGCGCTCGCGCTCGGCCATGTAGTTGACGAGCAGGTGCCCGATCCGCTGCCCGCCGCCGTGCGCGAGCAGGCACCACTGGTCCTCCGCCTCCTCGCGCCCGAGCGGGTGCGCCGCGGAGAAGACGCGCCCGAACTGCAGGCGGAAGGAGCGCTCGCTCGTGAGCTGCGCGAACAGCGGCCCGAGGCGGCTGCGCAGCAGCTTCTGCCCGACGGTCGGCGAGGCGCGGTCGAGCAGGATCGAGCCGTTGAACAGCAGCGCTCCCGCCAGCTCGATCCGCCCCCGCCCCTCCAGCTCGCGCGCGAACAGCTCGGTGGCGACCGAGGTGCCCATGTCGTGCGCGACGAGGAAGACCGCCGGCGAGCCGGCGCGGCGCACCAGCTCCTCGGCGGCATCGGCCTGCCAGGCGAGCGTGTACACGTGGCCGGCCGGCTTGTCCGAGAGGCCGAAGCCGAGGAAGTCGAGCAGCAGCGCGTTCGCCGGTGCGCGCTGCTCGCGCAGCGCGAGCAGCGTCCGGAAGTCGTAGGAGCTGGACGGGAAGCCGTGCAGGAACAGCAGCAGCGGCCCGTCCCCCTCGCGCCGCTGCGTGTACAGCGGCCGGCCCGCGACCTCCTCGAAGCGCCCGGCGTCGCGCCAGCGCTGCACGTTCGGCGTCAGCATCCCGCGCAGCGTATGCGGGCTTCGCGCACCGCCACGCCGGTTGCCGCCGGCGCCGCGCGTCAACGCGGCGCGCGCCGCCGACCGCCCCGCTGCCAGCTTGCGCTCAACCGGCCCGCGTGCGTCCGCCTGCACGAGGACCCGTGGCGGGGGCCGCGGAGCGGATACCGCGCCAGGCCGGTCCAGATCCGCCGCCGGCGCGGCGCGCAGCCGACGCGGCGGCTGCGCGCCGATCCGCGCTTCGCTCAATGGCGCTTGGCGTACTCCTCGATCTCGCCGAAGTCGAGCAGCACGCACGCCTCCTCGCCGACGATCTCCGCGTCGTGGCCCGGCGGGATCGCGACGACGTCGCCCGGGCCGATCTCGGTCGCCCGCCCGTCGTCCATCGTCACCCGCATGCGGCCGCTGACGCAGTAGCCGAGGTGTGAGACCTCGCACGAGTCCGTGCCCGCGATCGGCTTGACGTCCCGCGACCAGCGCCATCCCGGCTCGAAGGTCCCGCGCCCGACCGTGCGCCCGCCGACGTGCACGACGTCGGTGCGACCGTGTCCCTCGAAGTTGCGCGTCTCGTCCGGCGCCTCGAAGCGCTTGACCTCGATCATCGCCGTCGCACCCTCCATAGCCTGCTCCTTTCGCTCGCTCTCGTGGCGCCGCCCGGGGTTCGCTTACCCAGGTGGTGCCCATTCCGACGCGCGCGGCGCGGACGCGGCGCGCGGCTCAGGCGAGCAGCGCGAACGGCGCTTCCAGCAGCGCGCGCACGCGCGCGAGGAACGCCGCCGCGTCGGCGCCGTAGAGGATGCGGTGGTCGCAGGAGAGCGCGAGGTCCATCAGGCTGCGCACGCCGAGCGCGCCGTCTTGTCCGACCGCTGGGCGCTGCACGGCCGCGCCGACGGCGAGGATGCCGGCCTGGCCGCTCGTGACGATCGCCGTGAACGAGATCACGCCGAACATCCCGAGGTTCGAGACCGTGAACGTGCCGCCCGACAGCTCCGACGGCAGCACCCTGCCGTCGCGCACTCGCTCCGCGAGCGCGCGGGTGTGCTGCGCGATCGCGGTGACCGGCTGGGCGTCGGCGTCGAAGATCGTCGGCACGATCAGCGTCCCCTCGGCCGCGACCGCGACGCCCACGTTGACGCGCGAGTACAGCTCGAAGGCGCCGTCTCTGTAGGCGCCGTTCGCGCGCGGATGCTCGCGCAGCGCGAGCGCGACCGCCTTGACGACGAAGTCGTTCACCGACGGGGCCGCGCCCGAGGCCGCCTTCATCTGCGCGCGCAGCGCGAGCAGGTCGGTCACGTCGGCCTCGGTGCGGACCTGGAAGTCCGGGATTGTCGCCTTCGACTCCGCCATCCGCCGCGCGATCGTCCGCTGGATCGACCCCAGCTCGACGACCGTCACCTCGCCCTTGCCGGTGCCGCCGGAGACAGCCGCAGCGGGCGCGATCTGCGGCGCGGGCGCGGCGGCCGGGGGCGCAGAGGCGGCCGGGGGCGCGGCTGCCGCCGCCTCGACGTCCGCCCTCACGATCCGCCCGCCCGGCCCGCTGCCGGCGAGCGACGCCAGCTCCAGGCCCAGCTCCCCTGCCAGCCGGCGGGCGACGGGCGACGCCTTGACGCGTGTCCCGGGTCCCGCGCCTTCGCCCCCGCCTCCCGCGGAGGCGTCCTGCTCTGGTGTCGTCTCGCGACCCTCGGACAGGACGGCTGCGCTCGCCGACGGGGGCGTGGGCGCCTCTCCCTCTGCGAGCACCTGCGCGATCACCGCCCCGACCGGCAGCGCGTCGCCCTCGGCCGCGACGGCGCTGAAGACGCCGGCCGCGTCGGACTCGTAGGTCATGTTCGCCTTGTCGGTCTCGATCTCGGCGAGCTCGTCGCCGCGCGCGACGGCGGCGCCGTCGGCGACGAGCCATCTGAGGATCGTGCCCTCCTCCATCGAGTCGGACAGGCGCGGCATCGTGATCTCGGGCATCGCCGGCTAGCGCTTTCGGCTCAGCGTCGCGAGCACGGCGCCCGCGATCCGCTCGTCGTTCGGCATCGCCGCCAGCTCGAGGTTCTTGGCGTAGGGCAGCGGGACCTCGGCCATCCCGACGCGCTCGACCGGCGCGTCGAGCTCGTCGAAGCAGGCGTGCTGGATGCGCGCGGCCAGCTCGGCGGTGACGCCGTAGGTCGGCCAGCCCTCCTCCACGCACACCGCGCGGTTCGTCTTGGCGACCGACGCGGCGACCGTCTCGACGTCGAGCGGGCGCAGCGAGCGCAGGTCGACGACCTCGGCGGAGACGCCCTGCGCCGCCAGCCGCTCGGCGACCTCCAGCGCGCGCACGGTCGCGTAGGAGTGGGAGACGATGGTCACGTCGGACCCGGGTCGCAGCACCTGCGCGCGGCCGATCGGCACGACGAACTCCGGGTCGAGCGGGACCTCGCCTCTCTGCTTGTAGATCGGCAGGTTCTCGATCACGAGCACGGGGTCGTCGTCGCGGATCGCGGCCTTCAGCAGGCCCTTCGCGTCGGCCGGCGTCGCGGGCGAGACGACCTTCAGGCCGGGCGTGCTCGCGAACCACTGGTCGAAGCTCTGCGAGTGCTGGGCGGTGAGCTGGTTGCCGGCGCCGTTGGGCGTGCGGATCGTCAGCGGGCAGCGCACCTCGCCGCCGAACATCGCGCCGATCTTCGCCGCGTGGTTGACGACCTGGTCCATCGCGACGAGCAGGAAGTTGATCGTCATGACCTCGACGACGGGGCGCTCGCCGAGCATCGCCGCGCCGACGCCCGCGCCGACGAAGCCCTCCTCGGCGATCGGCGTGTCGCGCACGCGCTCGGCGCCGAACTCGTCCATCAGCCCGGCGGTGACCTTGTAGGCGCCGTCGAAGACGCCGACCTCCTCGCCCATCACGAACACGCGCTCGTCGCGCGCCATCTCCTCGCGCAGCGCCAGGCGCAGGGCCTCGCGGTAGGTCATGACCTCGGTGCCCGTCGCGCGCTCCGCGACCGCCGCGCTCACGATCCCAGCCCCGCGTCGAACGTCAGCGCCAGCTCCCCGTGAGCCGATCCCGGCCGCATGCGCGCGAACTGCTCCGCGCTGCCGGCGGCGTGCATGCCGGCGGCGAGATGCGCCGCGTCCGGCTCCGCGCTCGTCTGCGCGAACGCGGCCGCGGCCACGACGCGCTCGTCGGCGCGCGCGTCGATCGCCTCCAGCTCCGCCTCGCCGACGCCGGCTTCGCGCAGCTGCTGACGCACCCGGCGGATCGGGTCGTGCGCCTGGTGCTCGGCGATCTCGTCCTTCGTGCGGTAGGCAAGGCCCGCGTCGGCGACCGAGTGGCCGCGGTAGCGGTAGGTGACCGCCTCCAGCACGGCCGGTGTGCGCTGCTCGCGCGCGGCGCGCAGCAGCCGGTCCGCTGCCTCGTGGACGGCGTCGAGATCGTCGCCGTCGACGCGCTCGCCGTGCATGCGGTAGGCGCTCGCGCGCTTGTACAGGTCAGGCTCGGCGGAGGCGCGCTCGACCGCGGTCCCCATCCCGTACTCGTTGTTGACGACGAGGAAGACGATCGGCAGCCTCCACAGCGCGGCGAGGTTGAGCGACTCGTGCCAGGCGCCCATGTTCACGGCGCCGTCGCCGAGCTCGCAGACGACCGCCTGCGGCCTGCCCTGGCGCACGAGCGCGAGCGCGAGCCCGGTCGCGACGGGGAGCTGACCGGCGACGATCCCCCAGCCGCCGTAGTAGCCGCGCGCGACGTCGAGCAGGTGCATCGAGCCGCCGCGGCCGTGCGCACAGCCATCCTCGCGGCCGAACAGCTCGGCCATCACGGCCTCCGGCGAGGTGCCGCGCGCGAGCGCGAAGCCGTGCGAGCGGTAGCCGGTGACGAGCAGGTCGTCCGGCTCGAGCGCGTGGACGACGCCGACGATCGTCGCCTCCTGCCCGCTGGAGAGGTGGCAGTAGCCGCCGATGCGGGCGGCCTTGTACTGGCGCTCGGCCTCCGCCTCGAAGACGCGGCTGAGCACCATCGTCTCGTACAGCTCGCGCCGGGCCTGCAGCGCGAGCCCGGCTACGGGAACGTCAGGGGCGGGAGCGGTCGCGACCGGCATCAGGACTCCTCGAAGTACTCCGGGTGGGCCGCCTGGATGTGCGGCACGCTGGACAGGACCATCCGCAGGTGGTGGCGCATCGCGCTCTCGGCGCGGTCGGCGTCGCCGGCGGCGATCGCCGCGACCAGCTCGCGGTGCTCGGCGACCATCTCGCCGAGGTAGCCGGGCTCCGGCAGCGAGAGGCCGCGGACGCGGTCGAGGTGGCCGTTGGCGCGGCGCGCGAGCGTCCACGCGATCTCGTGGCCGGAGAGCTGGGCGAGCAGGCGGTGGAGCGCGTCGTCGAGCGCGTCGAAGGCGTCGGTGTCGCCCGCCCGCTCGGCGCGCTCCTGCGCGGCGAGGTTCGCGCCCAGCTCGGCGAGGCCGGCCTCGTCGGCGCGCTCGACCGCGCGGCGGATCGCCGCGCACTCGAGCGCCTCGCGCACGAACGCCGCGTCCTCGACGGCGGCCGGGCTGATCAGCGTGACGAACGTGCCGAGCTGCGGCACGATCGCGACGAGCCGCTCGTCGCGCAGCCGCGCGAGCGCTTCGCGCACCGGCGTGCGGCTGACGCCGAGCAGCTCGGCCAGCTCGTTCTCGGACAGGCGCCGGCCGGGCTCCAGCTCGGCGTTGACGATCGCGGCACGCAGCGCGGCGTACACCTGATCGCCGGCGGCGAGGCCGTTGACGCGGTCGTGGAGGGCGATGCGCATCTCTGACGACTAGTATACAAGTGCACTTCCAGCTCGTCCACGACCTGCGCCCCCGCCTGCCGGACGGCTCTAACGTAGGCGCCGGACGATGACCGACGAGCTCGAGACCCGCGCGAGGGCGGCGACGCAGGCTGGTCCGCCGCGGCCGCGCCCGGCGGCGGCGGCGGACGTCTCCCGGCTGGCGCAGGCGCTGGCCGAGGCCTTCTACGACGATCCCGTCTTCGGCTGGCTGATGCCCGACGAGGAGCGCCGCCGCGAGCGCCTGCGCCGCTTCTACTTCGTCGAGCTGCGCCACATCGGGCTGGGGCGCGGCGACGCGTGGACCTGCGACGAGCTCGCCGGCGCGGCGATCAGCGCCCCGCCGGGCGCCTGGCGCGTGCCGCTGCGCACCGTGCTCATGCAGGGCTCGCTGTTCGGCGCCCACGCCGCGCGCGCAGCGCGGCTGCTCGGCGCCGTCGAGCGCCGCCACCTGCGCGAGCCGCATCACTACTTCGCGCACATCGGCGTCGCCCCCGCGGCGCAGGGCAGGGGCCTCGGCAGCCGCCTGATGCGCCCGACGCTGGACCGCTGCGACCGGGACGGGCTGCCGGCCTACCTGGAGGCGTCGAGCGAGCGCAGCGCGGCGCTCTACGCGCGGCTCGGCTTCCGGCTCGTGCGCGAGCTGCGCGTAGGCGCAAGCCCGCCGCTGCGCCTCATGCTGCGCCCGCCCTGACGCGCCGAGGCGGCGGCGTGAGCGCGACGGCCGCGCCGCTCAGATCGGGCAGCGCGCAGGCAGGCGACACGCCGGCGCGGCCCGCTCAGCCGCCGCTGATCGCGGCGATCACGTCAAGCCGCGCGTCCGCGGCCAGCGGCGTGTCGAGCGCCGCGCGCTCGCCGTCGACGAACACGCGGATGTGCGGGCGCAGCTCGCCGCCCTCACAGACGCGGTCGCGCAGGCCGGGCCAGCGCCGCTCGAGGCGCTCGAGCGCCTCCCCCACGCTGGCCGCCTCGACGTCGAGCCGCCGGGGCAGGCCCGGGAACAGCGGCGGGAGCGTGACGGGCAGGTGGACCTCGGCCATGGCGGGCGCAGCGCGGCGGGGCGCCTCAGTCGAGCACCGCGACCTCGACCGACGCGATCCCCGGCAGATAGCCGGCGATCTGGCGCCAGGAGTCGCCCTCGTCGGCGCTCGCGAACAGCTGGCCGGTGCTCGTGCCGAAGTACACGCCGGGCGCGTCGAGGTCGTCGGTCGCCATGCCCTCGCGCAGCACGCCGACGTAGGCGTCGCCCTGCGGGAGCCCCGTCGTGAGCCGCTCCCAGCTTGCGCCCGCGTCGCGCGTGCGCCAGACCGCCGCGCGGCCTTGCGGCATCACGCGCCCGTGGCCGCCGTCGAGCGGGATCACGTAGAAGCCGTCGCGGTCGTGCGGGTGCGCAGCGGCGGCGAAGCCGAACTCGCTCGGCAGGCCCTCGGTGATCTCCGTCCACGAGCGGCCGGCGTCGTCGCTGCGGTGCACGCCGACGTGGTTCTGCTGGTAGAGGCGCTCGTGGTCGACCGGCGACATCACGAGCTTGTGCACGCAGAAGCCGACCTCCTCGTGCTCGCGCGGCCAGTCGGTGCGCAGGCCGCGGTTGCGCGGCGTCCACGTGCGCGCGCCGTCGGTCGTCTCGAACGCGCCGAAGCCCTGGACGACGACCCAGAGGCGGTCGTGGTCGTCGGGGTGCAGCAGCAGCCCCGGCAGGCCGAGGTGGCCGGGCGGCTGGTTGCCGGGGACGTTCCAGTCGCCGCGGCCGGGCTGTCCGTCGAGCGTCGAGAGCAGCGACCAGGTGACGCCGCCGTCGCGGCTCTCGAACAGGCCGGCCGCCTCGGCGCCGGCGAGCAGGCGCCCGTGGCCGGCCGCGAGCCCGGAGACCTTCGACAATCTCAGGTCGCCCTCCTCGCCGTAGGCGAGCCCCTCGCTCGAGTGCTCCCAGCTCGCGCCGAGGTCGGGCGAGCGCCAGATCGCCGGCCCGTGCCAGTCGCTCGCGGCCGCGGCGTAGATCGCGTTCGCCTCCGCGTCGTGGATGACGCGGTAGACGTTCCAGCCCTCGCAGAAGGGCCCGCGCAGCTCCCAGTCGGTCCGCGCCTCGTCGCTCTCCAGCAGGAAGGCGCCCTTGCGGGTCCCGACGAGCAGCAGCACGCGCGGCATCCCCGGCACCTTACCCGTGCGGGTTGCGCAGCCGATCGCGGTCCTCCGACTCGCCGACGAGCAGGAACATCAGCGAGACGAGCACGACGCCGCCGATCCCGAACAGCCCCCAGCCGACCGCCGCCAGCCACACCGGGCCGGCGAGCGCGCCGAGCGCGAAGCCGCCGACGAGCAGCACCAGCCCGGCGGCGAGGATGCGCGGATGAGCCATGCGCAGGCTCGTATACCCGCGACCCGCGTCGCTCATCGCCGCTCGGCCACCCGCACGAGCTGCCGGTTGAGCGCCCGCATCGCCAGCTCGTAGGGCCACGCCCACTTGCGCTGGATCCAGAAGCCCCAGCGGATGTCGCGCGAGGTGAAGACGAGGAAGCGGTTGCGCACGACGCCGTCGAGGATGCAGTCCGCGACGTGCTCGGGGCTCACCGCGTGGCGCTCGAAGCGTGCGACCATCGCCCGCATCGACGGCGCCTCGCGGTCGACGCCGACGATCCGCACGCTCTGCACGAGCGGCGTGCGCACGCCGCCGGGGCAGACGAGCGTGACGCCGATGCGGTGCCGGCGCAGGTCGAAGCGCAGGACCTCCGAGACGCCGCGCAGGCCGAACTTGCTCGCGCTGTAGGCGGCGTGCCACGGCAGCCCGAACAGCCCGGCAGCCGAGGCGACGTTGACGACCTGGCCGCCGCGGCCGGCGGCGATCATCGGCGGCACGAACTGCTCCAGCACGCTGATCGGGCCCATCAGGTTGACTTCGACCTGACGGCGCCAGTGGTGGTGCTCGAGCCGCTCGATCGGCCCCCACGTGGAGATGCCGGCGACGTTCATGACGACGTCGAGCGCGCCGCCCGCGGCGGCGTGCGCCGCCTCGGCGAGCGCGACGACGGCGTCGTGGTCGGCGATGTCCGCCGGCGCGGCGAAGACGACCTCCCCGCCGGCCGCGCGCACCTCCTCGGCGACCGCGGCGAGCCCGTCGGCGTTCACGTCCGTCAGCAGCAGACGCGCTCCGCGCGCGGCAGCGGCGCGCGCGGTCGCGCGGCCGATCCCGCTCGCCGCGCCGGTGATCAGGCAGCGCCGCCCGCGCAGCTCGGGGACCGGCGGCCTCACGCGCCGCGCCTCGCCGCCGCGCGCCGCACGAGCCGCGCGAACGCGGAGCCGCCCGCGCCCGCCGGCGGGGCCGGGTCCGGCGCGACGCGGAGCGAGAGCAGCGTCATCGCGAGCATCTCGTAGTGGCCGATCAGCAGCAGCAGCTCGATCAGCTCGCGCTCGTCGTAGACGCGCGCAAGCTCGGCCCACAGCGCGTCGCCGACGCGCCGCTGCGCGTGCAGCTCGTCGGCCGCGCAGCACGAGCCTGCGGCGCGGCGACCAGCCGGGCGCATCGAGTCCGTCACCGGCGCGCGCGATCTCCGCGGCCGAGAGCCCGGCGCGGAGCGCGATCCGCTCATGCTGGAGGCGCTCGTAGTCGCAGCCGGCGTTGTGGGCGACGCGCAGGATCGCGAGCTCGGCCTCGTCCCGCGGAAGCGTGCCGCCGGGCATCAGCGCGCTCGCGAACCACAGCCAGCGCCGGAACAGGCGGCGGTGGCGCGCAAGCGTCGTGAACACGCGCGGGGGCGCGCCGCCTCCCGCGGCGGCGGCCAGCACGCACGCGATCCCCGCGTTGACGAGCCCGATCTCGCGGCGCGATGCGCGGTCCCTCGGCGGCAGCCACCGAGGGACCGTAGCCGTTCGGCGAGCGCGCATGCGCCAGCCGCCGGCGCATCAGAGCGTCGCGAGGTCCTTGACCTGCGTGAGCCGCAGCGCGTTGCCGGACGGGTCGCGGAAGCCCGAGTCGATCCCGTAGGGCCGCTCCTCCGGCGCCTCGCTGAACTCGACGCCGCGCGCCTTGAGCTGCTCGTAGGAGGCGTGGCAGTCGTCGGTCGTGAGGAAGACGGTGCCGGCGAAGCCCTTCGCCATCAGGCTCTTGACCTGCTCGGCCGTCTCGGCGTCCATCACGGGCGGGCCGGGGATCGCCATCAGCACGACGGCGAAGCCCTCCTGGCCGGCGGGCGCGACAGTGAGCCAGCGGAAGTTGCCCAGCTCCGGGACCGTCACGTCGGCCTGCACCTCCCAGCCGAGCTTCTGGGTGTAGAAGGCAAGCGCCTCGTCCTGGTCGTGGACCCACAGCTGGGCGTTGGCGACTCTGATCATCGGGGGCCTCCTGGCGGTGACGTGGAACATGATGCGGCCAGCCTAGGACCGCCCGTCGCCGCTGTCTTCTCGAAACGTGCGGCGTTCCGGACGCCCGTAGACGCGCACGACGCACATCGGCACGACCATGTGCGCCGCGGCCGGCGGATGCGCCGCGCGGTAGGCGGTGGGCGAGCGCCCGAACATGCGGGTGAAGCTGGTCGTGAAGGAGCCGAGCGACTGCCAGCCGACCGACAGGCAGACGTCCGCGACCGGGCGATCGGTCATCCGCAGCAGCGTCGCGGCGCGCTCGAGCCGGCGCGTCAGCAGGTAGGCGTGCGGCGACTCGCCGAAGGCGGCCTTGAACGCGCGGCTGAAGTGCGCGCGCGAGAGGCCGGCCGCGCGCGCCATGTCCTCCACCCCGATCGGCTCGGCGTAGCGGGCGTCGGCGAGGTCCTTCGCTCTCAGCAGGTGGCGATCGGGCGGGACGGAGGCCATGCGCGCCCAGTATCGCGCGGGCGATGCGGGAGGTGCGCACGCGCAGCCCCGGCGGCTGCGTGGGGGAACGGGGTCGCCGGGGCTGCTGCGTGTGCGATGGCCCTGCGTTGCCTCGCTGTCATGGGGGATGGGAGAGCGAGACGGCGATCTGGGATCGGCCGGCCAGAGGCCGGCACAGGGCCATCGGCGAGCGATCCTCGCCCGCTCGCCCGATTTTCGGTAGTCGGAATTCCGAACGTTCAAATCGCGAGTATCCGGAGTGCAGCGGCCCGGGCCACCAACCGCTTCAGGTTGCTTTCCGACATACGTCTTCATTACTCTCGGGAGACGGAAGCATTTCCGAGAGGACGCGCTGGGAGGCCGCGTCCCGTGGAACGGAGGCGTCGCACCATGACGGGGAGAGGGGAAATCGCAGGCCGACCGGGTCGATCCGGTTGACCGAGACGGCCGTGCTGAGCTTCGAGCGCGTCGCGCGCCGCCATCGCGCGGGCCGCGAGTGCGTCACCGTGCTCGAGCACGTCTCGTTCGAGGTCTGGCCGGGCGAGCTGGTCGCGCTGCTCGGCCCGCACCGCGCCGGCAAGACGACGCTGCTGCGGATCGCCGCGGGCCTGGAGGTGCCCGACGCCGGGATCGTGCGGCTCGACGGCACCGCGCTGGGCGAGCTGTCCGCGGGCGAGCGCACCCGCCGGCTGCGCGCCGTCGGCCTCGCTCCCAAGCGCTGGCGCGTCGCGCGCGGCAAGCCCGTGCTCGACCACGTCGCGCTGCCGCTGCTGGCAGCGGGACGGCCGCTGATGACGGCGATGGCGAAGGCGCACGAGACGATCGAGCGCGTCGGCGCCGGCCACTGCACCGGCCTGGCGGCGGACGAGCTGGCTCCCGGGGACGAGACGCGCGTGTCGCTCGCGCAGGCGCTCGTGCGCGATCCGCGCCTGCTGCTGGTCGACGAGCCGGCGGTGCTGGCGGCGCCCGACGAGCGCGACGAGCTGCTGCGCCTGCTGGGAGCGATCGCCGCCGAGCACCCGCGGCTCGCGGTGCTCGTGACCGCGCGCGACGTCACGGGGGTCGCCGGCGCGCGGCGCGTGCTGACGCTCGACGGCGGCACGCTGCGCGGCGCGAGCGCGCCGCCGGGCGCGGCGGTGCTGCCGTTCCCCGGTCGGGCGGCGGAGCTGGCGCGATGAGCACGCTCGAGTTGGAGGAGGTCGTCAAGCACTATGCGAGCGGCGGCGAGACGGTGCGCGCCGCCGACGGCGTCTCGCTGACGATCGCCCCGGGCGAGGTCGTCGCGCTCTACGGCCCGAGCGGCTCGGGCAAGACGACGCTGCTGCTGCTCGCCGCCGGCCTGCTCGCCCCGGACGCGGGCGAGGTGCGCTTCGGCGGGCGCAGCGTCGCGTGCCTCTCGCAGGAGGCGGGCGCGCGGTACCGCCGCTCGCTCGGCTTCGTCTTCCAGACGTTCCACCTGATGCCTGCCGTGCCGGCGATCGACAACGCGACGCTGAAGCTGCTCGCCGACGGCCTGAGCCCGGCCCGCGCGCGCAAGCAGGCGACGACGTGGCTGTCGCGGCTCGGCCTCGCCGAGCGCGCGCACCACCCGCCGGAACGGCTCTCGATGGGCGAGCGCCAGCGCGTCGCGATCGCCCGCGCGCTCGCGAACGACCCGCAGCTGATCCTCGCCGACGAGCCGACCGGCAACCTCGACAGCGTCCGCAGCCGCCAGACGCTCGGCATGCTCGGTCGGCTGTGCCGCGAGCGCTCGGTCGGGATGCTGCTCGTCACGCACGACCCCGACGCCGCCAGCTTCGCCGACCGCGTCTTCGACCTCCGCGACGGCCGCCTCGCGCAGCGCGGCGGGCACCTCGGCGCCTCGGCGCTCGAGCTGCCCACCAGCGAGGGAGCGGCTCCGGCATGAGCCTGCGCACGCTCGTCTACCTCTATGGCTGGCGCCTGCGCGCCCACCCCCTCCAGGAGCTGCTCGCCGGCGCCGGCATCGCGATCGGCGTCGCGCTGCTGTTCGCGGTGCAGGTGGCGAACACCAGCATGACCGGATCGGCGGCGCAGACGGTCGGTGCGATCACCGGCCGCGCCCAGCTCGAGCTGGCCGCGCGCGACGACCAGGGCTTCGACGCGCGACTGACGCGCGCGGTGCGCGCGCTCCCGGGCGTGCGCGTGGCGGCGCCGGTGCTCGACCGCCGCGGCGTCGTCGCGGGACCGCGCGGCGAGCGGGCGGTGATGCTCGTCGGAGCCGATCCGACGCTCGCCGCGCTCGGCGGCCCGATCACGAACGACTTCGGCGCGCGCGGCCTGCGGCTGCCGACGGAGGGCCTCGTGACGCCCGACGCGATCGCGGACCAGATCGGCGCCGCGCCCGGCGACCCCGTGCAGGTGCTGGTCGGCGGCCGGGCGCGCACCGTGCCGCTGTCCGCGGCGCTCGACAGCGGCGAGATCGGCTCGCTCGTCGGCAGCCAGGTCGCGATCTCCACGCTGCCCTACGTGCAGGCGCTCACCGGCATGGGCGGGCGCGTCACGCGCGTCTTCGTCGAGGCGACGCCGGGACGCGTCGCGCTCGTGCGCGCAGAGCTGCGAGCGCTTGCCGCCAACCGCCTGGACGTCGGGCCCGCCGACTCGATCGTGCGCCAGCTGCGCGTAGCGGCCGCTCCGAGCGACCAGTCCTCGGCGCTGTTCTCGGCGATCAGCGCGATGGTCGGCCTGCTGTTCGCGTTCAACGCGATGCTGCTGACGATGCCGGATCGCCGCGCGTTCGTCTCCGAGCTGCGGATGCAGGGCTTCACGGCGCGGCAGGTCGCCGGCGTGGTCGCCTTCCAGGCGCTGGTGCTCGGCGCCGCGGCGTCGCTCGCCGGGCTGCTGCTCGGCGACGTGCTCTCGCGCACCGTGTTCAACTCGCTGCCGACGTACCTGGCGTTCACCTTCCCGATCGGCACGCAGCGGATCGTCAACGCCGGCACGATCGCGCTCGCGTTCGGCGCCGGCCTCGCCGCCTCGCTGCTCGCCGCGAGCCGGCCGCTGCTCGACCTGCTCCCACGCGGCCCGCTCGACGCCGTGCACGACGAGCGCGGCGAGCTGGGCGAGGGCATGAGCGCGACGATGCGGCGCCGGCTGGTGCTGGTCGCCGCGTCCTTGGTGGTCGCGACGACGCTGGCCGTCGCGCTCGTGCCGCAGCTCACCATCCTCGGGTTGCTGCTGCTCGCGATCGCGGCGCTGCTGGCGATGCCCGCGCTGTTCGCGTTCGCGATGCCGATGACCGACCGGCTCGCCCGCCGGATGCGGCGCAACATGCTGCTCGTCGCAGTCATGGGCGCGCGCTCGGCGATGACGCGGTCGGTCGCGGTCGCGGCGATCGCCGCGATCGCCGTGTACGGCAACGTCGCGATCGGCGGCGCCCGCGACGACATGATCCACGGGCTTGAGGCGGGCTACGCGGATCACCTGGGCACCGCCGACGTGTGGGTGACGACCGCCGGCCAGAGCCTCACGACCGACAGCTTCACGATCAGCCGTGCGCGCCTGGAGCGCGTCCGGCACGCCGCAGGCGTTGCCGACGTGCGCGTCTACCAGGGCGGCATGCTCGACGCCGGCGACCAGCGCACCTGGATCATCGCGCGCCCGCCCGGCGACGCGCACGTGATCCCGCCGACGCAGCTCGTGGCCGGACAGCTCGCGACGGCGGAGCGGCGCGTGCGCAGCGACGGGTGGGCGGCGGTCTCTCGCACGATCGCGGACCGCGAGCACCTGCAGCTCGGCCGGGCGTTCGAGGTGCCGGCGCCGACGGGGCCGCTGCGGCTGCGGCTCGCCGCGATCGTCACCAACCTGAGCTGGGGCCCCGGCGCGATCCTGATGAGCACCGCCGACTACCGCCGCGGGTGGGACACGACCGCGCCGACCGCGCTCGAGGTCAACCTCCGCCCCGGCGTCTCCCCGGCCGCCGGCCGCGCCGCCGTCGCGGCTGCGCTCGGGCACGACCCGGCGCTCGACGTGCAGACGCGCGCGCAGCTCGACGCCGAGTTCCGCAGCCTGCTGCACGAGGGTCTCGCGCGCCTCGGCGAGATCTCGACGCTGATGCTGATCGCTGCGGTGCTCGCCCTGGCTGCGGCGATGAGCGCCGCCGTCTGGCAGCGCCGTCAGCGGCTCGCGGCGTACAAGGTCCAGGGCTTCAAGGAGCGCCAGCTGCGGCGGATCCTGCTGCTCGAGACGGTCATCGTGCTCGTGCTGGGCTGCGTGCTCGGCGTCGCCTCCGGGACCTACGCGCATCTGCTCGGCAACCGCTGGCTCGAGCTGAGTACCGGCTTCCCTGCTCCGTTCTCCGTCCAGCCCGGCCAGGCCGTCGTGACGCTGCTGCTGATCACGCTCGGCGCGGCCGCGATCGTCTCTATCACGGGATACCTCGCTGCCCGGGTGTCGGCACGGCTGAGCTTCGGCGAATGACCGCGGTGGCGCCGGCTCACGGTGGCGCAGGCCGGTGCCGAGAACCACTCGAATGGGCTCGGAGCTGCTGTGGCGCCTGCGCACGGGGGGCGCGTTCGCGTGGGCGCTGCCGTACTACTGGATTGCGCTGTTCCCGTACGCGCGGCGGGAGCTGCGCCGGTGGGAGCGGCGCGCGCGGCAGATCGCAGACCCGGCGCTGCGCAGGCATGCGCTGCGCAAGCTCGCCGGCGAGGGGCTGACGGCGGAGGGTGCGGCGGCGTTCGCGATCCTCGCCCCGGTCCGCTCGTGCCGCCACGTCGTGCGCGCGTGCGTCGCCTACGAGGTGATCTACGACTACGTCGACGCGCTCGGCGAGCAGCCCGCCGAGGACGTGCTGGCGCTCAACCGGCTGCTCTACCGCGCGCTCGACGCGGCGCTCACCCCCGGCGCGCCGGACAGCGGCTGGCGCGACCGGCGTCCGGGCGACGGGGGCTACCTGGAGGCGCTCGTGGCCGGCTGCCGCGACGCATTGCGGGGCCTGCCCGCGCATGCCTGCGTCGAGGCCGCCCTGCACCGGCTGGCGCTGAGGGCCGGCGAAGCGCAGAGCCTGCACCACGCGGCGTCGGACGACGCCGGGCGCTGCGCGCTGGCGCAGTGGGCGCAGCGCCAGCAGCCAGCTGGCTGCGACCTGCAGTGGTGGGAGCTCGCGGCCGCCGCCGGCTCCCCGCTCGGCGTCTACGCGCTGGTCGCGCTCGCCGCGAGCGCCGACATCGGAACGGCCGAGGCATGCGCCGTCGAGCACGCGTACTTTCCCTGGATCGCCGCGCTCTCATGGCTGCTGGAGAGCCTCGTCGACCGGGACGAGGACGCCGGCGGCGAGGCGCACAGCTACGTCGCGCACTACGGCTCCCCGCAGAGCGCCGCCCGGCGCATCGCGACGATCGCCGCGTATGCGGCGGCCGATGCGCGCCGGCTGCCGCAGAGCGCGCGGCACACGCTGCTGCTCGCGGGCATGGCGAGCATGTACCTGTCGGATGCGGGCGCGAGGAGCTGCGCCGCCGAGGCGATCCGCGACGCGATCGGATGGCCGGTCGCGCCGCTCTTGTGGGTGCTGCGGCTGCGTCGCAGGCTCTCCTGAGGGAGCGCGCCGGCGGTGCGCTCGTCGACCGCGGACCTTGCGGCCCGGGGCGGTTTGCCATACCCTCGCCGCGCCGCACGTTGGTCGCGGACAGCAGAGAGCCGACCATCGAGGCAGGGATGACCACGGGAGCACCGTTCGGCGCGCGAGGCGCCGGCAGCATGCAAATCCGGCCGCTGACGTACGTCGACCTGCCTGAGGTCGCGGCGCTCTATGCCGACTTCGACGGGTGGGCGAGCAGCGACGCGGAGCTCGAAGGCTTCTTCGCGCGCGTGCTGCTCGAGCATCCGTTCGCCGATCCCGAGCTGCCCTCGCTCGTCTGCGAGGACGCGCGCGGCGAGATCGTCGGAGTCGCCTGCTCGCACGCCCGCCGCTTCGTGCACGGCGAGGACAGCGTGCGGGTGCGCGCCTTCGGGCCGATGATCGTGCGGTCCGACATGCGGCGCCGCGGCATCGGCCAGCGGCTCGTCGAGCGCTTCCTCGACGGCCCGCAGGACCTGTCCGTCAACGACCGCGCGATCGACCAGATGCGCCGCCTGTGGGAGCGCGCCGGCGGGATCGTCGACACCGCCGCGTCGGTCGGCTGGTCGCACGTGCTGGCGCCGGCGCGCTTCCTCGCCGGCGCCGCGGCGCGGCGGCTCGCCGGCCTCGAGGAGCTGCCTGCGGCCGCGCTGCTCGCGCGCGCCGACGCGCTCGCGTCGCGCCGCTTCCGGGCGCCGCCGCCCGGATCGGTCGAGCCGCTCGCGGACGAGGCGCTGCCCGAGCTGCTCTCGCAGCTTGCGACGGCGTTCCCCCTGCGCCCCGCGTACACGCCGGACTATCTGGCGTGGCTGTTCGCCGAGATGGCCCGCGCCGACGTCGCCGAGCAGCTCCTCCACCGTCTCGTGCGCGACGGCGGCGGCCAGCCGATCGGCTGGTACGTCATGTACGTCTCGGCGCACGGGCTCGCGCACGCGATGCAGGTCGCGGGCGCGAGCGAGGACATGCCGCTCGTCCTCGGCCAGCTCGTGCACGAAGCCGCCGCGCTCGGCGCCGTCGAAGTGCGCGGACGCGTCGAGCCGCAGCTGCTCGGAGCCCTGCGCGCGCTGCGCTGGCGCTCGACCCCGATCGAGGCTGCGCTCCTGCACGCGCGCGACCGCTCGCTGCTCGATGCCGTGCTGTCCGGCCGCGCGCTGCTCACGCGCATGGACGGCGAGTGGTGGATGCGCCCGGCGCCGGCGCTCGCGCTCGTCTGACGCCGGCCCGGCGACGCTCAGCGGCCCTCGCCGCCGCGGCGGGCGCCGTGCAGGACGACGACGTCGCCGCCGCCGTCGGCGGCGGCTTCGGCGCGCAGCACGCCGCCGCTGATCGTCAGCGCGCGGTCGACGCCGGAGACGCCCATCGCCTCGCCGGTCGTCATCAGGACGGCGACGCTGCCGTCGGCGATCGAGCGCACGAGCAGCAGGACCGCCTCGCGCTCGAGCAGATCGACGTGGCGCGTCGGGTCGTCGACGAGCAGCAGGCGCGGCTCCCCCACGAGCGCCTGGGCGATTGCGACGCGCACGCGCTCGGTCGGCTCCAGCTCGCGCAGCTGGAGCGGCGCGCACGCGGCCGCGCCGACGCGCTCGAGCTGCTCCAGCGCCGCTGCGCGCGCGTGCTCGGGCGCGGTGCCGCGCGCGAGCAGCGGCATCGCGACGTGGTCGAGGATCGACTCGCCGCCCGTGATCGCGAGCCCGATCTGGACGAAGCCGATGCCGGCGGCGAGCCCGCCGTCCTGGCCGCCGATGCCGAGGACGCCGCCGCCGAAGCGCACCGCGCCGCCGTCGGGCCGTTCGAGGCCGGCGGCGATGCGCAGCAGCGTCGTGCGCCCGGAGCGCGGCATGCCCCAGACTGCCACCAGCTCGCCGGCGGCGACCTCCAGCGAGACGTCGTCGAGCGCGACGACCTCGCGGCGGCCGCTGCGATAGCGCTTGCTGACGTGCTCAAGCCTCAGCAGGCTCATCGGTCCGGGGCCGCGTCGCTTCGAACGCGTCGATCTCCTTGCGCGCGTAGGCGATCCAGGCGAAGTGGGCGTCGAGCAGGCCGCGGCGCGCCGCGAGCACGAGCCGCTCCACGAGCTCGCCGGCGGCGACGGCCGGCGTCGCGGCGCTGCGCGCCGGCGGCAGGGGCAGCTTGCTCGCCTCCTCGACGCAGGCGCGCTCGTAGGCGTCGACGAGCGCGCGCATCGTGCCGACGCGGTCGACGCCGGCGGCGGCCGTGCCGGCCACGCGCCGCAGCAGCTCGACGTGCCGCGGGTCGTCGCGCATCTGCTCGGCGACCCACTCGCGGAAGGCGCGCGCGCCGCTTGCGGTCGCGCGGTAATGGACCTTCGGCTGGCGCCTGGCGGAGGGGCGCAGGCCGTCATCCGCCTCGCCGTCGCGTTCTTCGAGCGGCAGCGGCTCGATCAGCTCCGCCCGCTCGAGCGCGTTGAGCGCCGCGTATATCTGCGAGATCGGCGGGTCCAGGACGCCGCCGTAGCGGCGTTCGAGGCGCTGGAACAGCTCGTAGCCGTAGCTCGGTCGCTCGATCACCAGCCCGAGCACCGCCCAGTTGACGGCCGACCTCATCCTCACCGGCGTGCCCACCCGACCCCCGTCCGTCGCTTCGAGAAACGGTGAGTGAACGCTAATCCAAACGCATGTCGGAACGCAACCGTTCATGTCGCTGCTGTGCGACTGGAACGTTCGCGGCTGGAGCGCAGATAGGGTGTGCCGCCATGTCCGAGGCAGCGGTCCTGACCGAGGAGCGCGACGGGATCCTGCTCGTCACGCTCAACCGGCCCCAGCAGCGCAACGCCGTGAACCTCGCGGTCGCCGAGGGGATCGCGGCCGCGCTCGACCGCCTCGACGGCGCGCCGGAGCTGCGCGTCGGCGTCTTGACGGGCGCCGGCAAGGGCTTTTGCGCCGGCATGGATCTGAAGGCATTCGTCGCCGGCGAGCGCCCCTACGTCGCGGGGCGCGGCTTCGCGGGGATCATGCAGCGGCCGCCGATCAAGCCGCTGATCGCGGCGATCGAGGGGTTCGCGGTCGCCGGCGGCTTCGAGATCGCGCTCGCGTGCGACCTGATCGTCGCCGCGCGCGGCGCGCGGCTGGGGACGCCGGAGGTCAAGCGCGGGCTCGTCGCGGCCGGCGGCGCGCTGCTGCGCCTGCCACGCCGGATCCCCTACCACCTCGCGATGGAGCTGGCGCTGACCGGCGAGCCGATCGATGCCGAGCGCGGCTTCGAGGTCGGGCTCGTGAACCGCCTCGCGGAGCCGGGCGGGGCGCTCGCGACCGCGTCGGAGCTTGCCGCGACCGTCGCCGCCAACGGCCCGCTCGCGACCGCCGCCTCCAAGCGCATCCTCGTCGAGGCGCCCGGCTGGGGCGAGGACGAGCTGTGGGAGCGCCAGGCCGAGATCGCCGACCCCGTGCGCGACTCCGTCGACGCGCGCGAGGGCGCGCTGGCGTTCGCCGAGAAGCGCCCGCCGCGCTGGACGGGCCGGTAGCGCGCGTCGCGCCACGAGCCGGCGCGACGCTCCATTCTGATGCGTGTCAAGTTTGGTGGTGGGTCAGTTTGAGGAGCTTGCGTCCGTTCCCGTGGAGCGCACGGGCGATCCACGTCCGAACGGGACGCCAGATGGGCGCTAACAACTAGGATCGGGTGTGTCAGGGCAGGGGGCGCCCTCCGGACTGCATGCCGCCGGGCGTGGGCGAGAGCTGCTCCGGCACGAATGGGCGCCTGGGCCGTCTGCTCGTCATCGTGCATTTGCTGCGAGGCGCTCTCGTCCGCGGAGCCGCTCCTTGTCGTCTCTCCCTGGTTCGAGAAGCGGCGAGAGCAGTACCAGGACGCGTTGCTGGAGCTCAGTTGCAGCGGCGACTGGGACGGCTGGATCGCGTTCTTCGCGGAGGGTGCGGCAGCCTCGGCCGCAGAGTCGCAGCACAAGGTCGAGCGGCTCGTCGCCCTCCAGGCAGAGCACCGTGATCGCGTCCATCAAGCCGGCAAACGCGGGGTCGCCGAGCGCCTTGCAGCGGACCTCGTGGGAATCCCCGATGTGAACCGCACAGGCGTGATGAGGCGGTATGGACTCACGGGCCAAGGAGCGGCCAACGCGATCCGCTCACTTGTGGAACTTGGGCTTCTCGAGCCGACCCCCTTTCGTACCGCGCATCGCGCCCAGATGTATCGAGCACAGGCAGTGCTGACATCCTGTCCGCTTAGGACTGCTCGGCGGCGCGCCGCCAGCGTTCTCGCGCCGCACGACTGGGCCGATGAACGCGAGCGCTTCCGAGGTCGGGCTCGCTGGCACGTCCGAGCCGCCGGCGGGTCGATGATTGCGATGTTGCGCTCGTACAGCTCGACCAGCTCTGCGAGCGGGACTCGGAGCGTGCGCACGCTGCGCAGCAGCGTCAGGAACGACGGGTTGAGCTGGGCGTTCTCGGCACCGTGGACGTACTTGTCGCCCGACCCGGCATCGAAGCCGACCGCGGGTCTGCTGAACGCCGCGCTCCTCCCCCGCTACGAGGGAGAACTTGACACGCATCGAAGTAGAGCATCGCCCGGCGTGACCGCCACGCTTGACATGTGACTGTTTAGTCACCTATTGTCTCGCCATGGACGCGGTCTTCAGAGCGCTGGCGGATCCGACGCGGCGGAGCCTGCTGGACGAGCTGTTCCGCTCCGACGGGCAGACGCTGAGCGCGCTGGAGGAGCGGCTGCCGATGACGCGCTTTGGCGTGATGAAGCACCTGAAGGTGCTGGAGGGCGCCGGGCTCGTCGTCACGCGGCGGCGCGGCCGCGAGAAGCTGCACTTCCTCAACCCCGTCCCGATCCGGCTCGTCCACGACCGCTGGGTGAGCAAGTACGCGGAGTCGTGGGCAGCCGGTCTGTCCGCGCTCAAGCACGACCTGGAGGACAGGACCATGGAGCAGGTCTACGAGATCTACATCAAGACGACGCCGGAGCGGCTGTGGGAGGCGATCGTGAACCCCGAGCTGCGCGCGAAGTACAACTTCGGCGTCGGCGTGCAGTCCGACTGGACGACGGGCTCGCGCTACGAGTCGGTCCACCCGCGCGCCGGCATGCCGCTCGCCGCCGGCGAGAACCTCGAGGTCGACCCGCCGCGGCGGCTCGTGCAGAGCTTCACCGCGCTGTGGAGCGAGGACGTCAAGGCCGAGGGCAGCTCGCGCGTCACGTGGGAGATCGAGCAGGTCGAGGACTCCTGCCGCCTCACCGTGATCCACGACCAGCTGCGCGAGGGTGCCAACGCCGAGCTCTACGGCGGCTGGCCGATGATCCTCTCGGGCCTCAAGACGCTGCTGGAGACGGGCGAGGAGCTCACGACGCCCGGCTCGATCAGGTACTCGCGCGCGGGATCCTGATCAGGCGAGCCCTCTGAGCGCGGGCAGCGCCTGGCGCAGCGTCAGCACCCCGGCGAACAGGTCGCCGTGCCGCGCCACGCGCGCGAGCGCGGCGTCGTGCTCGAAGCGCAGGAGGTCGGGGTCGCCCGCTCTGCGGCACGCCTCGACCTCCTCCCAGCTCACCGGCGTCGAGACGGTCGGGCGCTCGCGCGCGCGCAGCGAGTAGACCGAGACCGTCGTCTTGTGCTCGTCGTTCTGGGACCAGTCGATCAGCACCTTGCCCTCGCGCTCGCCGCCCCTTCTCCTCATGTCGGAGACGACCAGCTCCCCCATCTGCTGCTCGAACAGCGCGGCGAGGGCGTGCGCGAACGGCTTCGTCTGCGCGTAGCGCACGTCGGGGTCGTTGAGCGGGACATAGACCTGCATCCCCTTCGAGCCCGAGGTCTTCGCGAAGGCGCGCAGACCGAGCTGCTCGAAGGTGCCGCGCAGCGCGAGCGCGACCTCGCAGCACTCGACGATGCTCGCCGGCGGCCCCGGGTCGAGGTCGAACGCGAGCGTCGCCGGGCGCTCGATCTCGTCAGCCTTCGAGAGCGAGGGGTGCAGCTCGAGGTCGGCGAGGTTCGCGAGCCAGACGAGCGTCGGCAGGTCCTGGCAGAGCGTGTACTCGATGTCGCGTCTGCTGTGGCGGCTGTAGACGGAGACCGTCTGCACCCACTCGGGCCGGTGTCTCGGCGACTGCTTCTCGTAGAAGAATCTGCCCTCGACGCCGTCCGGGTAGCGCTTGAGCGTGAGCGGGCGGTCGCGCAGGTGCGCCAGCAGCACAGGCGCGATCGCGACGTAGTACTCGACGAGGTCGCGCTTCGTGAAGCCGGCCTGCGGATAGAGCACCTTCTCGGGGTTGCTGAGCTTGACCGCGCAGCCCTCGACGTCGAGCTCGACGCCGCCGCGCACGCGACGCTCGGCGCGTGCGGGCGGCGGCTCGACCCGCTCGCGCACGACGTCCGCGGCCGGCTTGTCGTCGCGCAGGCCCTCGTAGCGCGGATGGCGCAGACGCCCGTCTCTCGTCCACTCGCCGAACTCGACCTCGCAGACGAGCCGCGGCTCGACGAACCGCGCCGCCTTCGCCGGCTGGCGCCCACCGAACGGGGAGCTTCTGCGCGCAAGCGGCGCGAGCAGCCTCCCGAGCCGCTCCAGCTCCGCTTCGTCGAAGCCGGTGCCGACCTTGCCGGCGTACTTCAGCTCGCCGCTTCTCGGATCGTGGACGCCCAGCTCGAGCGCGCCGAGCCGGCCGGCGCGCGCGCCTCTGCCCTCCGTCCAGCCGCCGATCACCAGCTCCTGGCGCTGGGCGTTCTTGACCTTCAGCCAGCTCCCGTCGCGCCGACCGGGCCGGTAGGGCGAGTCGAGCCGCTTGGCGACGACACCCTCCAGCCCCTGCTCGCGCGTGGCGGCGAGCAGCGCGGAGCCCTGCCCCTCGTGGTGGGCGGGGACGCGCCAGTGCTCGCCGTCGAGCCCCATCTCGAGCAGCAGTCTGCGCCGCTCGCGGTACGGGAGGTCGAGCAGCGGGTGGCCGTCGAGCCACAGCAGGTCGAAGATCACGTAGGTGACCGGCACTTCGGCCGCGCGGCGTCTGACGGCCGCCTCGCCGCGCAGGTGGATGCGCGGCTGCAGCGCTCCGAAGCTCGGCCTGCCCTGCTCGTCGAACGCGACGATCTCGCCGTCGAGCATCGCCGGGTGCGAGCCGAGCGCGCGGTTGAGTGCGCGCAGCTCCGGATAGGCGGCGGTCACGTCGTTGCCGTTGCGGGTGACGAATCTGATGCGCCCCGGCTCGGAGCGCGCGATCGCGCGCACGCCGTCCCACTTGACCTCGAAGGCCCAGCTCGACTCGTCGGGCGGCATCGTCGAGAGGCGCGCGAGCATCGGCTCGATCGCGTCCGGCAGCGCTCTGGCGTCCGGGTCGGCGGGCGGGTCCATGCGGTGGATCATCCAGTCCCGCTCGGCTCTGCCGGCGCGGAAGAGGGCGTAGCGGCCTCTGAGGCGCTCGCCGTCGAAGACGACGATCACTCTCTCGGCCAGCCACTTCTCGCAGAGGTAGGTGCCGCGATCCCAGACGGAGACCTCGCCGGCGCCGTACTGCCCGGCCGGGATCGTGCCATGGAAGTCGAGGTACTCGAGCGGGTGGTCCTCGACGTGGACGGCCTTGCGGTTGCGTCTGGGATCGTCCGGGATGCCGTTGGGGATCGCCCACGAGGCGAGCACGCCCTCGCGCTCCAGCCGCAGGTCCCAGTGCAGCCGCCGCGCGTGGTGCTCGTGCACGACGAAGCGGCCGCCCGGCTGCGCGCCGTCGCCGGCCGCGGACGTGGCCGCGTCGCCATCCGGCTCCGGCGTCGCCTCGAAGCGGCGCTTGCGGCGGTAGTCGCCGAGCGTGTCGGTCCCTCTGTCGCGCATGCGCAGGTCGATACCCGCGGCGGGTGCCGCAACCACATGGTGAGCGTCCGGGAGATCGCGATCAAGCGCTCACGCGGCAAAGCTCGCGATCGAGCCGGGCTGGCGCAGCGCTGGCGAGGCGGGACCACGGCGTCGACGTCGTCCGGTGAGGCGCGGGGCGCTCAGCCGGCGCGCCGGCGCGACCGCTGCGGCAGCTCCAGCAGCGCGGGCCGGGGCCGCGGGCCGAGGCCGCCGCGGAAGCCCTCCGCGGCCAGCAGCAGCGCGAGCACGCCGACGACGCCGACCGCCGGATAGAACCAGTCGGCGCCCGAGACGCCGGCCGGGCGCACGACGTAGGCGGACTGGCTCGCCTCCTTGCGCGCTCTCTCCTCGCGGCGCGCCGCCGACTGCGCGGAGGCTGTGGCGCCGCCCGGCGGCACGGGCGTGACCGCGGGCGGGACCGGCGGGATCGCCGTCGGCGGCGTCGACGCGAGCCCCGCGGACAGCGGCACAGCCGCGACGAGCGGCGGCGGCGGCGCAGGCGCAGGCTTGGGCTGCGGCGCCGGCGGCTGCACGACGGGCGGCGGCGGCAGCGCGATCGCCGGCAGCACCGCGCTCAGCGGCGCCGCGGCCGGCGGCGGAGCGGGCGCGCTGCCGCCGGGGCTCGGCGCCTCCTGCAGGCGGGTCCCGCCGCCGACGGTGATCACGTTGCGGTCGGTGCCGCCGGCGACCGTGCCGCAGGGGCGGCCGATCTCGCCGGACTCGACTCTGACCGGCAGCGACGCGGTCAGCAGCCCCGAGGTCACCGACACGGTCGTCGTCCCGGCGTTGAAGGCGCAGAACAGCCCCGACGAGGAGGACGGGATCGGTCTGCCGGAGGCGTCGAGCTTCGGGAACGTCGACCCCGGCCCGCTCGGCGCGACGAAGTTCCCGACCGCCGGGTCCGAGCTTCTGAACGCGTAGCTCGGTCCGATGCAGCCGGCGCAGCCGGCCGCCGGGATCGCGACGTAGTTGTCGAAGCCGGGGAACGACGGGTCCTGCGGCGGGGTCGCGAGGCTGCCAGCCGGCCGGCGGCCGATCGCCTGGAACGACAGCGTCGAGCTGCGCGCCGCGTCGAGGCCGGCGAGCGGCTCGAGCGCGAGCGAGTCGACGACCGGGATCGCCTGCACTCTCAGCGTGCGCGCGGCCGTGTCGACGGACGCCGAGTACCACAGCACGCCGTTGTTCTGCGCCTGCTGGTAGCCGAGCGTCGCGCCCTCGTACTCGGAGATCTGCGGCGCGCCGATCGGGGCGTCCGCGGGCACCTGCGCGACGCGGTCGAGCTGTGTCTGCCACGCCGGCGTGCCGCCCGGGCCGCTCGTCGTGAAGACGCCGAGCACGCCGGCGGCCACCAGCTTCGCGGCCACGTCGTCGCCGTCGGAGGCGGCGCCCGGCAGCAGCGAGTTGAGCGGCAGCGACGCGACGACGACGACCGGGATCCCGGCGGCGTTCGCGTCCGCGAGCGTCGCGTCGAGCCAGGCGGTCTGCCCCGGCGCGCTCGCCTCCAGCGAGCCCGCCGCGTTGTCGAGCACGACCACGCGAAGCCGGCCACCGTTCTGGCTCGCGTCGAACGCGTAGTAGCGGTGCACGTTGCCGACGGGCGCGCCCGCGCCGGCGCCGGCGATTCCCGCGGGCGCCGGCCCGGGGCCGAACGGCGCCGGCGCCGTCGCGAACGCGTCGGCCCACGGCTGCGCCTCCTCGGGGCTCGTCGGGACCGCGTCGCGCGGGCCGTAGGCCGCGTAGAGCGGGACACCGCCGAGCGGCGCGAGCTGGTCGGGCAGGTGCGCGAGGTCGATTGCGCCGTTGCCCGCGCTCCACGCGCCGGCGTCCATCGGGCCGCGCGCGTTGCCGCCGAGGATCGCGAACGACGGGCCGCCCGGCTGCTGCGCGAACGCCGCGATCTGCGCGGTCGCAGCGCGCAGGTTCACATCGGGCTGGGCGCCTGCGACGGCGGAGCACTGCGCCTTGCAGATCGGGCTGGAGAAGAACGCGAAGCCGACCGTGCCCGGGCTCGCCGGCAGGCTCACGCTCGCGGGCTCCTCCGACGGCGAGTCGACCGGCCCGCTCGCGTCATAGCGCCAGATCGCCGACGTGCGCCAGCCGAACGGGCGCGCCGGCAGGACCTCGTCGAGCCCGAGCCCGGCCGCGTCGTGCGTGCCGGCGTAGCCCCCGACCGCCCACGCCGAGCCGCCGCCGGGCGCCGCGGCGACGCCGAGCACCGGATCGACCTTGACCGCGCCGTCGCCGCTCACGCCGCCGGCGCCGAACTGCGAGCGGCTGAGGTCTTGCCAGCCGCCTGCCGTCTCGCGCAGCAGGTCGCCGTCCCCGGCGGGGAAGCCGCCGACGTCGTTCGTCGGCACGAGGTCGACCGTCACCGGCGGGGCGACCGACACGAACGCGCGCACCGTCCCGCCGGCGTCGCGGAAGGCCGAGAGCGCGACGGCGATCCCCTGGATCGCCTGAGGCGTGGAGGCCAGTCTGTCGCCCGGGCCCTGGCGCACGAGCACCACGTTGCGCCCGGCGGCGACGAGACCGCCGTCGGGCAGGCCGGCGACGAGCCGCAAGGACCCCGGCGCCGGCGGGGGCGTCGGCAGCTGTGCGGGATCGACCCGCGCCCAGCTCCCGTCGGAACCGCGCTCGACCAGGTTGCCGTTCGCGACCGCGTAGACGTCGTGGCCGGCGACCGCGACGGAGGTGACGTTCGTGCCGTCGTCGTCGGGGTCGATCCGCTCCTGCGACCAGGTGGCGCCGTCGAAGTGGAGGATCGTCCCGAACGAGCCGACCGCCCAGCCCTGGCCGTCGGCGCCGAACGCGACCGCGTTGAGCGTCGCCGTCGTGAGCGAGACCGACTGCGGGTCCTCCGACCAGCTCGCGCCGTTCCAGCGCAGGATCGTGCCCAGCTGGCCGACCGCGAACGCCTGCGAGGCGCCGTCGAAGGCGACGCCGGTGAGCGGGACGTGGTGCGCGCGCTGGGGCGTCGGGTCGACGAGCCAGCCGGCCGCGGCGTCGTAGTGCAGCGCGGTGCCGTCGAGGCCGACGGCAAGCGCCCCGGGCGCGTCCGCGCTGCCTGCGCCGGGGGGCAGCGCGACGCTCAGCAGCGGCGAGCGGTTGGCCTGCGGCCATGACGCCAGCGGGCTCGGGAGCGGTCTGGCGCTGATGCGCGCGATCGCGTTCTGCCCGACCAGCCAGCCGTCGTCGGGCGCGGCGAACAGCGACTTGCCCGGTCCGCTGAAGACGAAGCCGGGCGCCGGCACCGACGTCCACGCGCCGTGCGCGTAGACGTCGACGAAGCCCGCTCTGAGCGCGAGCCCGACCGGACCGTCGGCGGTCTCGAACACGCGGTCGGGCACCGCGGCGGGGGCGTCGATGTCGAGCGCCTGCCCGCAGCCGAGGCTCTGGCGCGGCAGCGCGCCGCACCACGACCCGAGCACCCGGCCGCTCGCGCTGTCGTAGTAGGCGACGACCGGGCCCGAGCCGGAGCCGGAGCCGACGGTCGCGCCGATCCAGACGCCGCCGGCGTCGGCGCGCAGGCCCGTCGGCAGGACCGGCGGCGCCGGCGCGCCCGCGAACGCGTCGGTCAGGTCGAGCGCGTCGAGCCCGGCCGTGACCCAGTGCCAGCCGCCCGCGTCGAAGCGCGCAAGCGTGAGCGGCGCCGGGGCGGCGGCGCGCGACAGCGCCGCCCAGCCGGCCCCCGGACCGGTCGCGTCGATCGCCGCCAGCGCGACCGCGTCGCTCGGCGACGGCGGTGCGTAGGCCGGCGGAAGCGGCGCGGTCGCGACCGTCCAAGCGCCGTCGGACAGCGAGCCGTAGTCCAGCTTGCCCGCGAGCGAGACGGGGCCGCTCGGCGTCGGCGCCGAGACGGAGCGCGGCGACTGCTGCGGGTCGAGCAGCGTGCCGTAGGCCGCGCCGCCGCTCGTCGTCCCGAGCCGCAGCTCGGCGTTCTGCAGGCCGTTTCTCAGCAGCGGCGCGAGCGCGCTCGTGGCGGCGGGATCGAGCTCGAAGCGGCCGCCCGGCGCGCGATGGAAGACGCTCGCGTGGCCGTTCTGGAAGGCCGCGATCCACGCCTCGCCCGAGGGCGCCATCTGCCCGGTCACCTGCAGCGGCACGCCCGGCGCCTGGACGAAGGCGCTGCCGTCGGCGTTGCGCAGCACGTCGGCGATCTGCCAGCCGCCGTCGTCGGTGTAGCGCAGCAGCACGAGCTGGCCGGCGCCCTGCGCCGTGTAGGGCAGCGGCGCGCCGTCGACGACTGGCGGCGGCGCGTTCGTGACGCCGTAGGCCCATGTCTCGTGCTGGGTGCCGCCGGCCAGCTCGCCGAGCAGCGCGAAGCCGCTCGTCGGGAGCGCGTAGTTCGTGACCGTGAGGTCGTCGAAGCGCTGCACGGAGGGGTTCGACACGCTCACGCCGGCGACGAGCGGCGAGGCGGCCGTGTTGCCGGCGCGGTCGGTCGCCTCGACGCGCAGGTCGTAGTCGCCGTCCGCAAGCTGGCGCGTGTCGAGCGACTGGGTGTAGGGCGCGTGCGTGGCGACGCCGATCGTCACCCAGACGCCGGTCCCCGCTCGCGCGCGCTCGAACTTGACCGCGCCGATGCCGCTGCCGGCGTCCTGCGCGGTGGCGCTGAGGCTCACGACGCCGGTGAGCGACCCGCCCGGGCTCGCGAGCGCCGAGCCCGGCGGCGTGTTGTCGACGAGCACGGCGCGCACGACGCCGCCGTCGAAGACGTCGCCGCCGCTGTCCTGCGCGGCGAGCGAGAGGTCGTAGGGCCCGTCGGCCAGCTTCGTCGTGTCGAAGGCGTAGACGTAGGTCCCGTCCTGGATGCCGTTGGCGTCCTCGTGCTGGGGCACGGTCGCGTCGGGCGCGATCGCTCTGAAGCTTCCCGACCCCGCCGGGCGGTCCTCGAACGTGACGGTGTCGGGGAGCGGGACGCCCTGCTCGGGCGCGGCGGAGAGCTGCACGGTGCCGCGGATCGGCGAGCCGGGGTCGGCCGGGCCGACGAAGAAGCCGTTGTAGGCGACGTAGCGGTCGGGCGCCGTCGCGACCGCCTGCTCGCCGTCGCTGTCGGTCGCGACGGCGCGGAAGTCGTAGTAGCCGTCGGTCGCGATGGTCGAGAGGTCGAGCGTCGGCTCATACGGCGAGGGGCCGGTCTCGGTGTCGAGCGTCTGCCAGGCGTTCGCGCCGGCCGGCGAGACCTGGAAGTCGACGGAGACGATCGTGCGGCCGGACGAGGCGGTCGCGGTCGCCTCGACGGCGACCGAGGAGCGCAGCGGGGTCGGCGGCGAGAGCGGCTCGTAGTCGGTCGTCGGAACCTGGAGCGTGACGGCGGGCGCGGTCGCCGACAGGCCGGCCGCGAGGCCGGCGTCGCGCACCGGCGTCGCGGTGAGGCGCAGCGTCGTGCCGGTCGCCGCCGGCGCCGGCGCCGGCGAGGCCCCCGCCGGCGGCGGGGACGCCGGGGAGGTCGCCGCGGGCGCGGTCGCCGCCGGGGGCGCGGCGGGCGCGCCCGCATCGGCGCCGGCGGCGAGCGCGAGCGCGCAGCCCGCCGCCACCGCGGTGCACGCCGCGAGCCTCACGGCGCGCGACCGCGGATGGCGCAGGGGCGATCTCACGACGCGGGTCGCCTGCGGGCGCAGCTACCGGCGGCCGTGCGCGGACGAGCGGCCGTGCTCGTCCTTGCCGCCGCGGCGGTCGTCGCGGTGGTGCGGAGGCTTGTGCTCGCAGTACTCGGCGGAGCTGCTGCCCGGCATGCACTGGCAGCCGCCCTTCTTCGCGAATGCCGGCGACGCCGCGATGCCGATCGCCACGGCGACCATCACGACGAGCGTCAGGCTGAGGCGTTTCATCCAGACTTCCTTTCCGCGTTGCAGTTGGGAACCCACGCTGTGCGGGTCGGTCAGAACGACAGTGCGCTTCCCGAGCCGGACCCGCCGGCGCCCGATCTGTCGAGGCAGGTCGCGACCTGGTGCACCGCGGCGCCCAGGTGGCTCTTGAGCGTGGCCGAGGCGACGTACGCGCCGCCGCGCTCGGCGAGCTCGACGCCGTTCAGCGATCTGGCCGAGGCGTCGGCCGCAGCACGCGTCTTGTAGGGGCCGTCCACGAGCAGCGGCTCGCCGGTCGTCGGGTCGGTGCCGCCCCACAGCCCGGCGTTGCGCAGTCCCGCTCTCACGAGCCCGGCGTGCGTCAGGCAGGCGACGATCGCCGACGTGTCTCTGCTCGGGGGCGCTCTGGGCGGCGTCGCGGCCGGCGTCGTCGACCCGGCGCCGGAGCCGGCTGCCGCAGCGGCGCGGTGCGAGCGCGGGACCGCTCTGGGCGCGGTCGCCGGCGCGGTGGTCGCCGGTGCCGCCGGCGCCGTCTGCGCGACGGTCACGGTGAGCCCGAGCGGCTTCGCCGCCTCGCCGCACGCTGCAAGCGCGTTCACCGCGACGGCGGCGAGCACGCCGGCGAGCAGCGGTGCGAGCGTGCGCCGCAGTCGCTGCCAGCGCGTGCGGGCGCGACCCTCTATGGGTTCGAATGCAGTCATCGTTGCGTGGCCGGACGAAGGGGGGATTCGCATGAATCCCGGCACGGGCGCGAACTGTCACATACGGTCCAGGACGCTGTCAACGAGCGGGAGCGATAGTTCACGAAAGGGTCACGGGTTCGTGACGAGTGGGTCACCGCCGCCCGCACGTTGCGGCGAGGTCGCCATAATTGAGCCGGGTCGCGCAAGTGCTCAGCAGGCCGCCCGGCGGGTCCACGACCCGGGCGCGAGGCAGACGACGCGCTGCCGCGGCGCATGGCTCGCGCGCACGGTCAGCACGACCGCCCAGCCAACCGTGCCGGCCCGCCCGACGGCGACCGTGAGCTGCGCGCCGGGCGCGAGGCGGGCGCCCGCGAGCAGCGGCGCGAGCTCGAGCGTCGCGGCGCCGCCGCGCTCGCGCCGCACACGCGGGCAGCCGCGGCGACGGCAGGCGCGCGCGCTCGCGCTGCGCACCTTGAACGGGCAGCCGGCTCCACGGCACGCCACGTGCACGATCGCGTGCGCGGGCACGTGGCGCACGACGAGCCGCGGGAACGCGCCGGAGGCCGGTCCGTCCACGGCCGTCCAGTCCGCCGCCGGCACCGGCTTGAAGCGCAGCGCCGCCACGGTGTAGGGGCAGTGGGCCGTCGTGACGTTGCCGGCCTTGTCGGCCCCGTCGACGTCCGCTCTGAGATGGCCGACCCGGTCTGTCGGCGCCGCGCCGAAGGCGACGGCGGCCGCGGGCCCCGAGAGCGCGTCGGCAACCGCCGCGCTCACGAGCGCGCCGCGCCTGCCGTAGCGGAACGACGGCGTCCCGCGGCATCTGAGCGCCGGCGGCGTCGCGTCGATCTTCAACGAGGCGCTCACCGGCAGCTCCTTGTCGCCGGCCTTGTCGGCGCTGGCGACATAGAGCGTGTGCGAGCCGTCGCCGGCGATCACCGCGCTGCCCCCCGTCAGCGGGCAGCCTGCCGGCATCGCGTCGAAGACGGGCGGCGGCGAGAGCGGGTCGAGCACACAGGTCATCGTGGCCCCGTTCACCGCCTTGGCGGTGGCGTGGACCGTCGCCGACAGGTACCAGCCGTTGAGCCCGTCGGGCGCCGCGGGGCTGAAGGCGATCGTCGTCGTCGGCGGGATCGTGACCGCGCGGATCGCGTCGTTGTCCTCGTCGGCGATGCGGAAGCCGCCGTCCGGCGCCGGCGCGAGCGCGACGGGCGTCTGCAGCGAGGCGTCGGTCGCCGCCCCGCCGTCGCCGGCCAGCGTGGCGAGGCCGTCGCCCGCGACCGTCGAGATCGTCCCGTCCGGCGCGACGCGGCGGATCCGCTGATTGTTCGTGTCGGCGATCAGCACGCCGCCGTCGCTCGCCGGGATCGCCTGCTGGGGGTGGTCGAGCAGCGCGCCGAGCGCCGGTCCTCCGTCGCCCGCGAAGCCCGGATGGCCGGGCGTCCCGGCGACCGTCGTGAACGTCCCGGCGGCGTCGAGCGCAGAGATCCGGCGCACGCTCGAGGTGCCGTACTCGGCGACGACGTAGCCGCCGGCGCCGCCGCCGACAGGCACGACCGAGACCGGGTCGTGCAGCGCGACGCCGCCCGCCGCGCTGCCCTCGCACGACGCCGCCGCGTCGTCGCACGCGCCGCCGCCGGCGATCGTCGCGAGACTCGCGCCGGGAGCGGCGGCGGACAGGATCCGCACGCGGTCGTTCCCGGCGTCGGCGATCAGCACGCGGCCGTCGGCGGCCGGCTCCGCGTCGGTCGGATAGCTCAGCTGCGTCGCCGTCGCGGCGCCGGCGTCGCCGTCGAAGCCGGGCGTGCCGGTGCCGGCGATCGTCGCGATCGTCGCGCTCGTCGGATCGTCGGAGGAGACGAGCCGCACGACCGAGCCGGCGTACTCCGTGACGAGGAAGCCGCCGCCCGGCAGCGGCGCGACGCCGACCGGGCCGTTCAGCCCCGAGGCGACCGCGAGCGTGCCGTCGGACGCGTCCACGCTGGTGCCGTCGCCGGCGACGGTCCGCACGACGCCCGACGGCGAGACCTCGCGCACGAGCTCCTCGACGCGGTCGACGTAGAGGAAGCCGCCGCCGGGCAGCGCCGCGACCGAGCGGGGATGCCCGATCGGCACGGAGGTCGCTCTGACGCCGTCGCACGGACCGCCGCTCGTCTCAAGCCCGGAGCAGTCGCCCCCGCCAGCGACGGTGTGCATCTGCGGCGGCAGCGGCGCCGCCGTGGCGAGCGCACCGGCCGCCGCCGGCGCGGCCGCCAGCGCCGCCGCGAGCAGCGCGCGCCGCAGCACGCGCGCGGCGGCACTCATCCGCGCCGCCGCGCGGGCGGCGTCACGAAGCGCAGCCCGGTCGGCCAGCGCCTGGGGTCGAGTCGCAGGACGAGCCGGCCGCTGCGGCCGCCGAAGCGGCGCATGCCGCTCGAGGCGACGACCGCCTTGCGGCGCAGCGCCTGCACGCCGACCGTGACCGCGCGGCGGATGCGGAAGGAGACGATCAGCGCGTAGCCGCCGCCGGGCGGATGGCTGAGCTTCGTGCGGACCGAGTAGATCGCCGGCTTGAGCTTCTTCGTCGTCGCCTTCCTTCTCTTCGTCACGGTCGTGACGGTTCTCGGCGGGGGCGCGTAGGTGGGCGGCGCGACGACGTAGACGGGCGGGTCGAGCGTGAAGACGGACGGGCGCGGCTCGTAGTCGTCGCCGCTCGGCGCGAGCGGCGGCTGCCCGTCGGTCAGGCGGTAGAGGTGGGGTCGTTGGTTGAAGGTCGTCTGGAACGGACCGGGCGCGGTCGTGACGTTGCCGTTCGTCGTCGCCGCCCACGCCTCGTTGCTCGCGTTGGCCGCGACGGCCGTCGTCGCGCCCTGGCGATCCGCGGGGACGAGCTGCGCGTGCGCCTGGTCGGCGTCGAACGGGTCGGGGATGCGGAAGCGCGCGACCGCCGGCGCCTCGCCGCATGAGGCGAGCACGACCGCCGGCTCGGGCTGCCCGTCGTCGTTGACGTTCGTGCCGTGCGCAGCCGGCTGCAGCGCCGCCCCCGCGAGCGCGTCGCCGCTGTCGGGGAAGACGGACAGCGCGCGCCACAGGTAGGAGTCGGCCGCCCCCCCGCCGTGGGGCGCGTAGGAGAAGGTGGAGGCGTCGTAGCCCGAGCAGGCCGCCGCCGAGCCGTCCTGTGCGAGCCGTGTCAGCGGCGCCGGCTGCGCGACCGCGGGCGGGCGCGAGGTCGGCGTGCCCGCGACCCAGCCGTCGCCGTCGGCGTCGACGTCGATCGCGACGAGGTCGGTGCGGAACGGGTCGCCCGCCTGCGGCGCCGTCGGAGGCGCGAACGGCAGCGGCGTGAACGGCCCGCCGCTGGAGTGGAACAGCTGCGGCGGCGGCGAGCCGTCGGGCTGGGCGGGCAGCGCGACCTGGGCACCGCCGAGGACGGAGCCGGAGGCGCTCGCGGCGAACGCGAAGGCGTTCCCGGCCGTGTCCGTGCGGGCGACCACCGCGCCGAAGTCGCCGCCCAGCCACGGCGCCGGACCAACGCCGAGCGTGGCGTCGCTGAGCAGCTCGCCGTCCCAGTGCAGCACCGTGCCGAAGCTGCCGAAGAACCAGCAGTCGTCCCACGCCAGGCACGCCCCGGCCTTGATCGAGCCGTTGGACGGGCCGAGCGTGCTCGGGTCGATCGGGACGTGCCCGAGCGTCACCGACGGCACCGCGAGCGGCTGCCACGTGAAGCTGACGCCGTCGAAGCGGCACAGGCTCGGCCAGTTGTTCGGGCCGCCGATCAGCCAGTAGTCGAGCTTGCCCGCCCACAGGACCTTCGTGCCCTTGCAGACCGCGTTGCCGGGGAACGTGGGGTCGGGGAACCAGCGCGTGCCGTTGTAGAGCCAGACGCCGTATGCGTTCTGCGCGCTCGCGTTCGGCAGCGGCACGGCGGCGGCGAGCCCGCGGTTCGGAGCGCGAAACGCCATCGAGGTGACCTCCAGGTAGCAGGAGGGGCTCGTGGTGTAGTCGCCCTGGTAGCTCGGACCCGGTGGCAGCAGGTGCAGCCCGCAGAGCCCAGAGCCCGGATCGACCGGGTTGCCGTCGGCGCCGAACGGATACGGCGTGACGTCGGTCCAGCACGGGTGGCCGGCAGTCGGCGCGGCCGGCGTCGCCGGGTCGGTCGTGACCGCGCAGGCCGGCGCGGCGGACGCCGGAGCGGGTCTCGCCGCGAGCACGGCGGCAGCGCAGAGCAGCGCGACGAGCGTCGCGACGAGGATGAACGGACGTCGGTGCGGCAACGCGGCGGCCACGCTACTGCGCGCCGCGTGCGGGCGTCCAGCATCGTTCACGACTTGCTCACTTGAACATGTCGTTAACACGTTTCTCACCTCACGGGTTTCAAACAGGAAATTCACATTCCTGTTACGCAGCCGTGCGGCAGGGTGCAGAGAATCGCCGCTTCGGTGACCGTCCCGCTCGCACCTGAGTTCGCCCTGCTGCTCGACGCCGCCGCGCCGCTGGCGCGCCCGCGCGCCGACTGCGGAGCGTGGGACGGCGCGCGCTGGGGGCGCGCGCTGCGCGCGGCCGAGTGGCACCGGCTCTCGCCGCTGCTGTTCTGCCACCTGCGCGACGACGAGCGCGTGCCGGCGGCGGTGCACAGCGCGCTGGAGCGCGCCTACCTGGCGGCCTCGGCGCGCAGCCTGTTCCTCGCACGGGCCTTGCACGAGGCGCTCGACGCGCTCGCCGCCGCCGCGGTTCCGGCGCTGCTGCTGAAGGGGGCCGCGCTGCTCGGAGCTGCCTACCCCGACCGGGCCCAGCGCGAGATGCTCGACCTCGACGTGCTCGTGCCGGCAGAGCAGCTGGAGGGGGCGAGCGCGGCGCTCGCGGCGCTCGGCTACGGCGCACTCGGCGGCGCGCACGCGGCCGAGGCGGACGCGGGCCGCGCCGCTCATCACGACCCCGCGCTCGTGCGCGAGGAGCGCCTCCTCGCGGTCGAGCTGCACCACCAGATCGCGATCGAGGGCGAAGGTCGCGTCGACGTCCCCGAGCTGTGGCGCGCGGCGCGCCCGGTGCCCGGCGCGGCGCACCTGCGGCCCGCGCCCGAGCACCTGCTGGTGCATGTCTGCCTGCACTTCACGCGCAACCGCCTCGGTGGCAGCCACCGGCGCCGCCACACGGGCGGCGCGCTCGCGCAGGTCTGCGACGTCGCGCGGATCGTCGAGCGCGAGCCGCTCGACTGGGACGCGCTCGCACGCACCGCGCGCGGCTGGCGCCTCGACGCGCGCGTCTTCCTCGCGCTGTTCGCCGCGCACGAGCTCGGCGTCGCCGTGCCGGCCGACGCGCTCGCCGCGCTGCGCCCGCCCGGCTTCGACGAGCGCGTCGGCCGCCGCCTCGTCGCGCTGCGCGTGCTCGGCGTCGGCGAGCAGCTCCCCGTGCGCTCGCTGCGCTGGATGGTCGCGCCGAGCCGCGAGGTGCTGCGCCGCGGCTGGGATGCCGACCCGGACGCGACCCGCTCGCTCGCTCGCGCCTACCTGCGGCGCGCCCGTGCGCAGGCGCCGCTCGCGCGCGCCGCGCTGCGGCGGCCGTGGGCCGTCGTCCAGGACCGCCGCCTGAACCGCCGCGTCGCCGCGCTCGAGGAGGCCGCATGAGCGGGCGCGAGCCCGACGTCGCGCTCGACGTGCGCGTGCGCCGCCAGGAGGGCGTGCTCGCGCAGGAGGCGCACGGGCAGACGGTGCTGCTGCGGCTTGAGGACGGCGGCTACTACGCGCTCGACGAGGTCGGCGCGGCCGTCTGGGAGCTGTGCGACGGCAGCCGCGGGATCGAGGAGCTCGTCGAGGCGCTGTGCGCGCAGTTCGACGCGCCGCCGGAGATCGTGCGCGCCGACGTGCTCGAGTTCGTCGACGACCTGCGGCGGGAGCGGCTGCTGACGCTCGGGCCGCCGGCCTAGGCCGATGCCTGCGGCCCGCGACGTCGCGATCGGCCGCGCGTGGCGGCGGCGGCTGCCGGGCCGGGTGCGCTCGCTGAGCGCGCTGCGCAGCCCGCGCGAGGCGCTGCTGCTCGTGCGCGTCGCCGCCTTCGCCGCGACCGTGCCGTGGCTGATGCGCCTGCCGCTCCCGCGCCTCGCCGCGCTGCTCGACCGCGCCCCGCCGCCGTCCAGGCGGCGCGGCCGCGCCGACGCGGCGGCCGAGCTGGAGCGGCTCGATCGGCTGGTCGCTCTGGCGCCCCGCGTCGCGCGCCCGCTCGTCAGGACCGGCTGCCTGACACGCGGCGTCACGCTCTACCGCTTCCTGAGGCGTGCAGGGCTCGGTGTCGAGCTGCGCTTCGGCCTCGACCCGCGAGCGGGCGCCGCCGACGGACACTGCTGGCTCGCGCTCGACGGCGAGCCGCTGCTCGAGCGCGAGGACCCGCGGCCGCGCTTCGTCGAGGTCTGGCGGCTGCCGCCGGCGGCGGCGTCATGAGCGCGCTCGCCGCGCCGGCCGTCCGGCAGCGCAGCTACGACGTCCACGGCGTCAGCCTCGCCGTTCGCGCGCACGCGCCGGCGGTGATCGAGGCGATGGAGCTGCGACTGCGCGACTTCCGCTGCGAGGAGCGCTCGCGCGCGGACGTCGTGCTCGAGTTCGCGAGCGACGGGGCCGCGGCGCCGGCGCTCGCCGCCGACGCCGGCCGGCCCGTCTACGACACGCCGTTCGGGACGCTGCGCTACGTCGCCGAGGAGGACGCGCTGCACGGCGAGCTGGCCGGGGTGCGGCTGCTCTGCCACCCCGCGCGCGGGACCGCGACGCTGCGCACCGCGGCGTACGCGGGTCGCGAGCTCTACCTCGCGACGCACCCGCTCGCGACGATCGCGCTGATGGAGCTGCTCGAGCGCCGCGGCCTGTTCAGCCTGCACGCCGCCTGCCTCGCGGGTGGAGACGGCCGCGGCGTGCTGCTGGCGGGGCCGAGCGGGTCCGGAAAGTCGACGCTGTCGCTCGCGCTCGCGCGCGCGGGGATGGCGTTCCTGTCCGACGACCTCGTGCTGCTCGGGCCCGACCCGCGCGGCGACGGCGTGCGGGCGCTCGGCTTCGCCGACGCGGTCGGGCTCACGCCGCACGCCGCCGAGCGCTTCGCGGAGCTGCGCGCGGCGCTCGGCGTCCCCCCCGCCGCCGGCTTCCCCAAGCGCCTGCGGCGGATCGAGCAGCTGTTCGGCGCCGCGGCGCCGGCGCCGAGCGCGTGCGTGCCGCGCGCGCTGGTCTTCCCCCACGTCGCGCCCGACGAGCCCTGCCGCCTGGAGCCGCTCGATCCGCGCGAGGCGCTCCTGCGGCTCGTCCCCGACGTGCTCGCGACCGAGCCCCATGCGACGCAGGCGCACCTCGCGGCGATCGGCGCGCTGCTGCGCCAGGTGCGCTGCTACGCGCTCGCCTCCGGCCGCGGCCTCGAGCGCGGCGCCGCGCTCGTGCGCGGCCTCGTCGACGGCTGAGCCGGGGAGGCCGGCTCCACGGCCGGGCGGGTTCGCCCGACGCGCGTGCCGGCGGCGTCGATCGCCGCGCGGATCTGCTTGCCGAGACTCGAAGAGCGACGCGCCCGCCGCCGCGGCGGCACGCCGGAAGCGCTCGTCGTCGCGAGGCGACGCGCTCGGTCGTCGGGTTGGTCCGCTCAGACGGCGATGCCGCGCCCGCCGCTTCCGTGCGGCGGGCGCGGCGCTCGCTTCGACGCGCTAGAAGGTGAAGCGCGTGAGCCGCCGCAGCAGCCCGAGGCGCCGCAGCACCGGCTTGCGGTAGCTGCGCTTGGCCTCGGCGTTCATCTCGCTGTGCATGTGCGTGATGCTCCTTGTCGTGGTCGGCGGCGGGCTATCTGCAGAGCTTCGAGACGCCGGCCCAGTTGGTGGCCGTGAACGACCACTGCGTGAGCAGCGACTGGTTGCTCTTGGTCGCGGTCAGCACGACGCCGGCCGTGGAGGGGCCGTTGCTCGAGAACGGCGCCGAGGCGACGGACCCGTTGCTGATCGTGAGGTTGTCGACCGCGTCCGCCGGGTTGTCGGCGGTCGCGTCGGTGAGCGAGCCGCCCTCGGGGCCGAGGCCGGCGACTCTGTCGGAGACGGTGACCTGCTGCTGCTTGGGCGGCCCGAGGATCAGGCCGGTGACCGCGCAGGCGGGACCCGTCGCGTCCTGGGAGGCGCCCGTCTGGTACGCGCCCAGGTCGCAGCCGGAGCCGCCGTGGACGAAGAACCGCTGGTCCGTCAGCGGGCACTTCGCCGTGTCGCCCGCGCCGATCGCCGGGCTGCCGGCGGGCAGCGCGAGCGTCGGCGTCGGGCCGCCGTTCGACGTCGTCGCCACGAGGCTCGGCTCCTGGCCCGCGAACGTCACCCCGCAGCTGCTGTCGCTGTCGAGGCTGTGATCCTGGCTGGTGGCCGGGTTGTCGCAGTTCGGCTCGCCGAGGCTGGCCGGGTCGTTGTCCGCGACGATCGTGTTGTTGAGCACGAGCGTGCCGGCCGTCTTGCTGATGCCGCCGCCGAAGTTGTTGGCGACGGTGGCGTTGTTCAGCGTCAGCGCGCCGGCGGTCGTGATGCCGGTGCTGTTGCCGTCATTGACGCTCGACTCGTTGACGGTCGCGGTCGCGCCCGTCGAGACGGCCAGCTGGATGCCGTTGTTGCCCGACAGCGCCATGTTCCACAGGTTGGCGGTGCCGTTGTCGCGGATGACGGCGTTGGTGCCGTTCGACGCGGTCGTGATCAGGAAGCCCTCGAACGTCGCAGTGACGCCCGCGTTGACCGTGATCAGGTCCGAGTCCGGCGGGTTCTGGTTGGTGCCGTCGATGCGCGGGCCGCCGCCGTCGGTCGGCTCCTGCACCGCGTGGTCGCCCGTGATCGTGAGGTTCTTCGTGATCGTGGGCAGCGGGCCGGTGGGCGCGTAGCGCCCGTCGGCCAGGATGATCGTGTTGCTGGCGTCGCCGTTCGTGTTCGCGGTCGTGATCGCCGCCGCCAGCGTCCCCGCGCCGGGCGCGGGGGTCAGCACGGCGGCGCCGGCCTGCCCGGCGAACGCGAAGCTCGCCGCCGCGATGCTCGCGGCGATGAGCGGGGCCTTCCAGCGCGCCAGCCGCGGCGCGGCTGTCGGATGGGTCATCGGGAATGCTCCTTTGAGAGCGTGTCGGGATGTGCTTCTCTCGGATCCCGCCGCCGCGCCGCCGTCCACGCGGGACGGCGGCGGGGGCGGATGCTGCTGCGGCCTAGAAGTTGGCCTGGAAGCCCAGGCGCAGCTTCGTGAGCCACGTCGTCGGCAGGGGGTCGTAGCCCTGCACGGCCATGCGGCTCTGCGCCGCTGGCGAGAACACGTACGTGAAGAACGAGTACAGCGTCCGGCGCTGGTCGGCCGTGAGGCCGGCGATCGGGTTCGACACCGAGCCGTTGTTCAGTCTCGTGTAGACGAAGTCCCAGGTCAGCGCGCAGATCGGGTAGCCCGTTCCGAGGAACGTGATGTCCGACACGTTGGGTCTCGCGTCCGCCGCCCCGGTGGCGCCGGAGGCGTTGAGGCCGACCGAGTCGTTGTTCGACGAGCCCGGCAGGCCCTTCGCGCCCATGTTGCAGTTCGAGCCGGCGGTGAAGCTGCCCGGGCTGACGTAGACGGCCGGACCCGTCACCGTGCTGTCATGCGTCTCGAGGTTCGCGAGCACGACCGAGCTGTCGCCTCTCCAGCCCGACAGGTCGCCGTAGGCGACGCCGCCGTCGGTCGCGTTGACGGCGGCCACGAGGGCCGGGGTGCCGCTCGCCGTGACGAGCGAGTCGACGCACGTGCCGCCGCTCGGCCAGACGGTGTTGTTCGCGTCCTGCGCGAGCAGGTTCCACGTGCTGACGCCGTCACACAGCGTGCGCGCGCCGTCGACGTTGTTCAGGTAGTTCTTCATCGTCTGCGTCGTGCCCGACTTGTCGGCGCGCACGACGCGCGTGATCGGCGTGCTGCAGCCGGCCAGCGACGGGTTGTCGGCGACGAGGTCCGGCGCGTTCCAGGTCGCGTAGTCGCCGCCGAACAGGTGCGACATCGTCAGCGACGAGAACTGCAGCGAGGTCGGCGGGCTCGGGCACGTCCCCGAGGTGGCGAGGTGGACCGCGATGCCGACCGCGCCGCCCGCGACCGGGAACGACATGATGTTCGCGGTCGAGTCGGCCGAGTGCGGGTAGAACGGCGGGCCGCCGGCGTTGGGCGTCGGCGTGTAGGGCGGCGCGAACGAGATGTCGCAGCCGCTGATCGTGCCGGGCGCGCCGTCGAGCTGCGTGAGCGTGCTCACGAAGTACGGCACGTCGGTGCCGCCGAACGCGTCGGTGCGGCAGCTCATCGCCTTCTGGCCGTTGCCCGACCCTGTGCCGACCCCGCCCGCAGCGGCGTTCGGGTAGTTGTAGGCGAGCATGTTGGTGCCGGCCGGGTCGCCCGCGTACTGGTTGGCGACCGGTCCGCACACGTCCGTCGTGTAACCGGCGATGTAGGCGGCGATCGCGTTCGTCTGGAACGTCGAGCCGCGGCCGCTGATCTTGCCGTCGTTGGCCTGGCACGCCGCGCCGCTGGCCGGGGCGGTCGCGAAGCTCGGGCTCGCAAGCGCGAGCGAGCCGAGCGCGCTGACGGCAAGCGTCAGCGCGAGCGTCCGCGCGCGCGGACGCTTAATTGTCCGTCTCCTCATAGTCTGCTCCTATTGCCTCTGGTGGATGCTCGAGGGGCCGGGGCGAATTCCGGCCCTTGCTTCATGCGGCGATACCGCTCTTCCTCGTCGCTGCGCTTCCTTTCGTGGGGGATCCAGACGGCTTGCGCGCGGTCACATTCCCCGGCGCGCGAGGACGTAGGGCACGGTCCGAAGCAGGATCTTGAGATCGGACCAGAGCGACCACTCGGTGACGTAGAGATAGTCGAGCTTGATCATCTCCGACAGCGGCACGCGGGCGGATCCGAGGATCTGCCAGCGGCCGGTCATGCCCGGCGTCAGTTGCAGGCGGCGGCGGTCGAGGCCGGTGATGCGCGCGTCGTCGTCGCGCACGAGCGGGCGCGGGCCGACGAGGCTCATCTCGCCGCGCAGGACGTTGAACAGCTGCGGCAGCTCGTCGAGCGAGGAGCGGCGCAGCCAGCGGCCGACGCGCGTCACGCGCGGGTCCGCCTCGATCTTGAAGAGGCCGTCGGCCTCGTTGAGCGCGTGCAGCCTCGCCTTCAGCGCGTCGGCCCCGTCGACCATCGTGCGCAGCTTCCACATCATGAACGGGCGGCCGTCGCGGCCGACGCGCGTCTGGCGGTAGATGGCGGGGCCGGGGCTGTCGAGGCGCACGAGCAGCGCGAGCAGCGCGAGCAGCGGCGCGGCCGCGAGCAGGCAGATCGCTGCACCGGCGACGTCGAAGCTGCGCTTCAGCAGCGCCGAGGAGCGCGAGAGCCCGAACGGCCGCACGCCCAGGAGCGTGAGGCCGTGGAGGTCGTCGAGCTCGATCGCCGAGCCGACCACCTCGAGGATGCGCGGCAGCAGGCTCACGCGCGCGCCGATCCCCTTCGCCTCGCGCACGAAGTCGAGCGTCGCCTGCGGCTGCGGCTCGCTCGGCTCGACGATCACGCGGTGCACCCGCAGCTCGTCGACGAGCCGGCGCAGACGTGCCGTGCGCGCGCCGGCGGCGCCCCCGGCGCCGTGCTCGCCCAGCGCCATGCGTCCGACGAGGACGGCGTGCCCGCCGGCCGCGACGAGCTTCGTTGCGAGGCGCTCGGCGGAGCGCTCGGTGCCGACGAACAGGCAGCGCTCGACGGGCGTGACGGCGTGCGCGAGCGCCCGCGCCGAGGCGCGTGCGAGCAGCGCGAAGATCACCATCGCGGCCCACAGCGCGGCGATCGGCCCGCTGCCGAGACGGCCGGCGACGAGCTGCTGCTGGAGCAGCGAGAACAGCAGCGTGGAGAGCGTCGCGAGCTGCGCGAGACGCGGCGCCTCGTCGATCGTCGTGCGCGCTACGAGCAGCTCGTCGCGGTCGTAGCTGCCGACGAGCTTGCCGGCGGCCACGACGAGCGGCAGTGCGAGCAGCGCCGCCGGCCGCAGCGCGACGTGGCCGAGGAGCGTTACGCACGCGAACAGCGCGAGCGCGGCGGCGAGCATGTCCGCGAGGACGAGCATGCGCCGGAAGACGGCGTCCCGCAGCACGACCTCGGCGCGCGGATCGGCTTCGCGGATCGCGCGCTCGCCGGCGAGCGCGAACGGGAGCGCGAGCAGCGGGCGGCGCCAGCGGCGCAGGCTGCCCGCGCGGGCCGGCGGGTGCTGCTCCGGTGGTGCAGGGTGAAGCCCGGCCGACGGCAGGGGCCAGCCAAGGCCCACCGCCGCGGCGTCCGTGGCCGCGGGCGCGATCTCGCTCATAGTCAGTCCCCGGTGCTTGGTCCGTGGGTGATGTGCGCGGCGAAGGCTAATGCCCACTTAAAGTGCGATATGTCAACGACCTGTGTCGGGTCGAGTGAACTTTCTGTGTTCCGTGCGGGTTTCGCGATTGCATAACTTTCACAGTGGCTTTACGATCGCGCACCGCGTTCACAGTTGTCTCACAGTGGCTTAACGAAGTCGCGGGCGCGCCCGCCGGCCACGCGCTCAGGACAGGCGCCAGGCGATGCTCGTCTGGCGCCCGAGGCGCGCGCGCCAGACGGCGCCGCCCGCCGCCCGCACGCGCACGAGGAAGACGCCGTGCGCGTCGACGCCGAGCGTGCGCGCCGTGCTCCAGCGCGCGCCGCGGCGCCGCTCGAGCACGAGCCGTCCGGCCTGCGGGGCGCGCCCCCACAGCTCGACGCGCGCGGGCCCGAGACGCGATGCGACGAACGGGAAGCGGAACGCGCGCAGCGTCGGCTTCGGCCGCCCGTCGAGGTAGTAGACGCCGGACTGGCTGGTCATCAGGTAGCTCGGCACCGGCGGCTGGTCGACGATCGTGTTCCAGCAGACGAGCGCGACGCCCTCGCCCCACAGCAGCCGAAGCGTGCGCGCCGTCCACTGCGCGGCGAGCGCGGCCGGCACGCCGTACGGGTTGGGCGGCTTCGTGTTGTAGCCGACCTCGGTGACCCACAGCGGATGGCGCACGCGTGGCAGCGCGCCGCCGCTGCGCTCGGCCGCGCGCAGCAGCCGCGTCAGCTTGCCGAGGTCCGGGATCGAGACGTCGTCGTCGTTCAGCGCCGCCGTGTCGGGATCGCCGACCGAGTACGGGTGATGCGCGAGCACGTCGAAGTGCGCGGGGTCGCCGCAGCCCGTGCCGTGCAGCGCTCCACCGGCTTGGCGCAGGCACAGCAGGTCGCGCACGAAGCGCGCCGGCATGATCCGCTGCCCGCCGGGATCCGGGTCGCCGAACGGCGCCGTGCCGGCGGTCACGACGAGCGCCGACGGGTCAGCCGACTTCACGCCGGCGTAGAAGGCGTTCAGCATCCGCCGGTACCAGGCCGGCGACGCGGTGCGGGCGCCGGACCACTGCGGCGTCAGGTACTTGTCCAGGTTCGGCTCGTTCCAGAGCTGGAAAGCCGTCGCGCGCGGCAGCGTGCGCCCCGGCGCCAGCGGGTCCGGGAAGCTGCCGGAGTAGCGGCGCGCGAGCGCGACGCCGTAGTCCTGCAGCGCGCGCGGGTCGGGGCGCCACGTGCCCTGCGGCGCGCTGCGCGGCCGGCCCTTCCCCTCGGCCCAGCGCGGCGCGCCGGTGAAGGCGGCGATCACGCGCAGCCCGTCGGCGCTCGCGGCGCGGATCGCGGCGTCGGCGGCGGTGAAGTCGTAGTGGCGATCGGCCGGGTCGCGCGCGTCGAACCCGGCCGGCCGGGCGGGCGTGTCGGGCGCGTCCCAGCCGACGTCGATGCGCACCACGCCGGCGCCGGCGCCGGCGCTGCGCGCCAGCCAGGTCGCGCCGGCGGGGCCGCTGAAGGCGCCGTCGTAGAAGCCGAGCTGGAGCGGGCGCGCCGGGCGGGCCGAGGCGGCCGCGACGAGGGGACGCACGGCCGGTCCCGGGGCGGCGGCCAGGAGCGCGAGCGCGGTGCAGGCGAGGAGCGCCCGGCGGCGCCCGGCGCGGCTCATCGGCGGCCGGCGTCGCGCCGGCGCAGCGCGTGCGCGAGCCACAGCAGGCCCGCCGCCATCAGCGCCGGCAGCGCCGGACCGAGCCCGCCGCCGCTGTCGCGACCGGCCGCGGCGGCGAGCAGCGCGGCGGCGCGCGAGGGGACGCCGGCGCCGGAGAGCGCCGCCGGCGAGACACGGACATGGCTTCCGTGCCCGCCGGCGGCGCGGGGGACCGCCGGCGCAGCGGTCGCGTCGACGACCGCCGCCAGCGCTCTGCCGTCCGCGCCGAGCCGCACGAGCGCGGCTCGGCGGCTCGCGCTCAGCGCGCCGCTTGCGGGCGCGCCGGGTCTCGGGGGGCTCTGGCCCATCGCGTTCGGCACCGTCTCCAGGTACTCGGTGACCGCCGAGTTGCCGGGCGGCGCGAGCGTCGCATCGCCCCGTGCCGCGGTCGCGGGCGCGAGCAGCACGAGCGCCAGCAGCAGCACCGTCAGCGGTCGGGTCACGGCGCTCATCTACGTGCCGGGCGCGCGCGGGCTGACAGCGACCTGTCAGCGCCGGGCCCCCTCGCGCGTATCTGAGCCGCGATGACCGCCACGGCCACAGGGCCACCGGCCGCGCCGGCGCCCGTCCGGCGCCGCGCCGGCGTCCGGCTCGACGCGCCGGCGCTCAGCGCGTGGGCGCTGGCGTTCGCGCCTGTCGCCTGGCTGGCGCTGCGCGACGGCGGCTACGACACGGTCGTGCGCAGCGAGGCCGGGATCGCCGTCTGGTGGGCGGTGCTGCTGCTTGCGCTCGCCGGCCTGCTCCCCCGCCTCGGCGCGGCCGGCTGGGTCGCGATCGGACTGCTCGGCGCGTTCGCCGCCTGGAGCGGGGTCGCGATCGACTGGTCGCAGAGCGCCGAGCGCAGCGTGCTGGAGCTGGGCCGCCTCGCCGCCTACCTCGGCGTGCTCGTGCTCGCGATCGCGCTGCAGGGCCGCGCCGCGGCGCGCCACACGATCGCGGGCCTCGCCTCGGCGATCGGGTTGGTGACGGTGCTCGCAGTGCTCTCGCGCCTGCATCCGCAGGCGTTCCCGCGCAACGCCCACTTCCAGTTCCTCGGCCCCGCGAGCGCGCGCCGCCTCAGCTATCCGCTCAACTACTGGAACGCGCTCGCCGCGTTCGCGGCGATGGGCGTGCCGCTGCTGCTCGCGCTCGCGCTGCGGGCGCGCACGGCGGCCGGCCGCGCGCTCGCAGCGGCGACGCTGCCGTGGGGCGCGCTGTGCGTCTACCTGACCGTCTCGCGCGGCGGCGTGCTCGCGCTCGCCGCCGGGCTCGCCGCGTTCCTGGCGCTCGCGCCGCGGCGGGTCGAGGCGCTCGCGGCGCTGCTGCCAGCCGCCGCGGGCGGAGCGCTGCTCGTCGCGGTCGCCTCGCGCCAGGATGCGCTCGCGAGCGGCGTGCCGAGCCACGCGGCGACCCACCAGGGGACCGCGCTGCTCGCGCTCGCCGCCATCGTGTGCGCGGCGGCCGCGCTGGCGAACGCGGCGCTCGCGCGCGCGCTGCGCGACCGCGCCCTCCCGGCGGCGCTGGCACCCGGCCGGCGCGCGACGGCCGCGCGCGCCGGCGTCGCCGCGCTCGCCGTGCTCGCCGTCGCCTTCGCGGCCGGCGCGCCGGCGGCGCTCCAGCGGCGCCTCCACGACTTCGAGCAGCCGACCGGCGTCGTCGCGCCCTCCAGCGACAACACGGTCTTCACCCGCCTGCAGGCGGTCAACGGCAACGGCCGCTACCAGTTCTGGCAGTCCGCCTGGCACGCGTTCGAGGCGCACCCGCTGGGCGGCATCGGCCCCGGCACGTTCCAGTTCTGGTGGGAGCGCCACCCGACGAGCGGCGGCTTCATCCGCAACGCCCACTCGCTCTACTTCGAGACGCTCGCCGAGACCGGCGCTGTCGGGCTCGCGCTGCTCGGCGCGCTGCTGCTGTGGTTCGCGCTCGTCGCCGTGCGGCGCGCGCTGCGCGCCGGCCCGGGCCTGCGCGTCTGGATCGCCGCGGCCGGCGGCGGGCTCGCGGCGTTCCTCGCGTCGGCCGCGCTCGAGTGGGTCTGGCAGCTCGCCGCGATCGCGGCGGCGGCGTTGATCCTCGGCGCGGCGATCGTCGCCGGACGCGAGCGGCCGCCGGCCGGCGTGGAGCGCATGCGGCGCGCGCCCCGCGCTGCGCTCGCGCTGCTCGCCCTGCTCGCGCTCGCAGCCGTGCTGATCCCGCTCGCCGGCGAGCTGCAGCTGCGCCGCAGCCGCGCCGCAGCCGCGGCGGGGAACCTGAGCGCCGCCTACCACGACGCGCTCGCCGCGCAGCAGCTCCAGCCGTACGCCGCGACGCCGCGGCTGCAGCAGGCGCTCGTGCTCGAGTCCGCCGGCCGGCTCGGCGCCGCCGCGGCGGCGGCGCGCGCGGCGACCGCGCGCGAGGCGACCAACGCGCAGACGTGGCTCGCGCTCGCGCGCATCGACGCCGAGCGTGGCGCCGCCGCTGCCGGCGTCGCGGCGCTGCGCCGAGCGCGCACGCTCGACCCGGGCTCGAGCGTCTTCGCGCCGCGGTGAGCAGGCAGCGCACGACGCGCCGGTGCGCCGTCCTGTCCAAGGGTCGCGAGACGACACCAGACCAGGACGACAGCGCGGGAAGCAGCTGCGGGGCGTCGGCGTGCGCGCCGGTCACAGCTCCTTCACGCGCGCTTCCCGGCGGGGTAACAGGGCGCCGGCGCCTCGGCCATAGCGTCTGCTCGCCGTGCCAGCCACGCCCTCAGTCGCGATCGTCCACGACTACCTCAACCAGCCCGGCGGGGCCGAGCGCGTCGTGCTCGCGCTCGTCGGGATGTGGCCCGAGGCGCCGATCTACACCGCGCTCTACCGCGCCGACTCGACCTTCCCGGCGTTCGGCGCGACCGAGGTGCGCACCTCGCCCCTCGACCTGCTGCCGGTCGACAAAGGCTTCCGCAACCTCTTCCCGCTCTACCCGGCCGCGTTCCGCGCGCTCGGACGGCTCGAGCACGACATCGTGATCTCCAGCTCGAGCGGCTGGGCGCACAGCGTCCGCACCGCGCCGCGCAGCTTCCACGCCGTCTACTGCCATGCCCCGGCGCGCTGGCTCTACGGCGGGGAGCATCTCGCGAGCCGCCGCCGGCACGCGCTCGCGCCGCTCGCGGGCGCGCTGCGCTGGTGGGACCGCGGCGCAGCTCACAGGGCGGACCTCTACATCGCCAACAGCCGCGAGGTGCGCGCGCGCATCCGCCGCCACTACGGCGTCGACGCGCCGGTCGTGCATCCGCCCGTCGAGATCGAGCGCTTCCGCCCCCGCGCACGCGGCGAGCGCCTGCTCGTCGTCTCGCGCCTGCTGCCCTACAAGCGCGTGGACGCGGTCGTCGACGCCGCCACGCGCGCCGGCATCGGGCTCGACGTCGTCGGCACGGGGCCGGCGCTGGAGGACCTGCAGCACCGCGCCGGGCCGACGATCGCCTTCCACGGATGCCTGCCCGACCGCGAGGTGGCGCGCCTGATGGAAGGCTGCCGGGCGCTGTGCCTGCCCGGCAAGGAGGACTTCGGAATCACGCCGATCGAGGCGCACGCGGCCGGCAAGCCGGTCGTCGCGCTCGCCGCCGGCGGCGCGCTGGAGACGGTCGAGGAGGGCGTCAACGGAGCGTTCTTCAGACGCCACGAGTCGGACGAGCTGCTCGCCGCGATCCGCCGCTGCGACCGTCTCGACGCCTCGCCCGAGGCGATCGCCGCGACCGCGCGGCGCTTCTCGCGGCACGCCTTCGAGGCGAGCCTCCGCCGCGCGCTGGACGACGGCCTGCACGCCCACCGCGGCGAGGCGGCGTGAGCGCCGCCGGCGGACGGCCGCCGCGCGCCGCGAACGGCGCCGCCGCGCGCGCCGCGCACGACCCGCCGCGCACGCTGATGCTCGGCAAGGGCTGGTTCCCCGACCAGCTCGGCGGGCTCGACCGCTACTACCGCGAGCTGCTCGAGCGCCTGCCGGAGGCGAGCGGCGTCGTCGTCGGCGGTGGGGGCGCGACCGCGCCGGCGCGCGTGCGGCGCGTCAGCGAGCACGAGCGGCCGCTGCCGCGGCGCCTGCTCGCGTACTGGCGCGCCGCGCAGCGCGCGGCCGAGCACGCTGACGTCGTCGACGCGCACTTCGCGCTCTACGCGCTCGCGCCGCTGCGCCTCGGGCGCCTGCGCGCCAAGCCGCTCGTCGTCCACTTCCACGGGCCGTGGGCGGACGAGTGCGCCGCCGCCGGCGACGCCTCGCGACCGCGGCGCGCCGCGCGCCGGCTGCTCGAGCGCGCCGCCTACGCGCGCGCGGACGAGGCGGTCGTGCTGACCTCGGCGTTCCGCCGCGTGCTCGTCGAGCGCTACGGCCTGCGGCCGTGGAACGTGCACGTGGTGGCGCCCGGCGTCGACCTCGAGCGCTTCTCGCCCGGCCCCGCCGGCGAGGCGCGCGGGCGACTGGGCCTGGCGCCGGACGCGTTCGTCGCCGTCGCGGTGCGACGCCTGGTGCCGCGCATGGGGCTCGAGCCGCTGCTGGAGGCGTGGGCGGGAGCGCGCGAGCTGCTGCCGCCCGCGAGCACGCTGCTGATCGCCGGCGACGGGCCGCTGCGCGAGCCGCTCGCCGCCGCGGTCGAGGCGCGGGGGCTGCGCGACTCGGTGCGCCTGCTCGGCCGCGTCGAGGAGCGCACGCTCGTCGACTGCTACCGCGCGGCCGACGTCGCGGTCGTACCGACGCTCGCGCACGAGGGCTTCGGCCTCGTCGTGCTCGAGGCCGCCGCCTGCGGCACGCCCGCGATCGTGACCGCGGTCGGCGGGCTGCCGGAGGCGGTCGCCGGCCTCGACCGCTCGCTGATCGTGCCGCCGGGCGAGGTCGCGGCGCTGCGCGACCGGCTCGTGCTCGCGCAGCGCGCGCGCCCGAGCCGCGCCGCCGCGCGCGCGCACGCGGAGCGCTTCGACTGGGCGGCCGCCGCCGAGCGCCACCGCGCGATCGCGCGCTGCGCGGCCGCGCGCACCCCGGTCGACCGCCGGCTGAAGGTCGTCTACCTCGACCACGTCGCCCAGCTCTCCGGCGGCGAGATCGCGCTGCTGCGCCTGCTCCCCCACCTCGACCGCGTGCAGCCGCACGTGCTGCTCGCGGAGGACGGCCCGCTCGTCGAGCAGCTCGACCTCGCCGGCGTCTCCAGCGAGGTGCTGCCGTTCGGCGAGCGCGCGCGGCGCCTGCGGCGCGAGCGCGTCGACCGCGGCGGCGGCGTCTCCCCGCTGGTGGCGACGAGCACCGCCGCCTACGTGCTGCGGCTCGCGCGGCGCCTGCGCCAGCTCGCCCCCGACCTCGTCCACACGAACTCGCTGAAGGCCGGCGTCTACGGCAGCGTGGCGGCGCGGCTGGCGGGCCTGCCGGTCATCTGGCACGTGCGCGACCGCATCGCCGAGGACTACCTGCCCGGCCTCGCGGTCACGCTCGTGCGGCGCATGAGCCGCCACCTCGCGACCGCCGTCGTCGCGAACTCGCACACGACGATGGAGACGCTCGCGGCGCCGCTCGAGCCGGTCGTGATCTACTCGGTGCTGCCGGAGGTGCTGAGCGAGGCCCCCGCGCGCGACCGCGCGGACGGCGGCCCGCTCACGTTCGGGCTTGTCGGGCGGCTCGCGCCGTGGAAGGGGCAGGACCTGTTCCTGCGCGCGTTCGCGCGCGCCTTCCCCGACGGCGAGGAGCGCGCGGTGCTCGTCGGCGGCGCGCTGTTCGGCGAGGACGACTACGCCGACGGGCTCGCCGCGCTCGCGCGCGAGCTGGGCATCGCCGGGCGCGTCGAGCTGCGCGGCCACCAGCCGGACGTGTGGGAGGAGCTCTCGCGCCTGGACGTGCTCGTGCACGCCTCCGTCACGCCGGAGCCGTTCGGCCAGGTGGTGCTGGAGGGCATGGCGGCGGGCGTGCCGGTGATCGCGGCGGACGCCGGCGGCCCCGCCGAGATCCTGCGCCACGACGTCTCCGGCGTGCTCTACGAGCTCGCCGACGTCGACGGGCTCGCGTCCGCGATGCGGCGCATGTGCGACCCGCTGCTGCGCGCGCGCCTGAGCGCCGCCGCGCGCGACGAGCTGGCGCCGTACTCGCCGCCGGTCGTCGCCGGCGAGCTGCAGGAGCTCTACGCGGCCGTCGTTGAGCGCACGGGCCGGAGCCGCGCCGCATGAGCGCGCCCGAACGCGGCGTCGTCGTCTACCGCCGCGACACGGGACCCGGCGCGATCGACGCGATCGACCAGTACGCGCGCCGGCTCGTGACGGCGCTCGGCGGCGTCGGGAGCACGCCGCGCTACCTCGCCGACGGCGTCGCGCCGCTGCTCGCGGACCCGGGCGACCCGGAGTGGATCCTGCTGCAGTACAACCCCTTCAGCTGGGGGCGGGCCGGCTTCGCGCCCGCACTCGTGCGCGACGTGGCGCGCCTGCGGCGCCGCACGCGCGCGCCGCTCGCGCTGATGGTCCACGAGGCGTGGATCGACGTGCGCGACCCGCGCAGCGCGCTGATCGGCACTTGGCAGCGCGCGCTGCTGGCGCTCGCCGACGCCGCGCTGACGAGCACGCAGGCGCTCGCGCGCGAGCTCGGCGGCGGCGCGGTGCACGTGCCGATCGGCGCGACGATCGAGCCGCTGCCGATCGCGCCAGAGGCGGCGCGGGAGCGGCTGGGGCTCGACGGCAAGCTCGCCGTCGCGCTGTTCGGGCGCGCGAACCCGAGCCGGTTGCTCGACCACGCCGAGGCAGCGATCGCCGCGCTCGCGCGGGCGCACGGTCCCGAGCGGCTCGCGGTCCTCAACCTCGGTGCCGACGCGCCTGCCCTGCGCGCGCCGCGCGGCGTCGCCGTCAGCTCGTCCGGGCGGCTCGACGCCGGCGAGCTGTCGCTGCGGCTGGCGGCGAGCGACCTCGTGCTGCTGCCGCTGACCGACGGCGTCTCGACGCGGCGCACGACGCTGATGGCGGCGCTCGCGCACGGACGGCCTGTCCTCGGACTGCATGGGGTCAACACGGACGCGGAGCTGGCCGCGGCGCGCGACGCGCTGACGCTGACGCGGGCGGGCGACCGCGAGGCGTTCGCGCGCGCGGCCGTCGCGCTGACGGCCGAGCCGGCGCGGCTGCGCGCGCTCGGCGAGGCCGGCCGCCGCCTCTACGAGGCGCGCTACGACTGGCCGGTGATCGCGCGGCGCGTCGCGAACGTGCTGGAGGAGACCCGCGCGGCGCGGTCTGCGGCGGACGGGCACGGACGTGCCCGGCGGCGCGCGCTCCGCCGCCGGACGAGACCGGCTCGCGCGCGCGCGAGCCGGTCTCGTCCGCGCGCGATCGTCTTCGTCGCGCACGACGTCGGCGGCGCCGGCGGGATGGAGCGCCAGTCCGAGCAGCTCGTCGCGCGGCTGCTCGACGCCGGCCACCCCGTCACGGTGCTCGCCCGCACATGCGCGCTGGCGCCGCGCGCGGGGCTGCGCTTCCGGCGTGTCCCGACGCCGAGACGGCCGGCGACGCTCGGCTATCCGGCGTTCTTCGCGGTCGCGTCGCTGCTGCTGCTCGCGCGGCGCGGGGGGCGGCTCGTCCACACGACCGGCGCGATCGTCGCGAACCGCGCCGACGTCGCGACCGTGCACTACTGCCATCGCGCCGCCGCCGCACGCGTCGAGGGCTCGCGCGCGTCGCGGCCCAGCCGGCTGTACCGGCTCAACGCCGCGCTCGCCGGCGTGCTCGCGCGCGGCGGCGAGGCGTGGTGCTACCGGCGGCGTCGCACGCGCCTGCTGTGCGCCGTCTCGGAGGGCGTCGCGGGCGAGCTGCGCGCGTGCTTCCCGGCGCTGGCGGGCAGGGTGCGCACGGTCCCGAACGGCGTCGACGCGCGCGCCTTCCGGCCCGACGCGGACGCGCGCGGCGCGGTGCGCGCGCAGCTCGGCGTCGCGCCGGGCGAGCCGCTGGCGCTGTTCGTCGGCGGCGACTGGGAGCGCAAGGGGCTGCCGCATGCGGTCGACGCGCTGGCGCTCGCGCCCGCCTGGCGGCTCGCGGTCGCCGGCGGCGGCGACCCCGCGCCGCTGCTCGCGCGCGCCCGCGGCGCGGGGACCGACGCGCGTCTGCACCTGCTCGGGCCGGTCGGCGAGATGCCGCGCCTGTACGCCGCCGCCGACGCGTTCGTGCTGCCGACCGCCTACGAGGCGTTCCCGCTCGTCGCGCTCGAGGCGGCCGCGAGCGGGCTGCCGCTGCTCGTCGCGCGCGTCAACGGCGTCGAGGAGCTGCTCGAGGACGGCGGCGCCGGCTGGTTCGTCGCGCGCGACGGCAGGGACGTCGCGCGGCGCCTGAACGCGCTGGCCGCCGACGCGCCGCTCGCGCGCCGCATGGGCGCCGCCGCGCGCGCCGCAGCCGGCGCGTTCTCGTGGGAGGCGATGGCGGACGGCTATCGCGCGCTGTACGCCGAGCTGGACGAGGAGGCGCCGCGCTGATGCGCCTGCTCGTCGTGAGCCACCCAGCCGTGCTGGCTGTCAACCAGCTCCCCTACGCCGCGCTGCGCGCGTTCGGCTGGGATCCGTACCTCGTCGTCCCGGCCAGATGGCGTCACGAGTACGCCGCGGCTGCATTCGCGCCTGAGACGCTGCCGGAGCTGGAGGGGCGCGTGATCGGCCGCCGCGTCGCGCTGTCCGGGCGCGTGCAGCGCCACGTCTACCTCACGTCGCCTAAGCGGCTGATCGGCGAGGTGGAGCCGCTGGCGGCGTTCGTCGAGCAGGAGCCGACTTCGGCGCCCGGCTTCCAGTGGGGCCGCGCGCTGCACCGCGCCGGCGTGCCGTTCGGCCTGCAGGCGGACGAGAACCTCGCGCGGCCGTGGCCGCCGCCCGCCCGCGTCTTCCGCCGCTGGACGCTCGCGCACGCCGCGTTCGTCGCGGCGCGCTCGCCGACGGCGGCCGCGCTGCTGCGGCAGGTGCGCCCGGACGTGCGCGCGCCGGTGATCCCGCACCACGTGCCGGCATGGAGCGCGCCGGCCGCCCCGCCGCGCGAGGCGTTCACGATCGGCTACGCCGGCCGGCTCGTGGCGGCGAAGGGGCTCGACGTGCTGATCGACGCCGCCGCCGGCCTCGACGGTGTGCGCGTGAAGCTCGTCGGCAACGGGCCGCTGCGCGAGCAGCTCGCGGCGCAGGCTGCGCGGCTCGGCGTCGCGCTGGAGGTCGACGACTCCGTGCGCCACGAGCAGATGGCCGCCGCCTACGCGTCCTTCGACGTGCTCGTGCTGCCCTCGCGCACGACGCGCACGTGGGCCGAGCAGTTCGGCCGCGTGCTCGTCGAGGCGCTGTGGTGCGGCGTGCCCGTGATCGGCTCGGACTCGGGCGAGATCCCATGGGTGATCGAGTCGACGGGCGGCGGGCTCGTCGTCCCGGAGGGCGACCCGCTCGCGCTGCGCGCGGCGCTCGCGCGGCTGCGCGAGCAGCCGGAGCTGCGCGCCGAGCTGGCCGCGCGCGGCGGCGAGCGGGCGCGCGCGCAGTTCGGCGTCGAGGCCGTCGCGCGCGAGCTGGACCGCGTCCTGCGCGAGATCGCCGGCCTGCGGCCGGGGCACGCCGGCCGCGTGGACGCGGTGGAGCTGAGCCGGTGGTGATGCCCGAGGCCGCCCGCCGCGCGGCGCGGGCCGTCGCGCCCGGCTACATGGCGAACCGCGCGCGCCGCTACGAGCGCGGCCTGCGCGGGCGCGAGGGCGTCACGGCGCTCGCCGAGCGCCTGCTCGGCGGGCGCGAAGCGGTCGTGCGTGCGGGCCCGTTCGCGGGCATGCGCTACCCGCCGCGCCGGCTCGGCGACGTCGACGCGGCGGTCGCGAAGCTGCTCGGCGTCTACGAGCGCGAGATCGCCTGGGTCTTCGAGCGCGCGATCGCGCAGCGCGTGCCGGCGTTCATCGACGTCGGCTGTGCCGACGGCTACTACGGCGTCGGCATGGCCTGCGCATCGCCCGCCACGACGACCTACGCGTTCGACCTCGCGCCCTCGGCACGCGAGCTGTGCGCGACGACCGCCGCCTTCTCCGGCGTCGCGCCGCGGGTCCGGATCGGCAGACGGCTCACGCACGCGGCGCTCGCGGCGCTGCCGACCGACGGCGCGCTCGTGCTGTGCGACATCGAGGGCGCCGAGGTCGAGCTGCTCGACGCGCACGCGGCGCGCCTGCTCGCGCGCGCCGTCGTCGTCGTCGAGGTGCACGAGGACCAGCGCCCGGGCGCGGGCGAGCGGCTGCGCGCGGCGTTCGCGCGCACGCACGACGCGACCGCGGTCGCGCAGCAGCCGCGCGCCGAGCGCCCGGCCGCGCTGCACGGCTTCTCGCCGCAGGAGCTGGCGTGCGCGCTGCACGAGTTCCGCGACCCGCGGCTGCACTGGCTCGTGCTCGAGCCGAAGGCCGGCTGATGGCGGCGGTCGGCCCGCGGGCGCCTGCGCCGACCGCTAGCGCCACAGCCGCTGGCCGGCCGCCCGCGCCGCGCGCGCAGGAGGGCCGGCCGCTGCTGCGCGCGCTGATCGTCATGCCCGTCGCGACCCGGCGCGGCGGCGCCGAGGAGCAGCTCTGCCAGCTCGTCGAGCACCGCCGCGAGGCCGGCGTCGCGCCAGCGATCGCGTTCCTGCAGGACGGCCCGCTGGTGGAGTGGTGCCGCGCCGAGGGCGTGCCCGCGTTCGTCGTCGAGGCCGGCCGCGTGCGCGAGGCGCACCGGCTCGCGCACGCGGTCCGCGACCTCGCTCGCCTCGCGCGCACGCAGCGCGCGCAGCTCCTCGTCGGCTGGATGGCGAAGGGCCAGCTCTACGGCGGCCTCGCCGCGGCCGCCGCGCGCCTGCCGAGCGCGTGGCTCCAGCCCGGCACGCCGGCCGGCGCGGTGCCGATCGACCGCGCCGCGACTGCCCTGCCGGCGCGCGTCGTCGTGACCGTCTCGCATACCGTCGACCGCGCCCAGCGGCGGCTGCTCCCCCGCCGCCCGAGGACCGTCGTGCACCCAGCGGTCGACCTCGCCCGCTTCGACGCGGCGCGGATCGGCGACCCGCGCGCGGTGCGCCGCCGCCTCGGCCTGCCCGAGCACGGCCTCATCGTCGGCGCGGTCGGCCGGCTCGACCGCTGGAAGGGCTTCCACGTGCTGCTCGACGTGGCGCCGCAGATGTTCGCCCGCCACCCGAACGCGACGCTCGTGCTCGTCGGCGGCGCGCACGAGCTGGACCCCTCCTATGCCGAGGAGCTGCACGCGCAGGCCGCGCGGCTCGGCCTCGGCGAGCGCGTGCGGCTCGTCGGCCGCCAGCCGAACCCGGAGGAGTGGATGCAGGCGATGGACGTGGTCGTCCACACGTCGCAGCGCGAGCCGTTCGGGATGGTCGTGATCGAGGCGATGGCGCTCGGCAAGCCCGTGCTCGCCGCCGCCGAGGGCGGCCCGTCCGAGATCGTCACCCCCGGCGTCGACGGGCTGCTCGCCCCCCACGGCGACCGCCCCGCGCTGACGGCCGCGCTGCAGCGCCTGCTCGCCGACGCGCCGCTGCGCGAAGCGCTCGGCGCGGCCGCCGCACGGCGCGCGCGGGACTTCGAGGTGGGCGCGTTCGCGCGCCGCTTCGGCGCGGTGCTCGCGGCGGCCGCGCTCAGCCCGCGGCGCTGAGCCCGGCGCCGCGGCGCAGCTCCGCGGGCCGCGTCACGAGCCAGTAGGCGACGATCCCGCCGGCCGCCCACAGGTAAGGCCCGGCGGGCACGCTGACCGTCAGCGCGCTGGGGAAGAACAGCACGAGGATCGCGGCGAGCGGCGCGACGATCGCCGCCAGCAGCAGGCGCGTCTCGCGGTCGGGCTCGCGGCGGCAGCGCAGCCCCAGCAGCACGAGCCGCAGCGCGAAGCCGGTCAGCACCAACAGGCCCGCGATCCCCGTCTCGATCGTCAGGAACGAGAACTCGCTCTCGGCGTCGACGACCCCCGCGAGCTTCGACGCGCCCGGCGCCGCCCCGCTCGCCGGCCCGGCGGTCGCGAGCCCGGCGCCGAACGGGTAGGCGGCGATGTTGTCGGGGATGTGGGCGATGCTCTTGCCGCGCGCGCTGTCGGCGGTCTGGGCGAACGACGACGGCGTGAGCCCCTGATAGCGCAGGTCGGAGGCGCCGTTCGAGCCGACGATCGCCTGCACGACGAAGACGCCCACGAGCGCCGCGAGCGCGAAGCCGATCAGCGTCGTCACGCGCCCGCGCGAGGTCGCCCCCAGCAGCCCGAAGGCGAACATCACGACGACGGCGGCGACGATGATCGCGCGCCCCTGCGAGGTGACGACCGCGGTCGTCGCGCCGATCGCCATCACGACCGCGAGCAGCAGGTAGCGCATGCGCGTGAACAGCGCCGCGAGCGCCATGATCCCGCCGAGCGCGAAAGCGCCGAAGACGCCGCCCGCGCCGGCGTCGCTGCCGAGCCCGAAGGGGCGCGTGCGGTTCTGCCCGTCCTGCGTCGCGAACGTCCGCCCGGCGAGCTGGAAGCCGCCCTGCCCGAGCACGCGCTGCGCGTACCCCGGCCCCCACGCGGCGAGCTGCTGCGGCGTCTCGTTGAACTGCACCCAGCCGGCGACGCCGTTGGCCGCCGCGATCAGCGCCAGCACGATCACGAACGTGCGCAGCGCGCGCGTCGTGCGCACGAACGCGTACGTGAGGAAGAACAGCGGCACGAACTCGAGGTGCTGGCGCACGCCCGCCAGCGAGTGCGCCAGCGTGCCGGCCTGCGGGTTGGCGAGCTGCACGAGCACGACGACGACGAACGCGAGCACCCAGCCGCTCAGCGGCGGCACGGGGAGCCGCTGCCGCCCGATCGCCGCCCGCGCGAGCAGTCCGGCGACGAGCGCGTACAGCAGCACGTCGCGCACGAACGTCGCGTACGGCGAGCCGGTCCCGAGCTTCACGTAGCCGTCGAGCAGGCCGAGGTAGACCATCGTCAGCAGCAGCGCCAGCAGCGTGCGCCGGGTGGTGGCGAGCCACAGCGAGGCGAGCACGACGAACAGCGCGGCCACAGCGGTCAGCGGCCGCTGGCTGCTCGCCAGCCACGTCATCGCGGACGCCCCCAGCGCAACCAGCAGCGCGACGGTCACCTGCGCCGCCGGGCTGCGCCCGTGGGCGGGGACGCGCGGCCGCGGGAGCACCTGCGCGCCCATCACGCCGGCTGCTTCGACCGCTCCGGCGCGCGGCCGACGAAACGTCGGCGCGGCGGCGCCGGCTCGTCGGCGCCGTAGCCGTAGCCGTAGCCGTAGTAGGCGCCCGCCTCCAGGCGCGAGAGGTCGTTGGCGACGACGCCGAGCAGGTTGAGGTCGGGCATGCGCGCGAGGAACTCGGTCAAGCGCTTCGCCGTGTCGCGGGTCGTGACGCCGAGGCGGCCGACGAACATCGCCGCGTCGGCGCAGCGCAGCAGCGGCACCGTGTCGGTCACCGCGAGCACGGGCGCGGTGTCGATCAGCACGATGTCGTAGCGCTCGCGCAGCTCGTCGAGCACCTCTCGGACGCGCTCGGACGCGAGTACCGCGGCCGGGTTCGCGGGACGCGCGCCGCCGAGCACGAGCGCGAAGCCGCTCGCATCGACGACCTTGCCGTTGCCGTTGCCGTTCGCGGCGCCGCCGTGGCCGTTGCGGCTCTTGGCCTCGATCAGCGCGAGCCGCTCGTCGAGCAGCTCGTCGACCGCCGGCACGCCGACTCCGACCGGTCGCAGCACGTCGTCCAGCTCCGCCTCGTGGCGCAGCACCTCGGTGATGCCGGCTCCGCCGGCGACGGCGAAGCGCTCGGCGAGCGTCTGGTGGCGCAGGTCGAGGTCGAGCACCGCGACGCGCCGGCCGGTCTCGCGGAAGGCGAGCGCGAGGTTGCGCACGACCGTCGACTTGCCCTCGCCCGGCATCGCGCTGGAGACGACGATCGTGCGCGGCGGCGCGTCGAGCGAGGCGAGGTCGATGTTCGTGCGCAGCACGCGGAACGGCTCGCGCAGGTCGGCGGACAGGGCCGGCTCGTGGCCGAGCATCGCGGCGGGGTCGTCGGCGTGCGGCAGCACCGCGAGCAGCGGCGTCGCGTACGCGTCCTCGATCTCGTCCGGGTTCTTGAGGCGGCGGTCGAAGCGCTCCAGGCCGTACGCCGCCGCGATCGCGCCGACGAGGCTGAGCACGAGCGCGAACAGCGCGTTGCGCAGCGGCTGCGGCGCCGACGGCGCGCCGGGGACCTCGGCCGCGTCGATCTGCTGGGCGGCCGTCGTCGGCACCTTCTGGGCGAGCTGCAGGCGGTTGATCTGGTCGAGCAGGTTCGCGCGCTGGACCTGCGAGGCGAGGCCGCGCGGCAGCGTCGCGAGCTGGCTCTCCGACAGCTTGAGCGCGTTGGCGACGCGCAGCTCCACGCTGCCGTTGATCAGCGTGACGAGGTGGCGAGCGAACGCGTTCGCGATGTGCGCGGCGCCGAAGGGCGTGCCGGCCCGGGTCGTGACGTTGACGAAGTCCTCGCCCGGCCGCGACGTGATCGAGACCTGGTCGAGCAGCTGCTGCGCCGTGCCGGGATACGCGATCGCCTTCGCGACCGCCGCGGCGGTCTCACGCGAGTAGAGCAGCGTCGCCTCGTTCTGGACGGTGCGGTCGGTGCTCTGCGGGCTCGGCTCGCCAGTGACCGGGTCGCCGGGGTCCTTGACGTAGACGAGCGTGGTCGCGGCATAGACGTTCGGCTTGCGCGCGTAGTACGCGTACACGCCGCCGGTCGCGAGCACGACCGCGAGCACGATCAGCAGCTTGCGCGCCGCGAGCGGGCGGAGGTAGTCGGCGACGTGGGGCTTTGCGGCGCTGTAGGTCTCCATGCGTCCCGCCCTTGAGGCGTGTGTTGCGGCGCCGGCACCGGGGAGCGGACCACGGGCGGCGCCGGCCGTGACCGCGACGGGAGCAGCATGCAATCAGACGCCCGTCGGCACCCTGTGACCATCCGGTGATTGCCGTGTGAAGCGACGATCGACGCCGCAGCGTGGACGCCTGCGGACGCAGCCCGGCGGCTGGCGTGGCATGCGTGCGAACGGTGGAGCTGACGGGCGTGAACGCGGACCGGCGCGGTACGGTCTCGCATGATTTCGGGCGACGTGATCGAGGAGGCGGGGCAGCCGCTCGCCGCGATCGCTCGTCAGCCGGCGCGCGTGCTGCTGTTCGGATCGCATGCGCGGGGCGATGCCGGCCCGCACAGCGATCTCGACTTCCTCGTGATCGAGCGCGACGTGCGGAACCGTCGTGCGGGGAGCCGGGTACGAAGGCAGAACCTCGGCCGCCTGATGGGAGCGGAGCGCCAGCCCATCCTGTTTCGATCGCGCCGGAGCGAGACTGGAGTGCTAGATCAGGCGGAGCATGTGGAGCAGCGTCGCGAGCCCCGCCAGTCCACCTACTACCACGAAAGGAAAGCCGGCCACCTGCGCTCGCGCAGCCAAGTCCTCGACTGTGAGAGAGGGTGCGGGCGGGGTGCTCCGCGGAAGAGGCTCGCCAAGCTCGCCATCGTATGCGGCCACTTGTTCCTGGGACATTTGAGGCTCGGGTTCGGGTACAAGCGCGAGCGGCGCGGCGACCCGGACCGGCCGAATGGTCGCCGAGCGCGCTGTCTCCGAGGAGCTTCCCGTCGTTGTCTCGCCGTGGCAGATCCTCAACGCCTTCCCGGATCCGCACCAGCATCGCTTATCGCGACCCAGGCGGTCGATGACACGCTGCGGCTCCGGAGCCTGACTTGCCAGCGGAGCGGAGTTCCACTCGTCAAGCATCTGTGAGATAGCGCGCTGCTGACGCTCGCGGCGTTGCCTTGCGCGCAGGCGATCCCGTGCCATGCCTTCATGCTGACGCACCGAAACTCTGGATGCAACGGCGAGCGATGCCACGTCAGAGGTCGAGAAGTCGCTCAAGGCTGGCCGGGACGATCGTCGACGGCTGACCGCGTTCGCGTCGTGCGGGCCCGCGCCCGCATGCTCACGCCGCCGCCCGCGCCCGCACGCTCGCCAGCACCCCGCGCGCCCACCGCGCGTCCTCGCGTGCGGGCAGCAGGAACGCGTGCAGCGGCACGCGCAGGCGCCGCCGCGCCAGCGCGAGCTGGAAGGCGAAGCTCGACCCGTAGGCGGCGAGGCTCACGAGCGCCGCGCCGACGCCGCCGAGCGGACGCAGGAGCAGCAGCAGCCCGACGACGGTGACGACGAGCGCGATCGCCTCGCCGACGGTCGGAATCAGCGGCGCGCCGTCGGCCTGCAGCGCGGAGCTCAGCACGCTCGCGCCCGCGAACGGGACCGCCGCCGCGAGCAGGATCGCAGCCATCGGCACCGCGCCGTGGAACTGGGGCCCGAACAGCAGCGCGAGCAGCAGCGGCGTCGCGAGCGCGAGCGCGGCGTTGAGCGCGAGCGTCGCGAGCAGCACGATCCGCACCGCCTGCGGCATCAGCCGCGTCTCGCCGCGCGCGATGCGCGTCATCAGCGGCGGCGAGAGTGCGCCCGTCGCGAGGCCGGACGCGCCTGCGATCGTCGTCGCGACCGCGTAGAGGCCCAGCTCGCGCGGCGCCACGACGGTGATCATCAGCAGCTGGTCGAGCCGCAGGTTTGCGATCTGCGCCAGGCCGCCGACCCACGACTTCAGCCCGAAGACGACGCCCGCGCGCGCGAGCGGACGGCGGAACGCCGGCAGCCGGCGCAGGCCCGCCAGCAGCGGCAGCGACGGCGCCAGCGAGCACAGCGAGGCCGCGATCGTCGCAGCGGCCGCGGTCGCGACGGTCAGGTCCCCGAGCGCGTCGAGTGAGACGACGGCGAGGAACGTCCCCGCGAACGGGATCATCGACGTCGCGACGACCGCGTGCCAGCGCTCGAGCGCCGCCAGGCACGACGACAGCAGGCTGCCGAGCAGCACGAGCGGCGTCGCGAGCAGCCCGACGACCAGGAAGGTCTGCGTCGGGCCGCGCCCGCCCGCGAGCGCGTCCGCGACCGGGACCGCGGCGGCGGCCGCGAGCAGGCCGACGAGCAGCAGCGGCAGCCCGAGCGAGCCGAGCACCTCCTCGACCGCGCGCCCGCGCGGCAGCTCGCGGTAGGCGTAGGCGGGGATGCCGAGCCCGAGCACGCCCGGCACGAGCGCGAGCGGGACGAGCACGGCGGCGAGGTCGCCGCGCCCGGAGGCGCCGAGCGCGCGCGCGAGCAGCGGCCCCGTGACGAAGCCGAAGGCGGCGCCGAGCACGTTCGTCGCCGTCAGGCTCGCGACGACGCCGGTCAGGCGCGCGCGCCGGCGGCTGGGCGTCGCGACGGTCGCCGGCCCCGCCACGGCGCGTTATCGGGCCCCCGCCCCGCCCGCGCCGCCGACTCCGGCCGCCTCGGCCACTGCACCCGCCCGGCTCGCTCCGGCCGCCGCAACCTCCGCGCGCGTCCCGCCGAGCGACGCGATCTGCGCGACCAGCTCCGCCACCACCGCGCCGGGCGCGAACGCCGCCTCGGCGTTCGCGCGCGCACAGGCGCGCAGCGCCGGCTCGTCGCGCTCGGCCGCCGCCAGCAGCGAGCGGACGGCGGCCTCGAGCCCGTCGAGGTCGCCGGCGCGGTGGGTGCGCACGTGCGGGCCGCTCACGACCTCGGCGTTGCCGACGCGGTCGCTCAGCACGACCGGCAGCCCGCACGCGAGCGCCTCGGCGGTGGCGATCGAGCCCGGCTCGTACCAGCTCGGCACCAGCAGCAGCGTCGCCGCGCGCAGCAGCGCCGGCAGCTCGTCGCTCGGCACGTGGCCGACGTACTCGCCCACCTCCGGATGCAGGTCGGCGAGATGCGCGCGGTAGTCGGACCACATCGTCGCGCCGCCGACCACGAGCAGCCGCACGGAGCCCGACAGGTCGGCGAGCCGGTGGCTGAGCGCGACGACCTGCTCGACGCCCTTGCGCGCGGAGATGCGCGAGATGAACAGCAGCGTGCGCGGCGCCGCCTTCTCCTCAGGCCCGTCCGGCGTGAAGCGCGCCAGGTCGACCGGCGTGCGCACGACGCGCAGCCGCTCGCGCGGGACGCCGTAGTCCTGGTGCACGTGCGCGTTGAAGCGCTCGCTCAAGCCCAGCACGAGGTCGGCGCGCGCCAGCTCGCGCGGCTGCAAGCGGCTGCGCAGCGCCATCAGCGCGCGCATCGCGAAGTGCGGGCCGCGCCGCTCGGCGCGCAGCGCGTACGCCTGCTCGGCGCGGTGCCAGCGCAGCTCGCCGGCGGCGTGCGTGCACGGGTGCACGACGATCGGCGGCGCCAGCCGACCGGCGCGTCCGAGCAGGAACAACTCGGTCTGCGAGAGCTGGTAGACGGCGTCGTAGGGCCGGCGGCGGTGCTCGCGCAGCAGCCGCAGGCTCAGCAGCACCGTGTTGAGGCTGCGCACCGCCAGCGAGCTGAACAGCGCGAGCGGCTTGCTGCGGCTGTACCAGCGCCCCCACCGCCAGCGCGAGCGCCGCATGATCACGCGCAGACCCGGCAGCGCATCGACCGGCGGCTCGACGGTGCTGTCGGTCGCGAGGTAGAGGTCGACCTCGACGCCCTGTCGCAGCAGCTCGCGCAGCACGAGCATGCCCATGCCCGGCACGCCGCCGATTCTCCCGACCGGCCCCGTCCACGCGATCCGCACCGCGCCTACCCCTTGACGAAGCGCGAGGAGCCGGCCCCGCAGACCGCGCCCTTGACGGCGCGCAGCGGCGTGCTCGCGCGCACGCGTCTGCCGCGCACGCGCGCCGTGCGCGCGAATCTGAAGCTGCCGTCGGCGCGCGTGCGCGTCGTCGCGAGCCGCTTCTGGCCGCGCCACAGCGTCACGACGCGGCCGCCGCGGCACGCGCGGCCGCCCGATCCGACGCGGCCGCCGAGCCGCGTGCGCGAGAGCGGGCCGAACGTCACGTGCGTCGCGAAGCGCGGCGTGGGCTTCGGCTTTGGCGCGCCCGCGCCGCTCGACCCGGACGGCTGCGGGTTGCCGGCCTGTCCGCCGCCCCCGCCGCCCACCGCCGGCGGCGCGGCGGTGGTCGCAGCCGTCCACGACACCGTCCCCGTGTCACACGCCGGCGTCGCGGCGGTCGCATGATCGAAGAAGCGGAACGTCCCCGCGGCGCTCTGCGCGCCCGGGAAAGTGCCGTGGAAGGCGATCGCATCCTCGAACGCGTAGTCGAAGGCGCCGTCGACGATCGGGGCGCCCTCCCAGACGCTCGCGTCGCCCTCCGCGTTGAACGTGCAGGTGCTGCCGGGGACGTCGCTGATGCGGTAGGAGGTCACGCTCGTCCCGTCGGCGGCGATCGCGAACCGCACCTTGGCGCCGTCCGCCGCCGTGCCGGCGTAGGCGGCGCCGGCGATCGCGTCGGCGCGCGCCTGGCCGACGGCGAGCGCCGCCGACGCAGCCGCGGCGACGAGCGCGAGCACCGCCGTCAGGCGTCGGCCGCGGGGCACGGGGCGGCGAGCGCGGCCCCGTCGAGTCTCGTGCGCATCCGCCGCAGCGAGCGCGAGAGGATCTGCTGGACGTTGGCGAGGCTCAGGCCGGTGAGCTGCGCGATCTCCGGCCCGTTCAGGTCGCCGCCGAAGCGCAGCGCGATCAGCACGCGCTCGCGCGGGTCGAGCTGCCACAGCGCCTGCTCCAGCTCGGGCTCCAGCCCCAGCCGGTGGCGGTCCGGCGGCGCGGCGAGCGCCTCCAGCTCGTCCGCGTCGAACGACAGCCGGCGCCCCGGCTTGCGTGCGCGCAGGTGGTCGACGAGCAGGTTGCGCGCGATCGTCAGCAGCCACGTCGCGGCGCTCGCGCGCGACTCGTCGTACGTCCCCCACGCGCGCAGCGCGCGCTCGAACGTCTGCTGCGTCAGGTCCTCGGCGTCCGGCCGCGCCGCCAGCCGCGCGGCGAAGAAGCCGTAGACGCGCACGGCGTGCTCGTCGTAGATGCCGGCGAAGTCGCGCAAGGCCGTCGACGGGGTCCGCAGCGGTCACCGGGTCAGAGCTCGTCGTCCCAGTCGGCGCGGCCGCCGCCGTCGGGCGCGTGCGCCATGTGGACAGGCGGCTCGTGGTCGGCCGCCTCCTTGATCAGCGGCTCCGACCACAGTCTGACCGCCTCCAGGTAGACGTCGAGCGAGGGGCCCGAGAGCGTCTCCTCGCGCAGCAGCGAGTTGGCGAGGTCTCCGAGCACCGCGCGGTTGAGCTCCAGCACCTGCTTGGCGACCTCCTCGGCCTCGTGCACGAGCCGGCGCGTCTCGGCGTCGACCAGCTCCAGCGTCGCGGCCGCGACGTTGCCCATGTTGGCGAGGTCGCGCCCGATGAAGACCTCTCCCTCCTTCTCGCCGACCGCGACCGGCCCGACCGCCTGGCTCATGCCGTAGACGGCGACCATCGAGTGGGCGATCTTTGTCGCCTGCTCGAGGTCCTCCTCGACGCCGGTGGAGAGCGTGCCGAAGACGTAGCTCTCGGCGGCGGCGCCGCCCATCACGGTGATCAGCTGCTTGACGAGGTCGAGCTGGCTGAGCATCGACTGGTCGTTCGTCGCGTAGATCGTCGCGCCGCCGCGGCCGCGGCCGCGCGCGACGACCGACAGCTTCTGCGTCGCGGTCGCGAACTCGATCGACTCGGCGACGATCGCGTGGCCGGACTCGTGGATCGCGATCCGCCACAGCTCCTCGGCCGACAGCACGTGGCTTCTGCGCTGCGGGCCCATCAGGACGCGGTCGATCGCCTCCTCCAGCTCGGTCTGCTCGACCATCGCCTTGTCGGCGCGCACCGCGAGGAGCGAGGCCTCGTTGATCACGTTCGCGAGGTCGGCGCCGGAGAAGCCGGGCGTCTGGTGGGCGATCGAGCCGAGGTCGGCATCGGGCGAGACGGGCGACCGGCTCGCGTGCAGGCCGAGGATCTCGGTGCGCCCGTGCACGTCAGGCAGGTCGACGACGACCTGGCGGTCGAAGCGGCCCGGGCGCAGCAGCGCGTTGTCGAGGATGTCGGGGCGGTTCGTGGCGGCCATCACGACGACGCCGCTCTCGGCGCCGAACCCGTCCATCTCGACGAGCATCTGGTTGAGCGTCTGCTCGCGCTCGTCGTGGCCCTGGCCCATGCCGGCGCCGCGCTGGCGCCCGACGGCGTCGATCTCGTCGATGAAGATGATCGCGGGCGCCGCCTCGCGCGCCTGGCGGAAGAGGTCGCGCACGCGCGCCGCGCCGACGCCCACGAGCGACTCGACGAACTCCGAGCCGGAGATCGAGAAGAAGTTCGCCTGCGCCTCGCCGGCGACCGCGCGCGCGAGCAGCGTCTTGCCGGTGCCGGGCGGTCCGACCAGCAGCACGCCCTTCGGCGCCCGCGCGCCCAGCTCGGCGTAGCGAGCCGGGTTCTCGAGGTAGTCGCAGAACTCGCGCAGCTCGATCAGCGCCTCGGGCGCGCCGGCGACGTCCTTGAACGTGAAGCGCCCGCTGCCGGCCTTCTGCTTGCGCCCGCTCCACTTCGAGAAGGCGGCGATCATCCCGCCCGACTCGCGCGCCAGCAGCGTGAACATCGCGAACAGCGTCGCGAGGATCAGGATCGGCAGCAGGAACTGCACGACCGCGCGCAGCGTCGGCTTGCCCGTCTGGCTGTCGACGGTCGTCGGGATGGCGTAGTGGCGCAGCTCGTCGAGCAGCTGGCTGGTGTAGGCGTCGGCGTGCGGGTAGGAGGCCCACACCTGCTGGCCGCTGGAGGTCGTCAGCTCCAGGCGCGCGTCCTGGTCGCGCAGCGTCGCCTGCTGCACCGTGCCTCTGGCGGCGATCAGCGCGGTGGCGTCGGAGAAGCGGATCTCGCTCCCCGGCGAGTTCGGGCTCAGGATCGAGAGGCCGACGAAGAACAGCACGAGCAGGATCGCGGCGGTCGTGCCGATCGCCGCGAGCAGGGCGTTGCCCGCGAGCCAGCCGAGGAAGGCGGCGAAGCGGTCGCTCAGCCGCTGCGAGGCGCTGCGGCCTCTCATCGAGTTCGTGGTTCTCGCCATCGCTCCGAGGGGGACGCGGATCGGATTAACAAAGTGACGACGGCGCGTTCACGGCCGCGTCGGGTGAGGCGCACATTCAACGACTGTCGTCGCCAGCGGGTGAACGATCGGTGAAATTGGCGAGCGATCGACGCCGCTCCTTGGGGTGAAGCGCCGCTCAGCGGCCGACGAGCCGCAGCACGCTGCGCCGCCGCGGGCGCGGCGCGAGCGGCGGGCGCGGCGGCAGCGGCTCGCCCGCGAGCAGTGCGGCCGGCGCCGCGCGCGCGAGCCAGTCGGCAAGCGCCGGGGCGATCCCGGCCCGCTCGAGCTCGGCGCCGATCCGCGCCGGGCGGTGGCGGCCGTGCCCGTCCGAGGCGGCGACGTGGACCAGCTCGCGCTCCACCAGATGCAGCGCGAAGTCGCGGACGGTGCGGCCGTAGCGCGCGGTGAGCGCAGCGGCGGTGACCTGCACGAGCATCCCGTCGGCGACGAGCGCGTCGAGCAGCTCGGGGGTGCGCAGGAACAGCGGGCTGCGCTCCGGATGCGCGAGCAGGAGGCGGTGCCCTCTGCGCGCGAGCGTGCGCGCGATCCCCAGGAACCACGGCACGGGACTGCCCTCCAGCGGGCACTCGAGCAGCAGCCACGGGCCGCCGCCGAGCGTCAGCGCACGCAGCTGCTCGTCGCCCAGCTCGGCCGCCTGCGCCGCGGCGACCTCGGCGCCCGGCACGATCCGCACGTCGATCCCGGCGACGTCGAGGCGCTGCTGCAAGAGCGGCACCGCTGCGCGCACGAGCGCGGCGTCGACGTGCGGGTGCTTGGCGTCGACGTGGGGCGTGGCGACGATCGTCGCGATCCCGTCCTCGCGCGCACCGCGCGCGAGCGCGAGCGCATCCTGGAGCGTGGCCGGACCGTCGTCCACGCCCGGCAGCACGTGGCAGTGAAGGTCGATCATGCGGCGAGGCGCCTCGCGCGTGACGCGTTGCTGGGCGCGACACGCTACGGACGCGGCGGGCGTCTCGGTGTGAACAAGCTGTGTTGTTCACACGACGGCGACGGCCAAGCCGGTCCGGTCACCGTCAATGAATTGTCAACGACGCGTCAGTCCGCCTTGATCGCTGCATATTTGACCGACAGGTACTCGTCGATCCCCTCGGCGCCGCCCTCGCGGCCGAAGCCGGACTGCTTGACGCCGCCGAACGGGGCGGCCGCGTTGGAGACGAGGCCCTGGTTGAGGCCGACCATGCCGGTCTGCAGGCGCTCGATCACGCGGATCGCACGGTCGAGGTCGCGCGTGAAGACGTAGGCGACGAGGCCGAGCTCGGTGCGGTTGGCGGCTGCGATCGCCTCGTCCTCCTCGGCGAACGTCGCGATCGGAGCGACCGGGCCGAAGATCTCCTCCGACAGCAGGCGCGCGTCGCCGGGCACGTCGGCGAGCACCGTCGGCGGGAAGAAGTGGCCCGCGACGCCGGGGATCCGCTCCGGTCCGCCGACGACGCAGCGCGCGCCCTTCGCGACCGCGTCCTCGACCAGCTCGCGGACCTTGCCGCGCTGGTGGTCGTCGATCAGCGGGCCGACGGCGACGCCGTCCTCGGTGCCCCGGCCGAGCTGCAGGCCGCCCATGCGCCCCGCCAGCTGCTCGGTGAACGCGTCGGCGACCGACGCGTGCACGTGGAAGCGGTTCGCGGCCGTGCACGCCTCGCCGATGTTGCGCATCTTCGCGACCATCGCGCCCTCGACCGCCGCGTCGAGGTCGGCGTCCTCGAAGACGAGGAACGGCGCGTTGCCGCCCAGCTCCATCGAGAGCCGCAGCAGGTTCCCCGACGCCTGGGCCATCAGCTGGCGCCCGACCTCGGTCGAGCCGGTGAACGACAGCTTGCGCAGCCGCGGGTCCTCGATCAGCGGGCCGGTCGTCTTCGCTGCCGATCTGGAGGTGAAGACGTTCAGCACGCCGCCGGGCAGGCCCGCCTGCTCGAGGATCTCGGTGAGCGCGAGCATCGAGAGCGGCGTCTGCTTCGCCGGCTTGACGACCATCGTGCAGCCGGCCGCGACCGCCGGGCCGATCTTGCGCGTCCCCATCGCGAGCGGGAAGTTCCACGGCGTGATCAGCAGGCACGGCCCGACCGGCTGGCGCAGCGTCAGCATCCGCATGCCGCCGTTGGGTGCGGTCGCCCAGCGCCCCTCGATCCGCACAGCCTCCTCGGAGAACCAGCGCAGGAAGTCGGCCGCGTAGAGCACCTCCGCTCTCGACTCCGCGACCGGCTTGCCCATCTCCAGCGTCATCAGCAGCGCCAGCTCCTCGGCGCGCGCGACGACCTGCTCGTAGGCGCGCCGCAGCATCTCGCCGCGCTCGCGCGGCGCCGTCGCCGCCCACTCGCCCTGCGCCGCGACGGCCGCGTCGAGGCACGCCATCGCGTCCGCAGGCGTCGCGTCGGCGACCTCGCACAGCGCCTCGCCCGTCGAGGGGTCCTCGACCGGCAGCGTCGCGGCGGCGGTGGCCTCGCGCCACTCGCCGCCGACGTAGAGCCCCTTCGGGACCCGCTCGACGACCTGCTGCTCCTGGGTGGGGGTGATCGCGCTCATGGGGCGACTGTACCCACCTTGCGGGTCCGCGATCGGGCCACGCAGGCAGCCCGGCATCCAGCCCGACGACGCCCTCGCCGAGACGTTCGCGCTCGGCGGCACGATCGTCACCGGCGCCCCCGCCCGCGTCCTCATGCGCATCGGCGCAGGCGACGACGTCCACGCCTGGGAAGCGCCCGTGTGGTTCTGCGACCCCTGGCCCTTCGGCTTCCAACTGCTCGGGCTCGAAGGCTTCCTTCAGCACTTCCGCGTAACGCTCACCGCCTACCACGACTGGCTCGACTGCAAGCCCGAGCGCTGACGCGGAGGGAGCGCCGCTCAGCCGCCCGCGACGTCGCGCCGCACGAACACGGTCAACCCGGCCGCCGCGGCCGGCAGCGCGTACAGCGCGCAGACCCACGCGGCGCGCACGATCGGCGTCCAGTCGACGGGTTCGCGCAGCAGCCCCTGCCAGGCGTCGAACTGCGTCGAGAGCAGGTAGGGCTTGAGCGCTTCCAGGCCGGAGATGATCCCGACCAGCTGCAGCAGCAGCGAGATCATCAGCGTGCCGACGATCGCCGCGGCCGAGTTGCGCGTGACGGTGGAGAGCAGCAGCGCGATCGCCACCACGGCGATCACCGGCAGCATGTAGGTGCCGAGCGCCGCCGCCATCAGCGCGAACGCGTGGCCGACGCCGATGCGCGTGCCCGACAGCGAGGTGAGCGGGTGGATCCCGTAGCGCACGCCGCCGAGCAGCAGGCCGACGCCGGCGAACAGCAGCAGCGCCGCGAGCGCGTAGGTGAGCGCGGCGAGCGCCTTCGCGATCCACACCTGGTGGCGGTCGACCGAGCGCGTGAGGATCGTCTTGAGCGTGCCGTTGCCGTCCTCGTTGGCGACGACGTCGCCGGCGACGAGCGCGACGATCAGCGGGAACAGCCAGATCGAGCCGAAGATCAGCAGCACCGGCGGGATCGCGAGGCCGGTCTCGCGCACGTAGCGGCCGAAGGGGATGTCGTTGGGACCGCGGCCGCTGCGCAGGCTGAGCGCGAGCACGAACAGGATCGGCACGATCGCCGCCATGCCGAAGCCGAGGTAGGTGCGCTTGAGCGCGCGCAGCTTGCGCAGCTCCCAGCGGTAGATCGTGGCGACGCCGGGGCGGCGGCGGGGGGCGGAAGCGGCGGGCGCAGGCGCGCCGGCACGCTCGGCGACGGCGCTCATCGTGCGGCCTCCGTGGCGGCGAGCGACCGGTGGGGACGCGCGGCCGCGCTCATCGCGCCGTCTCCCCGGCCGGGACCTGTGCGGGCGCGCGCCCGTCGCCGTTGGCGCCCGGCACGTCGAGCTGCCCGTCGCCCTCGGTCAGGCGGAAGAACAGCTCCTCCAGCGAGGCGACCGCCGGTACGAGCGCCGTGATCGCGACGCCCGCCTCGACGAGCGCGACCGACAGCTCCGCGACCGCGCGCTCGTCCTCGGCGGCGAACGTGATGCCCTGGTGTCCGGCGCCCGCGACCTCCGCGATGCCGCGCTGTGCCCCGCAGACGCGGTGGGCGCGCTCGTCGTCGGTCGTGCGCAGGCGGTAGCGCTGGCCGGTCGACTGCAAGAGCGCATCCAACGCGCCCTCGTAGATGACGCGGCCGGAGCGCACGATCGCGACGCGGTCGCACAGCTCCTCGACCTCGCCCATCAGGTGCGAGGACAGCAGGACGGTCATGCCCTCGTCGGCGAGCCGGCGCACGAGCACGCGCATGTCGCGCATGCCGGCGGGATCCAGGCCGGTCGTCGGCTCGTCGAGCAGCAGCAGGCGCGGCGCGCGCAGCAGCGCGGCGGCGATCCCGAGCCGCTGCTTCATGCCGTGCGAGTAGCCCTTGACCTTGTCGCGCTGGCGGTCGGCCAGGTCGACCGTGTCGAGCGCGGCGTCGATCCGCTCGCGCGCGTCGCCGCCGTCGAGCGCGGCCATCAGCTCGAGGTTCTTGCGCCCGTTCAGGTAGGGGTAGAAGCGCGGCGCCTCGACGAAGCCGGCGACGCCGTCGAGCGCCGCCGCCCCTTCCTGCAGCGGGTCGCGCCCGAACAGCCGCGCGGCGCCCTCGTCCGGGCGGATCAGCCCGAGCAGCATCCGCAGCGACGTCGTCTTGCCGGCGCCGTTGGGGCCGAGGTAGCCGTAGACGCAGCCCGCTTCGACGGTCAGGTCGACGCGGTCGACGGCCGTCACGTGGCCATAGCGCTTGACGAGGCCGCGCGCCTCGATCGGATGTGCGGCGCTCATCCGAGCTGGCGCGCGGCGGTCTCGGCGGACTGGGCGGGGATCGAGCCGGCGACGACGTAGTCGACGCCGCCGCGCTGGAAGCTCAGCACGGTCCCCAGCTCGGTGGCCAGCTCGTTGCCGGTCGCGCCGTTGACGTTGATCTGCGGCAGGCGCAGCGAGCCGCGGCCGGAGCCGGACCCGAGCGGCGCCTCGCCCGCTCTCGCCTTGCGCTCGACCACGACGATCCCGCCGAGCCCTCTGCCGTACGTGACGACGGCGGCCGGGTTGGAGCCGTGGCCCGCGAGCCACGCGTCGTGGCGCGGCAGGCCGGCGAGCTGGTCGGGCGCGGCGAGCGTGAACGGCACCGCGGCCTGCACGGCGGTCACGCCGGTGACGGGTCTCGCCTTGGCGCCCGCATGGTCGCCCTGGCCGCTCGGGCCGTTCGACGGCGAGAGGTCCACGATTCTCGTCCCCGCCGGCGGCGGGACGACGATGTCGCTCGTCGCGACCGCGCCGAACGAGACGTGCGTCGCGGTCAGCTCGAGCACCGGGTCGGACTGGCCGGCGGCGTAGATCGCCGCGCGCAGCGGCACGCCGTTCTCGGCATCCCATGCCAGCTCGGCGGCGCCGATCAGCCCGCCGTCGCCCTTCGGCGCGATCCGCACGGTGTACGTCGGCTCGTGCGCGGTCGAGGTCGGCGTCGCGCCGGAGACGTTCCAGTTCTGCCCGAGCTGCGCGATCGCTCTGTCGATCTGCGCGAGCGTCGGCGGCGTATGGGTCTCCGGCTGCTGCGTCGTGTCGCTTCTGTGCGGCAGCGCGACGCGGTAGGCGGTGTCGGTGGAGGCGTCGTAGAGCGTGAGCGTCGTGCCGTCGGAGACGATCTGCGCGTCGCCCGCGTCCGACTGCAGCTCGACGCGGAAGCGCCCGTCGTTCGCGATCCACACGCGCCCGGAGGCGCCTGCCATCAGCGGCGAGACGGTGCCCTCCGGCAGCGCGCCCGAGGGGATCAGGTGGTTCGTGAAGTGGACCTGGGCGGTGACCCCGTCGACCTTCGGCGCGCTCAGCGCGTCGTGGACGGCGACGTCGAGCGGCTTCGGCGCCGGCTTCGGGTTGCCCTGCAGGGCGGCCTGCGCGATGCCGACGCCGACAGCGAGCACCACGAGCGTGACCGCGAGCACGACCAGCCGGCCGGTGGAGATGGTGCGCAGTCGTCTCATGGGCGGGGTTCTACCCCCCGACCTTGAGATCTCTGTGAGAGCGGCGCGCGCTCGGACGGGGGCCCGGCGGCGCGCGGCCGCGGCGGGGGCGAGTCCGCGAGCGGCGGCAGCTCGATCGCGAACGTCGCGCCGCGCGCGCTCGCGCGGCCGCCGTGGCGCGCGGCCGTCGCCTGGACGATCGCGAGGCCGAGGCCGGTGCCGCCCGGCGGGGTGTGCGGGCCGCGCCAGAAGCGGGCGAACGCGTGCTCGGCCTGGTCGTCGGTCAGGCCGTCGCCCTCGTCGCTGACGGCGAGCCGCGCCCGCCCGTCGGCGAGCGCGGCCTCGATCGCGATCGCGCCGCCGGGCGGCCCGTGGCGCTCGGCATTCTCGACGAGGTTGCCGAGCGCGCGGGCGAGTGCGGCGCGGTCGCCGCGCACGAGCACCGGCTCCTCCGGCGCGCGTACGCTCGCGGTCGGATGCGCGGCCGCGACCTCGCGTGCGAGCGCGGCGAGGTCGACCGTCTCGGCGTCGGCGGGCGCCGCGGCGGCGTCCTCGCGCGCGAGCGCGAGCAGGTCGTCGAGCAGCGCGGCGAGGCGCTCGGCGTCGGCCTCGATGTCGGCGAGGACGGCCGGGTCGGCGCCGTGGCGCGCGACGTAGGCGGCGTTGCCGCGCAGCGCAGTCAGCGGCGTGCGCAGCTCGTGCGAGGCGTCGCCGACGAAGCGCCGCTCACGCTCGCGCGCACGCTCGAGCGCCGCGAGCATCGCGTTGAGCGTGCCCGCAAGGCGGCCGACCTCGTCCTGCGCGCCGCCGGCCGGCAGCCGCGTGCCTGGGTCGCCCGTGCGCGCGATCGCCTCCGCACCGGCGGTCAGGCGCGTGAGCGGCCGCAGCGCGCGACGCGTCAAGAGCGTCGCCAGTGCGGCCGCGACGAGCGCGGTCGCGAGCGCCACGGCGACGAACAGCCCGCGCAGCGGCCGCAAGGTGCCGGCGATCCCGCTCGTCTCCCCCGCGACCGCGACCGCCCCGCCGGCCGCCGGGCCGCCGCCGATCGCGGGCAGCGGCGCGGCGTAGAGGCGCAGCCGCTCGCCGCCGAGCTCGACGGTGCCGTAGCCGGCCCTGCGCGCATGCAATGCCGTGTCCAGCGCGGGCGAGTCCGGCAGCACGCGGCCGCCGAGCGCGGCCGAGCGCGCGACGATGCGGCCATGGCGGTCGACCACCTGCACGAACGCGGCGCTCGTGCCGACGCGACCCTCCAGCACGCCGGGCGCGGTGATCAGCCGCGGCGTCGTGGCGGCGAGCTGCGCGACCTCGACCGCGCGGTCGCGCAGGCCGCGGTCGAGCGAGCGGTGCAGCTGACGCGCGACCAGCGCGAACGTGATCGCGCCGAGCACCGCCACGGCGATCACGAGCGTCGCCCCGGCGGCGAGCGCGACGCGCGTGCGCAGCGGCAGGCGGCGGGTCATCGGTCGAGCACGAAGCCGACGCCGCGCACCGTGCGGATCAGCGGCGGGTCGCCGAGCTTGCGGCGCAGGTAGGCGACGTAGCGGTCGACGACGTTCGGTCGCGCCTCCAGCTCGCCGCCCCACACCTCCTCCAGCGCGCGCTCGCGCGTGACGACGACGCGCGCCTCGCGCAGCAGCAGCGCGAGCAGCTCCGCCTCGCGCGGGGTCAGCTCCAGCTCGCGGCCGGCGCGGGTGGCGCGGCCGCTGTCGGGGTCGAGCGCCAGGTCGTCGAAGGCGAGCGTCTCAGCGACGGGCCGGTTGCGCCGCAGCAGCGCGCGCACGCGCGCGAGCAGCTCCTCGGGGGCGAACGGCTTGACGAGGTAGTCGTCGGCGCCGGCGTCGAGGCCGGCGACGCGGTCGGCGACGGCGTCGCGCGCGGTCAGCAGCAGGATCGGCACAGCGAGCCGCTTGCCGCGCAGCCGCCGCGCGACCGCGAGCCCGTCGAGCCCCGGCATCGCGACGTCGAGCACGAGCAGGTCCGGCACCCCGCGCTCGACCGCCGCCAGCGCCGCGCCACCATCGGGCGCGGCCAGCACGGCGTAGCCCTCCGCCCCGAGCGTGCGCTCGAGCATGCGCCGCACCGGCGCGTCGTCGTCGACCACGAGCACGCAGGGACGCGACATGCGTGACAGCCTACGGCAGCGTCGCGCGGCGCTCGCGCGCCCAGGGGCGCACAGCGCAGCGGACGCCCGAGACCAGGCGCCCCGCCACCAGGCTCGATGGGACCCGCCAGACGACCGGCCCCACCGAGCCAGTCGGTCATCTATATTAGTCTATATAAGATGTTCCTGGAACCGCCCGGAACTTCAGCCAGCGTGCCGGCGCCAGTGAATTCAAACGAAAGCGATCCACAGCGGATCCTCCGGATTTCGTCGGCTCTGACGCCTCTGACGAGGATGTTTCCGCCCGCTTCCGCCGCTTCGAGTTCGTCTATCGTCGCTATCGGTTCGGCTTCGGTGGACCTGAGTAGGCAGGTCGTTCCGAATATCGCTTCCCTGACTTGAAGTGCCAGACCGACGTATACTCTACGTACTCCCGTTATGCTGGGTAGCCTTCCGATGAAGCCGGCGTACTGAACATGCCAGGGCAAGGTTTCGCTTAGGATGGTCACGGCACCCGCTTCGCACCTGCCGATTGACGCCCTGCTGATGTGGCCGATTAGTGCCCCTTCGACCTTCGTAATCGTCGCACTGTGGAAGCTGCCTTCGAGGGTCACTTCGCAGGAGAAGGCGGTCAGGCCACCGCCGCCCAGTCTCAATGTCCTGAAGACCGTCCGCCATAAGTTTGCGTGACTTATGCTCAATCTATTAGCAGAAGCCGAGCCCACGGCGACAGCCATCAGCCATGCAGCGGCCACAGCGACGATCACGAGCTTGCTACGAGCCTTCATATCTTGTCCCTCCGTCCTCAGCCGCGCTTTGCGCGCCTATGCCGTCGCCCGGCTTGAGTGGTCCAAGCAGCGTCACCCCCTTCCGCCTAAGACCCGCGCGTGAAGATGCGCGGGGGCACGCCGAGGCGCGACACGCCGGGTCGGTGCGGCCCCGCAGCAAGTCCCCCCGCATGATGCACGGTAACACACCGCTCGACATCAAATCGCCGGGAACCCGTGGCGTGTGCCGCCTCGCTCGCGGCGTCCGCCGCAGAGGCGTGGCTCGGACTCGGGGGGAACGCCGACCCTCCAACGAGGTCATCGAGGCACGACGCGCCTGCGGATCGCCCTCACGTCTGCTTCACGACCGCTGCACCAGGTGCTCGGCCATGCCGCAGTAGCAGGCGTCCTCGAGTGCGCGCTCGGCGGCGATCGCAGCAGCTCCGGCGCGGGCGCTCGGTGCGAGGGAGGTCTCCCGCGGCCGTCTCGTCGTCGACGAGAAGGCCGCGGCAGCGGGCTTCGATGGCCGCGACGGCCTACAGGGTACGAAGCCTCGCACAGCTCAGGACCCGCCGCTCCACCCGCTCAGAGCACGAGCCGCCGACGAGACCGCTCATATTAGTCTGAATGAGACATTCCTGGAGCCGCCGGGCACTTCGCTGGTCACTCCTTCGCCTTCGAACCCTATCCTGCCGACTTCGCCGCAGCTTATGCTTCGTATTTCGTCACCTATGAGGCTCCGGATGGGAAAGCCGCCGCCCGCTTCCGTTCTTTCTTCGAGGCTGGCTATCTCGCTGATGAATTCCGTTTCGGTCGGCCTAAGTAGGCATTCACGCCCAAACGGCCCTTCGTGAAGCCTCAGGAAGACCCCGATGTGCAGATGCACCCCGGTTATTCTAGGTAGTGCGCCCTGAAAGCCAGCGTATTGGATATGCCACGGCAGGGTTTCCCTTAGCACCGTCGCGCTGCCCGCCGAGCAACTGCCGATAGACGCCCTGGTTATCAGACCCATTAGCAGCGTTTCGACCTTTCTGATCGTCGCGCTGTGAAAGCTTCCTTCGAGCGTGAATTCACAGGATACGACGTGAACACCGAGGGAATCGATATTCAGCGGCCTGAAGACCGACCTCCATAGGCTGCCGTGACCAATGCTCAGTCTGTTTGCGGCAGCCGAGCCGACGTCGCACACCGCAACCGACAGCGCCAGCGCCGTGGCGATCCATGCGCCGACAAGAGCGTTGCGAGCCCGCATTGCGAAGCCTCCCCCTCGGACAATTGGCAATCCACCGAAGCTCGAGCGTGCCGCCACCTTGCTCCCCGCACCGGGCGGCACGCAGAGGCGCGACGGGCCGAATGCCCCGGAGGGCGGCGCCCGTACGCGCAGCTCGATTTACTACTTAGATGGGCAGTGTACCACGGTGGTGCAGGCGCTCGCCTGCGACCACTGACCGGCGCGGCTTGCCTCACGTCTGCTTGACGACCGCATAGACGACCCGCTCGGCCGCGTCCACGACCGTCTCGCCGATGCGCGCGCAGCGGCGGTAGAGCTCGCGGCGGGCGATGCGCTCGGCGCGGTCCTCGACCCCGAGCAGGCCCGCCATCCCCTCGTAGTAGGCGCCCTCGAGCGCGCGCTCGGCGGCGATCGCCGCGTCCGCCGAGGCGGTCGCGGCGTCGGGGTCGGAGCCGAGCCGCTCGATCGCGTCGTCGAGCCGCCCGAGCGCCTCGCCGAGCAGCTCCGCCATCCGCGCGAGCCCCGCGTCCGGCGGGCACGCCATCGCGTCCGACTCGCTCATCACGCCGCGCGCCTCGCTCGCGACGCGGTCGATCGCGCGCGAGAGCGCGAACACGTCCTCCGGCTCCAGCGGCGTCACGAACGCCACCCGCAGCGCGCTCAGCAGCTCGCGCTTGGCGATGTCGCCGGCGCGCCCCGCCTCCTCCGCCGCCGCTCTGCCGGCGGCGTCGCCGCCGGCCCACGCACCAAACGCGCGCACGCCGTCGATCGTGAGCGCGACCTGGCGGCGCAGCAGCCCGAGCACGTCGGGCGTCTCCGGCAGCAGCCACGGCCCGCGTCTCACGCGACCGCCTGCCAGATCGTCACCGCGAGCGCGGCGAGCGCTGCCGTCGCCGGCATCGTGATCAACCACGCGAGCAGCATCTGGCGCACGAGCGCCCAGTGCACGTGGTGCCAGCGCCGCCGCCCGAGCCCGATCCCGACGACCGAGGAGGAGACGACCTGCGTCGTCGAGATCGGCGCGCCCAGCAGCGAGGCGCCGAGGATCACGGAGGTCGAGGCGCTCTGGCTGACGAGCCCCTCGACCTGGCGGATGCGGTAGATGCGCCGGCCCACGGTGCGAATGATCCGCCATCCGCCCAGCGCCGTTCCGAGCGTGAGCGCCAGCGCGCTCGCGAGCTTCGCCCACGTCGGCGCGGCGAGCGAGCCGATCCGCCCGTCGGCGAGCAGCAGCGCGGCGATCACGCCGACCGCCTTCTGCGCGTCGTTGGCGCCGTGGCTGAACGCGAGCGCCGCCGACATCCCCCACTCCCCCGCCCGCACCGGCGCGGCGAAGCGGCGCGTCGCGCGGCGCGCGAGCCGCCGCACGGCGCGCACCAGCAGCAGCGCGGCGAGCGCGCCGAGCGGCGGCGCCACCGCCAAGGCGATCAACGTGCCGAAGACGCCGACCGGTCTGAGGCCGTCCATCCCGCCCCAGTCGATCGCGTCCAGGCCGCCGGCGACGACGCCCGCGCCGACGAGGCCGCCGACGAGCGCGTGGCCCGAGCTGGACGGCAGCCCGAAGCGCCACGTGACGAGATTCCACGTGACCGCGGCCGCGAGGCCCGCGCCGATCACCGCGGTCGCGGTCGCCGGCGTCGTCGTGACGATCCCGCCGATCGTGTCGGCGACGGCCGCGCCGAGCAGCAGCGGGCCGAGCATGTTGAAGACCGCCGCCAGCAGCATCGCGCGCAGCGGCGAGGCGGCGCGCGTGCCGACGAGCGTCGCGATCGCGTTGGACGCGTCGTGCAGCCCGTTCGTCACCGCGAACGCGAGCGCGAACAGGATCGCGACGAGCGTGCCGGCGTCCACGCGGCAGATTCTGACGTCGCACGCACGTAAGGGGCTCCGCCGCAACCGGCGGAGCCCCTCGTGCGCAGCGCCTCCATGCGCCCCATCCATGCGTCCTGTGTGACGTCTTACTGCTGCTGCAGCGGCACGTCGACGTTGACGAAGACGTTCGCGTGCGGCGCGATCGGCGGGACGTTCTGCGTCCAGACGCCGAAGTGGACGTCCTTGATCACGTTGCCGTGCACGATTGTCCCCTGCAGTCTCGTGACCGCGCTGAACAGCAGGATCCCGGTCGTGTCTCTCACGCCGGCGTCCGGGTCGCCGCCGAGGTCGTCGTTGCGCAGCCGGTTGCCGACGAACGCGTTGCCGTTGAGGTCGTCGCCCGGCGCATGGCTGTGGAGCGTGATGCCCGCCAGCTCGTTGCCCGACGCCTCGTTGTGCTTGACGACGTTGTCGTAGACGCCCGTCCCCGGCCCGGCGCCGGCGAGCAGGATGCCCGCGCCCTCGCCTCTGAGGCCGTTGTCGTCGCTGGCGTTGCCGGCGATCGTGTTGTCGTAGATGCCGGCGACGCTCGGCATGCGCGTGCCGTTCTGGACCGCCATCGGGTTGTGGCCCGCGACCGTGATGCCGCAGTCGAACGGGTTGTCGACCACGCGGTTGCCCCACACGAGGTTGCGCGCGGTCGGGCCGAGCTCGTCCGTCAGCAGGATCCCGCCGCTGTTCTGCGTGACGAGGTTGCCGACGACCTTCGAGTCGGTCACCGACATCAGGTGCACGCCCTCGCCGCAGTCGCCGGGAACCTCGCCCTGCGGCGCGCACTCGCCGGTCGGGTTCTGGGAGGCGCCGCCGAGGTCGTTGGACTGCACGACGTTCCAGCCGACGGTGACGTGGGAGGTCTGCGTCGCGAGGATCCCCTCCTGCGTGGCGTGCTCGATGACGAGGCCGCTGACGCTCGACCCCGCCGCGGCCGCGCCGGAGACGACGACGCCGTTCTGCTGGCCGGTCGCGTCGATCGTCGCGCCGTGCTTGCCGGCGAGCTTCAGCCGCTTGGCGATCGTCACCTGCTCGGCGTAGGTGCCGGGGAGCACGACGACCGTCGCGCCGGCGCCGGCGACCGAGACGGCGTGGCCGATCGTCCTGCACGGCGCCGCCTGCGTGCATGGGGCCGCGTCGCTGCCGCTGGGCGCGACGAACAGCACGTTGCCGGGCGGCGGCCCGCCGTGGTTGCGGTGGCCGTGGCCGCGATGCCCGCGACCGTGGTGGTGGCCGCGCGAGTGGTGGCCGCGCAGGTGGTGACCGTGACGGTGCGACGGGCGGTGACCGTGGTGCGCCAGCGCGGGCGCGGCGGCTACGCCGAGCAGCGCGGCGCTCGCGACCGCCATCGACAGCGCGCGCCGCAACCGGGCTCCTGCGTGGTGGAACGACGTCATGCCTTCCCTCCTGTGCCGGGACCGGGCAACCGATGGCCGCCCGCGGACTCTCTCCCCCAACCGCGTGATTGCCGCTCGGTCCCGGTCGAGCGCCGCAGCCGGTCAGGGCGCGGACATCGCTGCCGCCTTTGCCGCCTTTTCACACACGCGTCACCGCACGATCACGCGATCGCGCACGGGCGCGGGGATAGTCGGCCCGCCAGACGTCACCCCACGTCCACACGGAGGGATCCATGTCTCCTGCTCCCCGCTGGTCGCGCCTGCTCGGCGCGGCCGGGGCCGTCGGGCTGCTCGCCGCGCTCGGCGCCGGCGCGTCCGCCTCGGCGGCGCACGGCCACCGCGCGCACGAGCCGCACGGGCCGGCCGCGCAGCACGTGCTGCTGCTGTCGGTCGACGGCCTGCACCAGTCCGACCTCGCCTGGTACGTCGCCCACCATCCCGGGTCGGCGCTCGCGGGGCTCGCCGGGAACGGCGTCGAGTTCACCGACGCGCACACGCCGGTGCCGTCCGACTCGTTCCCGGGGATGGTCGCGCAGGCGACCGGCGGCAACCCCTCCAGCACCGGCGTCTACTACGACGACACGTTCAACCACGCGCTGCTGCCGGCCGGCACGACGAGCTGCGCCGGCGTCAGACCCGGCGTCGAGGTGACGTACTTCGAGCAGCTCGACAGAGACCTCCACTCGCTCGACGCCGGGCAGGGCCTCGCCGGCCTGCCGGGCTCGATCCTCGGCATGACCGGCAACCCCGACACCGTGATCGACCCCTCGCAGCTGCCGGTCGACCCGGCGACGTGCAGACCGGTCTACCCGCACAGCTACCTGAAGGTCAACACGATCTTCGAGGTCGCGCGCGCCGCCGGCATGCGGACCGCGTGGTCGGACAAGCACCCGGCGTACGAGATCCTCGACGGCCCCTCGGGGACCGGCGTGCAGGACCTGTTCACGCCCGAGATCAACAGCGACGCGCCGACGAGAGGCTCCAGCGACGACTGGACGACCGACAACGCGCTCACCGAGCAGTACGACGGCTACAAGGTCCAGGCGGTCGTCAACGAGATCGACGGCTTCGACCACAGCGGGACGACGGCGGTCGGCGTGCCGGCGATCTTCGGCATGAACTTCCAGACGGTCTCGACCGCCGAGAAGCTGCCGACCTCCGACGGGCTGACGGGCGGCTACCTCGCCGACGGCGTCACGCCCGGGCCGCTGCTGAGCCGCGCGCTCGACTACGTCGACGGCCAGATCGGCACGATGCTCGACGCGATCGCCTCGCAGCACCTGACGGACAGCACGGTCGTGATCCTCTCCGCCAAGCACGGCCAGTCGCCCGACACGCCCTCGGCGCTGACGCGCATCCCCGACGGGCCGATCGTCGACGCGCTGAACGCCGCCTGGGCGGCCGCGCACCCGAGCGCGAGCAGCCCGCTCGTCGCCTTCTCGGTCGACGACGACGGCATGCTGATCTGGCTGGGCGACCGCTCGCGCGCGGCGACCCGCTTCGCGAAGGCGTTCCTGCTCGGCCACGACGGCGTCGGCAACGACATCGCCGGCAACCCGAAGCCCTACACCGCCTCGGGCCTGCGCGAGGTGTTCGCCGGCCGCGCGGCGGCGCGCTACTTCGGCGTGCCGAAGGGCGACCCGCGCGTGCCCGACGTCTTCGGCATCTCGCAGTACGGCGTCGTCTACACCGGCAAGCAGGGCAAGATCGCCGAGCACGGCGGCGCCAACCCGCAGGACCGCGACGTGCCGCTGCTCGTCTCCGGCGCCCCGATCGGCCACCACGAGCTCGACGGCCGCTGGGTCGAGACGACGCAGATCGCCCCGACGATCCTGCGACTGCTCGGGCTCGACCCCGGCGCGCTGCAGGCCGTCCGCATCGAGCACACGGCGCTGCTGCCGCTGCGCTAGCGCGATCGCAGGAGGCGTGCACGCTCCCGTCGCAGAGACGTGCACGCCTCCTTGTCGGCCGCGCCGGCGACCGCGAAGCTGGCCGGCGGGATGCGGATCGAGGACTACGGCCTGATCGGCGACATGCGAACGGCGGCGCTCGTCGGCCGCGACGGGTCGCTCGACTGGCTGTGCCTGCCGCGCTTCGACTCGGCGTCGTGCTGCACGGCGCTGCTCGGCGACGAGCGGCACGGGCGCTGGCTGCTCGCGCCCGCCGGCGCGGTGCGCGCGAGCAGACGCCGCTACCGGCCCGGCACGCTCGTGCTGGAGACCGAGCACGAGACCGCCGAGGGCGTCGTGCGCGTGGTCGACTTCATGCCGCCGCGCCGCGACGGGCCGCCGCGCGTGATGCGCGTCGTGGAGGGCGTGCGCGGGCGCGTGCCGATGCGGATGGAGCTGGCGCTGCGGCCCGACTACGGCTCGATCCGACCATGGGTCGAGGCTGCCGCCGACGGCGCGGTCGCGACCGCCGGGCCCGACGCGTTCCGCCTCAGCACGCCGCTGGCGCTGCGGATCGAGGACGGGACCGTGGGCGCCGACTTCGTCGCGATCGCGGGGGCGCGCGAGCGCCTCACGCTCACCTGGCACCGCTCCTACGAGCCGACGCCGCCGGTCGAGGACGCCGACTCGGCGCTCGCGCGCACGCAGGCGTGGTGGCGGGAGTGGAGCGGCCGCTGTCGCTACGACGGCGCCTACCGCGAGGCCGTGCTGACGTCGCTGATCGCGCTGAAGGCGATGACCTCGGAGCAGACCGGCGCGCTCGTCGCGGCGCCGACGACGTCGCTGCCGGAGGAGCTCGGCGGCGTACGCAACTGGGACTACCGCTACTGCTGGCTGCGCGACTCCGTGCTGGCACTGGAGGCGCTGCTCGCCGCCGGCTACACCGAGGAGGCGCTCGCCTTCCGCGACTTCATGCTGCGCGTCGGCACGGGCGACCCGCGCGCGACGCAGATCATGTACGGGCTCGGCGGCGAGCGGCGGCTGACCGAGTTCGAGCTGCCCGAGCTGCCCGGCTACGAGGGCTCGCGGCCGGTGCGCGTCGGCAACGCCGCCTCCGAGCAGTTCCAGCTCGACGTCTACGGCGAGGTCGCCGGCGTGATGGCGATCGGCGCGGAGGCGATCGGCTTCGTCGACCCGCGCCGCTGGCCGCGCTGGCGCGCGATCGCCGAGCACGTCGAGACGATCTGGCGCGAGCCGGACGACGGCATCTGGGAGTCGCGCGGCGAGCGCCAGCACTACACGTACTCGAAGGTGATGGCATGGGTCGTCTTCGACCGCGTCGTGCGGATGGCGGAGCGCTTCGGGCTGGAGGCGCCGCTGGAGCGCTGGAAGGGCGTGCGCGACGAGGTCCACCGCGAGGTCTGCGAGCGCGGCTACGACCCCGAGCGCCGCACGTTCACGCAGTACTACGGCTCGCGCGAGCTGGACGCGAGCGTGCTGAACATCCCGCTCGTCGGCTTCCTGCCGGGCGACGACGAGCGCGTGACCGGGACGATCGACGCGGTCTCCCGCGAGCTGGGCCGCGACGGCTTCGTCTCGCGCTACTCGACGGCGCAGACCGACGACGGGCTGCCGGGCGACGAGGGCCAGTTCCTCGCCTGCTCGTTCTGGCTCGTCAGCGCGCTCGCCGCCAACGGCCGCGTCGGCGAGGCGCGCGCGCTGTTCGAGCGCCTGCTCGGCCTGCGCAACGACCTCGGCCTGCTCGCCGAGGAGTACGACGTCGCGCACGGCCGCCAGGTCGGCAACTTCCCGCAGGCGTTCAGCCACCTGACGCTGATCCTCGCCGCCCGCGCGATCAGCGCCGCCGAGGCGCAGGCGCCGGCGACGCGGGTCGCCGCGTGAGCGGGGAGCCCGCGGGCATCTCGACGCGGCGCCTGCTCGCGCCGCTCGCGCTGACGCAGTTCGTCGCGAGCTTCGCCGGCTCGAACATGAACGTCGCGATCACGAGCATCGCGAAGGACATCGGGACGACCGTGCACGGGGTGCAGACGGCGATCACGCTGTTCCTGCTGTGCATGGCGGCGCTGATGATCCCCGGCAGCAAGCTGACCGACAGACTGGGGCGCACGCGCTGCCTGACCGCAGGGCTCGCGGTGTACGGAGTCGGCGCGGCGATCGCCGCCGCCGCGCCCGGCCTCGGCGTGCTGATCGTCGGCTACTCGGGCTTCGAGGGCATCGGCTCGGCGCTGATGATCCCGCCGATCTACATCCTCGCGACGCTGTCCTTCACCGACGTCGCCTCGCGCGCCCGCGCGTTCGGCGCGATCAGCGGGATGGGCGGGATCGGCGCAGCGGCGGGGCCGCTGATCGGCGGGCTGATCACAACGACGATCAGCTGGCGTGCGTCGTTCGTGTTGCAGGCGGCGATCGTCGGCGCGATCTTCCTGCTGAGCCGCCGCATCGCCGACCCGCTGCCCGCCGAGCCGACCCGCCCCTTCGACCTGCGCGGCGCGGTCCTCTCGGCGGCCGGGATGGGCCTGCTCGTGATCGGGATCCTCCAGGCGGGCGCCAACGGCGTGCTGTTCGTCGTCTTCGTCGTGCTCGGCGCGCTGCTGCTGCTGGCGTTCCTGCGCCACATCCACACGACCGAGCAGGCCGGCCGCGAGCCGCTGCTCTCCAGCGCGCTCTTGCGCAACCGCACCTCGAACCTCGGGCTCGTGACGCAGAACGTGCAGTGGCTGCTGCTGATGGGGGTCACGTTCGTCGTCTCCGTCTACCTGCAGACGGTGCGCGGCTTCTCGGCGATCAAGACCGGCGTCGTCTTCACCGCGGCGACGGCCGGAATCCTGCTCTCGTCGGTCGCGGCGGAGCGCTTCGCCAAGCGGCGCGCGCAGCGCACGCTGATCCTCGCCGGCTTCGCCGCGGCGATCGCCGGCGTGGCGCTGCTGCTCGCGCTCGTCTCGGCCTCCCAGCACGTGCTCGCGTTCGTGCCGGGCCTGCTGCTGTTCGGCCTCGGCGTCGGCGCGATGCTGACGCCGTCGGTCAACGTCGTGCAGTCGGCCTTCCCGGAGGAGAAGCAGGGCGAGATCTCGGGGCTCTCGCGCAGCGTCTCCAACCTCGGCTCCTCGCTCGGCACGGCGATCGCCGGCACGATCCTCGTCTCCGACCTCGCCGCCGGCAACCGCTCCTACGTGCTCGCGACGGTCACGCTCGGCGTGCTCGCGCTCGTCGGCCTGCTGGCCGCCTGGCGCCTTCCCGTCACGCCGCTCGAGCGGCAAGAGCGCCCCGAGCCCAGCTTCGGACCCGGAGCGCTCCGCTGAGGAGGGCGCCTCGGCGAGGGGGACCGGTGCCGAGGTGGCGCGTCCCGGAGAGGGAAGGCGATTTCCGGTCCACGCGCGTTGCCCTACCCGCTTGCGAGATCTCGCTGCGGCACGCCGCCGGGCGGCGCCCGCGGGCTGTCGACGACGATCAGCAGCGCGTCAAGCACCTCCGGGTCGAACTGCGTCTCGCGCCCCTGCTCGAGCAGCTCGACGGCCTGCTCGTGGGAGAGGCGGGGGCGGTAGACGCGGTCGCGCGTGAGCGCGTCGTAGACGTCGGCGGCCGCGGCGATCCGCCCTTCGAGCGGGATCGCGCTGCCGGCGATGCCGCGCGGGTAGCCGCCGCCCGCATAGCGCTCGTGGTGCGTGTAGGCGATCAGAGCGGCGAGCTGCAGCAGCTCGCTGCGCGAGCCGACGAGGATGCGGTAGCCGATCTCGGCGTGCGTCTCCATCACCGCGCGCTCCTCCGGCGTCAGCGTGCCCGGCTTGAGCAGGATGCGGTCGGGGATCCCGACCTTGCCGACGTCGTGCATCGCGCTCGCGATGCGGATCAGCTCGCGGTGCTCGGCCGGCAGGCTGAGCTGGCGCGCGACCCGGCCGCACAGCTCGCTCATCTGGCCGATGTGCCGCGCCGTGTCCGGGTCGCGGGCCTCGACGGCGATGCACAGGCGCTGGATCGTCTCTTCGCGCGAGGCGCGCAGCTCGGCCTCGACGTCAAGGTCGTGGCGGCGGCGGCTGAGCGCGCCGAGCACGCTGCGCAGCACGTCGTTGGCGGTGAACGGCTTGACGAGGTAGCCGAAGGCGCCGACGGCGAGCGCCTGGTCGGCGAGCGCGACGTCGTCGAGACCGCTGATCATCACCGCCGCCGTGTGCACGTAGCGCGCGAGCACGTGCTCGACCAGCTCGATGCCGGAGTCGCCGGGGAGCTGCACGTCGCACAGCATCAGGTCGAACGGCGCCTCCGAGAGGCGCGTGCGCGCCTGCTCGGCGTCGCCCGCCAGCGCGAAGCGGTAGCCGGCCTCGCCGAGGATGCGGCCGAGCAGCGCGAGCACGTGCGCGTCGTCGTCGATCACGAGGATGCGCTCCTTCGCGAGCGCCGCCTCAGCCGCCATCGGGCGCTCCCGCGATCGCGGGGCGCTCGAGCGCCTCGCGGACGTTGACGAGCAGCGTCCGCGCGGTGAACGGCTTCTCGACGAAGACGACGTCGCTCTCCGCCACCTGACGGCGCGCGATCGCCTGGTGGGTGTAGCCGGACATGTAGAGCACGCGCAGGCCGGGGCGCAGCAGGAGCGCGCGCTCGGCGAGCTCGGGCCCGAGCATGCCGGGCATCACGACGTCCGTCACGAGCAGGTCGATCGCGGCTTCGCTCGCGCACAGCGCGAGCGCGGCGTCGGACGAGGAGGAGACGAGCACGCGGTAGCCGGCGTTCGCGAGGATCCGCTCGGTCAGGCGCCGCACGCCGTCCTCGTCCTCGACGACGAGCACCGTCTCCCCCCGGGCCGTGGGCAGCGGCGCGGCGGCGCGCGCCTCCGGACGCCGCTCGCCCGCGCCGGCCGGCAGGTAGACCTTGACGGTCGTCCCCACGCCGGGCTCGGAGTAGAGCTGCACGCTGCCGCCCGCCTCCTTGAGGATCCCGTAGACGGTCGCGAGCCCGAGGCCGGTCCCTTCACCCTTCGCCTTCGTCGTGAAGAACGGCTCGAACGCGTGCTCGGCGACCTCGCGCGTCATCCCGCCGCCGGTGTCGCTCACGACGAGGCGCACGTAGCGGCCCGACCGCGGCAGGTCGTGCAGCGTGCAGAACGCCTCGTCGAGCTCGACGTTCGAGGTCTCGATCACGAGATGGCCGCCCTGCGGCATCGCGTCGCGGGCGTTGACGGCGAGGTTGACGACGACCTGCTCGAGCTGGCCCGGGTCGGCCTCGACGGGCGCGAGCCCCTCGCCCGGGCGCGTGTCGAGCCGCACGTGCTCGCCGAGCGTGCGGCGCAGCAGCTTCTCCATCTCGGCGAGCACCTGGTTGAGGTCGAGCACCTCCAGGCGCACGACGTCGCGGCGGCTGAAGATCAGCAGCTGGCGCGTGAGCGCGGCGCCGCGCTGCGCCGCGCGGCGGATCTCCTCGACGTCCTCCCACAGCGCCGATCCCTCACTCAGCTCGGCGCTGACGAACTCCGCGTAGTTGAGGATCACCGCAAGCAGGTTGTTGAAGTCGTGCGCGATCCCGCCGGCGAGCTGGCCGACGCTCTCGAGCCGCCGCAGCTGGTCGAGCTCCTCTTCCAGCCCGCGCTTCTCGCGCTCGACCTCGACCTGGCGCGCGCGCAGCAGCTCGCCCTCCAGCCGCGCCCGCTCGCGCTCGGCGGCGACGCGCTCGGAGATGTCGCGCACGGCCGCGAGCATCAGCAGGCCGTCCTCCGTCTCGACGCTCGAGAGGCTGATCTCGGCCGGGAACTCGGAGCCGTCCTGGCGGCGGCCGAAGAGGTCGAGGTCGGCGCCCATCGGCCGCGTGCGCGGATCGGCGGCGTAGCGGCCGCGGTGGGCGGCGTGCATGGGACGGAAGCGCTCGGGCACGAGCGTCTCGAGCGGGCGGCCTACCAGCTCCTCGCGCGCGTAGCCGAACAGCCGCTCCGTCTGCCCGTTGCAGAGCACGATCCCGCCGTCCGCCCGGGCGCCGACGATCGCGTCGGGCACGAACGCCAGCGCCTGCTCGAAGCGCCGCAGCGCCTCCGCCTGCGGCCGGATGTCGTCGATCGCGCCGACGGCTGCCTCCCTGTCCCGAGCCTCGGGCGGCGTATTCCGGTATCCCGTGGAACTGAAACCAGTTTCTTGGAAATTGGCGCATGACGACCGTAACCGCCCTTACGCCCACCGATCCGCAACTGGCGCGAGTCCGCTCACGGCGGCAATTAGGCTTCGGCGCGATGGCGGACGGCGCCCGGGAACGGCAGGGGGCCGACGGCCTCTCCGCGCCGGGGCGCGACGCCGACGCCGAGGCCGTGCGCGCCGCGGTGCGCGGCGTCTGGGAGCGCCACCGCTCCACGGTCCTCGCACAGCTCGAGGTGCTCGCCGCCGCCGCCGACGCGCTGCGCCGCGGCGAGCTCGGCGCGGCCGAGCGCGCCGAGGCCCGCGCCGTCGCGCATCGCCTCGCCGGCTCGCTCGGCACCTTCGGGCTCGACGCCGCGTCCGAGCGTGCGCGCGAGGCGGAGCTGCTGCTGCACGGCAGCCGGCCGATCGCGCGCGCGCACGGCGAGCTGCTCGCCGCCGCGGCGAGCGCGATCGCGCGCGAAGCACGCGCACCGCAGCCGGAGGCGCCGACCGAGCCGTCATGCGCCGCGCCGCCGCTGGCCGCGGCCGGCGCGCCGCTCGCGTTGATCGTCGAGCACGACGCCGCGCGCGGCGAGGAGCTGGCCGTCGCGCTCGTGCGGCGCGGCGCGCGGGCGGAGATCGCCCGCTCGCCCCAGGCGGCGCGCGCGAGCGTCGCCGCGCGCCGGCCGGACGCCGTCCTGCTCGACCTCGCCTTCCCCGGCGGCACCGACGAGGCGTACGCGCTGCTGGCGCAGCTGACCGGCGCGCGGCCCCCGGTGCCCGTGCTCCTGGCCACGCCGCGCGACGAGCTGCCCGACCGCGTCGAGGTGGCGCGGCACGGCGGGCGCCACGTCGTCGCGCGGACGCTCGCCCCCGGCGAGATCGCCGGCCGCCTGCTTGGCCTCGTCGCGCGCGTCGACGCGCCGGAGATCCGCGTGCTCGCGGTCGACGACGACCCGGCGCTGCTCGACGCGGTCGCGGCGCTGCTGCGCGCCGAGGGGCACCGCGTCGTCACGCTTGCCGACCCGTCCGCGTTCTGGCACGAGCTCGAGCGGACCGAGCCCGACCTCGTGCTGCTCGACATCGAGATGCCGGGACTTGACGGCCTTGAGCTGTGCCGCGTGATGCGCGCCGACCCGCGCTGGGCGACCGTGCCGGTGCTGATCGTGACCGCGCGGCGCGACGCCGCGACGATCGAGCGGATCTTCGAGGCCGGCGCCGACGACCACCTCGCCAAGCCACTGCTGGCGGGCGAGCTGCGGGTGCGCGTGCGCAACCGCGTCGACCGCCTGCGCCTGCACCGCGCGCTTGCCGAGACCGACGAGCTGACCGGCGTCGCGAACCGCCCCACCGCCCGCCACGGGCTCGAACGGCTCGTGCGGCTCGCGGCGCGCCACGAGCAGCCGTTCGCGCTCGTGCTGCTCGACCTCGACCGCTTCAAGGCCGTCAACGACGAGCACGGCCACGCCGCCGGCGACGAGGTCCTGCGCCGGCTCGGTGCGCTGATGCGCCGCAGCGTGCGCGGCGAGGACATCGTCGGCCGCTGGGGCGGCGAGGAGCTCGTCATCGGCATGTACGGGATCGGGCACGCCGACGCGTCGCAGCGCACGAACGCGCTGCTCGCCGCGCTGCGCGCGGAGCGCTTCGCCGGCCGCGACGGCGAGCTGTTCGACGTCGCCTTCAGCGCCGGGATAGCGGTGCGCCCGCGCGACGGCGCCGACCTCGACGCGCTGCTCGCCGCAGCCGACGCGGCGCTCTACCGCGCCAAGGACGCCGGCCGCAGCCGCGTCGAGCCGGCCGGAGGGTCGAGATGACGCGGCGGCCGCGGGCGGCTCGCGCAGCTCGGCGCCGCGGGGCCGGTCGAGCAGCCGTTCGACCCGGTCGCGCTGCCCCGCTGGACGCGCTGCTGGCGGCGGCGAGGGCGGAGGCGCCCGGGCGATGAGCGCGCGCGCCCTCGTCGTCGACGACGCGCCCGAGCTGCGCGAGGCGGTCGCGGCCGTGCTCGCGCACGAGGGCTACGCGGTCGAGCTGGCGCCCGACGGCCGCAGCGGGCTCGCGCTGGCGCGCGAGCGCGCGCCGGAGCTGGTCGTGCTCGACCTCGCGCTGCCGGACCTCGACGGGATCGAGGTGTGCCGCGCGCTGCGCTCCTTCAGCGACGCCTACGTCGTGATGCTGACGGCGCGCGCGGAGGAGGTCGACAAGCTGATCGGGCTCGCCGTCGGCGCCGACGACTACGTCACGAAGCCGTTCTCCCCGCGCGAGCTGGCCGCCCGCGTGCGCGCGCTGCGGCGCCGGCCCCGCGCCGCGGATGCGGGCGCCGCCACGGCGCCGCGCCGCGTCGGCGCGCTGGAGCTCGACCTCGACGCGCGCGAGGTGCGCCTCGCCGGCGCGCCGGTCGCGCTCACGCGGACCGAGTTCGACCTGCTCGACGCGCTCAGCGAGCGCCCGCGCGCGGTGCTCACGCGCTCCGCGCTGCTCGAGCGCGTCTGGGGCCCGACGTGGTTCGGCGACGAGCACGTCGTCGCGGTGCACGTCTCGAAGCTGCGCGCGAAGCTCGGCGACCGAACGCGCACGCCGCCGCTGATCGCGACCGTGCGGGGCGTCGGCTACCGGCTCGACGCGTGAGCGTGCGAGCGCTCAGTCGGCCACCGGTATCTCGGCGTACAGCAGCAGGCCGCCGGCGCGCGGCGTGCGCACCTCCAGCGTGCCGCCGAGCAGCGCGACGCGCGCCCGCGCGAGCGCGAGCCGCTCCGCCCGCACGACATGGCCGCTCACCCCGGCTGTGCCGATCACCACGACGAGCCGCACCCAGCCGGAGGCGAGCCGGCGCAGGCGCACACGCAGCGGCCCGTGCGTCGCGGCGAGCGCGTCCTCGACGGTGCGGTAGAGCGCGAGCGCGACGTCGGGCGGGAGCGCGCCGGCGTCCGGCTCGACCGAGACGCCCACCGGCCGCAGCTCGCGGCGCCCGACTCCGTCCGCGAGCCGCTCGAGCGCGGCCGCGACGCCGCCGTCGCCGAGGCGCGGCGGGTGCAGCCGCGCCGCCAGCGCGCTCAGCTCGTGCAGCAGCTCGGCGCGCTGTCCGGGCGCGGCCATGTCCTGCGAGTCGGCCAGGCACAGCAGCTCGCCCGCCAGCTCCAGCAGGCGCCGCGCGACCGCAGCGCGCTCCTGCTCGTGGTGCTCGAGCACGCGGCGCAGGTGCGTGCGCTGCGCCAGCACGGCCTTGCGAACCTGCTCCTGCTCGGGACTGCACACGGCGATCTGCGTCATCGGGCCACCTGCCTGGGGTCGGGCTTCCTTGCCGACCGGGACGCTAGGCGGCGCGCCTCTGCGCGCCGTGCGCGGCGCGTCAAGCTTTCGTCAAGGCCCTGAGCACGGCGACGCCGGCGCGCCTTCGGGGCGCGCCGGCGGGCCGTGCAGGATCCGACCAGGGCTCAGGATCCGGCGGCGAGGTCGTTCATGACCTCGGTGGTGTAGGCGCCCTTCGGCGCCTTGCTGAGCTGGAGCGCGCCGAAGTACGCCTCGCGGCCGCTCTGCGTGCCGCTCGCGTACAGGTCGTGCGCCTGGTAGAGGAAGAACGCGCCGAGGCGGCTGCCGTAGCGGCTCTCCATCCCCGCGAGCACAGCGTGCAGCGTGGTGGCGGCCTCGGAGTACGTCATGCACTTGTCCCAGCCGTAGTTGTCGTCGAGGCAGC